>WNGR01002862.1_pt1 | contig 18871 bp, 17 predicted proteins | sample 5407581 | NCBI WGS metagenome assembly WNGR01 (sample SAMN13153383, study PRJNA577476) | soil metagenome | isolation source: 80 cm soil or saprolite under Garry oak tree replicate 2 | place: USA:California | collected 2016-06-15 | reverse complement strand
TCATGCGTCTGCGCGAACGCCTCAAGCAACTTCCCAACGAAAAACGGCCCGGGCGCTGTTGCGCTCGGGCCGTTAAATCCAGACCTTTCCGTTACACCGTTCGATACCTGAAAAGAGATCTTAACTGAACGGCATTAGGGCTTCGGTCCGTCTTTTTTTGTTTAGACTAACAACATAGCTCGGCCATCCGCCAACGGCGCCAAACCGCCGGAAGCAGCCGCCATCGCCTGTATCGAGGAGACGACGTCATGCCCCACACTCACTACACCACCCTGATCTCCGCGGCGAACCTCGCGGAACGGCTGGCCGCCGCGCCGGGCAGCGTGTTCGTCGTCGATTGCCGTTTCGATCTGGCCGACACCGAAGCGGGCAAAAAGGCTTATCTCGCCGGGCATCTGCCGGGTGCTCATTATCTGCACCTGGACCGCGATCTGTCGGGGCCGAAGAACGGTACGAACGGGCGTCATCCGTTGCCGGATCGCGCGCGGCTGGTGGAAACACTGGAATCGCGTGGTCTGAAGCAAGGCCAGCAAGTGGTCGCCTACGACGCGCAAGGCGGCATGTACGCCGCCCGTGCCTGGTGGCTGCTGCGCTGGCTCGGACACGACGCGGTGGCGCTGCTCGACGGTGGGCTGCAAGCCTGGCAGGCCGCCGGCCAACCGCTGACGCAAGACGCGCCGGCCCAGAACACCGGCGATTTCAAAGCCGGCGCGCCGCTGTCGGTCACGGTCGACGCACAGACGGTCGAGCGCAATCTGGGCTCGAAGGAACGCGTGGTGGTCGACGCGCGCGCGGCTGACCGCTATCGCGGCGAGAACGAAACGCTGGATCGCGTCGGCGGCCATATTCCCGGCGCGCTCAACCGCTTCTTCAAAGACAACTTCACCGCCGACGGCCGCTTCAAGCCGGCGCACACGCTGCGTGAGGAATTCCACGCCCTGCTAGCCGACACGCCGCCGGAACATGTGGTGCTGCAATGCGGCTCGGGCGTGACCGCGTGCGTGAACGCGCTGGCGATGGAAGTTGCCGGTCTGCACGGCGCGGCGTTGTATGCGGGGTCGTGGAGCGAATGGAGTTCCGATCCGAAGCGGCCGGTCGCCACCGGGCCGAATCCTTAAAGCGCGAGCTCAAGCCGAATTGTTGGCAAAAGGCCATTGCCGCATGAAAGCGGCAACGGCCTTTTTTCTTCTGCAAACGCGGCGGCTCGCCGCTCATCGCCAAGCTGCGGCTCGGGCGTCATGCGCCAGCTCAAGCGACCCCATGTTGCTTGAACCACACGAGCGCCCGGCGCCAGCCATCCTCGGCATCGGCCTTCTTGTAGCTCGGCCGGTAATCCGCGAAAAACGCGTGGCCCGCGTCGTCGTACACGACGAATTGCGAGCCGCGCCCCGCCTGCGGACCTTGGGCGATCGCCTGCTTCATCTGCTCGAGCGTGTCTTGCGGGATGCTTTGGTCCTGGCGCCCGTAAAGGCCGAGCACCGGCGCGTGCAAGTCCGCTACCCGATCGAGCGGATTAGCCGGCGTCATCGCGCTCTTGTTGCCCGTCACGCGGCCATACCAGGCGACTCCGGCCTTCAGCTTCGAATTGTGCTCGGCGTACAGCCACGCAATCCGCCCGCCCCAGCAGAAGCCGTTCACGCCGACCCGGTTCAGGTCGCCGCCATGCTCGCCGGCCCACGCGACGGTCGCATCCAGATCGCCCAGGACCTGCTCGTCCGGCACCTTGCTGACCAGTTGCTCATTGAGCTGCTGCATGCTCGCGTAAGCCATGGGATCGCCCTGCCGCTCATACAGATTCGGCGCGATCGCCAGGTAACCCTGCTTGGCGAAGCGCCGGCACACGTCGGCGATATGCTCGTGGACACCGAAAATCTCATGCACGACGATGATCACCGGCAAATGCGTCTTGCCCTTCGGCTGCGCGCGATACGCCGGCACCATCGTGTCGCCCGAACGCACGGCCACCTCGCCGGCTTCGAGCCCGTCGCTATCGGTATGGATGGTTTGCGCCGACACCGGCAGCACGGCCGCGGCGAAACCGGTGCCGAGCGCGGCCTTGATGAAGGTGCGTCGATTGAAGGGAACGTGCGGGACCAGGCTGTCGATATCGGGTTTCAGCATGCGGCGCTCCTCGATTGACTCGGGTAACTCGATTGAATGTTGGAGGCAACAGGATACGCCTCACGCGCGTCCTGTTGCACATGCTACGTTCGCGAGCGCCGTCAATGCAGCTTGACCCGCGGCAGCGTGGTGCGCCGCAGCCAGTGCGCGAAGGTATCGAGCACCATCCGCGCATAGCCGTGCAGCGCGGCGATATGCAGCCGGTATAGCGACATGTACATGAAGCGCGCGAACAGCCCCTCGATCAGCATATTGCCGCCGATCACGCCGCCCATCAGATTGCCGACCGCGCTGAAGTGCCCGAGCGACACCAGCGAGCCGAAGTCGCGATAAGTGAATTCCGGCAGCGGCTTGTTGTCGAGCCGCGCCGCCAGCGCCTTCAGCAGAAAGCTCGCCTGCTGGTGCGCCGCCTGCGCGCGCGGCGGCACATTGCGCTCATTGCCCGGCCACGGGCAGGCGGCGCAATCGCCGAGCGCGAAGATGTTGTCGTCGATTTCGGTTTGCAACGTGCGGCGCACGTTCAGTTGGCCCAGCCGATTGACGGGCAGGCCGTCGAGCTGGCTCAGGATAGGCGGCGCCTTGATGCCCGCCGCCCACACCGTCAGATCGGCACGCACGGTTTTGCCGCTGGCCGTACGGATGATGCCGGGCGCGACCTCGGCCACCGTTTCGCCGGTCATCAGCTTCACACCGAGCTTGGTCAGCAGCTCGGCGGTGGCTGTCGAGACGCGTTCCTGCAAAGCCGGCAAAATGCGCGGCCCCGCCTCGATCAGCACGATGCCGACATCATGCCGCGGATCGAGCTTGTGCAAGCCATACGCGGACAACACCTGCGCCGTGTTACGCAATTCAGCCGAGAGTTCGACGCCCGTCGCGCCGCCGCCGACGATCGCCACCTGGATGCGCGGCTCGGTGGAAGGCGACGTGCCCGGTCCCGATTCAACGGGCTCATGCACCTGATGCTCGGCGCGCATGCATGCCGCGATCAGCCGCTTGCGGAAGCGCTCGGCCTGGCTGACCGTATCGAGCGCGAGGGAGAATTCAGGCGCGCCTTTCACGCCGAAGAATGCCGTGGTGCTGCCGATCGCGATAATCAGCGTGTCGTATTCAAGCTGGCGTTCGGGCAGCAGTTCCGCGCCGTCGTCGTCGAGCACGGTGCCGAGCGTGATGAGTCTGTTCGCGCGGTCGAGTCCGGTCAAGTCGCCCTGCTGAAACTCGAAACCATGCCAGCGCGCTTGCGCCGCGTATTCGAGCTCCTGCGTGAACGGGTCCATGCTGCCCGCCGCCACCTCGTGCAGCAACGGCTTCCAGATATGCGTCGGGTAGCGGTCGACGAGCGTCACTTGCGCCCGCACGCTTCCCTTGTTCTTGTGGGGCGCATAGCGATCACCCAAGCGTGTCGCCAACTCCAGTCCCCCCGCACCTCCGCCAACGACGATAAAACGATGCATTGAACTCTCCGTGTTTGCCGATGGGTTATGCGTCGCGACGGCGCGCATGAAACGCGCGCCGTCTTTCAGCGATTGTCCGCGAGCCGCACGGGTTGTCACAAGCCATCAATGCGCATGTGTGACATGCACACGACGATATCGCCCGATACCTACTATCGTGCGCCCCGTCACATGCGTGTCAATGCGCTTCTTCCCAGTTCAGGCCGGCGCCCACTTCGGCGACCAGCGGCACCTTCAGGTCCGCGACACCGCACATCAACTCGGGCAAGCGCTTGCGCACGTCGGACAACTCTTCGTCCGGTACTTCGAGAATCAATTCGTCGTGCACTTGCATGATCATGCGCGTGCCGATCTTCGAGTCTTCGATCCACTTCTGCACCGCGATCATCGACAGCTTGATGAGGTCGGCGGCCGTGCCTTGCATCGGCGCGTTAATCGCCGCGCGCTCGGCCGCCTGGCGGCGCGGACCGTTGCCGCCGTTGATCTCCGGCAGCCACAGGCGTCGGCCGAACACGGTCTCGACGTAGCCCTTGGCCTTCGCGCTCACACGCGTTTCGTCCATATAACGCGCGACGCCCGGATAACGTGCGAAATAGCGGTCGATATACAGCTTGGCCGCATCGCGCGTAATGCCGAGATTCGAGGCGAGACCGAACGAGCTCATGCCGTAGATCAGGCCGAAGTTGATGACCTTGGCCACGCGCCGCTGATCGTTCGAAACTTCGAGCGGCGTCACGCTGAAGATTTCCGCCGCGGTGGCGCGGTGAATGTCTTCACCTTGCGAGAACGAGCGCAGCAAGGACTCATCGCCGGAAATGTGCGCCATGATGCGCAATTCGATCTGCGAGTAGTCTGCGGAGACAAGCTTGTGACCCGGCGGCGCAATGAACGCCTCACGAATACGGCGGCCCTCGCCGGTGCGCACGGGAATGTTCTGCAGGTTCGGATCGTTCGACGCCAGCCGGCCCGTCACCGCGACGGCCTGCGCGTAATTCGTGTGTACGCGGCCCGTGGTGGCGTTGACCATGCGCGGCAGCTTGTCGGTGTACGTCGATTTCAGCTTCGACAAGCCGCGGTGTTCGAGCAGGATCTTCGGCAGCGGATAGTCTTCGGCGAGTTTTTGCAGCACTTCTTCGTCGGTGGACGGCGCGCCGCTCGGCGTCTTCTTGACCACCGGCAATTCAAGCTTCTCGAAGAAGATCTGACCGATCTGCTTCGGCGAGCCGAGGTTGAATTCGCCGCCGGCCAGCACGTACGCTTCGCTTTCGAGTTGAATCAGACGCGTGGCGATTTCGCTGCTTTGCTGACGCAGTTTTTCCGCGTCGATCAAGACGCCGGTGCGCTCCATCTTGCGCAGCACGCGCGAGGTCGGCACCTCGATGCCGCGATAGACATGCTCGAGCGTTTTCTCCGCGGCCACTTGCGGATACAAGGCCTGATGCAGACGCAGTGTGATGTCGGCGTCTTCGGCCGCGTATTCGGCGGCCTTGTCCAACGCGACTTCGTCGAAACCGATTTGCTGCGCGCCCTTGCCCGCCACCTCTTCGTATTTGATCGTCTTGACGCCGAGATGGCGCAGCGCGAGGCTGTCCATGTCGTGCGTGCGGTGCGATTCGAGCACGTACGATTGCAGCAGCGTGTCGTGTTCGATGCCGCGCATTTCGATGCCGTAGTTCGCCAGCACCTGCTCGTCGTATTTCAGATGCTGACCGACCTTCTTATGCTCGGCGCTTTCGAGCCACGGCTTGAGCTTCGCGAGCACTTCGTCGCGCGGCAATTGCACGGGCGCGTCCGGGCCGCGATGCGCGACCGGCACGTAAGCCGCGCTCCCGGCTTCCACCGAGAGCGACAGACCGACGATCTGCGCCGTCATCGGATCGAGCGAGGTGGTTTCCGTATCGAACGAGGTCAGCTCGGCCGCGTTGATCTTTTCGAGCCACGCGTCGAATTGCTCCCACGTCTGCACGGTATCGTAGTGGCGTTCGTGGTCGACGCTCAACGCCGGCGGCGTGTCCGTTTCCGGACCTTCCACCGCGTCGGCGATTTCCACTTCGCGCAGCCAGGTCTTGAAGCCGTGGCGCGTGAACAGGTCGCGCAGTTCCGCGCGCGATTCCGGCTGGCTTTGCAGGCTTTCCCCGATCGACACGATATGGTCGGTCAGATCGCAATTGCGCTCCACGGTGACGAGTTTCTTCGCCATCGGCAGAAAATCGAGCGCACGTCGCAGATTGTCTCCTACCGCACCTTTGATTTCGTCAGCATGTGCGACGATGCCATCCAGCGTCTCGTATTGCGTGAGCCACTTGAGCGCGGTTTTCGGCCCGCATTTCTCGACGCCCGGCACGTTGTCGACGGTATCGCCGATCAACGACAGGTAGTCGACGATGCGCTCCGGCGGCACGCCGAACTTGGCGAGCACGCCCGCGCGATCGAGCGTTTCGTTGGTCATCGTATTGATGAGGGTGACATGATCCGACACGAGCTGCGCCAGATCCTTGTCACCCGTCGACACGATCACCTTCATGCCGCGCTTTTCCGCCTCCGTGCTGAGCGTGCCGATCACGTCGTCGGCCTCGACGCCGTCGATCATCAGCAACGGCCAGCCGAGCGCGCGCACGGCGACGTGAATCGGCTCGATCTGGCGCGAGAGATCGTCCGGCATCGACGGACGATTCGCCTTATAGTCTGCATACCAGTCGTCGCGAAACGTTTTGCCCTTGGCGTCGAACACGCACGCGCTATACTCTGCTGTGACTTCCTTGCGCATGCGCCGCAGCATGTTGATCATTCCATAGAGCGCACCCGTCGGACCACCTTCGGGTCCGCGCAGATCAGGCATCGCATGGTAGGCCCGGTACAGATAACTCGAGCCGTCTACCAATAGCAGGGTCTTACCTTCAAGCTCAGTTCCCAGGATTTGTTCTTCAGGCATTATGACTAAGAGAAAAGTGATTCCGAGTCTGCGATCACTCGCAGATCAAGAGCGCGCTACGGCCAAGAAGGCCCGCGCGTCGTGGCAGATGTTCACGATTATGGCAGAGTTTATCGAGGCGACCGAGTACCTCTCGGAGATTCGTCCCGCTGTCAGCATCTACGGTTCGGCGCGCCTGAAACCGAATTCGCCGTACTACAAACTGGCCACGCAAATCGCGCGCAAGCTGTCCGACGCCGGCTTCGCGGTGATCTCCGGCGGCGGTCCCGGCATCATGGAAGCGGCCAATAAAGGCGCACATGCGGGCAAGGCGCCCTCGGTCGGCCTGAACATCGAACTGCCGCACGAGCAATCGGGCAATCAGTGGCAGGACATCTCGCTGCGCTTTCGCCACTTCTTCACGCGCAAGGTTACGTTCGTAAAGAATTCGGATGCCGTGATCGTGATGCCGGGCGGCTTCGGCACGCTGGACGAACTCGCCGAAGTGCTCACGCTGATCCAAACCAAGAAGTCGCGCCACGTGCCGATCATCTTGGTGGGCGGCGAGTTCTGGGAAGGTCTGCTCGCGTGGTTCAAGAACTCGCTCACGCCGATGGGCCTGATCAATCCGACCGATATGGACCTGATGCAGGTGATCGACGATCCGGACCAGGTGCTCGAAGCGGTGCTGAAGTTCTACGAAGACCGCGAAGAAGCTGAGCCTCATCCGGCCAAGTCGGATGAGGACCGGATGTTCTATTTGTGATGGCCTGCTTTTTGCGCCTCAACGGCGCGAATTAATAGTCCATCAGCACACGAGCGCTAGCGGGCGGCTTCCAGGCCGCCCGTTTCCGCTTCATCGGTCTGGTCGCCCTGCGCTTGCAGCCATTCGCAGAACTGCGCCACCAGCGGCGCATGCGCGACCTCGCGCCTCGCCACCCACCAATAGCCGCGCGCATCGATACGCGGGCCGGCCAGCGGCACGACGAGCCGCCCCGACGCGAGTTCGTCTGCCAGCAACGGCAACGGGCCGAGCGCCACGCCGAGCCCGTCCACCGCGGCCTGCAAGGCCAGATAGAAGTGATCGAACGACTGCTTCTTCCGGCATTTCGCCGTCACGCCGGCTGCCGATAGCCAGTGGCTCCAGGCGTCGGGCCGTGTGTCCGAATGCAGCAGCACGTGTTTCGCGAGATCGTCGGCTGAGTTGATCGGCAGGCGTTGCAGCAGCGCGGGACTGCACACCGGAAGCTCGCTTTCGCCGAGAAAGTGGCCGCTCATGCAGTTCGCCCAATGAGCCGGCCCGCGCCGCACGGCGACGTCGAAACTGTCCAGCGTTTCGACCGGCGCGTTCGACGTCGACAACCTCAACTCCACATTCGGCACCTTGCGCTGGAACTGATGCAGACGCGGCAGCAGCCATTTCATCGCGAAGGTCGGCAGCGCATTCACGCGCAGCACATGAACGACGCCGGTGTCGCGCAATTGGTCCGTGGCGAGCGCGATGCTGTCGAACGCGGCCTGCACGGTGGCCAGATAGCGGCGGCCGTCTTCGGTCAGACGCACGCGTTTGCCGCGACGCTGGAACACCTGCACGCCGAGCCACGTTTCGAAAGACGCGACCTGGCGGCTGATTGCACCGTGTGTCACATGCAGTTCGTTTGCCGCAGCGGTGAAACTTTCGTGCCGTGCGGCTGCTTCAAAGGCACGCAGCGCCGGGAAAGGAGGAAGATTACGGGCCATGCTTGTGATTGTAGATCACAAAGGCGCGCTCAAAAATCGTTTTGCTCGCCGCCGCTTCGGCGCTAATCTCCTGAGCTTCAACTGGAAGCTTAGCGATATGGACCACAAACTGACCTCGCCCGAATCCGCACTCGCGCCCACGCCCACGGTGCGTGAAATTTTCGGCGGCTTTCTCGGGCTCGGGCTGATCTCGTTCGGCGGCGCGCTGCCGCTGGCGCGGCGCGCACTGGTCGAACAGCGCCGCTGGCTGAGCGCCGAGGAATTCACCAACTTGCTCGGCCTCTGCCAATTCTTGCCGGGCGGCAACGTGATCAACCTTTCAGTGGCGATGGGCATGCGCTTTCGCGGCGTGCCGGGCGCGCTGGCCGGCCTGCTGGGGTTGATTGCGGGACCGTCGCTGGTGGTGATCGGCCTTGGCGTGCTGTACGAAAACACGCAAAACGACCCGCACGTTCGTCATCTGTTCGCCGGTCTCGCCGCCGCCGCGGCCGGCCTGCTGATCTCGATGGCCGTGAAAATCCTGCTGCCGTTGCGCAACAAACCGATGGGCGCCCTCATCGCGGCGCTCGGTTTCATCGCGATCGCGATCATGCGTCTGCCGCTTCTGCCCACCATGCTGGTGCTGACGCCGATCAGCATCTACCTCGCGGCGAGGAACGCACAATGACCGACACGCTCATTTCCCTCGCCATCATCTTCAGCCAGCTTTCGTTGCTCGCGTTCGGCGGTGGCAACACGATTCTTCCGGAGATGCAGCGTCAGGTGGTGGAGGTGCATCACTGGATGCCGGCCAGCGAATTCAGCGCATTGTTCGCGCTCGCCCAGGCCGCGCCGGGGCCCAATCTGATGATCGTCACGCTGGTCGGCTGGCACGTGGCCGGCTGGGCGGGGATGCTGGTGACGTCGGTGGCGAAGTTCGGGCCGTCGTCGATCGTGACGATACTCGCGCTGCACGCCTGGGACCGCTTCAAGGACCGTCCGTGGCGGCGTCATGCACAAATGGGGCTGGTGCCGGTGACGGCCGGCATCGTCGCGGCGAGCGCGGCCCTGATCGCTGAGGCGTCGAACCCGACTGCAATTGCGTGGGCGATCACCGCCTTCACCGCCGTCATGGCGTTGAAAACGCGCGTTCATCCGCTGTGGCTGCTGGCGGCCGGGAGCTTGATCGGGTTGACCGGATTTGGGCAGCTTTGAGCGTTTCGCGCGACGTGTAAATAACGCGAGCAGGGCGAGCCAGTGCTCGCCCGTGCCGCTTGAAAAACCGCTGCTTACTGAAACGCCACTTCCGCGAAACTGCGCAGCTTGCGGCTATGCAGACGATGCAGCCCGTTCGTCCGCAACAATTCCATCGCCTTCACGCCGATCTGCAGATGCTGATCCACCTGCGCGCGGTAGAACTGATCCGCCATGCCGGGTAGCTTCAGTTCGCCATGCAGAGGCTTGTCCGACACGCATAGCAAGGTGCCGTAAGGCACGCGGAACCGGAAGCCGTTCGCGGCGATCGTCGCGCTTTCCATATCGAGCGCGACCGCGCGGCTTTGCGACAGCCGCTGCACCGGCTCGCGATGATCGCGCAGTTCCCAGTTGCGGTTGTCCACGCTCGCCACCGTGCCCGTGCGCATCACGCGCTTTAACTCGACGCCGTCGAGTTGCGTGACCTGCGCGACCGCGCGCTCCAACGCCACCTGCACTTCGGCGAGCGCCGGAATCGGCACCCACAGCGGCAAGTCGTCGTCGAGCACGTGATCCTCGCGCACGTAGCCGTGCGCCAGCACGTAGTCGCCGAGACGCTGTGTATTGCGCAGACCCGCGCAGTGGCCGAGCATGATCCACGCATGCGGACGCAGCACGGCGATGTGATCGGTGATGGTCTTCGCGTTCGACGGCCCCACGCCGATGTTGATCATCGTGATGCCGCTGCCGTCCGCGCGCTTGAGGTGATACGCGGGCATCTGCGGCAGGCGCGGCGGCGCCGTGCCTTCCTGCGCCTGCTCGCCGAGATTCTCGTTGTACGTAACCACGTCGCCGGGTTCGACGAACGACGTGTATTCGCTGCGATAGGCGCGCAGTTCCTCGTCGTCGGTGTGGGCCATCATCGTGCGGCCGAGTTTGACGAACTCGTCGATATAGAACTGGTAGTTCGTGTACAGCACGTAGTTCTGGCAATGCGTGGGCGACGTGGCCGTATAGTGCTTCAGCCGATGCAGCGAGAAATCGACCCGCGCCGCCGTGAACAGCGCCAGCGGATGCGGGTCGCCCGGCAGCGGCTCATACGTGCCGTTGACGATGCGGTCGTCGAGCAGCGCGAGGTCGGGCGTGTCGAACACGTCGCGCATCAGGAACAGGCGTTCGCGGTCCAGATCGCCTTCCAGGTGGATGCCCTCGGCGAACGCGAAATGAATCGGAATCGGGTGTTCCGACACGCCCACTTCGATCTGCACGTGATGGTTCTTCGCCAGCAATCGCAACTGCTCGCGATAGTAGTTGCCGAACAGATCCGGGCGCGTCACGGTCGTCTCGAACACGCCGGGACCCGCGACGAAACCGTACGAGCGGCGCGAGTCGATATGCGTATTGACCTCGGTGCACACGCGAACGAACGGATAGCAGGCGCGCACCCGGCTCTCGAACGGCTCGTTGCGTCGGTAGCGGGCGAAGGCGTCGCGCAGGAACGAGGTGTTCGCTTCGTAGATCGCCGACAGATGCGTGACGGCCTCGGTGGCATCGTCGAAGGATTCAGTTGGAAAGCTGTTGGCGGGAGTCTGCACCGCGCGTTGATTGGTATCGTTTTTCATCTTCATTCGCCTCGATTGATGAGACGACATTACCACGGAACCCGCGATCGCCAAATGACCGCGCGGCGCTGATCTCAACCGCTGCAACGACGGCCGGGACATTGTCGGCACGACGCGCCAAAGCGGCGCAAAATAAGGCGGTCGCGCCCGGAGGCTGGCCTGGATTTGCTAGAATCGGGGCACCTATTGGAGAATCACCATGAAGCCGCTCCTTCCCGTCGCCGTTGCACTGGCCCTTGCCTTTGGCAACGCCGCGATGGCTGCCCAGCCCGTCGATGACACTCCGCCCGCCGGCGCGCCCCAGTCCGCCAATGAACGGGCCGGTCTGCCCGACCTGGAGAAGATCAATCGTCCGGCCGCGCAGGTCAGCTCGAAGGTCGAAATCAACGTCCCGCGCACGCCGAGCTTCCACGAACGTAGCGCCAACGGCACCGAAATCACCGAATATCGTGACAAAGGCAAGCCCGTTGAAATCAACGTGCATTCGAATCTCGGCACGCGCTACCAGATGAGCGCGCCGCTCGACACGTCGCCCACCGTGCGCGACAACGGCCGCGCGAGCACGCGTCTGCCGTCGGTGAATCTGACTTATTGATGCATTGCCGGGCGGTGGCCCGGCGCGGAGGCCGTGCCGCTGGTCCGCGAGGCGTCGCGTTGGCGCCTTCGGGGCTGCTTGCCGTGTTTTAGCCAGGCGGACGCGGCATTGCCGGATCGACTTGCGGACCGACCACTCCGATTGACCACGCTTCGGCACCGTTTTCCGCACCGCATCTGTCACGGCATTTGCACCGCGTTTGCCACCGCGTTTGCCACATTCAGCACTGGCCGCACCACGCCAGCCCGACCAACCTGATCCGACGTTTCCCGCATGGCTGTCTTCACCGCTGTCACCGAACCCCAACTAGCAGAATGGATGCGCCATTACGATCTCGGCGAAGTCGTCGAGTTTCGCGGCATCCCGTCCGGTATTGAGAACAGCAACTTTTTTCTGACGACGACGCGCGGCGAATACGTCCTCACGATTTTCGAAAAGCTGACGGCCGAACAACTGCCGTTCTATCTCGACCTGATGCGGCATCTGGCCTCGCATCGCGTGCCGGTGCCGGACCCCATGCCGCGCGAAGACGGGGCGCTGTTCGGCATTTTGCACGGCAAGCCGGCCGCCATCGTGACCAAGCTCGAGGGCGCGCCGGAGCTGGCGCCGCGCGTCGAACACTGCATCGAGGTCGGGCAAATGCTCGCGCGCATGCATCTGGCGGGGCGTAATTACGCGCGGTATCAGCCGAATCTGCGCAGCCTGCCGTGGTGGCAGGAAACCGTGCCGACCATCCTGCCGTTTCTGGAAGGAGCACAACGCGACCTGCTGTCGTCCGAACTGGCGCATCAGGAGGCTTTTTTCGCATCCGCAGATTACGCCGCGCTGCCCGAAGGCCCGTGCCACGCCGATCTGTTTCGCGACAACGCGCTATTCGCGCATGCCGCGCCGGATACCGGCCACGAGGTGCGTCTCGGCGGCTTCTTCGACTTTTATTTCGCCGGCTGCGACAAGTGGCTGTTCGACGTCGCCGTCACGGTCAACGACTGGTGCGTCGACCTCGCCACAGGCAGGCTGGACGAGGCGCGCACCGAGGCCATGCTGCGCGCTTACCAGACGGTGCGCCCCTTCACCGTCGAAGAAAATCGCCATTGGGGCGACATGCTGCGTGCGGGCGCGTACCGTTTCTGGGTCTCGCGCCTGTATGATTTTCATTTGCCGCGCGCGGCCGAACTGCTCAAACCGCACGACCCCGGCCATTTCGAGCGCATTCTGCGCGAACGCCTTTCCGGCGTTGCACTTCCAGGCATTCATACCTCATGCAACTGATCGAAGTTCCCGCGAAAACCGGCTATGTGTGGTTCCGGCAGGGTATCTGGCTGTTCCGCAAGAACCCGCTCGCGTTTCTGACGCTGTTCTTCACGTACCTGCTGGTGATGACGCTGGTGTCGCAGATTCCGGTGGTCGGCAGCGTGCTGCCGCTGGTGTTCATTCCGGGCGTCGCGGTCGGCTTCATGGCGGCGTGCCGCAACACGATCGCGGGCAAACCCGTGTTCCCGACGATTCTCGTGGACGGCTTTCACTCTTACGGCCCGGTGGTCACGAAACGGCTGCTCGTGCTCGGCGTGCTGTATGTCGTCGCGATGGCGCTGGTGCTGGCCGGTTCTGCGCTCGCCGACGGCGGCATGCTGCTGAAGGTGATGCTCGGCGGCGCGACGATGGATCAGGAAGCGATCGCCAACAGCAATATGCCGCTCGCAGTCGTCACCGCCTTCGCGTTCTACATTCCGGCGGCGATGCTGTTCTGGTTCTCACCGATTCTCGCCGCGTGGCATGACGTGCCGCCCGCCAAGGCGATGTTCTTCAGCTTCGTCAGTTGCTGGCGCAATCGCGGCGCGTTCATCGTGTTCGGCGCGCTGTGGTTCGCGGTGGCGATGACGGTGTCGCTCGGTTTGTCCGCGCTGATGCAGGCGCTGGGTGCCGGCGACTACGCATTCGCGATCCTGATGCCCGCCACGATGATCGTCACGACCATGCTGTATTGCTCGTTCTACGCGACATATCGCGGCTGCTTCGGCGTGCAGACGCCCGAAACGCCCGACCTGCCGACCACGCCGGCGGCTTGAACGTTGTTCCGGCGCGGGCGCTCATTCCGGCGCCCGCCCACGCTCCGCTTCCACGCGGCACACGCCTGTGCCGCCTCGCCGTATCCCTTACAGCACTCGTCAATGCGCGCCGATTTGCGGCACAATGGTTTGCGCGCAATCCATTTGCACGCTCTTTTTACACGAGATGCATCATGACCCAGCGCCCCGCCTTGCCCTTCACGCTCGACGAGCAACTGTGCTTCGCCCTCTATTCGACCTCGCTCGCGATGACGAAAGCATACAAGCCGTTGCTCGACAAGCTCGGCCTCACGTATCCGCAATATCTGGCGATGCTGGTGCTCTGGGAAACCGACGACGTCACGGTCAAGGACATGGCCGCGCGCCTGAACCTCGACTCGGCGACGGTCACGCCGCTGCTCAAGCGCCTCGAGGCGCAAGGGTTGGTCGAACGGGTACGCGGCGTCGACGACGAGCGCCTCGTGTATATCCGGCTCACGAAAGCCGGCACCGCACTCAAACGCCAGGCGCGTGAAGTGCCCGCGGAAATCTTCTGCGCGACCCAGCAGACGCCGGAATTCCTGCTGCGTCTGCGCGACGATCTGACGCGCCTGCGCACCACACTCAACGATTACATGGACCACTAGCCGGTCTGCTGCAAAACGCACGCTATCGCGATAATGCGAAATTTCATTTGCACACAAATCATTTGTGTACTATCGTTATCGCATGCCACTTCGACGAGGCTCCGCCAAACGGCGGGCAAGGCGACAGCGGCAAACACGCAGACCCTGACAACCCAGATAAAGGAGCAGCACAATGAACATCCTCTACAAAGCAAGCGCAACCAGCACCGGTGGCCGTGACGGCCGTGCAGTGTCGTCGGACAATGCGCTAGACGTGAAGCTGGCGGCACCGCGCGAGCTGGGCGGTAACGGCGCAGCGGGCACGAATCCGGAGCAACTGTTTGCCGCCGGCTACTCGGCCTGTTTCCTGAGCGCGATGAAGTTCGTCGCCGGCCAGCGTAAGCAGACGTTGCCGGCCGACACGCAAGTCACCGCGGAAGTGGGCATCGGCCCGAACGACAATGGCGGCTTCGCGCTCGACATCGATCTGCGCATCTCGCTGCCGGGGCTCGCCGCGGACGCGGCCAAGGAACTGGCCGACGCGGCGCACCAGGTCTGCCCATACTCGAACGCCACGCGCAACAACATCGCGGTTCGTCTGCAAATCGCGTAACTTGCGATCCTGCAACCGCCGGCCGATAGCTGGCACGCTCGCCATGCTAACGCTCAACCGCAAGACCGCTGCATCGAGTTCATTCTTGTGTCGCTAACCGAACTGGACGAAGCGTTGCGCGCCAACGGTGGCGGCCTGATCGTGGCTGTACGGCGATCCGGCCGACCTCGTGCCGAAGCTGGCCAATGAGCTTTCCGTGGAAGCCGACTCAACGACCTCGATCTCGCGGCGAATAACGGCGGCTGGCAGTGGGCGGCGTCGACAGGATGCGACGCTCAGCCATATTTCCGGATCTTCAATCCGATCACGCAATCAGAAAAATTCGACGCCGAAGGCCGGTTTATCAAGTGCTATTGCCGCAGCTCGCAAGGCAGGCGTCGGGCGGCTCGCGGAACCGGAGGTGGTGTCAGGCCAGGACTATCCGGCGCCGATCGTCGACCATGCTAAAGCACGGCAACGCACGCTGGCGCGTTTCGGCAAGTGAGCAGACACTCTAGCGCCGCTATAACTCAGGTAGCCCCACCCCAAACACCGGCGTTTCGATATACGCCGATGCTTCTACTTGCGCAGCTTAGTGCTGGGTCATCCACGACGGTTGACGAACATTCGTGTCACGGTCGAGCTTGCGCATGCGGAACTCGAGATCGTACAGATCGGTTGCCTCGGCGAGGAATGCGTCAGCGCGTTCCTTCGCGAGTTGATCGGGCGACTTGGTCAGAAAGAGGAAAAGGCGAGTAAGCAGGTACATGGTCGACCTCGACAATGATGTTAGGCGTTAACGCCTAGGGGATAACCCTCATTATAGGGAAAACCCTAGGCTTAGCCAAGATTTCATTTCGAGGTGTTGTTCCTGCGTCACCGCGCATCCGCGGAAGCCGCTGTGGCGGTGCTTTCCGCGATGCGCCCGGCGCCTGTGCGGCGCTGATGCTTGAAAAATTCCCAGACCATGGCGCTTGCGTCCGGACCTTTGGCGGAGTGAAACGGCACCGCGTCGTCGCCGCCGCTCCAGGCGTGGGCGAGCCCTTGCACACGGCACAGCCGCACCACCCGCCGCCCGCCGCGCACGTAATCGCGCATCACCATGCCGCCCTTGCGTTCTTCCCGCACTTCGCCGGATTTACGCGTGCCGCTTTCGTCGACGATCCGGTTCAGCCGGAGAAACTGTACCGCTAGCTGTTCCGCGTTGACCGGCGCGACCACATGATCGGCGTCGCCGTGGATGATGAGAGCCGGCATGCCGGGGTATTGCCTCACATTGGCAATCTCGTCGACCAGCTCGGCCGGTTCACCGCGCGCGCCGCGCCGCATCACGTCCATTGCTGTGATGCCGGAGCGAGCCTCGCCGAAAGCGGGGCCGGAATGCAGCGCGACCGCCGCGAAACGTTCGGGATAGTTGATGGCCAGAAGCGCCGTCAGCCCGGCTCCAGCGGAGATTCCGGCGACATACACGCGCTCGCTGTCGAAACCATGTTCGGCGACCAGCGCGTCCACCAACGACACCACCGCGCGCGCTTCAGCGCCGCCGGCGCTGTCGCTGGCGTCGTACCAATGCCAGCAGCGGTGCGAATGCGCGTGCTTCGACTGTTCCGGATAAACCACGGCAAAGCCGAAGCGGTCCGCCAACACGTTCATTCGCGTACCCGCGGCGAATTCGTCGATCGATTGCGTGCAGCCATGGAGCATCACCACCAGTGGCATCGCATCGAGTGCATGGCCGGGCGGGATATACAAGCCGTATTGAAGGTGGTTGACGAGCCGCCCCGGCGCGGCAGGCGCGGAGTGGAATGAACGCGTCCACGAGCCGCTAGCCCACGCCGATGCGCGCGGACGAACGCGCGATTCGCGCGCGGTGCGCGGCGCTTCACGTTTCGCGGGTACGCGCAGCGCGTCTGTCGGCTTGATCGGACGGACCTTCGCCGAAGGCTTGCTGGTGGCGGGCCGCGCCGGCCGCGTGGCAATGCGCTTGGTAGTTTTGTGAGCGTGCTCGGTCTGGATCGCGAGCAGCCGCTTGAGCCCGCGCAGCCAGATTTTCGATAGACTTTTTGCCATCGGCGGATAACCTCGCAAAAAGGGGCAGGGGCCGTTCGTTAAAACGGCGCTTTGTTGTGCAATGCACAATAACACCATTCCTCATGCGATGCTGACAGCATAAACTGATGTCCAAGCCGGAAATTTCCGCACGGCGAACCTTGCGACGGACTGGGCGTCAAATCGCGGCAAGGCTTGTTCGCCAGCCAACGTCCGGCCACAAAACCGTCGCGCGCAGCGAACCGCAGTGCGGCGCCGCGTCTATACTGGCGATTGATTCCTTGATGCGTGGGCTCCGCCGCGTCGACGATTCGAGCCGCTCACGCATTAATTCATACCAACCGATTCTACGCGGCCTTGGTCGCGCTTTTTGCCATGCCCGATTTACCTGCCAACCTGTGGTATTCGATCACCAGCCTCGGCGGCGCCGGCATGACGCTGCCGCTCGCGTTCGCCATCGCGCTTTGGCTGACGCTCGGCTACACGTGGCGCATGGCCGCCGGCTGGTTGTTGCTGCTCGGCGCGGCCATCGGGGTTGTAACGGTGACCAAGCTGGCGTTCCTCGGCTGGGGTGTCGGCGTGCGCGAACTGGATTTCACCGGCGTCAGCGGCCATGCGATGCTGTCCACCGCCGTCTATCCGGTCGCTTTGTTCCTGATGCTGTTGCCGGCGCGCCCGGCCGTTCGTCTGCTCGGCGTTGCGCTCGGTCTCGCCGCCGGTATCGCGGTGGGTTTGTCGCGGATCGTGTTGAGCGCTCACTCGCCGTCCGAAGCCATCACCGGCTGCCTGGTCGGCGCGCTCGCCGCGCTGGTGTTCGTGCGCATGGCGTGGAATGTTGAGCCGGGCCGGCTGTCGGCGCTGCCCGTCACCGCGAGTCTGATGGTTCTCGCGGTGCTCATGCACGGCGTGCACGTGCCCACTCAACGCTGGGTCACGCACATCGCGCTGAAGGTCTCCGGCCATGACAGGCCGTTCATTCGCGCAAAATGGAAAGCCGTGCCCGATACCCGCCCAGCCACGGCGCCGCTGTCGCAAACGCTCAACACGCTCGCGCCGCCGCATTCTTCCGACGTCTGAAAATATGCTTCGCTGACTTACGAACCGCTTTCCGCGGACCACTGAATCAGCGTCATGCCTACCGCTATAACCGTTGCTATATTACGATGACGTTTTAACCTGCCGCTCCGGCTTACGCCGGACATCCAAGCTTTCATGACACTGTCCCGCCGCCTTGTGAAACATGCGCTGTTCGTCGCCAGCGCCGTCTCCGTTGTCCTCAGCGCCAATGCGCGCGCCGACGAACTCGTGGTCTCCGCCGCCGCCAGCCTGACCAACGCGTTCAAGGCGGTCAGCGAAGCCTTCGAGCAGCAGCATCCCGGCACCAAGGTGCTGCTGAACTTCGGCGCGTCCGACGTGTTGATGCAGCAGATCGTCAAGGGTGCGCCCGCCGACGTGTTCGCGTCCGCGGATCAGAAAGCCATGGACAAGGCCGCCGCCGAAAAGGTGATCGTGCCGGCCACGCGCAAGGACTTCGCCGCCAATTCGCTGGTGCTGATCGTGCCGACGGACAGCCATTTCGCGCCGGCCAGGCTGAACGAGCTGGCCTCGGCGAACGTGAAGCGCATCGCGTACGGCGACCCGGCTTCCGTGCCGGTCGGCCGCTATACGCAGGGCGCGCTGCAAGCCGCGGGCATTTGGGACGTCGTGAGCGCCAAGGCCGTGCTCGCCGCGAACGTACGCCAAAGCCTCGACTATGTGTCGCGTGGCGAAGTCGACGCCGGCTTCGTGTTCGGCACCGACGCCGCAGTGATGCCGGACAAGGTCAAGATCGCGATGACCGTGCCGACGCAAACGCCGATCACCTATCCGATCGCGCAAGTCGAAGGCAGCCGCCATGCCGCCGACGCGCAGGCCTTCACGAGCTTCGTGCTGTCGCCGGCCGGCCA
>WNGR01003124.1_pt1 | contig 18876 bp, 19 predicted proteins | sample 5407581 | NCBI WGS metagenome assembly WNGR01 (sample SAMN13153383, study PRJNA577476) | soil metagenome | isolation source: 80 cm soil or saprolite under Garry oak tree replicate 2 | place: USA:California | collected 2016-06-15 | reverse complement strand
CCGCCACGAGAAAACCGGGGCCGGAGAAAGCTATCAGCTTCCGCCAAAACGACGCTGTCGTCGGGACCACGATGCTGCGGTGGACCTCCGGCAGCGAAACATGCGGCGTTCTTCTGCGCCATCCGCGCTCAACATCCGCTGCGATCGTCTGGTTCCGTCGGTTCATCATTTCAAAAACGGATGCTGATTCCGCTGAACGCATTGATGTCGTCGGCGGCAGACGTGACGCCGATATTGCAGCCGCAATCGAGCTGGAGATTTTCGGTGAGCGCGTAAGTAACGCCAAGATCGACAGTGCCGATCCAATCTGAGTCATGTTCCGTGCTAACGCTGCTGAAAAATTCGCAATATCCGCTGAGTTTACCGATGATCTCGCGGACGAACGTTACCGAGTTCACAAACTCTTCATGATAATTTCCGCCGGACTCATTCCGCAAAAAACTGATGCCTGTTTCCATTCCCATGTCGACCTTGGCGGGCAACTTTATGCTGAACGGAAAGATCGCACCGCCTTCAACGGAAGCGTTGCCGAGACCGCCCGTGCTTGTGGGAAACTTCACGAACGGAAAAAGCGCCAACGCGGTTTGGCCGCCATCGTCTCCCCAGAGATTAATTTTCAGACGCGTAGTGAAATCGCCGATACCGGACAAGGTCGACATCGTCCGTGCCGGACGATCGTCGATTGTTTCGCGCAGATAGCTTTGAAAGATCAAGCTTAGCTCGACATTGTTAAGCAAACCGACGCGAATGTTGAACGGTGCGATATTCCAATTCTTCGTTTGAACGCCACTTGTTCGGTCGTACGTGAAAGTGGCGAAGTCCATTTCGAATTGACAATGACCCGCATCCACTGTTGTCGGTCCTTCGGTTTTGTCAGGCCGGTCGGTGGCTAACTCGCGCAACAAATTCTCCGGTGTCGGATTGAAAAGGTTGTAACGATTTTTGTTTTCTAGCGCATCTGCAGCATCGGCGAGCGCAACTGGCGTTATTAATCCCAACAAAATCGAGAATCGCCAGAGCCCGCTTTCATTCACTGCAAATTAGGTTGTTCTAATTTATTTATATCGTCAAATAATTTATTGATTGACTTAATTTCTTTTCCTTCCTATCGTTGGGCGCGATGGCACGAAAGAATTCGCGATCGGCGCTCGGAAGCTCGGCTGCCGTAGAAGATTACCTGGAGCGCATCCTCGAACTCATTAACTCCAAAGGTTATGCACGCGTAGTCGATATCGCGGCGGCGCTAAAAATTTCGCAGGCGAGCGTGACCAACATGGTGCAACGCCTCGACGCTGACGGTTTGCTGAAATACGAAAAGTATCGCGGTCTTATTCTAACCACACCCGGCAAGACCCTCGCGTGCAAGATTGCACACCGGCATCAGCTCCTGACCGATTTTCTGAAACTTCTTGGCTTGGACGATCGCGTGATTTATCACGATGTGGAGGGGATGGAGCATCACATCAGCTCGTCCACGCTGCGCGCGATCGAAGCGCTCACCGCGCAATTGCGGCGGCGGCCGGCTTTGCTCGCAAGGCTGGAATCCGCGGTCGCATAACGGGCTTTGCTCGACGGAGCCCTGAAAGTTTGGGTCACGAACAGTTTGCACCATTCGTGCATGCGGGTTCCAAGTACTTCCATGCAGTGGCGCGACCCTGAATTCCGGCGGCCAGCCTGAGAATTGCGCGTCCCGTTGGTGCAACCCCGAATGCTTTCGGGCTGCTATAAAACGCTAAGATCGACAATCACGCCCGGCCGGCAACGGATTGTTAGCGTAATGGGGCAGCAACAGATAGCACAATCTTCGATGAGTGATTGCGTGGCTTGACAAGTGTCGACCTGGATCGGAAAAAATTCGCCACAGTGCGGACACACGATTTCCGTCTGTACGATTAATTCCATTTTGTGGGTTCGTAACTCAGGCATCTTGCCTGACTCGTCGAACAGGCTTCCAGCCTGGAGTTATGTGCGGGCAGGATACCCGCTCGACAATACAGGCAAGATGCCCGTGTTACGTATTCTTGGAAACGGGCGCTGGCACCACAGCGTCGCCCAATTTCTTGAAGTGAAGTTGATTGACGCGGCGACCGCCAGCTTGTGAAACGGTAACGAGATAATTGTCGATCTTAACTTGTTCGCCCGTCTTTGGCAGATGACCGAGCAGATGCGTGACGTATCCGCCGATTGTGCTCACGTCCGCATTTTCTAATTCCAAACCGGCGGCGTCGCGCAGCTCGTAAAGTCCAAGGCCTCCGTCCACCGTGAATTCATTTTCGTTGATCTTGCGAAATTCTTCCTTGTCCGTATCAAACTCGTCTTGGATATCTCCCACCAATTCTTCGAGAATATTTTCCAGTGTTACCATGCCGACCGTCCCGCCGAATTCATCGACTACCACGGCCAGGTGAACGTGTCGGGTCAAAAATAGATTGAGCAGTTTCTCCAGCGGCATCATCTCCGGTACCGGAATTAACTCACGTTTGATCCGCATCAGATCGGGATGCGGATCGCGCATCATTGGCACTAGCTCTTTAACGTGAATGAGACCGACGGTGTTATCGAGATGTCCCCGGCACAACGGAAAACGCGTGTGCCGCGATTCGATCGCTTTTTTCACGTTCGTCTCGAAATCGTCTTCAAGATCAAGATAAACGACTTCGCCACGCGGCGTCATGATGTCGCGCACAACGCGCTCGCGTAAATCGAGCGCGTTAATTAGAAGTTCTTTTCCTAAAGGGCTCACTTCCTCGGCCTTCGCACTTTCACTCAGGATCAAACGCAATTCTTCTTCGGTGTGGGCCAGTTCTCCTTTGCCTGCCGGCGGTATGCGGAAAATGTGGGCGAGAATCCAGTTGGACGACTCATTCAGGAACCAGATGAACGGCTTAAAGACTGCATAAAAAAGTCGCAACGGCGGACTGACGAAAAGGGCGGCGCCAAGCGATTTTTGAATAGCGAGAATCTTGGGTGCCTGTTCTCCGAGCACGATGTGAAGGGCAGTAATGACAGAGAACGCCAGCGCGAATGAAATGGATGTCGTGACAGCCACAGACTCAATCCCCACGCGGGAAAAAATAGGCTGAAGCATCCGCGCCAGAAACGGTTCTCCGAGCCACCCCAAACCGAGGCTGGCCAGTGTGATGCCAAGCTGGCAGGCCGAAAGATAGGCGTTGAGATTCTCAATAACGTGTTTTCCAGCAGCAGCCCGCTTATTGCCTTCGGTCGCAAGAGTGTCTACTTGGCTGCGCCGGACTTTCACCAAAGCGAATTCGGCGGCGACGAAAAAGCCGTTTAATGCGACAAGCGCGCCAATCGTCGCCAACTTCGCGATCAGCAGTGGCGGCGAATCCCAATGTTCGCTGATTGCGTCAGCAATCGGCATCGCAGAGAAAAAGAAAAATGAAAACTTCATTGCGCGGATGCGACCCTTGCATCCGAAACCCGGCCGAGCAGCAATTTACCAGCTCGACTTGGTTACGCCAGGGATTAGCCCCTGGGAAGCCAGTTCGCGAAACGTAAGACGCGAAACCTTAAAACGGCGAATAAATGCGCGCCGGCGGCCGGTCACTTCACAGCGGTTCACGACACGGGTTGGGCTCGCATCGCGCGGCAGCAGCGCGAGTCCGGCATAATCCTTCTTCGCCTTTAACTCGGCGCGCAGCGCAGCGTACTTTTTCACCGTTGCGCGTTTGCGTTCGTTGCGATTAATCCAGGCAGTCTTGGCCATAAGAAAGGCTGAATTTAGTGGCAATGCTCTGATTTGCAACCACCGACCGTTCAGAGAAATCAATCAAGAAGCCGGGAGGGCGTCAGCTTTCGAGCACTCGCGTGGCGGCTGATCGGTCCAGTCTCAGACGGCAACTAGCCTAACGCGCCGACACGTCTCTTTTGCTTTACTAGCGCGGTTGTAGAACGAGCACCAGATCGGGCAGAACTGCGCTTTTGTTTGAGCGATTGTGTGCGGCTGAGGCTTTCCTGTAGCACTTTCACCAGATCGACGACATTGGTCGGAGAAGGCGCGGGCGTAGGTTTGCCTGCGATTTGTTTGTTCTTTGCTTTCTGTTCGATGATCTCGAGCAGCGCCGTTCGGTATTCGTCCTGATACTTGTCCGGTTCCCAAGAAACGGACATGCTCTCGATGAGCGCTTGCGCCATTTTCAATTCTTTATCGGTAACAGCTGTGGCAGATCCATTCTTCAAAATCTCCGCGCTAAGGATTTCATGCGCGAAGTGCATCAGCTCCAGGATGAGGAACAGTCCATCCGGTTTTACCGCTGCCAGATGCTCACGGTTACTGATAACGACTTTGGCAACGCCGATCTTGCCCGTCCCGCTGAGGGCCTTGTGTAACACTGCGTACGCCTTTTCCCCGCCCTTCTGCGGCTCCAAAAAATATGGCTTGTAGAAAAACTTGGGATCGACCTGCTCCAATTCGACAAAATCGGTGATATCGATGGAATGGGTAGATTCAATTCGGACCTTCTCGAAGTCTTCGTCCTTCAAGACCACATAGCGGCCCCGCTCGTACTCGAAGCCCTTTACGATTTGATCGGCTCCGACCTCTTTTGAGTCCGCCTCAGCAACCTTCTTGTATTTGATCGGGCTAAGATCGCTCGAACGGAGTTGTCGAAAACTGAGCTTTTCTTCACGCGTGGCTGGGTAAACAGCCACCGGAATATACACCAGGCCAAAGCTGATGCTGCCTTTCCAGATTGGACGCATATCGCAGGACTGCCTTTTTCCATACTGGAGCCAGCCTGTCAACCCTTGAGCCGACTCTTACTCCAGAGAATTTGCCTTGCAAGTTGGGGAAACGGTCTCATGTTCAATGTGACCTATGAGCCTCATTGCCAGCTTTATGAATTTGGCAGGGCCCGATTTGATCATCATCTTGCTGATCATTCTCGTTTTATTCGGCGCAAAGAAATTACCAGAGCTAGCGCGCGGAATGGGCCAGGCAGTGAAGGAATTTCAAAAAGCGAAGGACGAGTTCAGCGACGAGCTACATAAGGCCGGGAAATCCGAGACGGAAACGGCCAAATCGGATGTGAAACCGGCGCAATCGACCGTGCCGCGAGTCGAGAACCAGCCTGCGAGCAGCGGCGAAACGCGACCTGATCCGAATCAAGTTGTCACGCCGGGCGACAAAGCCGACCAAGTTTGATATTGCCGGAGACCCCCTCCGAGTGGCAATCGCTCGTCTCGCGCGGAAGTCGGGCTCTCTGATTTCCAAGTCTGCGATTGACGCTTATCACAGGATAAGACACCTTCGGCGTCGCTTTTATGTCCGAGCCTGATCTTCGCACCCGCATCAAAGAGATGCTGGTGAAAAATTTGATGCTGCAAACGACGCCAGATCAAATCGGCGACGAACTTCCCCTTTTTGGACCTAATGGACTTGGTCTCGATTCCATTGACGCGCTCGAGCTGGTAGTAAGCATGGAAAAAACTTTCGGTGTCGGCGTGCCGAGTTCCGAAGTGGCTGGCAAGGTTCTGCGAACTGTAAATACAATCCACGATTATATTCTCGAGAAACGCGCTGAAGGCAGCCAATCTATTGCGAGCGCATAGCGCAACGCACTGATTGTCGATTTAACATGCATCTTTTTCATCGCGCCGAGGAGGCCGCAACAAACGCAACCTACGCATGAGGACATGCGCCTCTCCACCAGATTGTCGATCTAAGTGAACATCCTTTACGTAGAGAGCAGCCGCAGCTGGGGCGGGCAAGAATATCGCACCTGTCTCGAGATCAACTGGCTGAATGCACGTGGGCACAATGCATGGCTGATCTGCAATCCAAACAGTCAGGTCCTGCTCAAGGCTTGCGAGCTAAACACCCGTGTTATCGCCATGCCGTTACAACGAAGAATCGATCTGGTATGTTCGTGGCGTCTCTGGAAGTTTTGCCGGCGAAATCAGATCGATTTGGTTAAAGCCTACAGCTCCAAAGATCATTGGCTTTGTCTGCCGCTCTATTTTTGCGGAATTCCACTGGCTCGCGCGCGCTGCATCACCGATCCGATCGGGAGTAAGGGGCGCGCTTTTATTTTCAAGCATGGCTGCTCTAAAATCGTGGCCGACGCATCCGTGATCAAACGCCAGCTCGTCGAGCAGAACGGAATTGATCCCGCCAAGATCGAGGTCATCGGCTCAGCCGTCGATTTGCAAAAGTTTAGTCCGCCGCGCGACCGAACGGGATTCCGGCGCGAAATGGGTTGCGCCGCGGATATGCCGCTCATTGGCAATATCGGTATGATTCGCCCGGATAAAGGCCAGCTCGTCCTGGTCGACGCGGTCCACCTCGTCTTGTCAGAGCGCCCCGATGCTCGCTTCGTGATTGTCGGCCAAGGCACTGGCTTGTTGAAGCGCGGCATAAATGTAAGAAATGCTATCGACCGCGCAGGGCTCGGTGGCAAAATCTTCATGGTCGGATATCGCTGGGACACGCCCGATATTTACGCCGCATGCGACGTGGTAGTGATTGCTTCCCTGCGCACCGAAGCATCCCCGATCGTTCTGCGCGAAGCCTTCGCCAGCGGTCGACCTGTCGTCGCAACAAAAGTGGGCGACATCCCGGAAATCGTTGAGCACCGGCAAAACGGCCTGCTCGTCGAACCTGGCGACAGCAAGGCGCTCGCTGTTGCAATCCTGGAATTTATTTCTGATCAGAAACTGGCCGCGCGTTGCGCGGCGAACGGCCTCCACTACGCCCGCGAGCATTTTTCTTTCGACCGCATGATGGAAGCGAAGCTTCAAGTCGATGCTTCTCTGTGTAAAACCAGGAAGCCGAAATCAGTCCCCTCGCCTATTGGTGCGACCGCGCCGATCACGCCGGTCAACCCCACCGAGCTGATCTCACATGACTGGCGACAAGTTAATCGCGTCAATAAGCTGACGAAAGCGGCCAAAGCTGCGTCGATAGGGAGTGAGAATGAGTCGCGGTAGATTCCAAATCTCAGGCTCATTTTTTTCCTGACGCAGTGCACTCCTTTGAACGATCTCGCCACTCCGCACGATGTCCCTGAACTTCTGGTTAAGATCGATAAGCGCTTTTTTCGACAACCGATGGCAAACGCGGATGACAAGCTTTTCGCCAACCCAGCGCGCCGAGTGATAAATCTTATAGAACTGCAAAATTTCCGCGACCGCTTCATTAACGTTGTGCACGATTTTGAAGAAGGAAAAATCTTCTGAAGAAATGAAGCCGAGCGTAAGCAGGCACCCAGTTAGAAATTTCATCCATGTCTCCCAGTAACTTCCCCCTGGCCGATCCAGCAGGACCACTGGAATGAGCCGCGCTTTCCCTGTCTGCATGAGCGTGAGCACCTCGAAAGTTTCGTCAAGCGTTCCGAAACCGCCTGGAAATAGGGCGAAGGCGTGAGCCTCCTTCACGAAATTGAGTTTGCGGGTAAAGAAGTAATTCAGGTTAATCAGTTTCGGATCGCCCTCGATGATTTCGTTGGCTCGCTGCTCAAATGGCAAACGGATATTAAGCCCGAAGCTGTGCTTGCGGCCCGCGCCACGCTGCGCTGCGCCCATGATTCCGTCGCCTCCACCCGTAATGACCATATAGTTATGCGCGACCATTTCCCGCCCGAAATCCTCCGCTATCTGGTAATCAGGCGCATCCGACGAGGTGCGAGCCGAGCCAAAGACAGCAACTTTCCGAAAATGTTGAAAAGGCGCGAAGACCTTGGCTGCGTAACGCATCTCTTTTACTGAGCGATTGATCAGCTTGAGGTCGGCAACACTCATCTGATCACGCGCAATTTTTAAGGCAGTTACGATCATTTCCTCAATCAGCTCGGCAGATTTTTCCGCCCCCCAGTCGCGAACCAACTCACGAACGCGCACGTCGAACGGCGGGTCGACAGTCCACTGCCGCCGTGTCGGCCGATCGTGAGTTATGCCTCCCGCGAAATCGTCCATGCCAAAACTTTTAACGTGGCTCGAACTTCACGCACGGGAAAATTTCCGCCTTCCCACTACACGGATATCAGATCCTCAAGAATTTCATGCATGTGCCGAATCGGCAGCGAATAGTGGCCTGCTCCATCGACATAACGTGCTTTGCAATTGGGCAAACGTTTCGCAATTTCTTCGGCCAGGCGAAATGAGAACGCCCGGTCTTGCTTTCCGTGCCACAGTCGAACGGGCACGCGTACTTCCTCGATTGGGAATCCCCACGGTTGCGCGTAGATCTGCGCGTCTGCCATTACACCTTCGACCGATCCGCGCCAGGCACGGCGTTGACTTTCAAAAACGGCCTCAAAGGCGGCGGAATCGCGCAGACTCTCTGCATCCCACGGTTGTAGCATTAGCATTTTCAAAAGGAGCGGACGACAGCGAATAGGCGGCCGCAGTGACGCAATTGGCCGCGCCAGGTAGAATAACGTTCGCAAGAGCCGCGGTCGCGTCCGATAAAGAGCCAGCATCCAGCGGTAAAGCGGGAGCAATCCTTCACGGTCGCCAAGATCGGCAATCGGCGGCGCACCGCTGACGATCGCAATCGCGCGCACTCGGTCCGCCATTTCCCTGGCCGTTGCATACGCGTAGGGAGCGCCACCGGAAATCGCGAGCATTCGAAATTCGCCGATCTCCAGACGATCGACGAGTTGCTGCATAACCTGTGGCCAATCAACCAATTTACGATTGGGCTCCAAGGTGGATCCGCTAATGCCGGGGCGATCGGGCGAAATGATGCGGATGTCGAGATCGTGCGCGGCATCATTTGTTAATTGCGCCATGATGCGTGAGCTCGGCCAACCGTGACAAAATACTACCGGTACGCCGCCCGGATTCCCGTACTCCTCAAAAGCAATCACGCCGCCGTTCTGCAGTTGAACCAATTTTTCGCCGCTCATGTTTTCGCCAAGGTCGAGGCAAATCCTTTCTCAGCGCTTGTATTGCAAGCCTGCGATCTGTAGTCCAAAGTGTGATGCGGACATTCCGCACCCGATACTTCGTATTATTCCTGATGAGCGATTACTCACAACCTGGAGCGGGAAAAATCTCGGTGCACGGCAATGGAGTCGGCGCGCCCTCACCGGACGAGGTGGAGAAACGCGCCAGGGAAATCGCAATGATCGACGAGCGCAACCCCGACGAATTTACCGATGCGGATTGGGCACAGGCCCGCCGCGAGTTGCTTGGCGCCGTCCTTCCCATGCCACCGGAGGAAACCAAACAGAACGCCGATTTAGTGGAAGAATGGGAAGTTGTTGCGAACAATATCGGCCACCGCGCTCCGCGCGCTGGGCTAGATGAAGAAGAGACACTGGGCGAACAACTGGTGACCGACGGCCTCGAAGAAGCGGCGCACGATCAAATGCTCCAGGCGCGCAAAGAGGAACTCGAGCAGGAAGGCGGGATCGCTTGAGCTCAGCCGCCCCATCGACGATCGACGAAGCGAGACCAGCGCGATCGCATTCGAACGTGCCCCCGTCGCGCGCTCAAAGTTTGCTCGCACGTTTTCGCGAGATAAGAAATTTCACAGTCGGTTTGTGCGCAAATCTTGAGCCCGAAGATTGTGTTGTTCAGTCGATGCCGGACGTCAGCCCAACCAAATGGCACCTCGCCCATACCACCTGGTTCTTCGAAACTTTTATTCTGAAAAAATGGTTGCCAGGCTATCGCGCCGAAATTCCGCAATACGGCTATCTCTTCAATTCGTACTACAATGCCGCCGGCGATATGCACCGGCGCGATCTGCGTGGCTTGATCTCGCGTCCCACGGTAGAAGAGGCGCAGCGCTATCGCGCCTCGATCGATTCGCACGTTGAAAATCTTCTGTCGGATGCTGACGAAAGCCTCCTCGACGAGATCGAGCCGTTTCTGATTCTGGGCATCCATCACGAGCAGCAACATCAGGAATTGCTCATCACGGACATCAAGCATGTCTTCGCTCAAAACCCGCTTTACCCCGTCTTGCGTCAGCGCAAGATCGACGTCACACTGGCAAAAGTCGGACCCATAGATTTCGCCGTTTTCGAAGAAACAGTCGCCGAAATCGGCCATGAGGGCTCCGGTTTTTCGTACGATAACGAAGGGCCACGCCATCGAGCGCTGATCCCGGGATTTTCACTCGCTTCGCGCCCGGTCACGAACGGGGAATTTCTCGAGTTTATGGAAGCGGGCGGATACACCCGTCCGGAGTTCTGGTTGTCCCTCGGGTGGATGACAGTGAACGAACAACGCTGGCTGGCTCCGCTCTACTGGGTGAAACGCGACGGCGCCTGGTGGAATTATACGCTCTCCGGTTTTCGACCTGTCGACAAAAGCGAACCGGTCACACACGTCAGTTATTTTGAAGCTGACGCGTATGCCAATTGGAGCGAGGCGCGGCTGCCCACAGAATTCGAATGGGAACGCGCTACGCTCGATTGTCCGATCGAAGGAAACTTCGTCGAGAATGAGCGATTTCATCCGCGACCATCGACTGCCTTGGGCCAAGATCGACATCTTCACCAAATGTTTGGCGACGTTTGGGAATGGACGCGTAGCGCTTACTCCCCCTACCCTGGTTATCGCGCCGCCCCGGGCGCACTCGGCGAATACAACGGCAAGTTCATGTGCAACCAGTACGTCTTGCGCGGCGGTTCCTGCGCCACTTCGCGTAGTCACATTCGCCGTACCTATCGTAACTTTTTCCAGCCCGAGAAACGCTGGCAATTCACAGGCATCCGACTCGCGCGCGATCTTGCATGAACCACCAGCCGGGCCGGCCTGCCGTGCTCGATGTTGAGCCGGCAAAATCGGACTTTCTCTCAGAAGCAATCGCGGGTCTTTCCAGCACGCCACCTACGTTGCCGTGTAAGTTTTTCTATGACGAGCGCGGCGCGACGCTGTTTCAAAAAATCTGCGAATTGCCTGAGTACTACGTCACGCGAACGGAACTGGATATTCTCAAACGAAATAGCGCTGAAATCGCATTGCATTTAGGCGCCCGTATTGCACTCGTCGGTCTCGGCACAGGCCCGGGAACAAAGACGCGCATTCTGCTGGAAAAATTGCGAGAACCAATCGCGTACATCCCGGTGGATATCTCCAAGGATCAATTGCAAAACTCGACGAAGCTCTTTCACGAGCGCTTCCCACAATTGGAAATCCTTCCCGTTTGCGCCGATTACTTGCAGCCGTTTGATCTGCCGTCACCGTTCCGGACGCCGGAGCGCAATATTATTTACTTTCCTGGATCGACGATCGGCAACTTCGAGCCCCGCGACGCAAACCGGTTCTTGCGGCGCCTTTCCGATCTGTGCGGAAAAGACGGCGGGTTACTGATCGGTGTCGATCTGCAAAAAGATCGAGGCGTTCTTGAGCACGCCTATAACGACAGCAAAGGGATCACTGCGCAATTCAATTTGAACCTACTGACGCACGCCAACCGCGAACTCGGAGCGGACTTTGATTTGAGCCGCTGGCGGCACCGTGCGATCTACAATTCCAGCGCAGGCAGAATTGAAATGCATCTCATCAGTGAGATCGATCAGACTGTTCACATCGCCAATCACGAATTCTGCTTTCGCTCGGGCGAAAAAATCATCACGGAATTCTCTTATAAATATACGCTGGAAGGTTTCGCCAGACTCGCAGGCGCCGCAGGATTTGGGTTCGCTCGAATGTGGACTGACGATGCGCATCTATTTGGCGTTTTCTATTTCACCGTATTGTAGCCAGACTCGCTGACCACGATCGCGGCTTACGACCCGCGGCTACAAAATGAGTGCGCTGGTTCAACTCGTCGATGTTACGAAGAATTACGCCGGCACTATGGCGTTGCATTCGACGAATCTTTCGATCGAACGTGGCAAAACAACGGTATTGATCGGACCGAGCGGTTGCGGCAAATCGACGCTGCTGCGACTCATCATCAGGCTGGTCGCACCCGATTCTGGCACAATCGATTTCGACGGCTCACCGATTACGCCTAGTAATATCGGCATATTGCGCCGCCGCATCGGTTACGTCATTCAAGAAGGCGGCCTGTTTCCGCATCTGACCGCACGCGCCAACATTATCTTGATGGCGCGTCATCTCGCAAAATCCGATGAGCAAATGCACACGCGGCTTTTGGAATTGTGCGAGCTGACAAGATTTTCGGACAATTTACTCTCACGATATCCGCTCGAACTCTCCGGTGGCCAGCGTCAACGCGTCAGCTTGATGCGCGCATTGATGCTTTCACCTGAGTTGTTGCTCCTCGACGAACCACTCGGTGCACTCGATCCGCTCGTCCGCGCTGCTTTGCAAAAAGATCTTAAGGAGGTTTTTGCGCGCTTGCGGCAGTCAGCGCTTTTCGTCACGCATGATCTGGCGGAAGCAGTTTATTTCGGCGATCAGATCGTGCTCATGAACGAAGGCCGAATCGTGCAGCAAGGTTCGATTGTCGATCTTCGCGAAAGACCAGCCGACGCTTTTGTTTCCGAATTCATCAACGCGCAGCGCGGGCTCGCACTGGCATGAAAACGTTGCGCGACCCAGCGCTAGTAGGGCGCGACCGCCGGGCGCGCCGCGAACGATGTGCGACCACCGCGACATTTCCGAACGCGCGCCACGGACGGCCCGGCGGTCCGTCCCTACCGTTAGCGATCTTTTTCGCGGCCGTGCTTTCGGCAAATGCGCAGCCAGTCACAATTGGTTCGAAAAAGTTCACTGAATCTTATGTGCTGGGCGAAATTGCGAAACGCGAACTAACCAACGCTGGCGTGCCCGCGGAACATCGGCAAGGCATGGGCGGCACGATCATTCTTTGGCAGGCGCTGCGTGGTGGCCAAATCGATGCCTACCCCGAGTATACCGGAACCATCGCACAAGAGGTTCTAAAAACGGACCGTCAATTATCAATCAAGGAGGTACGCGACGCGCTCGCGGAGTTCGGCGTTGGAATGACGGAGCCGCTTGGGTTCAACAATACCTACGCGTTAGTCATGCGCCGTGATGAGGCGCAACGGCTTGGTGTTCGCACAATCAGTGATTTGCAAAGGCATCCGGAATTGAAAATCGGACTTACCCATGAATTTTTGGATCGACATGATGGCTGGCCGCCATTGCGCGAACGTTACGGACTTCCCCAACAGAACGTCATCGGGATTGATCACGCACTTGGGTATGCCGCTCTTGCTAGAGGCTCGATCGACGTGAAAGACGCTTACTCGACCGATGCAAAGATTGCTGAAAACGATCTGCTCACGCTGGAAGACGATCTCGGTTTTTTTCCGAAATATGAGGCGGTTTTTTTGTTTGGAGTTTCCCTGCGCGAAAGTGGGATCGCTGCGTTGCGCAGACTAGAAGGTACATTCGACGAAGCGCGCATGATTCAGCTGAATGCTGAAGCGGAGCGCACGAAAAATTACACGCGCGCAGCGAACCTGTACTTCCACGACGGCGCAACATCGCCAATGACCGCTGGTGAATCGTTCTGGCACAAGCTCGCGCGCTGGACGCTGCGTCACCTCGAGCTTGCAGGTTTTTCATTGCTACTCGCGGTGATCGCTGGTATTCCGCTTGGCATCTTTGCGAGCCGCGGCGGCGCGGTTGGCCACGCCATTCTTGGATGCGCAAGCGTAGTGCAGACGATTCCATCGCTCGCTCTGCTGGCACTGCTAGTCCCTGTTCCGTTTTTCGGAATCAGCGCGCGCACCGCGATTGCCGCACTTTTCCTTTATGGATTGCTGCCGATCATCCGTAACACGACAAGCGGCTTACAGGATATTCCACGGTCGTTGCGTGAATCGGCCATCGCGCTGGGACTCAGCCCGATGGCCCAGCTCTGGCAAATTTATCTGCCGATGGCGTCACGCTCAATTTTATCCGGAATCAAAACAAGCGCCGTAATCAACGTTGGCACCGCCACACTGGCCGCGTTGATTGGCGCCGGCGGTCTAGGGGAACCAATTTTGAGCGGATTGAATTTGAACGATCACGCGACAATTTTGGAGGGTGCGATTCCCGCAGCGCTGCTCGCGCTGATCGTGCAATGGAGTTTCGATTTGCTCGACCGTGCTTTGATTCCGAAAGGTCTGCGGTTGTAACGTACGCTTCCAAGCTTGCGTTTCCGAATTCGCAAGTTGGGAACTGCGCCACATATTAAAGAGTGGCACTCGCGTCGATCAATCCAACTACCGGCGAAACGTTAAAAGAATTCCCCGCTTTCAACGACAACGAAATCGAAAAGCGCCTGAAGCGGGCCGAGCGTGCATTTGCGCAGTATCGGCGGCATCCGTTTGCCAACCGCGGGCAGCTTCTGATGGCTGTGGCGTCATTGCTTGAGCAGGACAAGGACAGCCTTGCCCGAACGATGACACTGGAGATGGGAAAATTGTTCCGCGCGGCGGAGGACGAAATCGCCAAATGCGCGCGCGTTTGTCGATTTTATGCCGAGAACGGAGAACGATTTTTGGAAGACGAGGCGGCGCAGACCGGTGCAGCGCGGAGTTATGTACGCTACGAAGCGCTCGGCCCAGTTCTCGCGATTATGCCGTGGAATTTCCCGTTCTGGCAGGTGTTTCGATTTGCGGCGCCGGCCTTGATGGCGGGAAACGTGGGACTCCTGAAGCATGCCGCCAACGTGCCGCAATGTGCGCTCGCCATTGAAGAGGTCTTTTGTCGGGCTGGATTCGATGAAGGTATTTTTCAGGTGCTCCTGATCGAAGCGGAACAAGTCGAAAAGATCATTGTCGATCCACGTGTCAAGGCGGTGACGCTCACCGGCAGCGAAAAAGCAGGAAGCGCAGTCGCCAGCACCGCTGCACGACACATTAAAAAGAGCGTGCTCGAGCTTGGTGGCAGCGATCCTTTCATTGTGATGCCAAGCGCCGATTTCGAATCGGCGCTGGGGACTGCAATCAAAGCGCGCACCATCAACAGCGGGCAATCATGCATCGCGGCGAAGAGGTTTCTGGTCGCCGATAACATTTACGATGAATTTCTTCAGCGATTCGTTGAAGGCATGCGCACGTTGAAAATCGGCGATCCGTTCGACGAGACGACTGAAATCGGGCCGCTGGCGACGGAACAAATTCTGCAGGGCGTGCACGAGCAAGTTCAGAAATCGGTCGCGGCCGGCGCAAAATTATTGACCGGCGGAAATCGCATTCACGGTCCGGGATTTTTCTACGAACCAACTGTCTTGGTCCATCTGCCGATTGACTCTCCCGCTTATCGCGAAGAGGTTTTCGGGCCGGTTGCGTCGTTTTTTCGCGTGCGAGATGCAGCCGAGGCAGTAGAGATCGCGAATGCTACCTCTTTCGGGTTGGGCGCCAGCGCGTGGACTAACGATCGCACCGAACAAGAGCTATTCGCGTCGGAACTAGAAACCGGAATGGTTTTCGTCAATGCAATGGTCGCCTCTGACCCCAGATTGCCATTCGGCGGCGTAAAGCGCTCCGGATTTGGAAGAGAATTGGGTGCTGCGGGGATTCGTGAATTCGTGAATACGAAAACCATCTGGATCGCCTGAGACCGGTGCGCGATTTGCCAGATGGGATATCAGCGGCGCCGCATGCTAAAACAAATCCAATTGCTCTTTTTGGCGGCGAAAAGATGCGGTTGAAAGTTTGGGTCGCTCACCGATCCCGGTCCGGCGGCAACCAATTTCAAAGAGCGAGGCGATCTGTTCCGCAAAAATTCCTTCTCCAGTCATGCGCAGATGCCACTGCGAATTATTGAGACGATCGTTTCCGCGCAGATCCCGGATGCGCCCGAGTACCTTTTCTTTGCGATCGGGAAAATGTTCCTCGAGCCAATGTTCAAATAATGGCGTCACCGCCCATGGCAAACGGACGATTGTGTAGCAGGCAAATTGCGCGCCAGCTTGCGCGCAAGCTTTCAGAATTTTCGGTACTTCGTGATCGGTCAGCCCGGGAATGATTGGTGCAACCATGACGCCGGTTGGAACGCCGGCAGCGCGAAGTTGACTAATCGCATCGAGGCGTGCTTCTGGCGAGGATGTGCGCGGTTCCAGCACGCGTTGCAGCTTAGGATCCAGCGACGTCACTGAAACGTTCACCGCCGCCGCGCCGAAACCGGCCAGCTCGCATAAAAGATCGAGATCTCGCGTGACCAGGCGATTCTTCGTGATGATCGCCACAGGATTACGAAATTCCGCCAACACTTCCAGACAGCCACGAGTGATGCGCAATTTTTTCTCAACCGGTTGATACGGGTCAGTCACACCGCTCATCACAAGCACCTGCGGCTTCCAGCGCGGCGATTCCAACTCCGATCGCAATAATTCCGCCGCTTCTGTCTTCACCATGATTTTGCTCTCGAAATCGAGTCCGGCGGAAAAGCCAAGGTATTCGTGCGTTGGCCGCGCATAACAATAAATGCAGCCGTGCTCGCAGCCGCGATACGGGTTCACACTCGTCTCGAAACCGACGTCCGGGCTGTTGTTGCGCGAAATAATCGTCTTTGTTCCGTCTCGAAAATACTGTGTTGCGCGCCGCGGCCGCTCTCCCGGCACGGCGTAGGTCGCCGCGGCGGACGAAGGCTGCTCGCGTTCTTGATCGATCTGAACAACGTCGACGTCGCCAAGATCAACATGAAGTTTTTCGAACCGATTGGCCGGGCTCCAGGACGCGCCCCTTCCATGGGTCGCCGGTGAAGGCGGCGGTGTTTCTTCGATCACCGGTCGATATTTGTGTTTATTCGAGCCGGTCATGTCATAAGTTCATATGAACATGTGTGCCTGTCGAGGCCTTTTTCTGGAGGGGGAAGCCGCTGGCTTCCTTCGAACGACAATGTCGTTCCCTATAGGTTTCACAACGTTTGCTCAACTCCTGAGCGATGGCACAATTCTCGCGGCAGGATATCCCGGAGGGGTGGCAGAGCGGTTGATTGCACCGGTCTTGAAAACCGGCAGGCCGAAAGGCCTCGTGAGTTCGAATCTCACCCCCTCCGCCATGTCATTTTCGCTTTTCGATTTTCAGATGTCGATTTGTGAAAGCCAAAGCGCGCTTTGGATAATCTCACCCGCTCCGCCATGTCATTTTCGATTGCTCCAGAGCCAAAGCGTGTTTCCGGGTCCGGAAAGATTTTGAATTTTTCTGCTTGACAAACTGACGACCTTTTTCCCAAACTCGGCGCCGTGAGGCAAGTCGGTTCTGGGATCAGTAGAGGAAACTTCATCCGGTGGGGTTCTTTGCCGCTTTTCAGCAACTGCTCGCCAGCGGACCAGTCCGTCCGAGTCGCGAACAACTACAAAAATTAATCCACCGGGAAAAAAAGAAAGAAACACTTCATGAAAACGATAATAAAAAATTCGGTTCGCAGTCTGCTTCTGATCCCGTTGCTGCTCGCCTGCTTTGCGCTTTTGCCCGGAGCGCAAGCGCTCTTACCCCCACCGACCCCGGACGGAGGCTATCCCGGCAACAACACGGCTGAAGGAACAAACGCCCTGTTTAACCTCACCCTCGGCATCAACAATACGGCCGTGGGTGCAAATGCGCTCTTTCACGATACCACCGGCGGTTATAACGCGGCGTTTGGTTCTCGGGCCCTGGAAAACAACGTCAGCGGCGCCTTTAACATGGCGGTTGGGACCCAAGCACTCTTCAACAATACCGCTAATGCCAATATGGCCGTTGGTTTTCGAGTCCTCTTTAACAACACCCTCGGCAACAACCTCACCGGGATTGGTACTGGAGCGCTCTTTAAAAATACCACCGGCAACAACAACACGGGCATTGGTTCTGGTGCACTCAACCAAAACACCATCGGCGCTAACAACACCGCTATTGGCCGGCAAGCGCTCTTGAACAGTGTTATCGGCAACAACAACGTGGCCACCGGTTATCAAGCGCTCGAAAGCAACACAGGCGACTACAACACGGCCAATGGATTTCAAGCGCTCCTTAGCAACACCAGCGGCAGCACGAACGTAGCCGTCGGTCCCGGTGCGCTCTTTCACAACACCCTAGGCGGCGCAAACACGGCCATCGGTTGGGCACCGACACAGTAAATGGCGCTGGCACCGACTTTGTTACCGTGAACTTAACCACAGGCCGAGTCGGTCACGTTGCTTCCTCGCGACGCTATAAAGAGAACATCAAGCCGATGGACAACGCCAGCGAAGCACTCTACAGGCTCAAACCAGTCACCTACTGCTACAAGAAGGAGATCGATCCAACACAGGGTCTCGAGTACGGTCTAGTCGCCGAGGACGTGGCCAACGTGGATCCCAACCTGGCTATCCGCGATGGGAAGGGCCAAATTGAGAGCGTGCGATACACGGCGGTCAACGCCATGTTGCTTAACGAGTTCCTCAAAGAACACTGCAAAGTGGAGAAGTTAACGAACGACTTCCAGGCTACGGTCGCGCAACAGCAGAAAGAAATCCAAGCCCTCACCGCGCGTCTTGAAGAGCAGGCAGCGCAAATCCAAAAGGTGAGCGCCCAGCTTGAAGTAAACAAGCCAGCGCCGCGAACAGTCGCTAATAAATAATAGACTCTGTAGCTCGCCTGAGGCCGGTCGTTGATCGCGGTCCGAGCTCGGCGATCTCGGTTACAACAGCAAAAAGGCCGTGACGCTTTACCGGCGTGGCGGCTTTTTGTTTTGCGCCGAGATGTCACAGCAGCAGAAAGAGGCGGCCACCAAGAAGATTTTAATTTTTTGCTTGACAAGGCAACGGCATTTTTGGCAAAACACTGCCTATATGAGAATAACAACTCCCACCATCAGAAATTTAAGGACTCCGGAGATTGCGACACGCGGTTTCCTTCTCATCCCAATGCTGCTCGCCTGCTTTGCACTTTTGCCAAGAGCGCAAGCGGTTGTCCCGGCCCCGGACGGAGGCTATCCCGGCAACAATACGGCTGAGGGTACCAACGCCCTCTTTAACCTCACCATCGGGATTAACAATACGGCCGTGGG
>WNGR01004220.1_pt1 | contig 18907 bp, 20 predicted proteins | sample 5407581 | NCBI WGS metagenome assembly WNGR01 (sample SAMN13153383, study PRJNA577476) | soil metagenome | isolation source: 80 cm soil or saprolite under Garry oak tree replicate 2 | place: USA:California | collected 2016-06-15 | reverse complement strand
TAGTCGACCAATTGGAACTTCGGGACTATCTCAACACTCGAATGAGTAAGCTCTCGACCGGATACAAACAGAGACTAAACCTAGCTCGCGGTTTCGTTAACGACCCTGCAGTATTGTTTCTCGACGAGCCTACCCTGGGACTTGACGTTCTCTCAGCAAGACACCTCAGAACGCTAGTCAAGGACTGGATTCGAACCGGAGGAAAGACAGTGCTTCTGACAACCCATTACATGGCAGAAGCAGACCAGATGTGTGACCGCGTAGGAATCATCAATCGAGGCAAGATTCTTGCCTGTGATACTCCGCAACAACTCAAGATGAAAATTTCAGGTGGAGTTTCATGGAAGATAGAGATAACACCGAACCTTTCCCAACCTGAATCCATCAAGAGCATCGCGGGTGTCGTTGGTCTCTCGCAGACTGACAATATCGAAACAGGTGTCACTGCCCTCAAGCTTGTATTGGAAGATGAGTCTGCGATGTCAGATGTTCTCAGCAAGATTCGCGAGAACGGTTGCCGAGTCCTCAACATGGGAAAATCTGAGCCCACTCTTGAGGACGTGTACATCAGCCTAGTCGGGACCGGTATGGAATAATGATACCCGGAACGCCTACGCGAGAAGAACTGGAGACTAATCTTCGTGCGGCATATGCGCGCATGTGGGTCCGTCTCAGAGGAAGCAACCGGGAAGTTACAGGGCTCATCGCGGAGATCGGACTCCCAATCCTGACGATCGGCGCATACGTCATACTCTACCGGGCGCTCAAGTTTCCCCCGACGGCAGGAGCGGCTGTGATCATAGGAGGGGCGATGATCGCTTTCTGGACAAACGTCCTCTGGAACATGTCCTCTCAATGGTTCTGGGAGAGAGAGGTGGGAAATCTAGAGATGTACCTCGTCGCGCCCGTCTCAAGGATGTCCATTCTCCTCGGAATGGCTATGGGCGGCGGCTTGAACACGGGGATCCGAGCACTGGGAATCGTGCTGTTGGGAATATTCGTATTCCAGGTCCCATTCCAGCTCAACAGCCCGCTTTTAGTAGTGGTAGTGTTTGCTCTTACCCTCGTTGCACTTTACGCCCTAGGCATGTTGTTCGCGTCTCTTTTCATGCTATATGGACGGGAAGCATGGAACACTGCCAACCTGCTACAAGAACCGGTGTACTTCCTCTCCGGCGCTTACTTCCCCGGGTTCTTCGGTCCAATTGTTCCCTTCGCAATTCAGGCGGCAGGGTCGCTCATACCAATGACAATTGGGCTGGACGCTATTCGCAGACTGGCGATAAGCGGAGGAGACATAACTAGTGTCTGGCTGCATATCATAGCGCTCATAGCCTGCATGCTGATTCTGTTCCCACTGGCCCGACGAGCACTCGACTACATGGAATCTCTTGGCAAGAAAGAAGGAAGGCTAACCTTGAGATGGCAGTAGCAGACTTCGTCAAATCAGCAAGAGAATCGTTCAGAGTCGGGTGGAAAATAGAGAGCAACTGGACAGACCCGGTCTTATTCGCCACCTACCAAGTTGTCCGACCGTTAGCCTCGCTGCTGATTGTTGCTTTCATCGTAATAATCGGAGCATCGGTCGGCGCATCAGCAAACTCTGCCTTCTACACTCAATACCTGGCATGGCTGATCGTGGGCAACGCGTTCTTCGCGTTTGTCCTACAGATAATGCTGGGAATGGCAATACTCGTCCACGTCGACCGTACAAGATACGAGGTCTTGAAAAACATCTACATCTCACCCGGAACCCTACACCCATACGTGATTGGAAGAGGACTGGTCTCAGTCGTAAACGGCGCAGTCTCAGTAGTTCTGACGCTCCTGTTCAGCGTTGCAATTTTCAACGGTTTGCTTCACATGAACATCCCCCTGAACCTACTAGGAGTGAATCTTCTGATGCTCATTCCTGTAGTGATTCTGGGAATAATCAGCTTGCTCGCCATAGGCTACATGTTGTGCGCTGTAAACATCGTCTCGAATCGAATGGAATTCATCCTGGGCGACTCTGTGTCAGGCATCTTCTTCCTTCTCGGGGGAGTCATCTTCCCAATTGCCCTACTGCCCTCGTACGTACAGCCGATCTCGAATGTATTGCCGATAACTTACTTGCTCAACGCTGTTCGAGAGAGCTTCGGTCTCTTGCCCACAGCGAGCTACATGTCAGATCTTGCCTACTTGGCCGTGACGACGCTTGTTACATTGATCATTGGGATTGCAGTGTTCAGGCTGGCCGAGCAGAGGGCGAAGAAACTCGGACTCTTTGACCGGAAATCAGAATACTGATTCTAGAGCTGTAACATCTTCAATGTGGACTCGAATGCATCATTGGTCCTCCCTGACTTGTAGAGTCTGAGATATTTCACGAGTTCATTTCGGTCCACGGGTCCAAGAATCCTCGTGACCTCTCTTGAGAATCTGCCCGAGAGTAGGATGTATTGAGCGAGAGATGTGAAGTTGTTGACACGACGCATCAGGCTCGCACTCTCGTAATCTAAGATCCATGGATAATCTCCTGTTGAAACGAGTACGTTCTTGTGCGCCCGGCTGAGCTCACCATGGTCCAATCCATAAGCATCGAGCCTAACGCATTGATCCAACAGAGCCTTGACAGTTGCCTTGACTCGAGCCTTTCTTCCTCGACCTTTCAAGCTCGATATCCAAAGTGGAAGTCGTTGGCCTTCCAAGAACTGCATCTGAAGAACGTCCTCAGAGGAGCCCAGACATTCTGGTCCAATGCCGGCCTTGTTGGCGGCTCTCATCATGTCCGCTTCGTGTAGCATGCTTCTTCTTCGAGAATCCGTTCTCCGAATCTTCACTGCAACTCGACGGTTATCGACCATCCCTCGAAAGACTAGACCGACGACTCCTTTGCCCAGGACCGATAGTTTTCCCATTTTCAATGGGCCTTCAAACTCAAGACCCTCAATTCCAAGACTCTTCAGCTGGCGAATCCGGGACTCAACAGATTCATCGCTAGGGTTCGGATATGCGAGAAGCTCCCTGTAGGGTTTCTTCGCAAGATCTTCGAGCGGAACTAGGGCGGATCCGTCTTCAGCCATCCAGGCTTCGCCTCCAAGAATTCCCAGAGAGACTTGTCAAATCCCTTCCTCCCAAGCATGGATAGAATCTCGCGGTCTTGTAGAACTTTAACGCTCTTCCGGAACGACTCGCCCAACTGCTTCGGGATCGACAGACCGTGGCCCTCCTCTCGGGCTGCTGCTTTGACAAGATCTCTGATCGATAAGATTCCGCGCTTCCTCTCGACCATCCATCTGTCAGCTTCGATCCAAGGCCCGCGAGCAGTGTCCGGGGCTTTCAAGTGCTTCTCTAGGAACGACATGCTATCTTCGCTCTTCGAGACGGGCGGGCACTCTCTTTCGTCTCGTCGCTCCAGAGCGCCGATCTGTAAGGGCTGAATTCTTCTCGTGCCATTATGTCTAGCAGGCTCCGTTCCAGCTTCATGAGCTGTCCCCAGAGAACATCAGGGACTAAGACCGGGTGCTTGATTGTGATCGCCAATATTTCGTGACGAGTGTCATCAATCCGTTTCGCAAATTGTTGGCGGGTCTTTGGTTTGAACTCCGGTGGAAAGAAGTACCACAGTCCCAGATTTCGGAGAAATTGGCGTCCTGCGGCGACGAAACTCCAGAGTTTGTCAGGTCTTATGGCCGCTGCTAGGTTACGATTGGGGTCCACAGGGTCAATGACTACGAGGTCGACGTTCGGATCTTTCTCCTTGGGGGAGACAATTCCTTCGGGTTTGCCTATCTCGAGAAGCGTGCCCTTGGTCCAAGACGAGGCGTGTCTGAGCGTCTCCATGAACGATTGATAGTATAGGACGAGAGTGTCGATGAGCATCCCGCTGAAACCTCCAATCTTTATCTCCGCGCCATAGGTCCCGATTCCTTTCGCGAACTTCTTCAATAGCCGAGCTTCCCGACGGAGATCGGGGGTAAGATGGGTCTGCATGAATTCAGTATGGTAGGGGGTTCTGTCAGTCGCACTCTTCCACTCACCCTTCTTCACATCATAGGAGGGAACGATGTTCACGCGGACTCCGCTGACACGAAACTCCAGAAAGGGATGTTCCGCGTACCGCTCTATTACTCGATAACGCGAGAAATATTTGCGCAGGGTAGGGAAAACCTTCTCCACCCACTCTTCCCTCTCCATCGTAGGAGGGAAACGAGCGAAGATGTCCAGATCAGCTTCGTGGCTAATCCAAGTGCCTCTCGCGAAAGATCCCTGAGGACTGACTTTGGCCTGAATCCCAGAACTTGCAAGAACATCCTCAACCTCTCGTTGAATCGTCTGCGATAGTCCAACCATCTTCTCTTCTTCCTGAGTGCTTGGAACGATCTTCTTGGCGACCTGTTGCAGAACTATCTCAGGTGTTTGGGGCAACTGCTCCATCTCGATTACTTGCGTGCTGGAACTTCGAAGAGAGTTGAATACTTTGGTCCTGACGGAGAGAGAACGCTCTGTTTGAGTCTAACACTCTGAACGTTGGAAGTTCCGAAGCTTTCATCGGTCAGATGACCTAGGAATGCGGCGATTTCGTCCCTCTTTCGTCCTGACTTCACCCGAGCAACGGTGATGTGAGGGCTAAACGGTCGGGTCTCACGGCTGAAACCGAGCTGGTGAAGAAGCTTCTCGGTCTGCTCAAAGATCAGCTCGACTTGACTCCAACCCTCACCAACTCCTATCCAGATGACATTCATCCTCTTGAGGCTTGGAAACGCTCCAGCGCCCTTGATCTCGAGGGAGAACGGTGGGAATGCTACCCGTGTGAGAGATGACTTGATTTCCTCAAGTTTCGAAGCGCTGACATTCCCAAGGAATTTCAGTGTTAAGTGAATGTTCTCTCGTTCGACTGGTTTCAGATCTCCTCCTAATGACGAGAGAGATGACATTATGGATTCTACCTGAGATAGAATTTTTTCATCCTCAAGATCGATAGAGATGAAACTGCGAACCTGGCCGCCTGACAACGCGGGAGTGTTAATGTTCTCTCCCGTTTAAGAGCTATAACTGCCGCGTTTCTCAACCGCCCGAGAATCATCTTTGCAATCGACGAAGCCAAAGAAGACGGTGCTGGTTATCGTTGGAATGCCTGGAGCTGGTAAGAGCCTCGCTTCAAGTGTGATGAAGACGCGGGGAATCTCAGTCTTCGTCTCTGGCGATATTATTCGGGCAGAGGCACGGAGGAGGAAGCTGAAGTTCACGCGGAAGAATCTCGGAGAGCTCATGCTGAAGATTCGAAAGGAAGAGGGCATGGGGGCTGTTGCAAAAAGATTGGTTCCACTGGTTGAGAAGGTAAATGGAGAATTTGTTGTGTACGAGGGTGCGAGAAGCGTTGAAGAAGTCGATCAACTTCGCCGGAAATTTCGCGTTGTCACGATAGCGATCCACGCTTCTCGCGCGGCACGATTCCGAAGGCTTCAGCGGAGGGGACGGTCAGATAGGCCGAGAGGATGGGCTGACTTTGCGGAACGTGACAATCGCGAGCTTGGGGTTGGGATTGCGAAACTTATTGCGTTGGCAGATCGGACGATTGAGAATGAAGATACCAAGGATGACCTGAAGAGGAGAACTAGACGAGTACTCCAAGTAGTCCTGAAACGGAAAAAATCCTCGTAGTCGCTGAGGCCGAAATCAAGCCGACTGAGAATCCTGAGAAAGTCAAGAAAGCCATAACGAGCCTGTTCTCCGGCGAGATCATAACCGAGGGCGAAGAGAACGACTATGGCCTGGCTAGGCTCACAGGGAATAGGCGCGAGTCGCTCGAAAAGTTCAGGATGATCATCCAACGGGATAGAATACGCGCAGCTGCACGATCACAACTGTTCAAGGGCAAAGAGGAGAGCAGAATCATCGTATTTCTGAACAAGCAAGTCGCGTATGTCGGACACGTATCCTTCTCAGCTCCAGAAGGAGAATCCCCATTGGGACCTATTCGTCTGGAAATACAGACAGCGGACCCCGTTGGGATCATCGACTGGCTGACTGGAGGACCCATCCGACGAAAAGACGCTTGAAGCGCACTAGGGCCAATGACAGTCTTGACGAGTCGAGAGTAAGCTCGGATCCATTCAAGCAGTTCAGGCGATGGTTGCGAGAAGCAGCGGGTAGAAGTGCACCTCTGCCTGAGACTATGACACTCGCAACAGCCACAAGATCGGGACGACCGTCAGCCCGGACCCTCCTGCTCAGAACATTCGACAATTCCGGATTCGTATTCTACACCAACTACTCAGGACGGAAGAGCAAGGAGCTGGCAGAGAATCCTCAGGCAGCGATAGTCTTCTACTGGCCTCGGCTAGGCCGACAAGTCCGAGTAGAAGGAAGAGTGGTCAAGGTTTCGTTGAGAGAATCCGACAATTACTTCAGCAGCCGTCCGCGAGACAGCCAACTGTCGGCATGGGCTTCTCAACAGAGCCGCGTTGTTCGTAACCGACGTTTTTTGGAGGAACGGGTGAGGCGGTTTGAGGAGAAATATTCCGGAAGAGTACCACGCCCGCCAAACTGGGGAGGATACCGGCTTCGACCGACGGTCTTTGAGTTTTGGAAGGAGCGGCCCGGCAGACTGCATGATCGATTGCGTTACCGACGTGGAAAGGGACGATGGATGCTAGAGAGATTGGCACCATAGCCAACTTGAGCTACCAATCCAAACGCGTAGAATTCTACTTCAGCTGTTTCAGTGATAGCGTCTGGAAGTCTTTAGGTACGAGAGTCTGCTTGAAGATCTTACGAGCCTCTTTCAGCAGTACAGAATCGTCTCTGGTGACGGCGCTGATGTGAACAACAGCCAGACGTTTCACCTTTGCAGCCTTCGCTAGATGCGCGGCCTCCCGGGCAGTAGAATGATAATACTCCTGGGCCTTTGGACGTCTCTCCTCCGCAAACCCACCATCATGCATGAGAAGGTCAGCCCCTTTCGCTAGTCTCTTCACCGATTCCGCGGGTCGCGTATCTATCGCGTAGACAATCTTCAGCCCGGGACGTGGCGAATCGACAACGTCAAGCGGACGAATCTCTCTTCCCTCAGCTTTCACTGACTTTCCGTGTTGTAGTTCTCCCCAGAGTGGTCCCTCTGGCACTCCGAGTCGCTTTGCTTTTTCCGGATGGAAGCGTCCCGGACGTTCTTTCTCTTCGACGGAGTAGGCGAGACAAGGGATGTCGTGCTTTGCAAGAGTCGTCCGGACGAGATACTCCCCCCGGTCAACCTCATCTCCAGGGCTTAGTTCCTTTGCTCTGACTTTGAAGTTGGCTGGATACCCCAAGGGTTTGTAGATCAGATTCAGGAATTTCATCAAACCCTTAGGCCCGTACAGGTCCAAGGGCTTGTCTCTTGCCAGAGAGGACATTGTCTGCAGGAGCCCTGGGAGTCCGAGAATATGGTCGCCGTGAAGATGAGAGATGAGGATTATTGTGGGTCTGTTGAATCCGAGCCCCGCATGCATCATCTGTCTCTGGGTCCCTTCGCCGCAGTCGAGTAGAATGAGTTCTCCTTCTCTACGGAGAGCTACGCTTGGCAATCCTCTCTCTTTGGTGGGCAGGCTCCCACCGGTCCCAAGGAAAACCACGTCGATTCCTCCAGACATCAGTTAGCCTCCAACACTAGAATCTCGCGAGTCAGGCTTCGGTGCACGTAGACTTCGTGCCGGTCCACAACTCTGAATCCTACGGATTCGGCAATTTCAGGTGTTCTCGTACTGACGGGAGATGCAACGACGGCTCTACACCCTTTTGATAGAATGGAATATGCTTTGGGAAGAAATTCCTTGAGAATGTTCCGTGTCGTTGACCTCAGAGTAGACGCCCCAGTACCGTATGGTGGGTCCGTGGCAATGGCATTGACACTTCTGATCGGGAGAAAGCGAGCGTCCCCTCTGACAAGGCCTAGAGGATCCCTTCCAAAATGTTTGAGGTTTCTCCTTGATCCTCGGGTCATTCGCTTGAGCGCATCAACTCCTATGACTTGACACCCCAAGAGACTTGCCTCGAGGAGAATGCCGCCGACTCCACAGAACGGATCCAAGAAAGTTGATCCGGGAACTGCGTAGGACATGTTCACCATTGAGCGGGCGAGCTTTGGGACCATTGTGCTGGGGTGGAACGAGGGTCTCATTCTCGGCCTCCTATTGGCAACGAAAACATCGGGACGCCTATGGGCGATGAGGCCTAGGTGAAAGTAGGGTCCGGCGAGCAGCCCGCGGAACTGGCGTTTAGGATTTTCGAGATCTACCTTAGCATTTGTGACCTTATTCATGAGCCATCCCAAATGTCCTTCCAGCTTCACTCTGGGCATTTCCTTCGAGACCCCTCCGAAACGAAGAACCCGAATGCTGAAGCTTTCGTCAGCCTGAAGATAACGTGGAAGATCAGATGATTTGACTGCATCATCAATTTCATCCAGCGTGGGACCCGAGTGTACAATTTCTTCGCCAACCTCGTCCATGAAAGCCCCCCGATCTGCGATCGTCTTTACTGCGTGAATGTCGGCATCGATCTCTACTAGCTTGAAGAAGGATTCTGCGATCTTGAACGGGATCCGATTCGCATCGAGAATCGCACTCATCTCCGCGAGTGGGAGTGTTGGATGTTCGCCCGACAAGATCACAAAGACTCTTGTCGGGTCGTTCATGTTGAACCGGGAGAGTGAACAAGTATATACGGAACCGCTTGAACGGATTCCATTTCTAGCCAGGGAACAGAAGGATGAAGCGTTCCAAGGGAATTCGAAACAGGAACAGGACCCTTCTTCGCAGAAAGCCTCGAGACAAGGGGAAGAATCCCTTGGGAAGACTTCTCATCCCGTATGCTCCTGGACAGATGGTCACGATCTCAATCAATCCGTCAGTGCAGAAGGGAATGCCCCACCGGAGATATCACGGCCGCGTAGGCACGATAGCAGAGAAGCGAGGAAGAGCCTACGTCATTGAAGTGGCCTCAGGCAAATTCCCACGCCACATAATCGCAAGACCTGAGCATATCCTTCCAATGAAGGAGACTCAGTAATGGCAAGGAAGATCGTCGAAGAGAAGGTCATCACTAACTCCGAAGCCAAGGCAGTTTTGGAGAAGGTCAAAGAGGAAGAGCTGGGCGAGTTTCAGCGCCGGACCCTCGACTTTACCCGCAGATTCACCAAGCTACCGGCTGACCGAGCCTCCAAGCTGGTGGAAGAGTTATCCTCGAAGCTTCAGCTAGATCGAAACGACGCGATCCAGATAGTCAACACGCTACCCCAGAGCGTCGAGGAACTCAGAGCCGTCCTGACCGTAAAGGGTCGTTTCGTGAGCACGGAACAGCTGAACGGTATTCTTGAGATAATGAAGCGGTACACCTAATCGACTACGGAAATCAAATACGGTTGACAGTTTTCCCGTCGCATTTTTTGGATTCCAATGAAACGTTCGCACTCCCGACGTATAACGATGCCTCAGAAAACCGCTTCCTATTTCCCCGGTTTCAAGTATTGGAGTCGGACTTTGACCCAAAGAAAGGAAGAGAGGGATGGGTGCAAGTTTGTTACAGCTACCGTCGGGAAGGTTGCTTTCTGAGCGAGGATCACTAAAGCTGCGGGAGACCGGTTGACGGCGGTAAAATGGACCGACCTCGACTTGGAAGGCCTGAGAAATGACCGAGAAAGAGGGGGACCGGTGAAGAAGAGAAACAGTGGTCTCTATCCGGGTCATCCAGGCAGGCCTGGAGAGAGGACTGTTGACAGAGGAATTTGAAATCAATTCTGGGCAAAAGTATCGAGCTAACACAGCGGGGATATCGATATGCTAAAATCGCTGGGAGATCTTTATACTTTTGAAAGTTTGCGAGTCAACGACATAAAGGTGGGTCTAAGTTACCTTGTTTTCCTAGTCTTGATAATTGGATTCTTTTCGAGTTTGACTCCACAAGCAGCAGCTCTTTCAAACCCATTGTCGTGCCAGCAATCTTGCCGGCTGTCAATGATCGTTTCTGGACCGTCCTCTTACGTCGGGTTCAGCGTGGACATCTCGGGCAACGTGACAGGTCCTGATAATGCACCAGCGTATAACCAGACCGTGTACGTGTATTCAAGATTCAAAGCCGATCCCGGGATTCCGATGTACAGCTGGGTTGTAATAGCCATTGAACGCACAGACACTGTGGGTGGATTTTCCTTCCAGTGGATACCGACGGTTACGGGCGATTTCATAGTCAGGGGCAGCCTCTGCAACTACCCGTATGTGAACTGTATCGACGGCAGTGTTTCCTATCATCCGGTACCCAGTCCTTCAGGACCGATCGATGTTTCTTTATCTGTTCTTCCAGCGGGTAATCAGCAGCTAGTATCAGTGGCGTCAAATTCGACAATATCCAGCATGAATTTCAATGCAACAAGCCATGTCTTAGCATTCCAATTGTCTGGAGCGTCCGGTACGACCGCCTGGGTCCAAGTATCCATAGCAAAAAGCATGCTATCGGATCCAAATTCTCTGCAACTGAGAGCGAACTCGGCAACAATACCTTTTCAAGCCCAATCGTCTCGGGACCAGTGGACCATAGTCTTCACAGTTCATTTTGCCAGTGTAATGAACATAAGCATGGTAGTAGCACAGCCTTCTCCTGGAGGTCTCGGAATAGGGGTGCTATACTCCATCTTCGGATTATTCTTCGCAGCCGGGGTCATTGTTGTGTTGCTCAGAAGACAATGGTTCTCGCAAAGACTAAGACCAGTCCTCTCTTTGGTTTGTCTAAGTGAAACCACTACTTCGTTCAACGGAAACGCGCAAGTAGGTCGAGCGTGGTCGTCAAGCCACTTCTGGATATCGCCATTTAGAGATGCGATCAGGGCTTGATTCTCGGATGAGTCACAGTATTATTTCCGGAGGTTGCGATAGTCCAAGTTCCACGCGTGTCTTTGTCTAACAGGTCAATCAACTCTAGCCCGATCGCTCGGAGACGGGTTTGACGCGACTATCACTACATCTCCGCATGAATGGAGCGACCGTACCTATTGTGACAGCCCGGAGGGTCCACGTTCGGAATGAATTGCTCTATCGGAGGTTTTCAAAACGGAAAAGAGTGGGGTCTATCGGATTCCATATGCTTCAATAGCTGAATGTCACCCCCTTCGTTCACCGTGTGATTCTAAAACGTGCCGGGGAAACCTCCAACCGAAATCAAATTAAGCAGATACCGTGTCATTTTGAATGACTAGAGTTGGCTCTCCGCCCCCCCAGACGCCACGCGTATGGAATCGGGAGACTAGTTCGTAGAATCTTCTAACAAGGAGCACGGGGAAGAGCCATTCTTGGCAATACACGAAGACGAGTACATACAGAGAAGGCACGTCTACGAAGAGTACGCCTACGTCCTAGACTATCTCCCCTACGGAAGATCCTCCGACAAATCACGACACCTAGTTGTCCCAACAGTCCAGATAATGGGCGAACAATTCTTTACACTGCTAGAAGCAGAACTGAAAGTAGGAGCAACTGTCGCAGTTGAGGAACGCATCTACATTGGGAGAGATCGAAGGGAGAAGGTTGACAGGATCATCAGCAGAATCAACTATGACCAGCTAACTGCGAACGCGAAGGCCGAAATCGTCCCGCTCATCGACGGGCTCGTAAAGAAACAGGATAAACGCTTTGTCGATTTTTTCAACAATTCGCAACCGGTAACCCCTAGAATGCACTCGTTGGAGCAACTGCCTGGTATCGGAAAGAAGTCTATGTGGACGATAATCAACGCGAGGGAGAAGAAACCGTTCACTAGTTACAAGGAGATCCAAGACCGAACAGGCCTGACAGATGTCCAGAAGATCATAACGAAACGCATTCTCGAAGAGCTAAGCAGCGAAACCAAGTACCGCCTCTTCACAAGGACAGTATGATATTGTGGGATTCAGCGATTCGCACCGACCTTCGAAGAGACTAGGACAGAATTTCCTCCTCGACCAAAGCATCGCATCCGAAATCGTCTCGAGCATCCAGCCATCTGAAACGGACACCGTCCTCGAACCTGGACCCGGACACGGCACACTCACACGGTTATTGCAGGCGAAAGCCGGAAAAGTAGTAGCTATCGAAAAAGACCCCGTTCTTGTACGCGAATTAAGGGAGACCTTCAAGGATCGCTCAAACGTCGTCATAGTTGAAGGAGACATTCTGAAGATCAGCCCCTTGCCAGATTTCAACAAGATAGTGAGCACTCCCCCGTACTATCTCTCTTCGAAGCTTGCCCTTTTCTTGTCCAGGTCAAAGTTTGACGTCGCCGGGATAGTTTTTCAGAAGGAATTCGGAGAGCGGCTTCTCGCGAAGCCTGGAACAAGGGAATACGGAAGGCTAACCGTTTCTGTTCGAAGAAGATTGAACATTGAGAGGATCAGAGGAATTCCCCGAAGATCCTTCCAACCGAGGCCGAAAGTTGACTCAATCCTGTTGAGGCTCACCCCTCAGGAGACTCTGAGAAAACTGAACGAGCCGTTGTTCGAAGAAGTCGTGAGAGGGGTATTCACTCAACGCCGAAGACTACTCCGGGGAGCACTTCTCCACTTTCTAACAAAGAGACTGGGACGAGAAACAGGAAGGAGAATAATGACCGAAATCGCGTTCCCAGATGCGAGGGTCTTCCAACTTTCGATAGCCCAACTCGAGGACCTCAGCGTTCAGCTTTCTCCTCGATTAGCTGGCAAGATCGGTTCGGAGGAGCGGGATGACGGGCAAGTCAACGGCAGTCATATATGACAGCCAGAACGAACGGCTGGCAAGTAGATACCCATGCCAATTACTGACGCAATGAAGAAGCAGCTGGCTCAGAAGCACAGGCTGTTCTTCAAGATATGTCGGACATGTGGGTCTAGAAACTCTCCGAACGCCTACAGGTGTCGGCGGTGTCGAGGGGATAATCTTCGCTGGAAGAAGCGAGAACTCGGCGCCAAGTAGAACCGGAGATCACTGAATCTGGCTTTGGACTCTTACTGGACTCGGATCTCGGCGCTTTGACGTTGCAATAGCCTAGGTAACTCCGAAGGTACTTCGGCGACCTGAACTCCCACTTCACTGAACCGCTTCATTTTTGCATCGGCTGTACCCTCTGTGCCTGTTATGATTGCTCCAGCGTGTCCCATTCTCTTTCCGGGAGGAGCTGCTCTCCCAGCCACATAAGCAGCAACGGGCTTGGGATAGTGAGTCTCGGCAATGTAGTTGGCGGCATCCTCCTCTGCCGATCCTCCGATCTCGCCGATCAACACGACAGCACTGGTTGACTTGTCATCTCGGAACATCTTGAGAACATCGACGAAGTTCAGACCCGTAACAGGGTCTCCGCCGATCCCCAGACAAGTTGACTGTCCAATGCCAGCGTGAGTCAGATAGGATGCGATTTCATAAGTTAGCGTCCCGCTCCTTGACGCAACCCCTACACCTCCGGCACTGAAAGCATCGCCAGGCATAATCCCCAGCTTCGCTTCGCCGGGGGTAATTACTCCGGGAGTATTAGGCCCGACAATCGTCGCCCCGTGCTCTTTCGCGTAGGCCATGAGCACCATGCTGTCCCGAGCAGGAATCATCTCCGTAATTATCACGACAGGGTTTAGACCCGCATCGATCGCCTCCATTCCAGCCTCCTTCGCAAAAGGAGCGGGCACAAAAATAATTGACGCGTTTGCATCATTCTTCTCTAATGCAGAGACAACTGTGTCAAACACCGGAAGCCCTTGAGTGCTTGTTCCCCCCTTGCCAGGTGTGACCCCCGCGACGATATTGGTGCCGTAGTCGAGCATCAGCCGAGTGTGGAATGACCCTTGGTTTCCGGTAATGCCTTGAACAATGGCGCGAGTGTGCTTTCCAACGAGCAGTGTCATTTCTTACGCGACCTTTGAGGCAACAATAAGTTGCGCAGCCTCGTCCATCTTTTCGAGCGTAGTAATCCCGACTGAGTTCAAGATCCTCTTTCCTTCCTCGAAATTGGTTCCTTGCATCCTGACCACCAGAGGCTTCTTCAAACCCACGACCTTCTTCACATCAAGAATGCCCTTAGCGACCTCATCACATCTAGTGATTCCGGCCAGAATGTTGACGAATACTCTCGTCACCTTCGGGTCTCCCTGAATTATCTGTAACGCCGTCGCAACATGCTCGGCATTGGCTCCCCCACCCACATCACAGAAGTTTGCAGGCTTACCCCCATAATGGTTGACCATGTCGAGGGTTGCCATGACAAGACCTGCGCCGTTCCCCATTATCCCAATATCACCGTCAAGCTCGACAAATGCAAGTCCGTTCTCACGAGCCTTAGCCTCCAAAGGGGTCACCTCTCCACTAGCTTCTTTTGCCCGTTCCTGAAATTCTGGATGGCGAAAGAGACTGTTATCGTCTACTATGACGCGAAGGTCCGCGGTGACGAATTTTCCATCGTTAGTCTCAACAAGAGGATTGCTCTCAACAAGTTCAGCGTCATAGATGACAGATAAACGATACAAGTTCGAGAGAAGATCAGTCAGAGCATTCAAGCGCTGACCCGTATAACCCAGCTTCAAACCAACCTGTCTCGCGTCGTATCCCCGCATACCGAAGACGGGGTCGAGCCGATGGTGGAGAATCTTTTCCGGACTCTGTTTCGCCACATCTTCAATATCGATCCCACCCTGGTCTGAGGCAAGAACTGTCTGGCACTTGTTCGCTCGGTCTAAGACGATGCTCCCGAACAATTCCTTTTTGATAGCTAGCTTCTGCTCAACTAGGACCTTCTTCACTTTCTCTCCCTTGATCGTCATGCTGAGAATCTCGCTAGCCCGATCGCGGGTCTCCTCAGGCTTGCTGCCAAACTTGATTCCTCCAGCCTTTCCTCTTCCGGCGACCAAGACCTGGGCTTTGATGACAGCCTCTCCACCAATCCGCTTGTGAATATCTCTAGCTTCGTCAGGGGTGGAAGCCAGCCCTCCTCTAGGAGTGTTGATTCCCAAGTTTTGAGCGAGGGCCTTTGACTCGTACTCGAATAATTTCATGAGTTTCCCGAATGATTTTCACTCGGGACAAGCAGAGTATTTGGCTATTACCCCCGACTTACCGTAACCCATTTATTATCCCGGAGGCGCCTGATGCCAAGCTGTCGGGTCGGTCGACAGGATCAGAATCCTTTGGATAATCACAGCGTCTCGAGAAAGCGTCAGAACAAAAGGCAACTTTCTGGGCTGACGCCCTCAACTACGGGGCTTAGGAAGCCTTGGTGAAAACAGTCCTTGACAACTTTTGCGTAAAGAGCGGCATTTTCTGTTCAAGATGCGAAGAGAAACTCAAGAAAGGCCAGATCTCAGACCTCGACGTCAGAGTGATCAGAACAATCACCGAATTAGAGAAGGAGAATCCGACGCTTCAAGACGTCACCTTCCACAAGGCTGTTGAGGCCGGGGACGTAATGGCACTCATGGTCGACCGTAGAGGGATGGATACCTTCCTCTCGTCCGGAGCCAAACTTGCCAAATCGCTCGGCGACCGCGTTGGAAAGAGGGTCCGAGTCCTCAACTTTGGAGGAGATGAGCGCGGATTTCTCGAAGACCTGTTCACCCCGTTCTCAATTCTGACTATCAATACTATCTGGCTACCAGATGGAAGCAGGGAGACTAAGGTCATACTAAATGGCCATAGGCCTCGGAGAAACCCTCTAGACTTTGAGGTAGTAAAGAAACTCGCCCGAGAACTCAAAGGTCTTACGTTGCGAATAGAGTTCGAAGACTACTGACAACTCCTTGGAACATCCCACCCACGACAGCCAAGTAGTCGTAGTCGGAGCAGGCGTGGCAGGATGCCAAGCCGCATTCGAAGCGTCCAATAGTGATGTGAAAGTAGTCCTTCTAGAAGAGCATCCTCAAGTCGGCGTTCCCAGCCACTGCTCTGGAGTAGTGAGTCTTAACGGATTATCGCTACTAGGATTGAAACCGGATCCCATCTTCACACAGCGAACGATTCAAGGAGCTATCTTCAACCCGCCGAAGGGAGACCCGGTGGAAGTCCGGACAAAGAGCGCAGTCGCAGTCATAATTAACCGGATGCGGTTTGACCAGTACCTCGCGAAGAGGGCTGTAGGAGCTGGAGTATCACTTTACACCAAGACCCGGGTCTCCAACTTCGAACACTACCCCAACGGAGGCGTCGGATTGCAGGTCCAAGGTGGTCCTCGATTCAGAGGAGAGATCGTGATCGACGCAAGCGGTGCGGGCAGCAGACTTCCAGAACAAGCCGGGCTGCGGTCCCCTGACTGGACTCAGCTACTCCCCGGCTTACAATACGAACTAACCGAGACCAAGCAACAAGGAGACATGGTCGAACTTTTCTTCGGAAACCACCGTGCTCCTGGGTTCTTCGCGTGGAGCATTCCCACGGGCGATCATAGTGCCCGAGTGGGACTTGCGTGCCGGAAAGGCAATGTAAAGAAGCTGCTTGACGAGCTCGTCAAAGACTTCTGGCCGAAATCCAACGTTGATGCGACGAAATCAGGGTCCGTCCTAGTATCAGGACCTGTCGATAAGTGCTGGTCGGAAAACTTCCTAGTCGTGGGAGATGCCGCGGGACAGGTCAAGCAGACTACGGGCGGAGGCATCGTCATCGGAGGCTACTCTGGTATTCTCGCCGGAAGGGCTGCCGCTAGCGCTGCTAAATCGCCGCAGGACCAGCGCTGGAAGATCCTAATGCAGTACGACCAAGACTGGAGAGACAAGTTCTCGTCAGATCTGAAGAGAATGGGGATCGCCCACCGAGTTTTCGCTGGACTATCAGACGAGACGCTAAACCGACTCTTTGAAGCAGTTAGAGACTATCTTCCGGAGATAGAGGAGTATGCTGACATGGACTTCCAAGGCAAGATCATATCACACATGCTACGCAAGAGAAAATTCGCCGCCCTCCTGCCTCGAGTCGCCTTCGATAGCGTCAAGTCAATATTCTCCTAGGAAGCAGACTGACGTCAGTTTTCAAACTGGTTTAAGAAGCGGCTCCTTAACGACGTCGCCGGCGAAGCTTGAAGATTCTTGTTGTTGGATCTGGAAAAGTCGGCTCAGAAATCGCCAGAGACCTAGCTCGATCTTCTGAGGTTGACTCTGTAGTTGTCGCCGACGCTCAGCCCAAGAATCTGAAAAACGTACAAGGGCATGCAAAGATCAGGACCCGCCGCCTGGACATTTCCCAGAGAAAGCCCCTCCTTGCTGCGATGCGCAGCGTCGACCTGATCTGCGGGGCGCTTCCTGGAAGGCTAGGGTCCCAACTGATGACCATCGCTTTAGAAGCTCACAGAGACCTCGTCGACATTTCCTACACTCCTGAAAATCCGTTCAAGCTTCACGGAAAAGCCCGCGATCAGGAGAACATCATCGTCCCCCAATGCGGAGTTGCCCCAGGATTCACTAACATGTGTGTTGGTGACGCATCTCGCAGGCTAGGGACCGTAACGAAAGTTCGGGTATTCGTAGGAGGCTTACCGCAAAACCCGATGCCACCACTAAACTACAGAATCGTCTTCTCGCTAGAAGACGTGATCAATGAATACTCAAGGCCCGCACGAATCATAGAAAATGGCAAGGAGAAGATGGTCGACGCACTTTCCGGGCGAGGATTCCTCAACTTTCCTGGAGTCGGCAGATTAGAGTACTTCATCACTGATGGGCTTGGATCTCTTCCGAGAAGTTTTCCGAATGTACACGAAATGTACGAGTACACCATGCGGTACCCGGGCCATGCTGAAATGATGAACACTCTCAGAGTCCTCGGATTCTTCGATAAACAAGAAGTTCAAGTCAACGGCTTCGATATAGCGCCCCGGAAACTTTCCACAGCCCTGCTCAAAGCTGCGATGTCATTGGGTCGACCTGAGGATCTGCTAGCGTTGAGGGTCGAGGTTGAAGGAAAGTCTGGAAAGAGATCCATGCTCAGTTATCGAATCCTAGACTACTACGACGCTCGAAGCAAGGTCTCCGCGATGGCCAGAACCACTGCTTATCCATGCACCTCGGTAGCACTGCTTGTCGGTCAAAGGAAGTTGAGTAGTGTCGGGGTTGTCCCACCCGAGAAGATCGCGAAAGACCCTCAGCACTTCGGATTCGTATTGTCGAGACTCCGGTCTAGACGTATGAGAGTCGGAATGCCTTCCTCTTGAGTTACTGTTCGGCTGGTAAATCATTGGCAAGCCGCACTCCATATTAGCCCTTGATACTTACTACAATCCTGTCAATTTTCGTGTGAGCGATGGGTATAGATTGATGGGATAACCTACCTCCAGGGTCACAGAATTGTCGTTGACAACGTATACCATATCAGTGATAATGCTGCTAGTGCTCATATAGTAACAGGCAAAAGCTCTTGATTTCTAGTGGTCGGGACTGTTTTTCGTGTTAATCGCCGACATCAAAGTTCGTGCATTATCTGTTTTCTGTAAAACACTCTCTTAGTAATCATCCCGAATCGCTATAGCTACCCTTGATCATTAGCGTACTGAACAACAAAGGCGGAACCGGAAAGACCACCACCGCAGTAAACCTCGCAGCCGGACTCTCCATAGAGGGCAAGAAAGTCCTCCTCATAGACCTAGACCCACAAGGAAACGCCACAACAGGCATAGGCTTCGAAAAGGCAACCCTCGCCAGCACAGTCTACAACCTCCTATCACAGACCAAGAAAGCAGACGAGACCATCCTATCCACCAAATTCCAAAACCTATTCCTTCTCCCAAGCAACCTGGACCTAGCCAGCGCAGAAGTCGAACTCTCAAGTACGCCAGGACGAGAATACGTCCTGCGCGAGGCGCTCGCCCCAATCAGAGAACAGTTCAACACGATCATAATCGACTGCCCACCAAACATCGGCCTTCTCACACTCAACGCACTAGTGACTTCAGACCTAGTCCTGATCCCAGTCCAATGCGA
>WNGR01004433.1_pt1 | contig 18911 bp, 24 predicted proteins | sample 5407581 | NCBI WGS metagenome assembly WNGR01 (sample SAMN13153383, study PRJNA577476) | soil metagenome | isolation source: 80 cm soil or saprolite under Garry oak tree replicate 2 | place: USA:California | collected 2016-06-15 | reverse complement strand
ATCGCCTCGCGGAAGCGAACAATGAAGATGGCCCAATTCGAGCCGTCGGTTTCCAAGCGAGGGATATTTGCAGGGAGTTGCTCGATGGAAGGGGAAGGCATAGGAGGTGGTGCGCTGGTAGAGGACAATGGGACTGATGGGGACGATGAGGACGAGGTCATGGCAATATAAGCAGGGGCGATAGAAGCAGCGGGGCGATAATGCGGGGTTTAGCGGTGCTCAGCAGGGCCCATAACCTGTTGGTTATGGAGAGTCGGTCGGGAGCTCCGGAACACGCGCGGAGGCGAACTAGATAGAAAGCGATGATACTCAGGGATCGCGCACGTGTACGAGCGATGACTATATTTACCTAGATAGAAAGCGATGATACTATCTAGGCATGAGCGAACTGTAATGGGAGTAAGGTAACGAACGTTCTCACCTCAGGGATCGCACGCGTGTACGAGCGATGACTGAGGTGTACAAGGTAAACTACGAGAGTATTTAACTACTGGTAAAGGAAAAGTACTAACGAGCGACATTAGTGTGTACGGCAGAGCGGGAGTAACAGGTTGACAGGTAGTGTATTAAGGTAGTCCGAAAACTAAAGTAGTGCGACAGCGGACGCCGCGAGATTCGTATTCAGGGCACGTCGCCGTCGCGCATGCTAAGATCTCAACAGCTACCCCATCGACCAGAGATAACACTTCCTCGTGGAGGAGCGAATACAAGTGATCACGTCGACATTCTCGGATCCCAGGCTCTGAACGAAATCATTTTAAAGGTAGCAACCGGAGCAGGGGGAGAAATTCGCGACAATTATGTCTCACAAATCCGGGAGTATGCAAAGAAGATTCGCTGGGACGCTTAAGCTCGGCGTGCGATAGAGATGACTAGACGGATGAATCATAGATTGTAGACTGTAGTCCCCAGACGAAAGCCAGCCTTATGTTATTCTCCACATCACTCAGCAACGGCATGAGGGACTAGATCGATGGTTTGCTGGCCTCGGCCACCCCCCGTAACTCCACCTATCTGTCTGCACGCGAGAACGGCGTTGTTTCGCTGAGCACCACATGATGCGTAGCCCCTGTGGCCTGAGGGGACAAGTTGTAATGGGCAGTGTCGTAACCATGACTGTACATGCATTAAACACACAAACCAATATGTAAAAAAGTCCATGTCCTCCTTATAGTGGAGATACAACAGTAATGAAGCCTACATGATAAGTTACAAGTGGATGGATTGTCTTTGAACGATATCTCGATGTTATACAGCAGATTGGTGATGGGTGTTTGAGTTGCCAAATGAGTGATTTCCATCCCTGTACGGATAGGCGTATGAGGTGCCAGTAAGGGGGTGCGACTCATCCTCCTGCTTCACGTGCGTGTATTTCGGGCCAATGTTGTTGTTATTCATGGGAACAACGACTTGGGGACCGGATCTCCAGGTCTTCTCATTTCGTAACTTGTGTGCGTACGAAGAGACGATGTATGCAGCCCCTTGAAAAAAGTCAGCGTCAGCCAAACTGTGTTTATATATATATCCTCGTGGGACTCACAAAACTGGATCAACAAACCAACGGCCATGCCGACGATGACTGTCCACTTTCCGGCATTGAAATTGTTGTTGCATATGTCCTGGACTTGTTTGTCTGTTGAGCCGTCGATGCAGCGCTGGATGAGCTCGTCACGAGATTTAGAGAAGAAGGCCCAAAGGTACAGGGCGTCGATGACAATTTGGACGCCGATAGACCAACCAAGCCAGAATGAATAGGTCGAGAGTAAGCCGGCCTTGCGGGCGATTGTCCCGAGAAGCCTGTATGTTTGGGAGGAGAGATAATGAACACCGAGCCGAGGATTAGCTGGTAGAACACTTACCCGATGAGGGAAGCGAGCGCGAGAATGGTGTAATACACTGCACTGGTGAAAATTATGATCTTGAGTGTGTTCGGAAGACGACCGCCTGTTTAGAATGAGAACCCGTCGTCAGTCCAAGGAAGAAGTGAGGAAGAAACAGGGTGTGCTACGCACGCAAGGTCGATACGGTGTACCAGCCGCCAGCCGCGATCAGCCCGCAAAGGGCAAGTTGGCAGAAGGAGATGAGCAATGCGCCGAGACGCAGCGGTAAGCAGCAGAAGAAATGACGGGCGGGCATGCTTGAAATCGAGAGGAAGACTGAGGGGTAGGGGTATGGGAGGTGGTTGACCACGTTCGGTGACGGAAGGCCCTTATTTAAGGGGATTCCCTTTGGGTCGAGGTCATCGCCTGGGCGGTGATCGCTCCACAAACAAGCACCGGGCCAGCCTCCCTGAGCCTGTGAGCCCGTGATACCCGACTAACCGACCTTCTGAGGCTGTACCATCTATCCCCTTCGAGACATACACAACATCCTTTCACAGTGCCACGTGTGCCGAGAATCGGTGCGCAGTCTCGATTACGCTCTCGGAAAATGGCGTGGCGGTGCTTCGGTTCGTCTGAAGTACAGTACCTCCAAGCATACGACCGACCGCAGCAGGCGCTAGCGTCTAGGTAGGGCACGCGGAAAGCGCGGATGCGCGGTCTCTTCTCTGATCCCCCACCACCTCGCTCGTAATCAAGCATCCAACGTCCTCTTCTGTTACTGGTTTGATTTCTTCGAGAACCGCGACCCAGCCCTGCACGCTGGCACCCTGCGTCATATTGATGCCCTCTTGGACGACACTCTTCGTCTGTCGCTATCTAGTCTTCACGAGAATGACGCTTTCCAGGACAGTCTCCCCGTGTATCTCAAGAGCGCTGGAACACCGCCCTCCGCAGCCCCACTTGAGCCAATCGCGCCAGCCACCGCTAGGGCGCAGCTCTGCCAAAGTTTGCAGGGGAGGACCATCCACTTGGTAGGCCCGCGCGAGACTCTGTACCAGCTCCACACCTACCTCCTCAAGGCCTTGCACCTGCACCCACCACGACCTGGCGCGACGCGCGTCTCGTGTCCGGGTCCCCTCTCTTGTCCGTTCCACGCTCTCTGCCACCCGCTCTCCCGCCCCCCTGGCTCTGGCTCTGGCTCTGCACCTGGGCCGCTCACCCCGGCCGACGTGGCGTCGACAAACACCAGCCTGATGCGGTTCGTGTATTCTAGCACTCTGCACCCGTCGCCGACGCGAGACGACCCGCGCTTCCGCTTGCCGTTTGTGGACCCGCGCACCGATGTGCGCGTTGTCGACTCGCGCTGGGTAACGCAGGCTGCGGCCTCCAGAAAAAAAGCTGCCGATATTCTCGTCCTCAGCCGCGCGCCCCTCCCCGCCCCCGCCTGGAGCTATAACGCCTCGAAGGGTGACTGGACCTGGCTCCGCACTCTTCGCGGTCTCGAGCAGAAGCACGCTGAGCCGCTGGCTCACCACCTCTTCGCTGACGTTCTGTCTCGTCTTGACTATCTCCCGACCGAGCCGAACACCCAGAGACAGTTACTGCTCGGCGCCGCGCTGCACTCCACCGTCAGCACCTTCTTACCCTCTCTACTCTTGAACCTAGAGAAACTACGCGAGCATGCCGGCCATCGTGCCATTTTGGGGGAGAAGCCCGTTCTTTGGTATGGAAGCTGGTTTCAACCTGTCTCGTGTGCTCCAGACCACGTCTCTACTCTGTTGTCTTCCGAGCCCGACCTACAGCATCTTTTGCTACGCCTGCTTACTCAAGCCGAGGCGATCGACAATCCGTGGAGTGCGTATTACAATGCACAAGGTCTAGCTTCTTTTCTTTTTTTTTTTTGGGCAGAAATGATCTTGGCTCCCAGTATACATGCACGAACGACTCCTCGCAGAGCTTCTGCCTAAGTATGGCATTCTTTACATCTCTTCGTTGTCTACGGCCATCCCACCAGAGGTAGGGCGGACGTACAAGCAAGGTGATTGCCCTCGCTGCGCCAGCCACCTCGATTCTTATTCTCTTTATAGCCGAGGGCTGGTCTTGCATTCAGCATGTTTTCGAAACGCCGCATGGCACGCTCATGGGACAAAAGTTTTTGAGGGATCTGCTCGGTGCCCTGAGCTCTTGGGATTTGGGGGATGCGCAGAGTCGCTGACCACGGATATCTGTCCCTTGTCAGTTCCTACGACGTGGCAAAAAAACAAAATAATAAGTTATTGTGCTGGTGATCCGGCGTATGTTCTATGTATGTCTACCAGACCACAGTGGGAAGACGGGCATCGTGTAAATCTTGGTCATCAAGGGTTTGCGTCACTCTGTTTTCCGACTCTTATCGCGCTTCTTCTGCTTTTTGTTCGAAACAACAACCGTCCTACCGTCTCTGGGCGCCGGGCTATCCTCCGACAAGCCGTCCTGGATATCTGACTCGCGGTGCTTCTTCCTTTTAGCGACTCGTCCAGGCCGCGCCTCATCAATGGACGGCTCCACGACCGATGCACCATTTGGGGGTTCGGCATCTGGCTCCGCGATCGCCCTGCTCTTCGCTTCTTCTTTCCTCCATCTCCGTTCTTCCTTCTTTTTGTGCCGTTCCTCCTTCGCATGTCTCCTTGCACTCTTCCTTACGTCTTCCTCGTCCCCTGCGCCCCCCTCGTCGTCATGTGTCTCAGCGCGTTCGACACTAGCCCCATCCGTTTCTTCTTTAGCACCGGCCATGGCTTGGCCTCGTGCGAACATCACCGCAAGCATCGACGCCGCGCGCACGGGCTCATCCGGAGGCCCGGTCAGTACCAAACGCGCGGCGGCGCCCAAACCAGCGCGAGGTGGGTCGTCGTCGTACCTATCCGCGTACTGAGTCTGAGTAACAGCGGTCAAATTTTTCGGCCCGGGTTGCGCAGCCGCTTTGGCGCCAAGCTTCGCCCTGAGGTAATCGCCGACCGACAGCGCGGCCGTCGTCAGTTTTTGCAGCGGGTCTTCGTCTTCTTGAGCGCAGGACGTAGCGGGAGTCGGGATCGGGGTCGTTGCGCCGGTGGCTGTGGCAGTGGTGAGCGGAGATGGAGAGGCAGTGGGGGTAGTGGAGGAGGACGGGATGCCGAGAATTTCGGCGAGCGCGGCCGAGTTGGATGCGGCCATGCGCTTGGCTGCGATGATGCGGGCGCGGTGTGCGCGTGGTCTGTCGTAGGTCATAGGGTAGAAGAAACACATCCGTGAGCACGAGTCGAGAGTCGGATGTGGATATGGACAACGTACAGCGCATGAACGGAGGCAGGCGCAACGATGGGTGCGGTGGGCACCGGCGCTGGAACCACCCCCACTGGCGTAGAGTCAGACGCCGGCGCTGCTGGAGCCCGGGCCTCGGAGGCATCGTCCTCTGGCGCGGCACGGCGCACGTCGCTCTTTGATTTTTTCCGCTTCTTGCGCTCCCTCTTGTCGCGCGCCGCTTCCGCTTCCTCTTCCTCCTCCTGCAATGCCTTACGCTTCTTCTGCTTTTTCTTTTTCTTCTCTCGTTTGGTCGCGGCTGCGGCTGCGTCTGCGCCTTGGTCAGTGTCATGTGCGCTGTCCACCACTTCAGCAGCGACCTCTTCCTCCTCGGACGATGACGACGGCGACGATCCGCGCGCTTTGTGGAATGGCCCTATCGATTCCGTGCCTTCGTTCAGCCTCTGCAGCAAGTTCTCAAAGTCCAGGTTCTGCCGCCACGCGATGGCGTCGGGGTCGTTCTGGTGGCGCTGCATGCCGATGCCGAGCATGTCGAGCTTTTGTGACGTTTTTATCGCGCTCGTGCGGCCCTCTCCTGACGCACCGAGCCCCTTGGAGGTATCCCAGCCGAATTTTTCAAGATATGCCTGTCCAAAGCGACTTGCATCTATTCGAGGTGGGCCACTTTTCGCCAGTCAGATAATAATGTAGGCTTACCATCGGCCCACGAGAGGTTACGCGGGTCGTTGCCGATTCGCTGCTTGACCTTCCTACCTGAAAGCCCCATCGGCTTTGGACAACGATCGTGCTCAGGCTATGATACCAAGGTAGTCGATTGTGCTGACTAATCATGTGCCTAAAATAGTAAATAGGTTACCGTACACCAACCAACAGGACAGTGCAAATATCGTCAATGTCATCAAATGTCATAAAAATGTCATAAATGCTGGTGTCGCGAGGGCGGAGAACGTGTATCTGGAAGGTATAGATGGTAATCTGAGGACTCGGAGAACGGAGGTAAGGGTGGTGGTGGCTCGCTATCACGCGGGACGGGGACAGTTGTTCTGCGTGCACCCTTCGACCGAGGCAGCTTCCGTGAGCGTGATAGCATCGGCTGGGGAGTGAATACATGTGCCGGCACCGCTGTCCCCGGAGCAGTCCAACGACGAGAAGGGGATAATACATCGCCCTCCACAGAGAGCGGGGTGTCGTAGTTAGTGCGGGAGCTACGCGGACAGCGCGGGGTTGGAGAGTCGGGTGGCCCGTGCCAATGTGAACGCGCGTGCCGCGAACGTTCTTCTGTCGATGTGGGCGAGGTGGTGGTAGGTATCGGCATGGTCGCAGGTGCACCGGGGATATCATCAGCTTGCGCAAGCCTAGCCTGGTAGTGAGCAGATTCACGACGATGCGATGGTCTGGGGCTGCTCTTGGGGGGAGGCAATGGGGGCAGGTCGGTGTCGCCTTGATCTAACCCGCTCTGCGTCGGTTGAACCGAAGGCGGGGGGATAGGCAGGTAGCTCAGCTTGGCGTGAAGCTCACGCTCACGCGCGTCTCTCAAGCTCGCGACAGGGGATATAGGACTCAAAGTTGAAGGTGAGATCTCGACAGCCCGCCCGGCATCAACGCTCTGCGCCAATACCGCAGGTGCAGCATTCATCGGGAGGTGAGTTCTGTGAGACTCCAGCGACGTGAGAGCCATAGAAGTGCCGCCGGAATACAAGGAGTTGCCCCCGTTGGATCGAATTGAGGGGTTGGGGAAGAGTCGGTTGAGGACTGTGTCGGCGCGAGTAAGGCTGGTGCGCGTAGTAGGCTGAAAAGGATATCGATCCTGCATAGGCAAGCCCGATACACCCTGGGGCGTTCGGATTCCGGGAGGTTGGGGGGACTGTGCGCCCGGTGGGAGTTCCTGACCAGGCTTCCGATTGTCGCAATACGTCCTGAGGAGTGAGGGGGGCGGTTGGTCTTCGTATACACGTACTCGCTGCTCGGCGTCCTTGGACGTATGTCGAGAGCGCGATTTGCGCTTGGGCGGCAACGACGTCGGAAACTCATCACGACCAGGATTATTTTGGGAGACTCGCTCGTACGCGCTGCGCCACCAGGATCGTTGTCTGGGCTCGTGCATGAGGCTCTGGTGGCCAAGATCCGTATCCGGCTCCGGATCTACCAATAAGATCGTTGAGTTTCAGTAATTCGAAGACGTCGTCGAAGGTCTCGCACTCACCACCGGAGCGACCGTAGTCTCTCTTCTCCAGCTCCCTTTCGACCTCCACGCCAGGTGCTTCGTTTCTCTCCCTCCGCGAAAGCCCGTAGTCGTAGTCGTCTCCTCCTGCACCCAACCACTGCCTCTCGCCGTCTACGTCGACTTCGACAGCCTTGGCCACCTGCAAACCGCGTTCCTTCTCCTCTTCGCGACGCTCACGCCACACTTGCTCGCGGCTCTTATCAAACGCATTTTCGAGCATGGCCACACGACGCGCATGCGGGTCAGTCTCAGCACCCCGCATGCGACGCCACAGGTACACCAAGCCGACCCACAACTCGCGGAAGGTCTCGCGGAAGTCCATGGCATGGGCAAAGGAGCGCAGACGTGGTGTCTGCCTAGGGTTGGGTGTAAGCGGCCGGTATGGCTTGTAGCTGAATGCCTTGATGTGGACGAAAGCGAAGATGCTACACTCGTTTTAGTATCGACGAAAGTGGGCAAAGATATATGTCACTGACCTCATCTCAAACGTCTCGAGGATGGCACCCCAGCCAATGTTGATATCTCCAGCGGTCATATAGGGGGTCTATGATAGATTCACGGTTAATAGAGTAAGCCGCTTCCACCGAAAACAAAGTGCCATACGTCTTTGACCACTCCGATCATACTGAGTAGAGATAGAAAAGTGGCTTGCCAAAAGGTCAGAAAAACTGTCGGGTAGGCATCAGCACCATCCTATATGCGTAACGAGGAAGAAACCTACCAACAGCCTTGACGGCGAACAGTTTAAGAACAGGGCGATGCGGAGCTAATTCCTCTGCCACGCAAACATACAGTTGCAAAAGGCAATACATGGCTATCGTAACACTGATTGAGATAAGTGTCGTGATCTGCGAGAGGTTCGTTCCCCTGTGTTCAATGGCCCGATTCGTAGAGGCGAGCAGTATCACGCACCCAGACATGGCCCCAGATGGGGGACCAAGATTGTTCGCAATACAAGCCAATGTGATTCAAGATGACAGCGGCAAGTGTGGTGCTGCTCTCAACCAACAACATCGGTGATCAAAAAACAAAAACGAGGTGTGAAGAAGACGCACGTCGGTCGGACCACACAGTACTGGAGTACAGCCCATTTCATCAACTGCAGAAAGAACAGGCCATCCTAAGAGGCCTCATTGGCATGGGAACACAAACAGATGAGACAACAGCCGCTCTCACTTGAGGCTTCCATCTGACGAATCCTAGGGGAAAGACCCACTTCTTCCGAGGCTGCCTCCGCCGTCTGAGCTCCGTGTCGGCTTCCTTCGAGAGACCTCGTTTAAGAAAAATCGCCTTTTGCACCTCAGGATCCGGGGACAAGTACGTGAGCAGAAGATAAAAGAAAGCAGTGAGGAGGATGGCCTCGTATGCGTCGCGAATGAGAAGTAAAGGGGTAGCGTTATCCTGAGGACAAACACATTAGCGGCTAGGCGTAGCGCCGGCTGTTGCGGAACGGACCCAGAATAGGTACGACGCCAGGCTGATCGAGGCGTATATGGGAACCATGAGAAGCAGGCGTACGATATCTGCATATGGCTATCAGCAGATGGACTTCGCGAAGAGTGCAGTGTGATTGAGACACACAGCGCTGTTCACGTTTCTATGCAGGTACGTAGGTCATAAACTATATTCACGGGAACGCGGCTAGGGCGAACGTACGTTGGTATACCACTGGAGATGCTTGTTGATGAGCCAGAAGGACGTGACAGTAGCTATGATGGTGAAGAAGCCCGACACAATCCACCCGACATCGTGCGCTGCAAAGGCAAGGCGATAGACGATCGAGGGGGTGAGGTGCCATAAATCACAAGCACAAAAAGACCACGCCGGAACCCACCCTGAAATACCACGTTCCCGTGCTGAAACAGAGGAGGCCCCTCCTGGGGTGCTTTCGGCGGAAAGCAAGTCGCATTCTCCGACATGGGCCGCCGTCTATACTGGGTATGTGATAAGAATGGAACCACTGAGGAGCCCAGAAACGCGCGCGAGAATCAAGTGACTGTGGGGCCGAGCCTGTGAGCGGCGTCACGGTCGGGCCAGTGCCAGACAGTGTCGTGAGGTGGTCTGAATATAGTACAACGTTAGCAGCGTTGCAGCGTTTGGGTATCGCCAGCCCGAGCCGTAGGGCGGTCGCAAAGGGGGGCTTCGTAGTGTTCTTGGGAAGAGAAACCCCCCTCAGGGCTGAGATGCTGTCTCTTTCTGTCTCTCCCACTGGCATCTAGGCACATGCTTGGCATCTCTTTACGGCAACCTCACGGCAACCCCCTCCCGACGCCCGACAGCCTGGCACGGCGTAACCACACTCTACTGTAATGACATGGTATTATTACAACAAGAAAAGCACAGCACAAGCAATGCGGAATCAACCTGCTCGATATTGCGTACATCCAAACTGACACGTTTACGTTTCTCCCTTTGAGCCCTCACGCACACGCGCAAACGACAGATATAGAGATTTTGAACCCCCGTTCACTGACGGCCGATGTGCGTCCCTGCTAGCTCCCGCTCAAGCTCCGCACTGGGGTCATCCATAATTGGGCTCGGAGGGCGACGACCACCGCCGCCGCCTTGTGGTGTCTGCCCGCTGTAGTAACCAGAGGTGGCGCCGTCCGGTGGTGCATCCTCGCGTATTGGGGAAGCGACGATATCATCGCGGGATGGGATCGACAACCTGCACGGCACCGGGACGTAAGTATATATCGCTGTTAAAAGCGAATTGGGACCCACAGTCGGTTCTGGTTCGGCCGCGCCGCAGCCCGCACCTCAGACCGGAACAGGTTGACTTCTTCGACGATAAGCTTCTTCATCCCCTCTATCGAGTCCTCCTCTTCGAAGAAGAAGTCGAATTTCTGCCAAGAGAGTCACGTCAAAACTACATCTGGCGTTCTGTGAGGGACCACACACATTAGGGCAGACGGGCTCGTCCGTCGGATCATGCCAGACGGCGAGATATGGGTGCTCTAGCGCCTGGTCGCATGTAATTCGCTTCGCGGGATCAAAGTTGAGCATCTTGGCGAGTAGGTCAAGAGCGAGTGGGTTCGCGTGTGGGAACAGCTGCGAGAACGGTACTCGCGGCCTGATGGGCAGAGACCGAATGTAGTCTTGAGCCTATGATTTTTGTAGGTTAATAAAACTGCAGAATTTTTTAAGCGACCTTGGCAGATGACTGACCCTCGGTGAACCAACGCGACGGAGGGTGTCCTCGGAGGGCGTCCCAAGATAGTGCAAGATTTGGTTCAATTGATCTACGTAACTGCATCGAACGGGCACCGTCAGTCAGTGGCAAGACGAACTCATGCGGAAGATCGTATTCACTCTCTTCCTTTGAAGATTGGCTTTCCAGCCAGTAGCTCAGCCAAGATGCAGCCCACAGACCACACGTCGATCGCGGAAGCCTAGCGAAATTGAGTCATGTGCATCAGCCACCGCGTACGGGGATCGCGAAAAAAAAAGAGAAACGCTACGATCGATCAGAGAGACTACCACACGCACGTAGTTCGCAAAGCTGAGCATAATCTCGGGGGCGCGGTACCACCGCGTCGCGACGTACTCTGTCATAAAGCCCTGCTTCTGAGACTGGTTGAACCCGCGCGCGAGCCCGAAATCGCAAATTTTGAGCTCGCAGTCCGCGTTCACGAGCAGGTTGCCCGGCTTGAGGTCGCGGTGGAGCACATCAGCAGAGTGGATATATTTCAAACCGCACAGCGTTTGGTAGATGAAAGACTGGAAGTGCGCGTCCGAGAGTGGCTGACCGGAACGGATCTGGGACGCGCGCGCGCGCGCGCAAAAAAAAAGGTTAGATTCAAGACTAGTACCGGGGCAAGGGGAAGCGCGATCACGTACGATGGCGTGGAGATCAGCCTCCATGAGCTCTTCGTAGAGATATACTTCGTCAAAGTTACCATCTGGGCCAAAGACGATGTCCATGTCGTAAAGGCAGGTGATCTGCATGCCAAAGCAGGGACAAAGGGGGGGGGGATGAGAATTTGGCATGAATCCGGCGTTTCTAAAAACTCACGTTCTTGTGCCTGCGGAAGTGATGCAAGAGCCTTGTTCGTCGACGAAACAGCAATGACACGAGGATTGCGTCGGACGACGATCAGCATCGTATAACATATGCAGGCGAGATAACGCAGAAAAAAACGTAAGTGCCATACTTGATCTCACGCAGACATCGCTTCGTTAGGATCCTCTGGTAAGTGGGTACGACGATCGTCAGTGCAAATTGCCCTTGCACAGCTCCAGCGCCACACAGGGCACGAAGAGCAACGACACGACAGATCGCACCTTTGTGTTGATATTTGTGATCTTTTTGATTGCGCAGCCATCGCCGGTGCGCCTGTGCTTTGCGGCAACGACACAACCATAGGCACCCTGGCCGAGCTCCTTGACGAACTGATATTCCGAGTCGACCACGAAGGTGGAATTGAGAGCGGTGAAGGAATGCCTCTGCATGGTGCGAGTAACGAGGTGACAGTGGAGACTATTACAACTTGTACTTGTACCTGTGCTTGTGATCGTAGTTGACAGTTGTGACCTGAACAGGGTACTGGGTTTGATTCATTTTTGATGGCCTATCGATATGATCAGCCCAGACCACCCGCTCATGCGCTCATGTCGGGCCTTACCCCAATTCTACTTATCGCCCGACCCAGTGTGGGCACACAGGGTCTGAAGGGTTTGATCGGGTCCGGACCCTGGTCTGCCCAGGGTCTGACAGACGCCGGGGTCCGTCTACTGTAACACTGCCCTACTGTACCACTTGTCACTTGTACACGTACAACAATATATTCTACTACTCGCGTGTTGGCTTGCTCTCCCTTACTGCGTCAATAAACTTCTTCACCTCGATCAAGTCTTTCATCGTTCCATCCTCGGTCTCAACCCCTCCGCTCACATCCACCGCCCAGGGACGCACGACGCTCACCGCTTCGACAACATTATCGGCGGTCAAGCCACCGGCAAGCACTATCGGAAGCGGCGACGACGCGCCGCCTGTTGCCCCGACCTCACCCGCACGCACCACGCGCTTTGCAAACTCCCAATCGAACGTCTTCCCGCTTCCCCCACTCAGCCCACCGGGCGAGACGGCCGTGTCAAGCAGTACGTGATGGTGTAAGCTTGGGCGGGTGATACTCTGAAGACCGCGGCCGTCGGCATCCACGTGAAATACCCGGATGACGGGCACAGGAATCCGCTTGCCCCACTCGATTGGTTCGGAGCCGTGCAGCTGGACCAAGTCGAGTTGCGCGACGGTGACGCAGTGTAAGACGAAGGAGAGCGGCTGGTCCTGGAAGACACCGACAAGAAGCGGGCGGCCGGTGGTGCCAACAGACTGGGACAGTCGGCGCGCATGGAAAGTGAACCAGGGCTCGTTCTGCGTGCCATCGAATGACTTTTGAAGCGCGGACGGTGCGGACGAGACGCGCAGCCCGCGGATGGCTAAAGATATTGCCTGCGCTCGTTCCAGAGGGATGCATCGTCTACTGGTAGGGATAAACACCACACCGAGCATGGCAGCGCCGTAGCCAGCCGAGATAATCGCCTCCTCAGTTGTGCGGATCCCGCAGATCTTCACCAATGGCGGCCATAGCGCATCAGGCTCCGAGTCTTGGGCCCGGTCGAGAAGCTCGGCGATGAATGCGCGCGTGTCCTTGGCTCGCATCAGGGCTTCACCGACGAGAACGGCACCAACGCCCTGTTGCACGTACTGCCGAACGTCCTCTGGACCAGTGATGCCGCTGAGTGCACAGAGAATGACGTCCTGGCCCTTTACCATGTCCGCGAGACGCGTCGTCGTGCCCATGTCTACCTGGAAGTCGTGCAGGTTGCGGTTGTTCACGCCGATGACGCGGGCGCCGAGGGCGAGCGCCGCTTCCATTTCGCGTGCATTGTTAACCTCCACGAGCGGCTCCATACCAAGAGAGAGGGAATATTCGTACAACGCACGCAAGCGGGTAGGCGGCAGCATCGCGACTATGAGTAACACCGTGTCCGCGCCGTGGAGACGGGCCTCAGTGATCTGATACTCGTCAAGGATAAAGTCCTTGCGAAGGAGTGCTGGTCGGTTCGGCAGCGAGTCCACGGCCTGGCGCGCGAGACGAAGGTCAAGTAGAGAGCCCTTGAACCACGTTGGCTCTGTGAGGACCGAAATGACGGATGCGCCAGAGAGGGCGTAGGTCAGGGCCTGCTGCGCTGCATTAGCAGAGAGGGCGATGGGACCCTTGGAAGGGCTGGCACGCTTTATCTCTGCCATGAGAGCCGGAGTTTTATCTTTAAGCCGAGCGACAACCGGAATAGGTGGCGGGGCGAGGTGCATTGAAAGGAAGGCGGTGAGATCAGCGGCGGTGGTGCCCGGTGTTGCCTTGGCTGCCTGGACATCCTTGAGGCGCTGTGCATATATCTTCTCTAAGATGGTAGGTACTTTTTCAGTCGTCGCAGGGTTATCGTCGTTTGAAGACTCAATTTTAAATGGGGGAAGAGTCTGGTCAAGCACACGAGCAGTCGGGTTTTCTTCCCAAAGGCCACCGTTGAGCTCAAGGAAGTTGCGAAGGAGATCGTCGCCGAACTGGGAGAGGATACTCTCGGGGTGATACTGGACGGCCTCTAGGGTATAACGGCGGTGACGCACACCCATGATGACGCCACTGTCTTGAGAGGAGGCGGTGATTGCGAGGTCGGCAGGGAGTGTTTCAACATTAGCGCTGAGAGAGTGATAGCGGGTCGACTCGAAACCCTGATGAAGGCCGCGGAAGCAGCCTCGGCCGTCGTGTCTAATTCGGCTAAGTTTTCCATGCATAATTTCACCAGCATAACTGGAGGATGGAGGGTTTAGTGGGTAGGCTTATCGTCTGAGAGGGTTCATGGCTTAGTATACCTAATCTCACCACCGAATACATCTACGGCACATTCAAGGCCCATACAGACGCCAAGAATCGGGACGCGACCGGCGAAATGACGTATCGCGTCGCGCGATATGCCAGAGTCTGTGATGGGGTGACCTGGGCCAGGGGAGATGATAAGAGAGCGAATCTGGAGTAGGGGGATGCTTTCTGATGGAATGGCATCGTTACGAATGACGGTGATGTCTGCGCCAAGGAGGGTCAAATGTTGGTAGAGGTTCCAAGTGAAAGAGTCAAAGTTATCGATCATGAGGACGTCCAGTGGACGAGCGAGATGATCTGGGAGGGACATAGTTGAGGAAAAGTAGGAGAGTAGGTCGATGGTGATTTTTTTTGAATCGATTTATTTTCTGGGACAAGTATCGTGGACAAAGACCAGTAGCCTACAGTAAGGTATCTAATGGGAGGGTTATGTAAAGGGGGCGCCGCGTAATATGCGAGGCATGGTCATAGCGAGTGAGTATTCGGACTATCGTCACATCGCGAAGGTAGAACCCTGGGTAAGCGGGTCCCTAGACAGTAGGGCACTGGTGGCTCATCCGGGGTTATAAGGCGGCGGGGGTGGGGCAAAGGCTGCCCGGGAGTCTTGCAGGAAGCCGAGAAGTTCTCAACGTGTTTCTCGGCCGAGAATAGGCGGTGTGGGAACGATGCGACCGTCGTGAACGATGCCATCGAGATGCAGGGTTGGGTATACATGCGGTGGTGGAGGCTGTGTTCCGTGATGCAGAACACGTCCCCGCATGGGCGTTCTGTGTCCTCCGGCGATCAGTCACACCCGGTGGCTGAGCGGTGAGCGGTGAGTACATTGTCCAATTCGCATGATCATTGATTCCACAAGTGGTGAGGGAAAACGGCACCGGTCGGTATCGTGTAGTTGCCATGGGTGAACGGTGTAAGCCACAGTGGGTTGTCAAGGAGAGTGGACTAGGCAAAAGTCCGGATCATGACAACAAGCTGCGCTTGTCCATGTGCGCGATCATCATCATCAGCTGCTTGGCGTGTTTTAGTCCCGCTCTCTCCCTTTTCCCTTCCCTTTCTTTTTCCTTAAGTCCTTTTGCTCCTTACAGATTACCCCCAACCCTATTACCCTCTTTTCGCGCACGACTTCACTTCACAGCCTTTTCTCCCGATCTCAGCGTCTGGCACGCCTCTCCCACCTGACCCTCAGAAGATTTGGGCCTGGACTCTCACCATTCCTCCCCTTTAAAACCCCGCAGCTTCAACCTTTTGATTTGTTCACCCCCACCATAATGTCCCTCAAAGCTGAACTCGAAGTTTGGGCTTCTGCTCTCAGGGCCTACGATGAGGAGGATTTCGAAAAGAGTCTTGAGACATTCTCCGTTCGTCGTCCTTTCCTCCAGATCATCCTCTGTCTCACTTCTATCAGCTCATTGCCGACTCTTCAAAAATCCTCACAAACATGGGTCTCATCTACGCTACGCTTGGCGAGCACGACGCTGCCGTAGAGCAATTCATCGCCGCTACTCGTCTTGACAACTATCTTGCCGTCGCGTCAGTACTATTCTATTCTCATCCCTTCGATACCCTCCTCACCCTGAACTGATTCCAGTTACTTCCAATGTGGTGTCTCAAACTTCTTACTCGGTCGCTACGACCTCGCTTCCAAGGACTTCGAGGAGGCTCTGCTCTATTTACGCGGCAATCAATCAATGTACGTAATATACTTCCTCACCGCTCTATGCAGCTCATTCGTGCGTCTCATCCAGTAATTATACCCAACTCGGCCTTGCCTTTAAATTATATTCCGCTGAGGTCCTTTTTAACAAAGGTTATTCATCACCCTCGCTCGCCCCCCTTCTTTTTTTCGTAATAACACCAGTGTGCCAGGCCTCGCTTTATTATATCTTGGCCAAACGCAGGAGGGGATGGCCGAGCTACAGGATGCGACAAGTCAGAAGGCAACAGAGGAGCATGGTGTGATTGATGAGGCTATACGTGATCGTGGAGAAGGTTATACCGTCTTCAGCATCGTGAGTCCTTTCCTGAACCTCGGCCTCTAAAATTCGTTGACCGAGTCCGAAAGCCTGTCGGCGTACTCTACCGGCCGTCAGAGAACAAGCTCAAGAATGCCAAGACTCGTGACTTTTTGGGAAAAGCTGTGAGACACTCCAACCCATTATGTTGATATGTTTGCCCATTTGCATATAGAAACTCGTTGCTTCCGAGAACCCTAACGAGGCGTACACAACGTTTACTGGCGTAACTCGTCTGCGACAGGGAGTTACCCCCCAAAATGTTTTCATCGACAACAACCCCGCGACTGAAGGTGGTCTCTCCAGGTCCGCAACCATAAGCGGCCTAAGTGCGCATCCTTAATTCAATCGTGGTGATCGGGTCTCACCGTGTCTTGGTTCCAGAGGGTCCCGATATGGACGTGCAGCCCGTTGGCACCCTTAGCCGTTCGAAGACCACGATCGGTGTTCCAACCGACGCCCGCGACCGTATTATGGCATCGTCCGCTGGTACCTCTTCATTGGCCTCACCTAGGGTTACGGATCCGCCAGCTGCTGCTGTCCTTTCCCGCAGCAACACTACCACCACCGCACGAGCGAGTCTCCCTACGCGAGGACTCAGTATCCGTAGACCCGGATTCGAAGACGGTGCACCTGCCGCACCACCTAAACCCAGTACGCAAAACTGTCTCGCACGATTTCTTCCCAATATCCCTACTCACCATCTTATAGGGGCATCTCCGCGCCGCGGCGAAACTCGAATGACAGAGTTTTATGACAATCTCGTAGATTCGTATGCCGATTCGTCTCAGCCCCCGTCTGCCAGCAATGACCGCGTCGCGAATTGGGCACGGAATGCCGCGGGCGGTCCTCCCCCTAGCCGTGCACCAAGCGCGTACGGCGGCTCGACGCGCTCAGGCACGCTCAAGCGGCGCGTGACCCGACGCGCGGTAGTACCGAGTGTGTACGACGAAGACGAGGAGGGCTACGTGACCGGGTCGGGCGAGTGGGACGAGATGTACGAGCTGACGAAGGTCCGGGTGAAGATCCACTTTGAAGGAGACGTGCGCGGGATGGCGCTCGACCCCGAGACGCCGTTCACCGAGTTCAGGAAGCGGGTCGCGGACAAGTTTGAGACAAGCCCGCAATCGATCGTGCTCAAGTTCCGCGACGAGGACGGTGGGAAGGTCTCGTTGCGCGACGAGAGTGACTACGAGCTTGCGATAGAGACGGCCCGTGAGAGTGCCAAGGGTAAGCCAGAGGGCAAGCTCGAGGTCTGGTGCGAGGCGAAGTAGGACAGAAGTAGTTAGATCCTGACATCGATCTTTATTTAGTTGAGGGGTTTTTCGTTTGATTTTCTTTTTGTATAACAGTCACTTGCCGGCCTTACGGGCGTTCTACAGCACTTGTATCAGTGGGGGACTATGTTTACCAGTAGGGAGCTGCAAAGACGATGCGCTTCTATCTTTCACCAAGGTGGATTGGGCACTAGCGTGCTTTATGTTCGAGCTCGAACCCACTCGTGCATCTTTTGGCGTACCCAACCCTGCATATCTACTACAGCAACGGTGAAGAGCTGTTGGGCGTGGACGACCGACCAGTATCTCTCCAGCTCGACTACATACCCGACCAGACCGACATCCCACAGACGATCAGCGTGTCGTACGCGAGAAGAGCACCCTGCAGGGCTATGCGAGGGCGCAGCTCGGCGTCACCGCGCGTGGTGTCAGCGTCCTCTTCGCAAGCGCCGAGCGGCGACTCGGAGTGGGGCGTCGGGCAAAGGGGACTGCGAGACTGACGGCAACGTCCGGTTCATGCCCACCTTCCCCGCAGCCTGTAGTACGTGTGACATTCTTCTTGCAAGCGGGTGCACAAGCGCAGGTTCGGGTCGCTCACCATCACACCATGCTCAGGCTTTCTTTTTTTTTTTTTTTGGAGTAGCGATGTATTAGGTAGCAAAAGATAGTAACTAGGTTACCAAACAGTTCTACCTAAATGCTCAGGCTTTCTGCGGCTCACTCAGGCTTAGCGTCGGCGGAACGACGGGCAACGACCTCCGGCGGAGGTCGCAGCAAGAGTTGCATAAGGCAGAAGAAGCCAGGAACCCACACCCCTTATGTAAGCCCCAACCTTAGGTTAGGGTTAGACGAATCTTTGGGGTAGGGGCAAGGTAGGGGGCCCGAATACACAAAAACACAAGGGGTACAACCAAGGGGGCAACTGATATTAAGGTAGCTATTGGGGCACATCTCTATGTAGTTAATGATTGTTTTACTTGAGTAAGCATACTTGGTGGGAGAGTCCTATGGTGTAACGTTGCCACTGAACGTCAGCCTTGACTTAGGCTTGAGAGACAGCGCACATGACGACTTAGCGATATTGAGTATACGCGGACCCCTTTGTAGGTCACGTGATATGAGGGTCACAAGGTCCGATGACACTTGGACACGAGACAATGGTCGCTTCTTGTATACAAGTAGAGAGGGAGAGAGAGAGAGCCCTTATACTTCGCAGAATGGAAGAGAAGACAAGTGGCAATTCAAGAAGACCAAGCTGGGGAACTTGGTCTTCAACGACTGCATCTTAAGTACTACAATGAGAGGGCTTTAAAGCGCCTCTTGAACCAGAACCCTACTATCGCTCTCCTAGGATCGAGTCATACTATCTTACATGTGATACTTGGGCTGACTGATATCCCTGTCCATGACTAATTACC
>WNGR01008176.1_pt1 | contig 18917 bp, 18 predicted proteins | sample 5407581 | NCBI WGS metagenome assembly WNGR01 (sample SAMN13153383, study PRJNA577476) | soil metagenome | isolation source: 80 cm soil or saprolite under Garry oak tree replicate 2 | place: USA:California | collected 2016-06-15 | reverse complement strand
CCGCCTCCGCCAGGTAGCCGCGAGCGGCACCGCCGGTCGTGCGCTGAAAGTCGATCATCTTGCCCATGGCGCGTTCCTCCCGCCGCCGAGATACCGGGCCGGCCGCGCCGCGCCACGCGCCATTCGGGGAGCCGGGCGGAGGTCCGCCGGGACCGCTCAGTTCCCGAGCACCACCGTGTCGTAGTACTGCGAGCGGGGAACGCCGCTCGCTTTGGCGGAGGCGAGCGCCGCGTCCACCACGGGGCGGTACGAGTCGAGCGAATAGGCGCCCGGGTACACCGCGCCGTTGACCACCAGCGTGGGCGTGGCCGTCAATCCGATGGAGGTTCCGAGGGCCTGGTCGGCCTGGACCCGCGCAGCTGCTGGGCCGCCGGCGGTGCTCCGGCACAGTTGCCAGGCGCCGCCCACGTCGATTCCGAGCTGCGCCGCATAACCCGCGAGGTCCTGGTCACCGAGCGCGGTCTGGTGGGCGAAGAGGAGGTCGTGCATCTCCCAGAACTTCCCCTGGTCACCGGCGCACTCCGCCGCGAGCGCCGCTGGCACGGCGTCGGGGTGCTGCGACAGCGGGAAGTGCTTGTAGACGAGCCGCACGTCGGCCGGGTATGCGTCGAGGAGCTGCGTCAGGACCGGCGCCTCGCGTCCGCAGAACGGGCACTCGAAATCGCTGAACTCGACCAACGTCACCCAGGCGTCAGCGCGCCCGCGCTGCGGCGAGACGCCGATCGGCACCTTGGCAGTGCCCGTCTGGACCGGGGCGACCTGATCCGACCCACCGCACGCGGCCAGGGCGACCACGAGCGCGGCGAGGGGGGCAGCGAGCAGGGTTCGGTCCATGGCGACGGACTCTACCGCGGCGCCGGCTGGCGCGGCCGCGTCAGAACGCCAGCCCGAGCGTCGCCATCGGCCCGTGCGCGCGCGTGCCCGCATCGCCCGGCCGATCGGCGCGTTTCTCACGGCTCGTGGCGACGAACCAGGAGAGCTCGGCCCGCAGCTGGACGTACCCCTCTCGCCCGACCAGCAACCCGCCCGCGGCGAAGGGCAACATCCCGAACACCCCGTCGCCGCCGAAGCGCGTCCACCCGACCTTGAGCCCGCCACCCAGGTAGGGCGAGACGTTGCCCGGGAAGAAGGGGTAGTACGCGCCGAGGCCGCCCGCGATGAAGCGAACGCCGTCGCCGACGAAGGCATCCGCGGAGACGTCGGCCAGGAGCGCCGCCGAGTCTCAGTCCCAGCCACGGCAGCCGAGCACCGCTCTCGCGCGAGGGATCCTGGCGACCGGTCACGCGGCCGTAATCCGACGCGGCGGCGGTGGACTCGGCGCAGAGGAGGAGGGCGAGGGTGATGAGGATGCGCATGGGCGACGATGATACGCGCTGCGCGCGCGCTGCCTATTTTGCGGCCGACCGCAACCTCGACCCCGACCGCATCTCCTTACGGCAACAGGCAGCGCGGGCGGTGCCGGTACCGCTGCTCGAAGCGCACGTAGACCATGCAGGCACGGGCTGCGCCGCCGCCGAAGCAGACCTCTTCGCACGTCGCGTAAACTCGCTTGTGCTCGCGCCTCACCGCCGCTCCGGTGGCGGTGTCCACCACCCGGTCGTACGCGCTGCCGCGCGCGCTCTCGGCCGCGGAGTGGAGGCTGGTCGGGATGGCGGGCGGCACCCCCTTCGCCCACATGCCTTCGCGGCGGCGCTGCGCCTCGCGCTGGTGTGCGAGCAGCCGCGCGTCAGCGGGCGCGTCGACCGCGTAGACCATCGCGAGGCCGCGGCTGACGAGGGCGGTCGCCGCATCCGGGCACGAGACGAGGAGGCGTTTGTAGCGGTCCACCCCGCCTGCGTTTGCGCAGGTCCAGCTGCCGGACGCGGCGACCAGCGTCGCGGCGCGCGCGAGGCGGAGCAGCTCCTCGCGCGACCAGCCGCCCCAGCGGTGGACCGGACCATAGCTCTCGAGGGTGTTGTAGCCGGCGAGGCGCGCGCTGAGGCCGCGCAGCGCGCCATCGAGGAAGCGGAACGTGTCGCCATCCAACCACCGCACCGCGCTCGGCGTGCCGTCGACCACCACCGTCGAGCTCGGCCGATGACGCTGGCCGTGGCGCGCCCAGGCCGGCCCTGCGGCGACGAGGAGGAGCAGCGAAAGGGCGAGCCGGGTGCGCACGCCGCAATCCTACGCCAGGGGCCGGACCCTGGCCGCTCCCGGCGCGCGATCGGGGCTATACTGATCGCGTGCACCTCGGCGGTCGCCTCTCACCCGCGCTCGTGGCGCTGCTCGTCGCCACGCCAGGCGGGATGGGTGCGACCCCTGCCCTCGCGCCGCGCCCTGGGGCGTCGCCACAGGCGGCGACCGCTGGCTTCAGCACGCTCGAGTCGGGCCTCGAGCTCGGCGTCTTTGCCGGACCGGGCGAGGCGCCCGGCGACGGCAAGATCTGGATCGCCCGCATCGATCTCGCCCGGTTCGAGCTGAAGCTGGTCAACGCGTCGGCCGGGGACGCCCGCCCGCACACGATCAAGCAGTGGGCGCTCGGCGCCGGCGCCTCGGCCGCCATCAACGCCGCGATGTTCCGCGAGGACGGCCTCACCAGCGTCGGCCTCATGAAGACGCGCCTGCACGAGAACAACCCGCGCCGGGTGAAGAGCTACAAGGCGCTCCTGGTCTTCGATCCCTTCCACGCCGCGCTCCCGGCCGTGCGCATCCTCGATGCGGCTTGCGGTGATCTCGACCCGTACCCGCCGCCGTACGGCACCCTCGTCCAGTCGATCCGGCTCGTCTCCTGCGATCGCAAGAACGTGTGGGCACCCGAAGAGAAGCGCTGGAGCTCGGCGGTGGTCGGCGTCGACGGCGCGGGCCGGGTGCTCTTCATCCACGCCCGCTCCCCCTGGCCGGTGCACGACCTCGTGGACGCGCTGCTGGCGCTCCCCATCGACCTGCGGCGCGCCATGTACCTCGAGGGCGGCAAGGAGGCGCAGCTCTTCGTGCGCGGCGGCGGCAGGGAGGTGGAGCGACTCGGCGCCCTCGAGGGGACGTCCCGCGACGACGCTGCCATCCCTTGGGAGATCCCGAACGCGCTCGTGGCCGTCCGCCGGCCTTAGCCGCCGACGCGGCGCGGCAGCACCACCTGGAACAGCATCACCGCACCGGCTGGCACCACCCGCACCGCGCCCCCGTGGGCGCGCGCGATCTCGCGCACGAGGAACAGGCCGAGGCCGAGGTCTTCGCGCAGCGGGTCGCGCTCCGTCTCGTGGAACGGCTCGAAGAGCTGGCCCAGCGCGATCGGTCCGGCGCCGAGGCCGTGCGCCTCGACCTCCAGCATCACCTCCTCCGGGCCACCCACCAGCCGCGCGCGCACCGGCGTCCCCCCCGCGCCGTGGCGGTGGGCGTGCCGGTACAGGTTCCCGACGAGCTGCGCCAGGCGCACGGCGTCGCCCGAGAGCCCGCAGTCGCCCTCGACCTCCAGCGCCACGCTGGACCCGGTGGCGGCCGCGAGCTGATCGCCCGCGGCGCGCGCCACCTCGTCGAGCCGGACCGGCGCGCGCTCGACGGGGACGGCGATGCCAGCTCGCGCCCGAGCGAAGTCGAGCAGATCGGCGATGACGCGCTCCATCTGGCCGGTGCTGGAGGCCATCCGGGTGAGGATGGCCCGGTCGGCGTCCGTGACGCGGGGGCTCTGCCCGAGCGCGCTCATCCCGGCCGTCACGGCCTGGAGCGAGGTCTGGAGGTCCCGGCCCACGACCGCCGCGAGCCGCTCCTGCAGCCGCTCCGCCCAGCGCGCCTCGCGCTCCGCCTCCTCCGCGCGCCCCCGCGCCGCGCGCTCCCCCTCGAAGACGCGCGCCCGCCCGAGCGCCAGGGCGCACTGTCCGGCGATGGCCTCGGCGAAGGTCACGTCGGCTGGACCAGGAAGGAAGCGCTTCCCCTGATACTCGAGGTAGAGGATGCCCATCGGCCCCGACTGGTCGACGAGCGGCACCACCAGCGCGGCCGAGAGTCGCCGCACGGCCATCCAGGCGCGCTCGAGCGGGGCCGCCTGCTCGCGCCGGACCAGGCGCGCCTCGTGATCTCGCAGCACCGCCTGCGCGCTCGGGAGGTGCCGGAGCGGGAGGGCCTCGCGCCCACCGTGCGCCTGCCGCTCCGCCGTCCGGCGCAGGTCCTCTCCGCCGGCGTCCAGCAGCCACACCGACGCGTCCTCCACGCCGAGGAGCTCGGCCGCCCGGCGCACCGCCGTCCCGAGCACCGCGCCGATGTCGACCCCGCCGTTCAGGTCGGCCGCCACCGAGGCGATGAGCTCCGCGCGCTCGCGGGAGCGCTCCGCCTGGCGGCGGGCGCCCTGCATCTCGGTCGTCTCCCACAGGATGAGGAGCAGCACTCGCCCCGCGCCCGCGGCGACGCACTGGGCGTGCGCCGTGAACGACCGCTGCCACTCGTCGTCCCCGCACCCGGGGAGCCACTCGCAACGGCTCGGCTCGCCGTTCGCCGCCGCCTCCAGCAGGGCGCGCAGCTCGAGCCCGGCCTCGGTCGGCCAGATCTCCTCGACGGTGCGCCCTACCGGATCGATCTCCGGATCGGACGCCGCCGCGCGGAACGCGGGATTGGCGAGGCGCACCATCAGTCCGTGAACGTCGACGATCGCGACGCAGGTCGGAATGAGGTCGAGGAGGCTCGAGAACGCGCCGCGAAGCTCGGCCGCGCTGGGCGGCGCCACGAGCTGCTGCTCTGACGGGCCCGGCGACAGCGTGGGGACGTCGTGCGGCATGGGAGATTTTTACCTTACGTGCGGGCGCAGTGCCGTGGCCCCAGCGGCCCCGTGAACGCGCGACGCGGTCTAGGGATGTGACCCGACGCTTCGCGCCGCGGCCACGACCCGTGAACATGCGACGCACGATGGGGTGCCCGGGCGCGCTCCGCCGCCGGTCAGAGCGGCGCGTGGAGCCTGCCGCGCGCCCCATTCCTGGCGGGCCAGCTGTGACAGGCATTGCAGGCGCCCGAGCTGCACGGCCCCGCCCGCACGGCGGCCTTGCGGTCCGAGCCCTCGCGCTGCAGCTCGACCGCGACCGGGAAGGCGAGCGGCTCTTTCGTCCAGAAGTTGCCGGCGCGGTTGCTCGTCAGCCGCACCACCTTCCCGGCGACGTCGGTGAGCGTGATCCGCACCGCCGCGAGCCCCGGAACGGGGTCGTCGCTGGCGATGCGGTAGACGGTGCCGCCGGCCGTGAACGGCCACGGGCCCGCCTTCTTCCCGGGGGTGTGGCAACCCACGCACTCGTCGCCGAGGTTGCGAAGGGCCTTGGGATCGTCGGGGCTCGCACAGCTCACGGCGGCGAACGCCAGCACACCAGCGAACCTTCTCATCCTCATCGGGGGTGCTCTTAGCGGTCGTGAGCACGCTCCGCGCGGGCAGCCCCATGTGAGCGCTCGCTCCGAGTGGAAGCGAGGTGGGGCGCGGTCTACGCTCAAGAGAGCAAGGAGGTCTCCATGGCGACGATCGAGAGGCACGTGACCCGCGACCTCGTCGCGCTGGACGGCGAGACCACCTGCGCCGCGGCCGCGCGACGCATGGCCGAGCAGGGTATCGGGTCGGTGGCGGTGCGCGTCCAAGGGCGCTGCATCGGCCTCGTCACCGAGCGCGACCTCGTCACGCGCGTCCTCGCCGAGGGAGCGCGGCCCGACCTGCCCATCCGCCAGGCCATGCGCACCGACGTGCCGATCGTCACCCCCGACACGAGCGAGATCGAGTGCACCCGGCTCATGCGCGATCACCTCACGCGTCACCTGCTCGTCTCCGAGGGCGGCGAGGTGGTGGGGGTCGTCTCGATGCGCGACGTCATCCAGCTGATGCTCGACGAGAAGGAGTGGCTCATCGGGCAGCTGCAGACCTTCATCAGCGGGCACGACGGGCCGCGCGCCGCGAGCGCCTGATCGCCCCGGAGTCGCTGGTAAGATGGCGGCGATGCCGCCGCCCGAACCGCCCGAGCAGACCCGCACCTCACTGCCCCTCCGCGACGCACCGGCGGAGAAGCGCCCGTACCTGCTCGTCCTCTCCGGCCCGCAGTTCGGGGACGTCTTCGAGCTCGCTCCCGGCCGCGAGCTCGTGCTCGGCCGACACGCCGACGCCGACCTGCAGCTCTTCGATGACGGCGTCTCGCGGCGGCACGCCACCCTGACCTTGCTCGAGGAGGAGGCGCGGCTCACCGATCTCGGTAGCGCGAATGGCACCTTCGTCGACGGCCAGCGCGTCGTCGAGGCCGTGCTCCGCGGGCGCGCGCGGTTCCAGCTCGGCGCCCACACCACCCTCGAGTTCGTCTGGACGGACGACGGCGGGGCTGGCTACCAGCGGAAGCTGGCCCAGGGGGCGCTGCACGAGCCGCTCACCGGCCTCTACAACCGCCGGCACTTCATGGAACGGCTCACCGCCGAGCTGGCCGCCGCGCAGCGGCACGGTCGACCCCTCTCGCTCTTGCTCCTCGACGTCGATCATCTCAGGCGCGTGAACGATCGGTACGGGCACCTCGCCGGCGACGAGGCGCTGCGTGCGGTGGCGTTCGTGCTGCAGGGAGCGGTCCGCAAGGAGGACGTGGTGGCGCGGTTCGGGGGCGAGGAGTTCGTGGTCCTCGCCCGGGAGACGGCGCTCACCGGCGCCAAGACGCTCGCCGAGCGCATCCGCCGCGCCGTCGAGCGCGCCCCCATCCGCTTCGGTGAGGAGCTCCTGTCCATCACGGTCAGCGTCGGCGTGACCGTCTCGGTGGGGCTGACGAGGTTCGAGCCGGGCCGCAATGAACAGCAGCTCCTCGCGACGGCCGATCGAGCCCTCCTTCGGGCCAAGCAGAACGGGCGCAACACGGTGGTGGCCGCTCCGGCGGTCGGTTCCTGAGCCCGCTTGACGCTTTGCGTCGTAGGAGGGATACCTCGGTCGGCGCGGCGCTCGCGCCTTCCGGAGAACTGCCATGCTCCTCTCCTCCCCTGCGCTCGCACTGCGCGCATCCCTGGTCGACGAGGACGCCGGCCAGTTCCTCCCGGCGCCGCTGTCCCAAGCCGAGCGCGCCGTCCGCGCCCTGGCCGACGGGCGCCGCGAGGCGGAGCCGCTCGAGATCCAGCTCCTCACCGACGCCCTCGACGACCGGGCCACGCTGCGCACGGTGGCGGCTGCGTTCGTGCCGCGCTTCGCCGACTGGGCTTTCATCCACCTCGTCGACGATGGCGGTATCCCGCGACGGGTGAAGGTGGCCCACGCCGATCCAGCCCGCGCGGCCCTGGCGGGGCAGTTCCGAGCCGTCGAGCCCGGCCCGGGCTGGGCCACGCTGACCGCGCAGACCATCCGCGACGGCGCGCCGCGCCTCGTGCGCGAGGTGAGCGAGGAGGTCCTGCGCTGGGTGGCGCATGACGAGCGCCACCTGGCCGCGCTGCGCTCGCTCGCGCCGCACTCGATGCTGGTCTTGCCCCTCCACGCGCGAGAACGGGTCATCGGCGGGATCACGCTCATGCGGGCGGCGCAGACCGTCTGCTTCGGCGAGGACGATCTCGTCGCCGCGCAGCGGCTGACGGTTCCGGCCGGGCTGGCCCTCGACAATGCGCGGGCGGTGGTGGCCGCGCGCGCGGCCAGCGACCGCACTGCGGAGGCGGCCGACGTCGAGCGCCACGCGCGGTGCACCGCGGAGCGCGCGCTGGTCAGGCTGCGGCGGCTGCAGGGGCTGGTGGTCTCGCTCGCGTCGCCGCTCGTACCCGAGGCCATCGGCCGGCTCGTCTTCGACAATGGCCTCTCCGCGCTGGGCGCGAAGACCGGCACGCTCGCGCTGGCGCGCGGCACCACCGAGCTCGAGATCGCCTATGCGTGCGGGTGGCCGCAGGAGCTCTTGCAGGCATGGCGCATCTTTCGCGCCGACGCCCGATCGCTCGTGGCGGAGGCCTTCCGCACCCAGACGCCGCTCTGGATCGAGTCACTCGAGGCGCTCTCGCAGGTCTACCCGAGCGTGACGGAGCTACCGCGGGCGCGCGGGGAGCAGGCCTGGGCAGCGGTTCCGCTGGTCGCCGACGGACGCGCGCTGGGCGCGCTCGGCCTGGGCTTCGGGGAATCACGGCGCCTCGACGACGCCGAGCGCGAGCTGGTGCTGGCGCTCGCCGCCCTGGCTGCGCAGGCGCTCGCCCGCGGCGAGCTGCGCGCTGCCGCTCGCGGCTAGCGCGACGCCGATTGCACGACTGGGTGGCGGGCGCCCACTCGCCTGGGCGCCTCCCTTCACCGGTGTAGCGCGAAGCACCAGCCGCGTACCGAGGGTGTCCCCGGGGTCCACACCGAAGCGGGGCGTGGCAAGAACCGGCGCGATGTCCTTTCCGTGCAGGGATGTCGCCTACGCCGCCTCTGCGCGCCGGAGCAGATCTGGCACGCCCGGTGCTCATCAGAGCGGGGCAACGGGACTCCATCCCGCCAAGGAGATACACATGCGCAAGCTCAGCTTGATGGTGGCCGCCCTGTTCGCTCTCGCCTCGGCGCCCGCCTTCGCCCAAACCACCCCCGCCCCGGCCGAGCCGGCCCCGTCGGGTGGGGCGATGGGCACCAGCGATACCGCGGCGCCCACGACCCCCAAGAAGACCTCCAAGAAGGCCAAGAAGTCCAAGAAGGCCAAGAAGGGCGCCGAGCACGCAGCCGACGCAGGCATGTAGTCCGCCTCCGAGCTCCGCAGGACCTGAGCCGGCCGCCCGATGGGACGGCCGGCTTTCTTTGCCACCGGGTCAGCGCGGGTCGAACTTCCCGGCCGCCTTGAGGAGCCGCAGCGTGGCGAGGTCGGCGTTGAGCGACTCGGAGACCTGCGAAAGCTCTGCGGTGAGGAGCGCCAGGTTGGCATCAGACACCTCGAGGTAGGTCGCCGCGCCCGCCTTGTAGTTCACGTTGACGAGGTTCTGGTTCTCGCGCGCGAGGGCGAGCTGCTCCTTCGCCTTCTGCCGGTTCGCGACCGCGCTGTCGAGGTCGAGGCGCGAGCTCTCCACCTCGCCGCGCGCCCGCAACGCGGCGCCGTCGCGGCTCGCCTCGGCCTCGCGCACCCTGGCCCTGTTTTCGCGAAGGTCGGACTCTCGCAGGAAGCCGTCGAGGATGTTCCAGTTGAGCGCGAGGCCTACCGCCCAGCTGGTGGTGTTTCCGGTGAAGCCGGTCACGTTGGCGTACTGGTAGCGCCCGAACGCGCCCAGCGTGGGGAGGTAGCGCGTGAGCGTGCCGCGCTGGTTGTTCTCGTTCACGGTGACCTGCTCCCGCGCGGCCTGGACGTCGGGCCGGGCCCGCGGCGCCTCGTCCCGGAGCGCCTCCGGGTTCTCCGGCGGCGGCGGCGAGGGCGGGACCTCCACCTCGAAGTCGGCGCGCTCGCGGTCGAGCAGCGTCGCGAGCGCCACCTTCGACGACTGGTACCCGTTCTGCGCCCGCTTGAGATCCTGCTCGGCGCGGGTGCGGTCGATCTGGGCTCGGAGGAGGGTGATCTTGGTGGCAGCACCGGCGTCGTAGCGCACCTTCGCGTCGCGCTCGTGATCGAGCGCGATGGCGAGCTGGCGCTCCTGGATGGTGACCACCTGCTTCGCGCCGGCCGCGCCGTAGTACACCTGCGCGACCCCGAAGAGGACGTCGCGGCGGGCGCTCTCCACGTTGTCCGCCGCGAGGCGCTCGCCGGCCCGCGCGGCCGCGATGCCGAACCACGCCTGCGGCGCGAAGATGGCCTGGGTGGCCTGGATCTGCGCCGCGAGCTGGTCCTGCTTCTGGATGAGGACGCTCTCGGAGGTGGTCGGGCCGGTCGGGATGGAGATCGTCACGTCGGGCAGGTCGTTGTGCGTGAACGTCGCGCCGGCCGTCACCTGCGGCAGGTAGCCGGAGAACGCCTTCCAGTGCAGCTCCTTCGACTGGTCGAGGCGCGCGCGGGCGGCCACGAGGTCGAGGTTCCGCGCCTGCGCCTCGCGCAGCGCCTCGTCGAGCCCGAGCGTGTGCTCCACGCGGAGCGGGGTGGTCGAGGGGGGCGCTTGCGCGAGGAGCAGCGCCGCCAGCAGGGCGTGGGTCGTCATCGTTTTCTCCGAGTGAGGAGGGGGCCGCGCCTGCGGTGTCGAGGCGTCGAGAGAGCTTCACCAGGATGCGGCAGACGTCAACGGCTTTCGGCAAACCGCTCCCTTCAAGGGCGGCCGCTCAGGTCTTCGATCTCGCGCTCGATGTCCTTCCGGTCTTCGGCGTCGGGTCGGGCGGCGAGATAGGCTCGGAACGCCTCCACCGCGAGCGCGCGCTTCCCGCGCTCCTTGTGGGCGAACCCGATGTAATAGTGCGGCATGGCGTTGCCAGGCTCGGCCCGCGCGGCGCGCTCGAACCACCCCAGCGCCTCGCGCTGGTGTCGCTGGTCGTGCTCGGCTCGGCCGATCTTGTAGTAGAGGCCGACCAGCGACGGGTCTGCCTGGAGCGCCTGCCGGTAGAGGGCGACGGCCTCGGCGTGCTGGCCGAGCCGCTCCCTGCAGTCGCCCGCGGCCACCCGCAGGCGCTGCTCCCGGGGCGCGATGGCGAGCGCCGCCTCGAGCTGGGTCAGCGCCTCGCGGCAGCGGTTCTGCCCCGCGTAGAGCGTCGCCAGCGCCTCGTAGACGTCCAGGCGCTTCGGCGCGCGCGCCTGCGCGGCCTGATAGGCGTCGATGGCCTCGGGCAAGCTGGCCTGTCGCTCGAGCGCGCGCCCGAGCTGGAAGGGGTACTCGGCCGATTCGGGCTCGAGCTCGACGGCCTTGCGGAGCTGCTCCACCGCGTGCGCTTGCTCGCCCTTCGCGAAGAGGGCGCGGCCGTACCAGCCCCGGATCTCGGCCGAGGTCAGCTCCTGGTTACTCGCGGCGAGCAGGTCGGACAGCGCCGCGTCGACCTCGCCCTGCTCGAGCTCCACCGCCCCCAGCCGGCCCCGCGAGAGGCCGTCGTGAGGATCGAGCGTCGCCGCCTCGCGCAGCGCCTTGCGCGCACCCGCGAGGTCGCCGGCGCGGAACAGGAGCGCGCCATAAGCGGCCTGCGCGGGCGCCAGCCTTGGATCGAAGCGGAGCGCCCGCTCGAGCTCGGCCCGCGCGCCTGCCGCGTCAGCGCGCGCCCGCGCCAGGAGCGCCAGTCCGAGGTACCCCTTGGCGTTGCCCGGCTCGAGCGTCAGCGCCTGGCGATAGCCCTGCTCGGCCGCCGCCAGGTTGCCCTGCGCCAGCTGGAGGTCGGCCAGGGCGAGGTGAGCGTCGGCGCGGCCGGGGGCCCGCTGGAGCGCGACGGCGAGCTCCTTTGCGGCCAGCTCGCGCTCGCCGCGCGCGAGGAGCGAGCGGCCGAGGAAGAGGTGCGGCTCCCACGCGGCCGGGTCGCGCGCGATGGCGTCCGCCCACAGCCTCTCCGCCTCCGGCCGCCTGCCGCCTTGCGCCTGCACCACCCCGCGCGCGGAGGTCAGCCGTGCATCGCCGGGAGCCATCCCGAGCGCACCGTCGAGCAGCACGAGCGCGTCGAGGACCCGCCCCTGGGCCGCCATGGCTCGCGCCTGGGCCGCGACGAGCCGCGGGTCGCGCCGCGGAGCGCCCACCGCGCCGAGCGCCTCGATCGCCTTGTCCGGCGCGCTGTGGTCGAGGGCGAAAGCAGACAGCGTCAGCCGCGCCTCCACGTCGTCCGGGTCGTCCTTCAGCGCGGCCTCGAGCTCTCGCCAGGCGGCGGCGAGCCCGGACTCCGCCGTGCCCACCGACAGCGAGCGCGCCATCGCGAGCCCACGCACGGTGCGGGCGCCCGAGCGCTCGCGCGGGCCGACGAACGGCTCGCCCTCCTGCGCCAGTACCCGGCTCGCCTCGGCCAGCGCCGCCGCCGCGTCCCCGCGTTCGAGCGCCAGCCGCGCCAGCTCGGCCGCCGAGCCGAGGTGGTGCGGATCGCTCGCGAGCGCGGCCTCGAAGCGCTGCCGCGCGGTCGTCAAATCGCCGCGCGCTACCGCCACCAGCCCGAGCGCATGCGCGGCCCGAGCGGTGCCGGGCCGCGCCGCCTCGAGCCGCCCGAAGAGGATGGCCGCCTGCCCCACGTCGCCGCGCGCCAGCGACGCGCGCGCGACACGGCCGCCGCCGCGCGCGGATCCTGGGCGACGCTGGCGGCGAGGTCGGGGACGAAGGCGAGCGAGCGAGCCTCGGTGCCGTCGGCGCCGCCGAAGCGCTGGGCGAGCAACGAAGCCGCGGTGACGTAGAGCGCCTTCGCCTCTCGATCGGAGCCGTCCAGCTGGAGGGCGCGCGCGGCGAGCTCGAGCGCCGCCTTCGTCCCGGGGTAGCCGTCCTCGGCGAGGCGCAGGCGCCCGTCGGCGAGGAGCGTCGCGCCGGGGCGGTGGACGCCGGTGCGCCCGCGCAGTGCCCGGTGGAAGAAGGCGCCATAAGGAGTGAAGGCGCTCCCGGCGCCGACGGCGAGGACGAGCACGCCCGCCGCGACGGCCAGCACGAGTCGCGAGGGGCGAAGCGCCAGCACGCGCCGGCCGTGCTCCACCACCCTGCTCGGCGCCTCGCGCGAGAGGAGCGCGATGCGGGGCAGGGTGCCGGTCTTCTCGGGCGCTGCAGCCGGCGGCCCGCCCATGAGGCGGCGCATCGCGTCCGCGAAGGGACCGATGGTGCCGATGGCGACGAAGCTCGCCCCCTCATCGGTCGAGACGTCCTCGTTTCCGAGGAGCTCTCCCTTGCACAGCATCTCCACCACCGCCGCCTCTTCGTAAGGACCGAAGGTCTTGCCGGAGCGGCGGCGCACCCGGTAGCCCGCGGCCGCGACCATGCCCGGTGCGGAGGCACCGGCGGCGCGGGCGGCGGCACCCTCGTCGAAGAGCATCTCGAGGTCCTCGCCGGCAGGCGCGGGCGCGACCGCAGGGGCCGGATTCGCGGCATCGAGCGAGGCCGCCGGCGCCTGCGGGGAGGCGGGCGGTAACGCAGCATCGAGCGGATCTGCCTCGATGGGCTCGGCCTCGGCGAACGGGGCGTCCGGCGCGCCCTCTGGCAGGAACGCGGCGAAGGGATCATCCCGATCGGCCCCGGGAGCGGCCCCGAAGGGATCGGGCGAGATCGGCAGCTCGGGCTCGGAGGCGTCGGGGGCGCACGGCAGCGGATCCTCACCGGATGCGGCCGCGGCGGGCGGTTCGCCCAGGTCCACCTCGCCGAACGAGAGGCCGGGTGGTGAGTAGCCGACCAGCGTTTGCCCACCCAGTGGCGCTGCTCCACCGGGGCCGGCTGCCGCGGCGAACGCCCCGGCGTGCTGAGGAGTCGCCAGCCCGCCGAACGGGCTCTGCCGGGAGTCGTCGGCGGCGAACGGCGAGTCGAAGACCGCCGGCATCTCGGCCGCCTGCGGAGCGACGGACGCGTCGAAGCGCAGGGTCGCCCCGGCAGGCGCGGTCGGCTGGGGCGGCCTTGGCAGCGCTACCTTGGACGGTCCGGTGCCGCCGGGGAGCCGCACGGCTGTGGCGCTGCCGTGGGGCGGCCGAACAGGGAAGGCCCCCTGGCACTTCGGGCATCGGACGTTGAGCCCCCCGGGGGGGACTCGACGCTCGTCGATGTTGTACTCGGAGCTGCAGGTTGGGCAGGCCACGCGCACGGGAAATCCCCTGTTCTTCCCGGAGCGTACCACCCGCTTGGGCGGGCCAGCAACGTTTTGAGCCTCCGCCTTCCCATGGTACCGTCCGAGACCCTTTCGGAGCGTCCGCGCTTGCCCACGTCGGAAACCGACCTCCTCATCCTCGGCGGGGGTCTCGCCGGGCTTTCGACCGCGCTGCACGCGCCGGGTAGCTACCGGCTCGTCGAGCGCGCGGCGCGCGTGGGAGGCCTCTGCAAGACGGACGTTCGGCAGGGCTTCCATTTCGACGCCACCGGGCACTGGCTGCACCTGCGCGACCCGGACATGCGGCGGCTCGCTGACGAGGTGCTGCCCGGCGGCTGGGTCACCGTCGAGCGCAAGGCTGGGATCTGGTCGCACGGCCGCTTCACCCGGTACCCGTACCAGGTGAACACCCACGGCCTGCCTCCCGAGGTGGTGGCGGAGAACGTGCTCGGGTACGTCGAGGCGCAGCTCGGCGAGGGTGGCCGCGCGCTGCGCGAGCGGGAGCCGCAGAACTTCGCCGAGTTCATCCTGCGCCACCTCGGCGAGGGGTTCGCGCGGAACTTCATGTTCCCCTACAACGCCAAGCTCTGGACGGTCCACCCGCGCGAGCTCAGCACGGAATGGATGGGGCGCTTCGTCCCTCGCCCGACGCTCGAGGAGGTGGTGCGCGGCGCGCTCGGACTGGAGGGCGACCGCGCCGGCTACAACGCGAGCTTCATCTATCCGCGCGAGGGCGGCATCGAGGCCTTCGTGCGAGGGCTCGCGGCCCGGCTGCCGCGCCCCGCCGAGTGCGGGACGGCCCCGGTCTCCATCGATCCTGCTCGCAAGACCGCCATGCTCACCACGGGCGAGGAGGTGCGCTGGGGCCGGCTCGTCGCCACCATCGCGCTCCCGGAGCTGGTGAGCCTGTGCGGGGGCGCGCCGCCGGCCGTGCTCGACGCCGCGCACGCGCTCCGCGCCACCACCGTCACCTACGTCAACGTGGGCGCGCGAGACGTGGGCGCGGCCCCGTTCCAGTGGGTCTACTTGCCAGAGGAGCGGTACGCGCCCTACCGCATCGGCTCGGCCTCGGCGGCGGTGCCTTCCACTGCGCCGCCCGGCTGCCGCAGCTTCTACGTCGAGTTCAGCGCCGCCGGCCCGGTCGACGGCCCCACCGCCGAGCTGCAGGCGGTCGAGGCGCTCGCCGAGCTGGGATTCGTACGCGGACAGGACGACGTGCTCTTCACGGAGGCGCGCACCATCCCGCACGCGTACGTCATCTACGACGGCCGTTATGGCTCGGCCAAGCGCGTCATCGTCGACTGGCTCGCCGAGCGGGAGATCCTCGTGGCCGGCCGCTACGGCCGCTGGGAGTACTCGTCGATGGAGGACGCCTTGCTGACCGGGCGCGAATGCGCGAGAAAGACGGCCTGATGACCGTCGCCCCCAAGCTCTCCGTCGTCATCCCCGTCTACAACGAGGAGTCGATCGTACGGGAGACGTGCCTCGAGCTCATGGCGGCGCTCGATCAGCGCGGCTGGGAGTACGAGCTCCTCCTGACCGAGAACGGGTCGAAGGACCGGACCGTGGAGCTCCTCGAAGGTCTCGCCGCCGAGCACCCGCGGCTGCGCTTCATCCACTCCGACCAGCCGAACTACGGGCTCGCGCTGCGGCGGGGCATCCTCGAGGCGCGCGGCACGTACGTGGTGGCCGACGAGATCGACCTGTGCGACGTCCGCTTCTACGACCGGGCGCTGGCGGTGCTCGACGCAGGCGGCGCCGACATGGTGGTGGGATCGAAGCGGGCCCCCGGGTCGCAAGACCACCGCCCGGCCTACCGCCGCGTCGCGACCGCGGTGCACAACACCCTGCTGCGGGTGGCGCTGGGCTTTCAAGGGACCGACACTCACGGCGTGAAGGCGTTCGTCCGGGAGCGGATCGCCCCGACCGCCGGGCGCTGCGTGGTGGACAAGGACGTCTTCGCGAGCGAGCTCGTGCTGCGCGCGGGGCTGGAGGGGAAGCGGGTGGTCGAGATCCCCATCACGCTCGAGGAGAAGCGCCCGCCGTCCATCGCGCTCTTCCGCCGGGTGCCGAATGTCCTGCGGCAGGTGGGGAAGCTGGTCTGGGTGCTCCGCTTCGCGGCGCCGCCGCAGCGCGATCAGGGCGGGGTTTCCTCCGGCGATGGGGTCCCGCCGGAGCGCGCCTCCGGCTCGTAGTGCTCGCCTCCCTCTCCATCGACCTCGACGCCCTCGAGCACTACCACCGCATCCACGGGCTCGAGCGGCGCACGAACCGCGACGATCCGGTCTACGGCAAGTCGGTGGAGCGCTTCGGGGAGCTGTGCGATCGCCTGGGCGTCCGCGGCACGGCCTTCTGCGTCGGCGTCGACCTCGCCCGCCCCGGCGCGGCGCCTGCCCTGCGGCGGCTCGCCCTGGCCGGCCACGAGCTCGGGAACCACAGCCTGTCCCATGACTACGCCCTCTCGCGGCGGAGCCCGCCCGAGATCGCGGCCGAGGTGCGGGGGGGCGCCGAGGCCATCCGCGCCGTGGCGGGTGCGGCGCCGGTGGGCTTTCGCGCTCCGGGCTACACGCTCTCGCGTGAGCTGCTGGCTGCGCTCGTCGAGCAGGGCTACCGCTACGACAGCTCGACCTTCCCCGCGCTGCCGTACTGGCTCGGCAAGGCGGGGGTGATGGGGGCGCTCGCGCTCGGCGGCCGGCCCTCGCAGGCCATCCTCGATCGGCCGCGGGTGCTCCTGGCGCCGCGGCGGCCGTACCACCCCCATCCCGACGAGCCTTACGCCCACGGCCCCATGCCGCTCCTCGAGCTTCCGGTCGCGACCGGCCTCCTCGGCTTCCCGCTCACCGGCACCTTCGTCGCCACCTTCCCGGCCTGGTCGCTCGGGCTCCTGCGCGCCGGGACCGGCGCGCGGCCGCTCTTCGCGCTCGAGCTGCACGGGCTCGACCTGCTCGACGCGTCGGACGCGTCGCCCGCGCTCGCCGCCCGGCAGCGCGATCTGCGCATCCCGGCGAGCGCGAAGATCGAACGCCTGGTGCGCTTCGCGCGCGCGCTCGCCGGGCGTGAGTGGGTGACGCTCGCCCAGGCGGCGGAGCGGCTCTCGGCGTGATAGGAAGGGCGGGATGAGCGACCTCGGCGCGGCGCTGCGCGAACGGCTGCGCGCCCTCACCTTCGAGCTCGGTGGGCCGGGCAGCCGCGAGCGGCTCGAGAAGCTCACCCCGCCCAGGAACGAGTACGGCGTCGACCCCTATGGGCTCGACCTCGACTTCACCATCGCCGCCCTGGCGCCCTTTCTCTGGCTGTACCGAAAGTACTTCCGGGTCGAGGTGCACGGCATCGAGCGGGTGCCGACCGACGGGCGGATGCTCGTCATCGCGAACCACTCCGGTCAGCTCCCCTTCGACGCGGCCATGCTCGGGCTCTCGCTCCTCGTCGAGCTCGACCCGCCGCGCATGGCGCGGGCGCTGGTCGAGAAGTGGGTCCCCACCCTCCCGTTCGTTTCGAGCTTCTATGCGCGCCTCGGCCAGGTGGTGGGGACCCCCGAGAACTGCCGCCGGCTGCTGGCCGCCGACGAGGCGCTGCTCGTCTTCCCGGAGGGCGTTCGCGGCCTGAACAAGCCGTTTCACAAGCGGTACCAGCTGCAGGACTTCGGGCTCGGCTTCATGCGGCTCGCGCTGGAGGCCGACGCGCCCATCGTGCCCGTCGGCGTGGTCGGAGCCGAGGAGCAGGCGCCCGCGCTCGTCGATCTGAAGCCGCTGGCGCGGCTGCTCTCCATGCCGGCCTTGCCGCTCGGGCCGACGTTGGGGCTCCCCCTCCCCACCCGCTACCACCTGCACTTCGGCGAGCCGCTCCGCTTCCACGGCTCCCCCGACGATGACGACGCGGTGCTGGAGGCAAAGGTGGCCGAGGTGAAGGCCGCCGTGCAGCAGCTCGTCGACGGCGGGCTCCGGACGCGCCAGCACGTCTTCTGGTGATCGCGATGCCGACCCGCCGCGCTGCCGAGACGATCCGCTTCCCCGGCATGCCGGGCTGCGTCGCCATCACCGGCGTGGCCGGCAACCTGGGCAAGGGGCTGGCGCGCCTGCTCCATGGCGAGACGCGCCTCGTCGGCATCGATCGGCGACCGTTCCCCGATCGGCCGAAGGACCTCGAGCACCACCAGATCGACCTGCGCAAGCGCAAGGTGGAGGAGGCTTTCCGCCACCGCGGGGTGGAGGCGCTCATCCACCTCGGCATCATGCACGACCCGCGCATGCCGTTCTCGGAGGCGCACAGCTTCAACGTGGTCGGCACGCAGAAGGTGCTCGAGCTGTGCGTGCAGCACGGCGTGAAGAAGGTGGTCGTCCTCTCCTCGGCCAACGTGTACGGGCCGTTGCCGGACAACTCGAACTTCCTCACCGAGGACATGCCGCTCATGGCGGCCGACCGTTACTCGGACGTGCGAGACCTCATCGAGGTCGACATGTACGCCCAGTCGTTCATGTGGAGGCACCCCGAGATCGAGACGGTCCTCCTCCGGCCGGTGCACATCGTCGGGCCGACGGTGCGGAACGCCCCCTCGAACTACCTGCGCCTGGAGCGGCCGCTCACGGTGCTCGGCTTCGACCCGATGATCCAGCTCATCCACGAGGAGGACGCCTGCCGCGCGCTCGTGCTCGCGCTCCGGCCCGGCGTGCGCGGCGTGTACAACGTCACCGGACCGGGCGAGGTGCCGCTCTCGGCGGTGCTGAAGGAGCTCGGGCACTGGCCCATCCCGGTCCCGCACCCGCTCGTGCGGCCACTCCTGCGGCGCGCGTTCGAGCTGAGGCTGACGAGCTACCCGCCGGAACAGGTGGACCACCTCCAGTACCTGTGCGCGGTGGACGGCTCGCGCGCCGCGCGCGACCTCGGGTACGCCCCGCGCCACTCCCTGCGCGAGACGATCCGCAGCGTGGTGAGTTGACGGGCGGCGGGTTGCGCTGGAGCGCGGCGGCGGCAAGAGCGGCCCGGCGCACCGCCGAGCGGCAGAGCGCCGGGAAGGTAGCGGGGCGCCTTCGGCGCAGACCTCAGTGCACGGTGGGCCGCGACCCCGACTGGCCCTGCGCGTCCCGCAGTGGTCTGAAGCCCGCGCGAACCTCCTCTGAAAAGAGCTGCGGCTGTTCCCAGGCCGCAAAGTGGCCGCCTTTCTCCACCTTGTTGTAATGGATCAGCTTGGGATACACCCGCTCTGCCCAGCTCCGCGGGGCTGGATAGAGTTCGTCAGGGAAGACGCTCACGGCAACCGGGATGGAGACGCCTTTGGCGTTGAAATACCCGAGTTTGTTCTCCCAATAGAGACGGGCGCCAGAAAGCGCCGTGTTCGTCAACCAGGTGATCGTGATGTTGTCGAGGATGTCGTCGC
>WNGR01003615.1_pt1 | contig 18922 bp, 18 predicted proteins | sample 5407581 | NCBI WGS metagenome assembly WNGR01 (sample SAMN13153383, study PRJNA577476) | soil metagenome | isolation source: 80 cm soil or saprolite under Garry oak tree replicate 2 | place: USA:California | collected 2016-06-15 | reverse complement strand
CCTTCTCCATCATCTCTGGCCGGAACGATTGACCTCCAAAACCAGGATGAACAGTCATGACGAGCAAGATGTCGATCTTGTCGAGGAACGGCTCAACGGATTCGAATGGCGTCGCGGGATTCAATGAGAGGCCGGGACGACATCCTGCTTCTCGAATCGCGCGCAAGGTTTTTTTGACATCGTGTTTTGCTTCCGGCTCGACGTGAACGGTGATTGAGTTTGCGCCCGCTTTCGCAAAGCGCGGCGCATAATGATCGGGACGCTCGATCATCAAATGCGCATCGAGGGGAAGCTTGGTCTGTTTGCGGACAAACTCGACAATTCCCGGTCCAAAGGAAATGTTATCGACGAAATGCCCATCCATAATGTCGCAATGAATCCAATCCGCGCCCGCCTGTTCGACCCGTCGGATTTCATTGGCCAATCGTGAGAAATCGGCCGCCAGGATGGAAGGAGCAACGATGATTTTTTGCGACGGCATTCAGAAGGGAACGTTGAACGCCTGACAGCAAACGTCCAATATTGAATCGTTAAAGCGTTTCCGAGTTATAAGAGTTACGAGGTTGCCAGCACCGCCGATTTTAACTGTGTAAACCTTTTGGTCTCTCAAGCTTTCGCTTGACGGCGGGAGCCGCCGTTTCATGTTACGGCGTTTCAGCCGGTTGAATCGCGCTCGCGGGAGGGGTTCCTGCGATGATCGACAATGTGGATGCGCTTCCTTCGGACTGGAAAGTGCTCCAAAAACAATAATCCATGTTCAACGGACTTTTCGGCTGGTTCTCCAGCGACATCGGGATCGATCTCGGCACCGCGAATACGCTTGTTTATGTAAAAGATCAGGGAATCGTTTTGCGCGAACCTTCGGTCGTGGCCGTGCAAGCCGGCACGAACAAGGTGCTGGCGGTCGGCGATGAAGCGAAACGCATGCTCGGCCGTACGCCCTCGAACATTGTCGCGGTGCGACCACTGAAAGATGGCGTGATTGCGGACTTTGAAGTGACGGAGGCAATGCTGCGACATTTCATTACCAAAGTGCACAATCGCCGGGTGCGCGCGAGACCCCGTGTGGTCATCGCGGTCCCATCCGGGATCACTGAAGTGGAAAAGCGCGCCGTCCGCGAATCGGCGACACATGCTGGTGCACGCGAAGTTTACTTGATCGAAGAACCTATGGCCGCGGCAATCGGGGTGGGACTTCCGGTGCAGGATCCCGCTGGCAACATGATTATCGACATCGGCGGTGGCACGACGGAGGTCGCGCTCATTTCACTCTCGGGAATTGTTTTTAGCCGCAGCGTGCGCGTGGCTGGTGACGAACTCGATGAGGCAATCGTGCAATATATGAAGCGTGCTTATAATCTGATGGTGGGCGAACGGACAGCCGAGGAGATCAAAATTAAGATCGGCTCGGCCTATCCGAGCGAAAAGGAAACGAGCGTGGAAGTCAAAGGACGCGACCTCGTCGCTGGATTGCCGAAGACGCTGATGATCACTTCGCAGGAAGTGCGTGAAGCGTTGCTTGAGCCGATCTCGACAATTGTCGATTCAGTGCGCATCACGCTGGAGCGCTGCCCGCCCGAGCTTTCGGCTGACCTTGTCGACCGCGGACTCGTGCTGGCCGGCGGCGGAGCGTTACTGCGCGGATTCGATAAGCTTTTGAGCGAGGAGACCGGTTTGCCTGTTCATGTTGCTGAAGATCCGCTCAGTGCGGTGGCGGAAGGGACCGGCAAATGCCTCAATGAACTTAAATTTTTGCGTCAAGTGGCTTCGGCAGACCGCCAGTGGCGGTAAGACATTGCCGATTTCAGATTGCAGATTTCAGATTGGCGGCGGTAAATCGACAGCACCGCGATGCCGGTTGAAAAATCTGAAATCTGAGATTGCAACTCTGCAATCTCAATGAGTCGCACGAGCATCATCGCGCTGCTAATTTTTGGCGCCATTCTTGGATATTTTCTCACCTTCGGGCCGGAGAGCACGCGCCGATTCAAGGCCGGCGTATATCGAGTGATTGCGCCGTTTCTAACCAGTGGCTCGGGATTGCAAAAGCAGATTACATCGGTGGGTTTGAAGTCGCTCGACCAATTAGAGCGCGAGAACGCTTCGCTGCAGGTGGAAAATCGAGAACTGAGAGCGACCAACAAGGGTTTGCGTGATGTCGAGCACGAAGTCAATCGTTTGCGCCATGCGATTAATTATCGCGAGCGTTCGGTTTTTAAATTGATGGCGGCCGAGATTGTGACGCGCGATTCTTCGACGTGGTGGCACACGGTGACAATCAACCGCGGGAAGGAAGACGGCATCGAAACTGACATGGCCGTCGTAACGGACGAAGGTCTGGTGGGAAAAACGACCACTGTAAGCGAGAAGATCTCGATCGTCCTTTTGATTTCCGATGAAAATTGCAAGGTCGCGGCTTCGGTGGAAGGAACACGCGAACAAGGGATCGTTTCCGGGGAGCGCGTGACGGGAGGACTGAATCCACTTTTGAATCTTAATTTTCTGTCAAAACAAGCTGACTTAAAGCCCGGGCAGAAAACCTACACTTCAGGGGTTGGCGGTGTCTTTCCTTCCGGTCTGCTGATAGGCGCCGTCAAAAGTTTTCGAGTGCGGGAGTTGGATGGACAGGCACAACTCACGCCGGCGGTCGATCTGTCGCATCTTGAGGATGTCTTCGTGGTAACCGGCCGAAAATGATATTCTTCTTTTGTCTGCTGGTAATCGTTCTGGTCGCGCAGATTGGAGAATTGTTCATCCCCACGCTGCCCTGGCTCTACAACAGCCACATCTACATCGTGCCGGTGATCGTTTTTTATGGGGCAATGGCGCTGCCCTTCCCATTAATGCTGGCGCTCGCGCTTTACGCTGGCATCCTGCTGGATGCGCTCACCGTGCAGGTGATTGGGGGAAAAGTTGAAATTTCAATGGGATGGTCGATACTTCTTTACGCTGTGCTGGTGGGAATTATGCATGGCCTAAGGCCGCTCTTTATCCGTGGCCGGTGGGAAGTGCATTGTATCCTGAGCGGCATCGGCACGTCGCTGATAATTCTGGCGCAATACTTAATGATTACATTCCGGCGCGGCTCTCTTGTTTTCTCCCGTGAAGTTTGGTGGCAAATCGGCGGGCCGGGTTTGATCGCCATGGCCATGGCGCCGATCATCTTTTGGCTCTTACAATGGATGGGACGGATGACTGCCTATCCCTATCTTAACGAAAGGGATCGTTTCGAATGAACCACCGCCGCATCACCCCGCGTTTGCGGATCCAGTTTCTGGGACTGCTCATGCTGATGGGTATGGGCGCGCTTGGCCTCAGGCTCTGGTGGATTCAAGTGGCACACGGCACCGAATGGACAGCTCAAATTCGCGGCAGCTCTCAAGCAACCGTGCGCATTCCATCGGTACGCGGCGAGATCAAAGACCGCAACGGCCTGGCACTAGTCCAAAACCGGGCGAGTTATGAGGTTGATTTTTATTTGCCGGAAATGGTCAAGGGTTATCGCGAACGCTTTGGCTCGCCGCCGCTGACAGAGTATCGCGCGATCATCAGCGGGATGCCGAAAGATTTGAAGGAGCCGGACATCATCAAGGTCGTTAACGACGGGATCATTCCGCGGCTGGATGATCTCGATATTGCCCGCGATTACAACGCTGGCCAGCTGCAACGGCACTATCGCAACGACACCGAAGTTCCATTTTCCTACATCAAGGACATCGATTTTCCCACGATGGCGAAGTTTTCCGAGCACGATGTCGGATTGCCGGGCGTGGATATAGCGATCAAGCCGGTGCGTTCCTATGTTTATGGCGCCCTCGCCGCGCACCTCCTCGGTTATGTCGGCGCGCCGGACGACATCAATCGAGAGGAAGCAAAGAAATTTACATTTTATCAGGGTGATGTGGAAGGAAAATCGAACATCGAGAAGTCGATGGACGAATATCTTCGCGGCAAACCCGGCGTGCGTTATCTGCGGCGCGATGCGAAAGGCGTGATTAACGGGGTTTTACGGGAAGATCCACCCAAACAAGGTTCGAATGTTTTCCTGACGCTCGATGCGAGGATTCAAGCGATCGCCGAAGAGGCGTTGCGTGCTGTGGGTCGCGGCGCCGCCGTGGTTGTCGATCCAAACAACGGCAACGTCCTGGCGATGGCCTCGGTTCCGTCATTTGATCCGAATACATTTATCCCCAGTATCAAAGCGAAAGACTGGAAGGCGCTGCAAAAAGATGAAGGCGACCCGCTGGTGAATCGAGCTATCAGCGCGTTACCGCCTGGATCGACATTTAAACTCATCACATCGCTTGCCGGTTTGCGAAAGAATCTCGCGAACGCGCGCTTCAATTGCGGCGGCGGCGTCAGTTACGGCGACCACTTTTTCCAGTGCTGGGTGGCAGAAAAACATTATACCCACGGCACGCTTGGCCTGATCGATGCGATTAAGGTCTCGTGCGATTCCTTTTTCTATCAGTACGGCAACGCTGCTGGGATCCAGTCGATTGACACCATCGGCAAAATGTTGGGCTTAGGCGAAGAGTCGGGCATTCATCTAACGGGCGAACAGGCTGGCAATTTGCCCGGCCCAGAATGGATGCAAATACATCATCCGCAAGAGCGCTGGTCGCAAGCGCAAACGGCGAACGTTTCAATCGGCCAGGGTTACACGCTGGTTTCGCCACTCCAGTTGGCGATGGCATATGTAGCGGCGGCCAATGGCGGAATCTGTTATTACCCGCGCTTTGTCGACAAGGTTTTAAACCAGGACGGTTCGCCTGCTCTTGACGAAGACGGAAAAGTTGCGGTGCCGCAGACGCCGCGTGTACGGGCAGATTTGCGCAACGAGCTTTCACGCGAGCAAATCGATCTCGTGCGCAAAGGACTCTGGAAAGTTGTCAACGAAGACGGCGGCACGGGCGGAAGAGCGCGTCTGAAAAATGTGCAAGTTGCCGGAAAAACCGGGACAGCCCAGGCGACGGATCGCGGCCATAAAGATACAATCGCCTGGTTTGCTTGTTTCGCGCCTTTCGAGAACCCCAAGTATGTGGTGGCGGTTATGGTGCAGGGTGGCGAGCACGGTGGCAGTGTTGCCGGGCCGATCGCGACGCGGATTATCGAACGCACGCTGGCGCTGGATGAAGGAAAATTTGATATGAAGGTCGCCTGGCTTTCACCCGCGCATAAGGCCAATCCGTTTCAGATGATCAAGGATGTGACGTATCACGATGCCGGAGGAAATCTCGGAAGCAATGATGAAGAAAATGCGGACGAGTCGCAAAATGCCGATGCGCAGATGGCAGGTTCTGACGCTACGCCTGATGTGGAACCTGAAGCCGACTCTCAAGGAAAAGTGACGCGGCGAGCTCCTGTCGCGCGCGCGGTTCCGGTTGCGACGCCACGTCCTCGCAACTTTTTCGAACGACTCTTCGGAGCACGGCGTCAGCCGGCGCCCGCACCAACACCCCCACCGCCCCCGCGTCGTCGGGGAACACGATGAACTTTCGATCAGAAACTTTGCCGCAAAACGCGCCGGCGATTTCGCTTCTGATCGCGCAACCTTTCCAGCTTTATGATAGACAAGGTAAAGAAAATTTTAGGTCTTTCTTCACGCAAGACCGGCAACAAACTCGTGCTGAGCGTGGAAAAACTCGAGTCTCGTGTCGCGCTGCTCGAGAATGGCCGCCTCGAGGAATACAGCGTCGAGCGTAAAAGCTCGCGCAACATCGTCGGCAGCGTTTACAAGGGCAAAGTCAAGAACATCGAAATGGGATTGAAGGCGATGTTCGTGGACATCGGCTTCGAAAAAAATGCATTCCTTCATTTTTGGGATGCTATTCCGGCCGCGCTCGACAGCGGTATCGAGGAAATCGACCGATCGGCAAACAGGCGGCCGCGAAAACGAATCACGGCAAAGGATATTCCGAATATTTATCCCGTCGGCTCAGATGTGATTGTGCAGGTCACGAAAGGTCCGATCGGGACAAAGGGGCCGCGAGTTACGACCAATCTCAGTTTTGCCGGCCGCTACTTGGTCTTGATGCCGTTCAGTGATCGCAGCGGCATTTCACGCAAAATCGAAGATGTGAAGGAGCGCGATCGTCTCCGCAAGATTTTGCGTGAGCTCGATATTCCGGATGGCGTTGGGGTTATCATTCGCACGGTTGGGGAGGGACAGCGTGCGCGATACTTCGTGCGCGATCTGCGCTTCCTTCTCGATCAATGGGTCAAAGTCGAGCAGTTGATCCGTGACCATCCCGCGCCGTGCCGAGTTTTTGAGGAACCCGATTTGGTTGAACGGACCGTGCGCGACTTTCTTACCGAAGAGATCGATGAAGTCACCTGCGATGATCGCGAGTCGACCGAGCGGATGAACGAAATGGTCGGCCAGATTTCACGGCGCGCTCGCAATCGAATTCACCTTTATGACGGTGCGACACCGATTTTCGAGACCTATGGTGTGCAAAAACAAATCGACGATGCTTTCCATCGGCAAGTATGGCTTAAGTGCGGCGGCTACATCGTGATCGATGAAACCGAGGCGCTCGTCGCGATCGACGTGAACACCGGTCGCAACAAAGGTGGACGTGATGTAGAGAAAACGATTTTGCAGACAAACCTGGAGGCAGCGGATGAAATCGCGCGTCAGCTTCGATTACGCAACGTTGGCGGCTTGATCATCGGCGATTTCATCGACATGAAGAGTCGCAAAGACCAGCAGCTGGTCTACAACCTGATGAGGGAACGCCTCAAGCGTGACAAGGCCAAGACGCATGTCCTGCCGATTTCCTCGCTCGGTCTGATGGAGATGACGCGACAGCGCGCGCAGGAAAGTCTCAGCGACACAATCTACGAAAATTGTCCCTACTGCAGCGGTCGCGGTGTCGTGAAGACTTCCATGACTACAAGTGTGGAGTTGCACCGCACATTGAATACCGTTATGCGCAAGTATCAGGACAGTATCCACGAAATTCGTGTGATCCTAAATCCGGATGTCTTGAAACGGTTGAAAGTGGAAGACGAAGAGTTGCTCGTGGAGCTGGAGCGTCGTTACGCGGGGCGGCTCATGTTTCGTGGCGACCCCGCGTTCCACCACGAAAAGTTTATCATCACTGATGCAAATACCGGGGTGGAACTCAAACCCTGAGCCGCCTTAACGCGCAAAAAAATTCTTGCACTTTTGGACGACGTAATCAACTCGCGGCATCCACAGGAGTGGCGAACTTCGTTATTGACATGTACGCTCTAAAGTGTTGGAGTTGGAAGGGAAAACTTAACCAGAAGGAGAAATAAGATGAAGAAACTAATGTTGGCCCTGTTGGGCATCGCGACGGTTACCTCTGTCGCCTTCGCCGGTACTGAGACCTATTCCGGAAAGGAGATGAAGCAAGTGGCTCCTCCGCCTTGTCCGGTATGGTATGCGGACAACGAGTTTAACGTCGGTCTTTGGGGAACCTACGTCTTTACAGGAAATTCCTGGTCAGAGGACCGCTACCTTGAATCCGACCACGCCTGGGGCGGCGGTGTGGACGTCAAATACTTTTTCCACCGTTACTTCGGTATCGGAATCGAAGGCTGGGTAGTGGACGCCAGACGTGAGTTTAACGATCTCTTTATCGACCTTAACAACGATGTTTTTAGCCTCAGTACGCAGCATGAGAGCCGTGCGGTGGGTTCTGTATTAGGTACCTTGACCTTTCGTTACCCGATCCCTTGCACGCGGTTCGCGCCGTACGCCTTTGCTGGCGGCGGTGCCATCTTCGGCGGCGGCGAAAGGACAGACGTTGTGGTAAACGACGGGATTATCAGGACTCAACAAAGCGATTCGACGACAGAAGCAATCGGCCAATTCGGCGGCGGTTTAGAAGTCCGCATAACGCCGCATATCGGCTGGATCAATGATTTCAGCTGGAACGTCGTGAACGGTTCGACCAACAACTTTGGTATGGTGCGTAGCGGTCTCAATTTCGCATTCTAAGATTGACAATCGCTTTTGCCACGGCGGCACCTGGGATGACCCGGATGCCGCCGTTTCGTTTTGTCCAAGCTGGCATGCCCGACGCGCGGTTTTTTTGGATTTTTAAGGTTGACGCTCGAATTCGCGTTTGGCTATAAAGCGCCGCTATGAAGAAACCATCCTTCATCTGTCTTGCGATAGGTTTCATCTCGCCGCTGGGCTACGCCGGTACCGAGGCTTATTCCGGAAAGGAGATGAAGCAGGTGGCGCCGCCGCCATGCCCGGAATAGTACGCAGGACAACGAGTTTAACGTGGGTCTGTGGGGCACTTACGTGTTTACCGGAAACTCTTGGGCCGACGACCCGCTACCTCGAGGCTGACCATGCCTGGGGCGGCGGTATCGACCTCACATACTTCTTTCATCGTTATTTTGGTATTGGAATCGAAGGCTGGGCAATGGACGCTAGACGTGCGTTTGCCGATGTCGCGGTGTCTTCATCGGAATACCGCCTTCGTCGGACATTTTCAGCGCCCGTAATGGACACGAGAGCCACGCGGTGGGTTCTGTGTTAGGCACGCTGACGCCACGCTACCCGATCCCTTGCACCCGTTTTGCGCCGTACCTCTTCGCGGGTGGCGGCGGCATTTTTGGCGGCGGCGTAAAGACACATTTCGCTGTAGAGGAGCTTCCCAGCGAAGTCATTCGTATCACTAGAGTTCGCACTAGTCAGGGCCCTTCCGAGACAGAGGGAATCGGCCAATTTGGCGGCGGTTTAGAAGTCCGCAGAACGCCGCACATCGGCTGGATCAATGATTTCAGCTGAAACGTTGTGAACGGTTCGACCAACAACTTTGGTATGGTGCGTAGCGGTGTCAATTTCGCATTTTAAGATTGACAATCGCTTTTTCCACGGCGGCGTCCGGATTTACCGGACGCCGCCGCTGTTTGTATGGGCGATAGTCTCTTTTTCCCGTCGAGCGTCCGCGTCGCAAGAATTCCCCAGGCTCGTACGCTCTCCTCAGCAGAGAGAGCGATTGGCGTTTGCGAACGCTCGCACGCGCACGAAATTATGCTGATGCCGTTCATCGAAACTCTAGACAATTTGGCGCTCAAAAAATCGGACCTTGTCCACCGGTTCGAAGAACTCATTGCGCGAAAATCCGACGAGGAACTCGAGGCCATGGCACAAACCTCATGCCGGTTCACGCTGCGGAATTTTGGCCGGACGATGCGCCTCTTCGCGCCACTTTATCTTTCCAACGAATGCATTAACAATTGTCGATATTGCGGCTTCTCCCGCGACAACCCGATTCTTCGCGTTACCCTCGATGTCGACGAAGTCGTCGCCGAAGCGCATCATCTAGCTCACCAAGGTTTTCATCAGATCCTCCTAGTTGCTGGCGAACACCCGAAATTCGTGAGCCGGGACTATCTTGCCGAATGCGTCCAGGCACTGCAGCCAGATTTTTCATCGATTTCGATCGAGGTTGGTCCGATGGAAACGCAGGATTATTTACCGATTGTCGATGCTGGCGCGGAAGGACTGGTGGTTTATCAGGAGACCTACAACCGCGCGATGTATGCCGAAATGCATACTGCTGGGCCGAAGCGTGACTTTAATTTTCGTCTTGATTGCGCAGAGCGCGGTTATCGGGCCGGATTTCGCAGGCTCGGGATCGGTGTGCTCTTTGGATTATCGCCGTGGCGGGAAGAAGCGCTCGCGCTCGTAGCGCATTTGGAATATTTGCTCAAACACTGCTGGCAAGCGCAGATCAGCGTGAGTCTGCCCAGGTCCCGGCCCGCGGCGGGCGGTTTCCGGCCACTATTCTCGATAACCGATCGTGAATTGGCGCAGCTAGTTTGCGCGCTGCGCATTACCTTTCCGCAAGTTGGGATTGTCCTCAGCACCCGCGAACGGGCAGCATTCCGTGATTCGCTTGTTTTGTTGGGCGTGACAATGATGAGCGCAGGCAGCCACACTGAGCCGGGAGGCTATACTCGACAGGGCAGCGAACATTTGCATCGCACCATTCGCGGTCGAATCGTTGGCCCCGATTTCCAAGATGGAGAAGACCGGCTCGCGACCGGGCAATTTGAGATCAGCGATGAGCGTTCGCCAGCCGAAATAGCTGCGGTCCTCCGACAGCACGGTTTCGATCCGGTTTGGAAAGATTGGGATCGAGCTCTCTGCGGCGTGTGACGATTTCACTGAATGGCGAAAAAGTAGATGCGCGCGGCGCTGAAACAATCGCTGAACTGGTGAAGCGCCATGAGTTGCCGCCGCAGTCCATTTTGGTGGAGCACAACGGCCTCGCTATACATCGAGGCGAATGGTCGCAGCGATCGTTAGCCGAAGGCGATCGCGTAGAATTTGTTCGAGTAGTGGCCGGCGGCTAAAGCCTATTCAAGCTTACGGCGTGCCCTTTACGACGACTCGCATTCCGTCCGTTTGAATCACCGTGACTGGAGTTTGCGAGGGAATAAACTCTCCTTCGGTGACGACATCGACAACGTGATCGGCGAAGCGCGCTTTTCCGCTGGGTCGCAAAACGGTGATCGCGGTCCCTTGCGTTCCGGGCGTAAGGGCGAGAGCTGTCGCAAATTTGTGGGGCGCATCGGCCAGCGATGGACCTCGCGGATTTGACGTCATGAGAGCAAACCGGCGATAAAGGCCTGTGCGCGGCAAAAAGCGAGCGAGAATCGCGATCACAATTACTGCGGCCGCTATCGCGATAAAGAGATTAAGCAGCGGCATAGCGAGCATGCGACCTGTCGGAAAAAATGTTTCGCCAGGGTAATGATCGATCATTGCCCAGAGCAACGACGCTAGGATAAGAAAAACGCCCACGACGCCAAAAACGATCGTAGAGTGGGCGAAAAAGAGGATTTCGATCAAAACGAGCACTATCCCGAAGACAAAGAGCCCAACTACCTCCCAGCCGGCCAGGCCGGCCAGATAATGACCGAGGAAAAATAGCGCAAAACAGATCGCTGAAATAATTCCTGGCAAACTCGCCCCCGGAATTTTGAATTCGAGATACGCGCCGATAATGCCGCCGAGCAAGAGTAATGGTGCGAGCGCGGTAATCCAAAAAGCTAGCTGCTCAAAGCCGCTCGGATTGAGCGAAACGACGCTGCCATTGAGTCCGGCTTTTTTCGTTAGATCGACAATCGACTCGGCAATTCCATCTGACAGCAACGGCTTTCCGTCGATCCGCTCTGTCGCCTCCTGCGCATTCAGGGTTAAGAGAGTTCCCTTTGCGTGAACCAGGCGGTTCCCGACTTTCACCTCCTTGTCTTTGTTGATGAACGCTTCGCCAACATCCGGATTATGGCCATTACGAATGGCAGAACTACGAATGAGAGCCGACCAATACGAAATGGTTTTATCCCGCTCTGTGGCCGGAAGGTCTTCGCCAGTCGGCAAGACGGGCGCTGCCGCGCCAATTGCGCTCACCGGCGCCATATAGATATGTCGTGTCGCCAGCGCGATGAGCGAACCGGCCGAACCCGCGTTTGAATTGATAAATGTGTACGTGGGGATGGTGGCGTGGTTAAGCACGCTCGTTATTTCTGCAGCGCTGTCGAGGCGTCCCCCGTAAGTATTCATTTCAAAAATAATCGCTGACGCGCCGCTGCTCTCAGCTGCTTTCTCGGTTCGTCGCAGAAACATTAGGAGCGAGGGCGAAACTTCGCCGCGCAGTGGGACCACGACGACGTCGCCTTTATGAATGATATCGCGCGCTTGAGCCGCCTTCTTCGCCAGCAAGCAGCAAATCAAGGCGAAGATCGGCAATATTTTCCTGCTATTTGGAAAGCGGCGGCACACCGCGTAAGTTTGACATCGCTTCCCAGTCCAAACGAGCGAAAAATCGAATCCGCTATGGGAACAATCCCATCCGAATCCATCGAACAAATCGCCGCGGCGAACGATATCGTCGAGGTGATCGGCTCCTATTTTCCGCTGAAACGAGCGGGGGTAAATTTCAAGGCGCTTTGCCCATTTCATCAGGAGAAAACGCCGTCCTTTCATGTGAGTCCGCAGCGACAAACCTTCCACTGCTTCGGATGCGGCGTGGGCGGAAGCGTCTTCCGTTTTGTGATGGATTACGAGCATATCGATTTTCCCTCGGCGGTGCGCAAGCTCGCAGCGCGTGTTGGCATTCCGGTGATCGAAGAGCGCGGCCCGAGCGGCGCCGAAGATCGACAGGTTGAATCCCGCCGAGTCTTGTTGCAGCTGCACGGAGAAGCCGCCGCATGGTTTCACGAGAATCTGATCAAAAGGGAATTCGCCGAGCCAGCGCGTAAATACATGAAGCAGCGTGGGATCACGGCAGAAATCGCAAAACGGTGGCAAGTTGGCTACGCGCCCGACGAGTGGGATGCGTTTGGCAGTTGGGCGCGTGGACGCGGCTATGATGTACGCGATCTAATCTCGAGCGGTTTGATTAAAAGCAAAGACGATGCCGATGGTATGCCGAGTCAAAAATCGTATGATCGCTTTCGTGGGCGAATCATGTTTCCCATCTGCAACGATGTCGGCGAAGTTATTGCGTTCAGCGGGCGTATGCTGCAAAACGAGGCGGAAGGCGCAAAATATCTGAATTCGCCTGAGACGCCGCTTTTTCGAAAAGGCAGCGTGCTTTTTGGTCTGAACAAGACTAAGCGCGCTTTGATTGAGGCGAACTGCGCGATCGTGTGTGAAGGCCAGCTAGATTTGATCGCTTTGTTTGAAGCCGGGATAACAAATGTGGTCGCGCCGCAGGGGACTGCGTTTACAGAGAGCCAGGCGCGGGTTCTAAAACGCTTCGTGAACGAAGTGGTTCTTTGCTTTGATGCGGATGCAGCGGGGAAAAAAGCAGCAGAGCGGTCTCTCGAGGCTCTGCTTCAGAACGATTTGATTGTGCGTGTTGTTGAGATGCCAGTGGGCGAGGATCCAGACTCGCTTGTTCGGCGGGAAGGCAGAGAGGAGTTTGAAAAACGCATCGCCAAGGCGCACGATTTTTTTGATTATTGGATCGACCGCGAAGCCGCTGCGACCGATTTGAATTCCTTAGGTGCCAAGATGCAACTTGCGCGCAAGCTGGCTGAGACTGTGTCACGGGTGCAGGATCCGCTATTGCGCGGAGAGGTGATGAACAAAATGAGCGCCCGGCTCGGTGTCTCTATTTCGGATTTTGAAACACTCCTGCCGAAACAGAAACGCGAAGGTTTTTCCGCATCGGAACGTTTGCTCTCGTGGACTTCTCCAGTCCCGCGGCACGACATTGCAATGCTTTGTCTTCTGGCGCTGCGGGACGAGGAAGCACGGGATTTTCTTCGTGAGCAAAATTGGCGTGAAATTCTCCCGCAAGTCCCGGACACGGAAATTCTGGTCCGCGTTCTCGAAAGCGACTTGCGCCCTAGTGAGGCGGCTTCTCTCAATGCGTTTATGGCCACACTCTCCCCGCCAGACGAAGCATTGGTTTCTTCGTGGTTGCTGCAAAAGGTGCCGCCCAACGCTGGAACGATGGTGGAAAAATGGTGGCTGGGGATTCGCCAAGCTGTGTTGCGCCGCCAACTCGAAGTGGCGCAGAATCGGATAAAACGTCCACAGCTCAGCACCGGCGACGTAGTGAATTTGCAGAAACAAATCCTTGACCTGCAAGAACAGCTCCACGAACTTTCCGAGTTTTCGCCAGCCCGCGTGTCCGACAGTTAATTGTCGGTCCGCGGTCAGTGAATCGAACGTCTCAGTCAAAATCTTTAACCGCGCAATCTTGGCCAGGCATTCGAAACGAAAGGGAGGCATGCGACGGTCGTCGGCAAGGCGACCCAAGCCAAAACAGCTTCGCCGTCGTTCAATAACGAAGGCTTCGGCTATCCGGCGAATTCTGAAGAGGCAGGCGAAGGTCCCGGCACTCAAAACCAAGCGCGTTATCGGCATCGCCCAAGGGCAGACGCGCATTGGCGTTCGGCCGGCCAAGCCAAAGAGCGAAATAATAGCGCAGCTGCATTCGGCGATTGAAATCCAGAGTCGCATTCGCGAACTGATCAAGCTCGCGAAAGAACAAGGTTACCTCACGTTTGACGATCTGAACGAGGCGTTGCCGGAAGGAATCACGGACGCCGATGAACTCGATCTCATCCTCACGCGGCTGCGCCGAATGGAGATCGACATTATCGAGGCTTCGGAAGTCGATCGCTACAAAGACGGAAAAAAAGACGCTGACGAAGAGGAAGAGGAAGAAGAGAAACCTGAAGCCAAGCTCGATATTCTCGACGATCCGGTGCGGATGTACCTCAAGCAAATGGGCCAGGTCCCATTACTGACCCGGGAACAAGAAGTGGAAATTTCCAAGCGGATTGAGCAAGCCGAAAATATGGCGCAGAAGCACATTAACCAGTTCGGTTTTATCGCCTGCGCCCATCTCGATCTTGCTAAGAAACTCGCTGAAGGCCGGGAACGCTTTGATCGTGTTATTCTTGACAAAAAAATCGAGAGCCGGGAACGCTACATGAAGAAGCTTCCCCGCCTTTGCAAACAGGTGGAACAATCGAGCGCATCAATTAGCCAACGGTATTGCCAGCTCTCGCGCAACTCTTCAAGGAGGAATTCCAAACAACGCAGGTCCCTGCAACGAGCGATGGCTTCGTTGCAAAGGTTTTATCCGCAATTCTTTTTTAAGCAAAAGGTCACAGAAGAATTTGTTCATCTGGCGGACGAAGCATATCGCACATTACTTCATTTGCGGTCGGAAATTGCGGAACGCCCGAAGGATCGCCGAAAGCGTTTGCTCCTCGGGGCCAAAGCGCGTGAATTGGAAGAGAATCTTTGGTTTTCCCTCGACGAATTCGTCGAACAGTATCAGGCGCTGAAGAGTTGGGTGCGCCAGGCGCTCCGGGCCAAGACCGAAATGGTTGAAGCAAACCTGCGTCTTGTTATTTCGATCGCGAAGAAATACACCAACCGCGGTCTCTCGTTTCTCGACTTGATTCAGGAAGGAAACATGGGGTTGATGAAGGCGGTGGAGAAATTTGAATATCGCCGCGGCTATAAGTTTTCCACTTACGCGACATGGTGGATCCGTCAGGCCATCACACGATCGATCGCCGATCAGGCGCGTACTATTCGAATTCCAGTCCACATGATTGAGACGATTAATAAGCTGATGCGGGTGCAAAAGCAGCTCGTCCAGGAATATGGCCGCGAACCTACGCCTGAAGAGGTGGCGGAAGAGGTGCTATTGCCGGTCGATCGTGTCCGCGCGGTCCTCAAGATGGCACAGCAGCCGATCTCGCTCCAATCACCCGTTGGCGAAAGCGAAGAAACCAATTTTGGTGACTTTATCGAGGACAAAGGCGCGGAAAACCCGAGTGACATGACCGCTATTGTTCTGCTAAAGGAGAAAATCAAGGACGTGCTCGAGACTCTGACAGAGCGCGAGCGGCAGGTGCTGGAACAACGGTTTGGTTTGGTCGATGGATATAGCCGAACACTCGAGGAAGTGGGCCGGCAGTTCCAGGTCACTCGGGAGCGTATTCGCCAAATCGAAGCAAAGGCCTTGCGCAAAATGCGGCATCCGACCCGTATCCGGCAGCTCGAAGGTTTCCTCGAGGCGCCGGAAGACTAGGTCTCGATTTTCGGAACGTCTTCCGAGCGCAACTTTCAGGACTGCAAGTAGTTCAATTCACGGGACGACTATGAAACGTGAAGATGACCAGGATTTGTGGGATCTCCTCGGCCGCACGGCCGAGCCCAAGCTTTCGCCGTTCTTCGCTCGAAACGTGCTCAGACAGGTTCGCCAAGAACCAAGTGGCTTCCAGCGGGCGCGAAAGTGGGTTAGCTTGCGGAGACTCATCCCGGCATCGGCACTCGCAATTGTCGTAATGGGAGTGATAGTTGCCACGCATCATCCTGTGTCGCAAAAATCTCCGGACAGGGAGCCCGATGTGGTGGCGAAAATCGATCCACAAGACTACGAGGTCGTCGCCGATCTGGATGAATTGCTCGCTGTAGATGAAAACAGCCTGTGGGACGAAAACTCAACTTTGTAAAATAATCGCGACGTTGTCGATCTTCGCTTCGTTCTGCGCCTTGGGACACGCGCAGGCGCAGCCGCAGCGGTCTAACGGGCGAAGGGGGGGGCCTGTCCAGCACCCGCCGGGAAATAGCGTGCGGGAACGATGGTTTTCGCTTCCTGCAGCAGATCAGCAGGTTTTCCGTCGAAATGCCGAGCGTTGGATGCAAATGAGTCCGGAAGAGCGCCAGATTATGCGCCAGCGAGAGAGTCTAAGGCGCGAGCGAATCAAACGTGAAACCGAGGCGGCTCTGCACGACTCTGGCCTCCTATTAGACCAGCAGAAACGCGATTTGTTTGAGTCCCGCTATATGCAGGAACGCCGCAGAATGGAGCAAGCGCTCCGGCACCAAGTCGAGTCCGAGCGGCAGCAGCAACTGCCGGCTTTGATTCAACAGTTAAAGAAGGAATTCCAATCCCAACAGCCAAACGGCCGCGCCACAGCGAAGCCCACAGGGTCGCCCAAATCAGACAAATAAGCAGCGAATACCGTCGAAAGATCGATAGGCAGGACCTCTAGTACCCCGCAGCTATTTCGTGTCAAAAAGAACTGGCTCGCGATCGCTTCCCGAGCCAGTTCAGCGGATTTCATCCCTACTCAATTAATACCGATGACGGTAGTAATGATGGTAACGATGGTGGCGGTAATAGCGATGCCCGCCGTACCAGTAGTATGATGGCCCTGTGTAATAGGAGCCATAGTACGAATACGGTCGGTAGTAGTACGGCCGGTAGTATCCGTAAGGATAATACCCATAGTAGCCTACCGGGAACCCGAACCCAATTCCGACCGACACGCCAGCGTCAGAACGCGGCGCCGAAGCGAAAGCGAATCCACCTGCCACCAGTGCAATCAAGAGAAGTCTTTTCCAATTCATTTATTTTACCTCCCAATAATTTAACAAGAGGTACGACGAGAAGTTTCTCGCTTTATTCAGGCGGCGTAATTTTTGGGATAACCTATAACGCGGACGTTTTGTCCAATCAGCTGGTAGGAGATGTGATCAAGACGCATCGAATTCGGAGTGGCATCGGCTCCGCGGCCGGGAAATGCAACTACCGGTCCTCCCGTCAGAATCGGAGCCAAGTAAAGTTGCACCTTGTCAATCAGACGCGCATCCAGCGCTTGACCAAGCACCTCGCCACCGCCCTCAATCAGAACGCTCATCACATTTCTTTCACCCAAATCTTGCAAGACGGCAGTGAGAGACTTGCGCTTGTATACCAGCGTTCGCGCGGCCAGCCTGTCAGAGAACAGACGAGCGCGCCGCGGCAGATTACCTGAGCGAGTCAACACAACGCGCCAGGGTTGTCGCGCGTGGTGCGTACCGCGAATGGTTAATCGTGGATTATCCGCGCGAACCGTTTCTGCTCCAACAAGAATCGCGTCTACCTGAGCGCGAAGCTGGTGGACGTCACGACGTGCTGCGAAATCTGTGATCCAACGAGGCTCATCTGGGCGGCGCGTTAAACGGCCGTCCAGACTCACTCCGCATTTTGCGATAACGAATGGCCGCCGGCTAACGATCCATTTGTTGAAAGCTTCATTAAGGCGAGCGCAGTCGTCGGCCAAGACGCCATTCCGTACTTTGATGCGTGCGTTTCGCAACTGCCTAATACCCTTACCCGAATGGCGGGGGTTTACATCCACCGCCCCGACCACGATGTTCTTAACGCCGGCCTCGATGATCGCATTTGTGCATGGTGCCGTGCGTCCGAAGGTCGAACAGGGTTCGAGAGTGACGTAGAGTGTAGCGCGAGCGGGGACGTTGGCAGCGAACTTGCGGAGGCATTCGATCTCCGCGTGGTCGCGGCCTGCTCCTCGATGACGGCCCGTTGCGACAATCCGATCCTTGATGACGAGGACTGCACCGACAGCTGGATTGGGACTGGTCTGCCCTACTGCCTTTTTCGCTTCCTTTAAAGCCGCGCGCATGAATCGCTCGTCTCGTTGTGAGCTCGCCATCAAAAGACGAATAGTTGTGCCCATGCGTTCCGGCAAAAACTTTCGCACACCAAGCTTGTGCAAACGTGTCACACATTTCCTCGATGAGATATGAAAGCTGCCGCGCCAAATCAACACACATTACACTTGAAACCAAGGGTATTGATTATGAATAAGTCCTTTGAATAACGTAACTTACAAACGCGTTTTCAGGCGCTTTTCGCATGGCATGCCGGCAGCTTGTAAGGCATGCGTAGAACAAGAGAAGCGCTTTAGAAAGGAAACTATAAATTGTGAGTCTAATACGTTATCAACCGCTAGAACCGATGGCGTGGCCGTCACTGGAACGTTGGAGCAACCTAAGAGATGATCTCAACTCGCTGTTCGAATTGCCGTCTTGGTCGAGCTTTGCGCGGCAGGGACAGCTCTTTGGTGGCTGGTCACCGGCACTCGATCTTTACGAAGACAAGGACAACATTGTTGCTGTTGTCGAACTGCCCGGAATGCAGAAGGAAGATATAGAAATTTCTCTGCACGACGGAACGTTGACAATTAGCGGCGAGCGAAAAAGCCAGACTTCGAACCGTGAAAAAGCGGAGCGCACCGAGCGTTATATCGGCAGATTCCGGCGAAGCATTACGCTTCCGACCCGCGTGGATGCAAACAAGATCAGCGCAACCTACCGGGACGGAATCCTTACCGTGACACTACCAAAGGCCGAGGAAGCAAAGCCGAAGCAAATTGCGGTCAAGTAATCAATCTCTGGCGCGTGTAGGAACCGCTGGAAATGTCTGAAAAGCGAAAGGAAATTAACTATGAACACATTGGTCCGTGAAAATCGCGATACTGAGCGCGGGCAGAGCGAACGGTTCATTGCGCCGTCTGCCAGCGTAGTCGAGGCTGAAGATGGCTATACACCCGAAGTCGAGATGCCTGGGGTAAACAAAGATGGCCTCGAGATTTC
>WNGR01011416.1_pt1 | contig 18927 bp, 21 predicted proteins | sample 5407581 | NCBI WGS metagenome assembly WNGR01 (sample SAMN13153383, study PRJNA577476) | soil metagenome | isolation source: 80 cm soil or saprolite under Garry oak tree replicate 2 | place: USA:California | collected 2016-06-15 | reverse complement strand
CACCGTTCTGGAAGAGATGGCCGTCCGTGGTGTCTGGGATTGCATCACGTTCGGAGCTTGCGGGTCGCTCAGGGAGGACCTTCCGATCGGAAGCGTCGTTCTACCAACCTTCGCGTATGCGGACGAAGGAACGTCTCGCCACTACGACGCGCCCCGTCACCCACGGCCAAGCCCCTCGCTCGTTGCCGCGATTCGTGCCGCTTGTCGAGGCCAGGGCCTCTCCTTCCGAGCGGGAGGCGTCTGGACCACAGACGCGCCTCATCGTGAGACTCGCGTCATGGCCCGAAAGTTGACTGGAAGTGGCGTTGTCGCCGTCGAGATGGAGGCAGCCGCCTTGTTCGCGGTCGCCCGATTTAGGGGTCTGCGAGTGGCGAGCCTCCTGGTCGTCTCGGACGAACTCGGAGGGGAAGGTTGGATCCCGGGCTTCCGGAATCCGGTCTTTCTCCGCGCGAAGCGGAGGGCAAGTCGCGCGGTCCTCGACGCGCTCACGAAGGTGGCCCGGTGAAACTCCTCTGCGATCACATGCTCGGGAGCCTCGCCCGTTGGCTCCGGTTCATGGGCTACGACACGGCCTATCCGGAGCCGGGTCCGGATCGCGCCCTCATCGAGCGGGTTCGATTGGAAGAACGGATTCTCCTGACGCGGGACAAGGAGCTCGCGGGCCGCGTCTCCGGCGCGGTCCAGATTCGGTCCGACAATCTCGAGGAACAGATCCGCGAGGTCGCGAAGGTTCTTACCCTCCGACTCGTCGATCCGCTGTCACGCTGCTCCCTCTGTAACGAAGTCCTCGTGCCCGCGTCCCTCGAGGAGGTGAAGGAGGTCGTCCCCGACGGGGTGCGTTCCCGACATCAAGCATTCTGGCGTTGTCCCTCCTGTCGCCGCGTGTATTGGCAAGGCAGCCATTGGGACAAGATGACGGAGCGACTGAATGACCTGCGGCTGCCGTCCGCGTAGCAAAGGTCGGAATCATTTCCCGCGCCGGGCCACGAGGTAGCCCGCGACGATCAGGATAGCACTGAGGGCCGAGAGGTAGCCGGCCGCGGTCCCGTTGCCCAGGACGAACAACACAAGGCCGCCGATGAGGCCGACGATCCCCACGATGAAGCTCGCGCCGCCGTACAGGAATGGATCGGCGTAGTCGGCCCTCGCAGAGAGCGGATGCTTGATGGAATCAGGGACTCGGTCTTTCGCCACGAGTCTGGAGCGGTCGGTTGCCACTTAGTCCTTGTTGTCCGCGCAAGCGGACACAAATCCTAATAAGCGGACGGGAAATCGGGGGAGGGTCCAACGGATGGAAAGCAGCCTCGTCCTCGAGGACGGAACCGCCATCCGAGGAGCGTTTTTCGGCGCGCGCCGGAAGGTCTTCGGCGAACTCGTGTTCAACACGAACATGACGGGCTACACGGAGGCCCTGACCGATCCTTCGTACCGCGGCCAGATCCTCATGATGACGTACCCCCTCATCGGCAACTACGGCGTCGACCCGGAGTCGATGGAGTCCGAGACGATCCAGCCGACCGGGTTCGTGGTGAAGGAGGCCTGTGCCGTCCCGAGCCATCCGAAGAGCACCCTCAGCCTGGCGGATTTCCTGAAAACCCACCAGACCCCCGCCATGGAAGGCGCCGACACGCGGGCTCTGACAATCAAGATTCGTTCGAAGGGGACGATGAAGGCTGCCTTGGTGCCGGTGACCGAGGACCTCGAGACCGTCGCGCGCGAGGTCCGGACCGCCCCGCACCCGGACACACGCAACCTCGTCGCCGAGGTCAGCTGTCGTGAGGTCGAACGTTACCCTGGCCTGGCCAAACGGACCATCGTCGTCGTGGATTGTGGAGTCAAGCGGAACATCATCCGCGAGGCCCAACGATACGCGGACGTCATCCGAGTTCCGTTCAATGCCACGTCGGACGACATCCTCGGCCTCAAACCGGACGGCGTGATTCTCTCAAACGGTCCAGGCGATCCGGCTCATCCGGAAATCCTTGCGACGTCGGTGAAGGCCACGAAGGAACTCGCCGGCCGCACACCGATCCTCGGAATCTGCCTCGGCCACCAGCTGTTGGCCCTCGCCTTCGGAGGGACGACGTTCAAGCTGAAATTTGGGCACCGCGGCGGGAACCAGCCCGTCAAAGACCTTCGGTCGATGCCGACTCCCTCCCAAGTTCCGAGTTCGAGGTGACGCACCTGAATCTGAACGACGGCACGGTCGAGGGCATGGCCCACCGGGAACTCCCGATCTTCTCCGTGCAGTACCATCCCGAGGCGCGACCGGGACCGAGGGACAACGAGTACATCTTCCGAGATTTCGTGGCGGAGCTCAAGGGGGCCTAGGCTACGGGCGGAGGGGGTTGGGCCGATGCCCAAGCGCGGCGACGTTAGGACCGCGATGGTCGTCGGTTCCGGACCCATCGTCATCGGGCAGGCCGCCGAATTCGATTACTCCGGAACGCAAGCGTGTCGATCCCTCCGAGAGGAAGGCGTGCGGGTCGTCTTGGTGAACAGCAACCCCGCGACGATCCAGACGGACCCCGAAACGGCGGATGCGGTCTACGTGGAACCGCTCACCATCGAATTTCTCGAGAAGGTGATCGCGAAAGAGCGACCGCAAGGGATTCTGAGCGGGATGGGCGGGCAGACCGCACTGAACTTGTGTAGCGAGCTCGCCGACGCGGGCATTCTCCAACGGCACGGCGTGGAGCTGCTCGGGACGAAGCTCGAGGCGATCACCGCGGGTGAGAACCGCGAGCGATTCGCATCGCTCATGCGATCGATTGGCGAGCCGATTCCGCGGAGCCGCGCGGCCTCCGACTTCGAGTCGGCTCGCGGGTTCGTGGAGGAGATCGGCTATCCGGCGATCGTCCGTGCGGCATACACTTTGGGCGGGGCCGGGAGCGGGGTGGCCCATTCACCGGAGGACCTCGAGCGAATCGTGGGCCTCGGCCTCGCCTACTCTCGGATCAAGCAGGTTCTCGTCGAGGAGTCGGTCCTCGGCTGGAAGGAATTCGAATACGAGGTGATGCGCGATGCCTCGGACAATTGCATCACGATCTGCAACATGGAGAATCTCGATCCGATGGGGATCCATACGGGCGAGTCGATCGTCGTCGCTCCGGCCCAGACCCTGAGCGATGCGGACCATCAGACATTGCGATCGGCCGCGCTCCGGATCATCCGCGCGCTGGGCGTCGAGGGCGGATGCAACATCCAGTTCGCGGTCCATCCGAGGACCGGCGAGTATCGGGTTATCGAGGTGAACCCGCGTGTCTCCCGTTCGTCCGCGCTCGCGTCGAAGGCGACCGGCTATCCCATCGCACGCATCGCCGCCAAGATCGCGATCGGTCTCCGCCTCGACGAGATCCCGAACCCGGTCACCGGGAAAACGCTGGCTTCCTTCGAGCCCACCCTCGACTACGTCGTCACGAAGATTCCGCGATGGCCGTTCGACAAATTCCCGACGGTCGACCGGCGCATTGGCACGTCGATGAAAAGCACCGGGGAAGTCATGGCGATTGGCCGGACGTTCGAGGAGTCCTTCCTGAAGGCGGTGCGGTCCCTCGAGATTGACCGGGTCGGCCTCGACTCGGGTCCCGCGACCGATGACGAGATCGTGCGGGAGCTGAGCGAGCCCACATCCGAACGGATCTTCTCGATTGCCGAGGCGCTGCGGCGGGGGTTCGCGCCCGAGAAGATTGCGGCGCTCACGGCCTGGGATCCGTTCTTCATCGAAAAAATCCGGCGTCTCGTTCGCCTGGAGTCGCGTCTTCGAGGCGCCCGGCGGACGCGCGCGCTATTCGCAGAGGCGAAGCGCTACGGGTTCGCGGATGAGTCTCTCGCCGCGCTCACTCGAACCTCAGAGGAGGGGATCCGTCGGGGTCGACCGCGGGCGGCGTACAAGATGGTCGACACGTGCGGCGGCGAATTTGAGGCGCGGACGCCCTACTTCTATGCGACGTACGAGGCGACCGGCGAGACGCCGCGGTTGAGAGGACGGAAAGTCCTGATCGTCGGTAGCGGCCCCGTTCGGATCGGCCAAGGGGTCGAATTCGACTATTGCTGCGTCCAGGGCATCTTCGCATTGCGGGAAGAGGGCGTCGCCGCCATCATTGCGAACAACAACCCGGAGACGGTCTCCACCGACTTCGACGTCTCCACCCGACTGTACTTCGAGCCCCTCCTGCTCGAGGACGTCCTGAACATCATCGAGGAGGAGAAACCGGACGGGGTGATCCTTCAGTTCGGCGGACAGACGTCGATCAACCTCGCGCTGCCGCTCGCGCACGCGCTGCGCCGACGTCGCTCTCGGACGCGGATCCTGGGCACTCCGCCGGCATCGATCGACCTCGCGGAGGACCGGCGTAAGTTCGCCGCCCTGATGCGCCGCCTCGGGATTCGCCAGGCCGACGCCGCTTCGGGGTATAGCTTCGACGAGGTGCGGGGGCTGGCCGCGCGAATCGGCTATCCCGTGCTCGTCCGGCCGTCGTACGTGCTGGGTGGCCGCGGCATGGAGATCGTCTACACCGAGGAAGACCTCGCGGGGTTCATGGAGAAGGCCGTGCGCGTCTCGAAGGACCATCCGGTCCTCGTCGACCGATATTTGGCCCACGCGACCGAAGTCGATGTGGACGTCGTGGCCGACGGCCGGGACATCTTCATCGGAGGCATCCAGGAGCACATCGAAGAGGCCGGCATCCACTCGGGGGACGCGGCCTGCGTCCTGCCGGCGCAGACCCTTTCGGAGGCCGTCCTCGAAGACATCCGGACGATGACGCGCAGGCTCTGCAAGGCCCTCCACATCGTGGGTCTGATGAACCTCCAGCTCGCGGTTCAAGGCGACGTGGTCTATGTCCTCGAGGCGAATCCCCGGGCGAGCCGCACCGTGCCGTACGTCTCGAAGGCGATCGGGGTCTCGCTCGCCAGGGTCGCGACGAAGGTCATGCTCGGCCATTCGCTCCGCTCGTTGGGCCTCGTGGGTGAGGCGAAGATCAAACACGTCGCGGTGAAAGCGCCCGTGTTCCCGTTCCAGCGCCTCCCGGGCGTGGACACGATTCTCGGCCCGGAGATGAAGAGCACGGGAGAGGTCATGGGGATCGATCGGTCGCTCGGCCGCGCGTACTACAAGGCGATGCTCGCCGCGGGGAATCCGCTCCCGACCCAGGGAGCCGTCTACGTGACGGTGCGTGACGAGGACAAGCCAACGATCCTCCCCGTGGTGGAGCGGCTGGCGCGGATCGGCCTGCGGATCTTTGCGACGCGCGGCACCGCGCAGTTCCTCCGGGAAAACGGCGTGGACGTGACCACCGTGTACCGGATTAGCGAGAACGAATCCCCGGACGCCCTCGGGCTCATGCGGCGCGGGGAGATTCGCCTAGTCATCAACACGCCGACGAACTCGACCGGGGCCCGGCGCGACGGGTACATGATGCGCCGCCTCGCGGTCGATCTGAACATCCCGTTCATTGCCACGGTCCAAGCCGCGCAGGCGGCCGTGCAAGCGATCGAGGAGTCCTCCTCGGGGGATCTCGCGGTCGTCCCGCTCCAGGAGTACCGACGCACCGCCGCCAAGAGGGCGGCAAAGCTTTAGCGAGTCCGCGGGATGGTGTTGGAAGTGCGCCTGATCCGTTGGCTTGGCCCCGCCTCCATCATGGCCGGGGTGCTGACGATGGCTCTCGCCGTGGCACGCGGGGAGGCGAGCGTGTACCTGGTCCTCATCATCCCGGTCATCGTCGGTACTGGCCCTCTTGCCTTCTTGGGAGTATTCTTGGTCTTCGCGGGTTTCCTCCTGACGTTCTTGTTGTGGCCTTTCCGCTTCGAAGCGGAGCCGGAGGGTCAAGACATCCGGCCCGTTTCCTCGGAGGGCGCACCGCCGGCCCGTCGATGGGGCGGAGTCCTTTTCCTCGGACCCATTCCGGTCATCTTCGGTTCCGATCCGCGAATGACCCGGACGATGCTCCTCATTGGCGTGGTCCTCTTCTTGGCCCTCGTCGTCCTGACCGTCCTCGCCCTCTTGGCCTGAGTCCTTTTATCGGGAGGCGTTTATCCGCTACAGACCATGAAAATCCTCATAACCGACGGGCTCGAATCGGAGGCGATCGCCATCCTCCGGAAACAGCATGAGGTCGACGTGAAGGAGGTCGATCCAAAGGGCCTCTTGGACGTCGTTGCTGGATACCACGCTCTCATCGTCCGGAGCCGGACCATCGTGTCCAAGGCGGTCTTGACCCATGCTCCGAACCTGAAAGTCGTGGGTCGAGCCGGAGTCGGCGTCGACAATATCGATGTGGCGGAGGCCACCGCGCGAAAGATTCCGGTCGTGAACGCCCCCACGGCGAGCACGATCAGCGTCGCGGAACTCGCGATCGGCCACATGATCTCCCTCCTCCGGCACCTTCCGGACGCGGATCGATCCGTCAAGGAAGGCCGTTGGGAAAAGAAGAAACTCGAGGGCCGTGAAGTGTTCGAGAAGACCCTCGGCCTCGTCGGCTCGGGGCGGATCGGCGCCGAGGTTGCGAAGCGCGCGCAAGCGTTCGGGATGCGCGTCATCGCATACGATCCGTATCTCCCCGCGTCGACCGCGGAGACCGTCGGGATCCGCCTCGTCGACAAGGAAACCGTCTTCCGGGAGGCGGACGTCGTAAGCGTGCACGCCGCCCTGACCCCCGAGACGAAAGGGATGGTTGCGGCAGCCGAGTTCGCCCAGATGAAACCAGGGGCCATCCTCGTGAACTGCGCTCGTGGCGAGATTGTCCAGGAGGCGGCGCTGGCCGATGCGTTGCGGTCCGGGAAGCTATCCGGAGCCGCGGTCGATGTGTTCGACACCGAGCCGCCGGTCAGGAGTCCGCTCCTCGCCGCACCCAATGTGGTGTTCACGCCGCACCTCGGTGCCTCGACCCGCGAGGCCCAGGCGAGGGCAGGATCGATTATCGCGGAGCAAGTACTCCAGGTCCTGGACGGCCGCCGACCCCGACCCGAATTCCTCGTGAACCCGGGCGTCTACGGCTGATTCGCGAGCGCCCGGGCCGCCTGTCGCAAGTCCAAGTCGTGGGCGCGGGCGTATTCGCGGACCGTCGTGATGAGGGCGAGGTACTCCGAGTATTGGCCGCCAAGATGGCGGATCGCGCGACTTAGGGCCTTCTCGAACGGTTCGTCATGGCGGGCCCGGAGCGCTTCTTTCAGGACTTCCGAGCGCGAACTCTGGCCCGTCACGGGGCCTCACTTCGAACTCTCGCAGAGGTTCAGGAAGTTCCGGAAGATGTCGGCCCCGAACTGGGTGTGCTCGACCTCCGGATGGAATTGAAGGCCAAAGAGGGGCCGGTCGCGGTGTCGCATCGCCTGGATGTCGCAGTTCTCGGAGCTCGCGAGGGCCACGAAGTTCCGCGGGAGCTGGGTGACCTCGTCGTTGTGGGACTCCCACACCTCGAACCGGTTCGGGAGACCTTCGAAGAGGACGTCGGGTTGGTGGACCTGCACGATGGACTTGCCGAACTCTGGGACCTTGGCCGGGGCTGCGTCGCCTCCGAGATGCTTTGCCATGAACTGGTGGCCCGCGCAGATTCCGAGGATCGGCGCGTCGAACGAGTCCAGGTACTCCCCGTTCCGGCCCATCTTTCCCGGATCCACCCCGACCCGCGGGGCGCCGCCGGACAGCACGAGCCCGTCCAGGCCGTCCAGGTCCGAAACCTGCGTGTCGTTCGCGACGATCTTCGTCTCGGCGCCGAGGTACTTCAGGACCCGCCACTCGCGGTGAGTCCACTGGCCCCCGTTGTCGACGACGTAGACACGCATGGGACTCCCGTAGCGGCCCAATGAGAAAAAGATTTCCCTGAGGCGGCGGCCTATTCCCACTCGATCGTCGCGGGGGGCTTGTTCGACACGTCGTACACGACGCGGTTGATTCCCCCGACCTCGTTCGTGACCCGGATCGAGATGCGGTCGAGGACCTCATGGGGGATTTTCGAGTACACCGCGGTCATGCCGTCGATCGAGTCGATCGCACGGACCGCCACCGTCTGACCGTACACACGAAGGTCCCCGTGAACCCCCACGGTCTGCACCGGCAGGAGGAGCGCGAAGTATTGCCACGGAAGGGGCATGAGACCGCGGCCGGCCGCGGCTTGGATCTCTTCCTCGACGATGGCGGACGCGCCTCGGACGAGGGCGATCCGATCCGGCGTCACCTCGCCGACCACTCGGACCGCGAGTCCGGGGCCGGGGAACGGCTGTCGCTCGGAGACCCTTACGCCGAGCGCCCGGGCGACCGCCCGGACCTCGTCCTTGTACAGGTCGCGCAGCGGTTCGACGAGCTTCAACTTCATGTTCTCCGGGAGGCCGCCGACATTGTGGTGGGTCTTGATCCGATCCCGCAGCTGGCCCCCGCTCTCGATCCAGTCCGGGGCGATCGTCCCTTGGACCAGATGGTCGGCCCCGAAGGCGGTCGCCTCTCGCTCGAAGAGCTCGATGAACTTGCGGCCGATCACAGACCGTTTCTTCTCCGGGTCGACGATGCCCTGCAGGGCCGCGAAGAATTCGTCCGCGGCGTGAACGATCCGATGCCGCACGCCGAGTTCCTTCAGGGTCAGCGCGACGTCCTCGGTCTCACCTTTCCGCATGAGCCCGGTGTCGATGTAGACCGCGAGAAGGCGATCTCCGAGGGCGCGACTCGCGAGAACCGCTGCCGCCGTGCTGTCGACGCCACCCGAACAGGCGATGATCGCCTTGCCTGGCACGGACTTGCGGATGGCCTCGATCTGTTCGGCGATGAAAGCGTTCGCGTCGAACATCATTCGCCCAGCGTCCGCGAGTCCTCGAGGACCCATTTCTTCAACGCCTCGCGGTGCTCCTTGAGCTTGTCGACCAGCCGCTCGTCCCGCAAGGCCAAGATCTCCACCGCGAGGATGGCGGCGTTCTCTCCTCGGTCGAGGCCGACGGCGGCGACGGGCACTCCGGGCGGCATTTGCGAGACGCTAAGGACGGCATCCAGATTCAGCTTGCCGCTCACCGGCACTCCGATCACCGGTTTCGTCGTGTGGGCTGCGATCGTGCCGGGAAGCGCGGCGGAAAGGCCGGCGATCGCGATGAAGACTTTCGCCGTCGTGTTTCGAATCAGATCGCGAAGGAGGTCCGGCGTGCGATGCGCGGACGCGACCACCATCTCGTATCCGACGCCGAACTGGTCCAAGAACGAACTCGCCTGTTTTCCGACCTCCGCGTCCGTCTTGGAACCGAGGACGATGAGGACATCAACGGGCATCGTCTGGGACAAGGCGGGTTCCTGGAATAAAGGCTTTCGACTTCCGCGGCGGAACCACGGAGACCGGGTCTAGCTCTTCATGATTGCCAAGAGGAAGAGCCCAATCGCCGCGGCGGCCCCGATGACCGCCGCAAGGATCACGCCGATCGACTCGACGATAATGTTGACCAGGTTTACGCTCGAGCTAAATGGACCCGCGTACCACGCCCATAACGCCCCGACGACCAAACCGCCCACAAGCAGTCCGACCCCAATCTTCCGGCTCTTCCCGCTTCCGAAGTACGCGGTGAAGGCCCCGGTGATGACCAGGAAGAGACTGAAGGTCAAGAAGAGGATGGTCAGAAATGTCAACCAGTCAAACGCGGAAAAGGCGCTCATGTGATCCCTCAGAACTTGATGCCGGTCAAGGTCTTCGTGTCGATGACTCCCGGGATTGATCGGACGATTTCCTTCACTTTGAGGAGCTCATTGTACACTTCGTGCTCCTTCGCAGGAGCGGTGCTAATGAGCACGAACCCGATGGCCATCCCTAGGTCACCGCGCGGAGAAACTACTGTCGCAATATAACCCTATCGCAACTTGTATTTCAAGTGCTCGTTCCGCCAGGTCGGTCGTGGTCGCTTCCCCATTGCCGACGCGGTTGCGAGGCGTTAGGGTGAAGTCCCCGCGTCGTCAGAACGTTGTGTGTCGCCGTGCTCGGGAGAGAACTCGTGACCATGTCGGGAGGTTGGACTGCGTCCCTTTCCTTTCGACGACGAAGCTTGCAACCGCGGACCCGAGAATCCCGCATCGACGCAGGTCGAGCCCGCGAGCCAGGCCGGCGTAAAAGCCAGCGCGATACGCGTCGCCCGCACCAGTCACGTCGACGACTTTGCGGGGACGAACCCTTGGGATCCGAATTCGACCCTCGCGGGAGTACACGGCACTTCCGCGGGATCCGAGGGTGGCCACGACGACTTCCGCAGCCTCGAGAAGCCCTTCGGTGGACGTGACCCGCGCCAGCCGCCTTGCTCGGACGATCTCCGCCTCATTCCCGAAAAAGTAGGTCGACCGACGGAGCAGCTCGCGGAAGAGCCGAGGGGTGTATACGTAGTGGATTTCTTGCGACGGATCGAATGCGATCGTCTTTCCGAGAGAGGACGCGAGTCGCGCGACGCTCAGGTAGTATTCCGGTCGTCCCGTTCCGATGTGAACGAGGTCGACGTCTTGCACGCTGTGCGGCAGGAGAGGCAGGTGGGCGGCATCTTTCATCGGCCCCTGATCGACGATCGCCATCTGATTCCCCTTCGGGTCCGAGAACACCCAGACCGTGGGCGTGTTCGCGTTGCGAACCGTACGGAGGTCGGTCGTATCGACGCCATCCTTCTTCAACGCGTCTCGATAGTCCGCAGGGAAGTCGGCTCCGACGAACGACGCCAGCGAGACCTTCACGCCCAGACGCGCGGCCGCCCTCGCGAGGTTTCCGGCGGTCCCGCCGAAGTAGCGCTCCCGGTCGAGGATCTCGATTGAGGTGTTTGGCGTCGGCAGGCGGCGGAGGGACACGATGTAGTCCATCGCGACGTGCCCGAAAGCGCCGAGAAAATTCCTCATGCCCAGGCACCCAATCCTCTCTGAACGTCAGAGAAACGCTCGAATGGGAGGAAATCGATTTCTTCCGTGCGGCACAAGTCTGCGAGATTGGATTTCGCGAACACGAGATCCGCTTCGATCGCGGGACAAAGATCGGAATGTCCGTTTCCAATGTACGCGGTTCGGTAGCCTGCGGTCCGCAGCTCAAAGAGGCGCAACAACTTGCATGTGCCGCATAGCTTGCACGTTGCGTCGGCCCATGGGTAATCGATTCGTACGTGGCCCGCTTCGAAAATCGCGTGGTTCGTCCGGACCGGCACATGGATGTCCCATTTCCGGAGGAGATGCCGCACATAGAAGTCGAGGCCTTCGCTGACGATTTCGAGGATCAACCCCTGCGCCTGACAGAACTTGACGAACTCACGGAACGTCTCGTCGATCACGGCCGTCCGGTCGACGAACTGCAACAACTCTTCTTGGCCTGCTTGGACCAACGCGAATTGACGGGCCATGGACTCTCGCGTTCCGATCTTCCTTGCGCGATAGAGCTCTTCGATTTCCCGCCATTGCGAGGGTGCAAACTCGTCGAGGATTGCTTCCGCCACGTCCACCCGAGTGATCGTCCCATCGAAATCGGAAAGGACGGCCCTCTTCGCTGGCATGACCAACCATCCGCGGGCCGAACCGAATGCTCACGTCCCTTCTTGCCAGGAATCGAGGTAGGCACGCTGTGCTTTCGTCAAATGATCGATTCGGACCCCCATGCTCCGGAGCTTCAACCGCGCGACTTTCAAGTCAAGGGCCGGCGGGACCGGATAAACCCGAGGTTGTAGCCGGGAGGCGTTCTGCGCGAGGTAGCCCGCAGACACCGCTTGGATCGCGAAGCTCATATCCATGATCTCGACGGGATGGCCTTGGCCCGCTGCGATGTTCACGAGGCGGCCCTCGGCAACGAGGTTGGCCCGCCTGCCCCCCGGGAGCGTGTACTCGTCGACGAACTCGCGGACCCGCCGCTTGCTCTTCGCGGCTTTTTCCAGGTCGGCTTTCGAGATTTCGTTGTCGAAATGGCCCGCGTTCGCGAGGACGACGCCGTCCTTCATTGCCGGGAAGTGCGCGGCGGTCACGATGTCCTTGCAACCCGTCGCGGTGACGATGAAGTCCGCCTCTCGGACGGCGCTGCGCATGGGGAGGACCTCGAATCCGTCCATCGAAGCTTCGATTGCTTTCACCGAATCGACCTCGGTGACGACGACCCGAGCGCCCATTCCACGAGCCCGCATCGCGATCCCGCGTCCCGTCCATCCGTAGCCGGCGACGACGAACGTCTTGCCTGCGATGAGCAGGTTCGTCGCGTTCATCAGCCCGTCGAACGTGCTTTGGCCCGTGCCGTACCGGTTGTCGAACAAGTGCTTCATCTGGGCGTCGTTCACGTCGATGACGGGAAACCGGAGCGCACCATCTCGTTCCATCGCTCGGAGTCGGATGATCCCCGTCGTCGTCTCCTCGTTGGCTCCCCGCACCCCGGCCAGGAGTTCCTTCCGTTTCGTGTGCAGGAGACCGACCAGGTCGGCGCCATCGTCGATGACGAGGTCCGGCTTCAGGTCGAGGATCTTGTGGAGGTTGCCATAGTACTCCTCATTGGTCTGCCACTTCTTTGCATACACCTCGAGGCGATAGGTCTCCGCGAGCGCCGTCGCCACGCTGTCGTCCGTGGACAAGGGATTACACGAGGCGAGCCGGATCGTTGCGCCCGCCTCCCGCAACGACAACGCGAGGACCCCGGTCTTCGCCTCGACGTGGAGGGCCATCCCAATCCGGAGCCCTCGGATCGTTTTCTTCTGTTTGAGCTCGTCCCGGATGGCGGCGAGGACGGGCATGTGGTCCCGAGCCCATTCGATCCGGCGCGCCCCGACGTCACCCAGCTCGGACATCGCGCTGCCGATGCCCGCAAGTCGATTTCAGCCTTCCGGTATCTTCACGGCTTCCGGAACGCGGCGACTCCGAGCACCACGACTCCGGCCGCCGCGCTTCCGTAGAACAGAGCATCGATCGGCCAAGACACATGGACGCCCATGGGCGACCCGACGTACCAATAATAGAAGCCCGAGATGAATCGAAGGACTGCGGAGGCGTAGATCACGTCGCCCGGCGAGACGACGCTGCGTGCATCGCCTTGGACATAAATCACGGTCTCCCGGCTTGGATCCCCATCTTGTAGTTCGAGGGTTGTGATGTTCCCGAAGAAAAAGGTGTAGGACACGTCGAGGACCCTCTCATGGACGGTGATTTGAGACCCCTCCGTGTATCCGTTGTACTGGTTCCCGTTTCTCGATGCGAGGAGATCCGCACCGCTGATCGAGAACAAGGGCCAGAAGCCGACGACCAGCAGGATTCCCGCGACCGTTAGCCCGAGACCGATCACCGCAAGTCGATTCATCTGCGTTTCCTCCGGCGCTCGATCCGTTTAGTTCCGGGTTGAGACCGATTGCCTTGGGTGGTCGGGTCGAAAACTGATGCGGTTAATCAACGTTATGAACACTCCCGAGCACTATCGCGCCGTCTCATCGCTGGGAATCCGGGTTGTGGATTCGTTCCCGCCGACCGCGACGGGACCGGGCACCCGCGGGAGTATGTCGGCGACGGTGAACCGGCGGAGCAGGTGCTTCAGGATTGGCGGGGTGCACAAGGTCGTTGTGAGCGTCATGATGACGAGCGCGGAATAGAGATTCGTGTCAATGATTCCCGTCGCAAGGCCGACCTGCGCGAGCAGGAGTTCCATCATTCCTCGCGCATTCAAGCCGACCCCGAGGGCCAGGAGCGGTGCGCCCCGGAATCCGGCGACGAACCCGCCCATGAGTCCCCCGATCAATTTGCCGATGAAGGCGATCGCGGTGATCCCGAGGATCAACGGCCATGCCGTGAACGTGACCGAGAACTTCAATCCGACATACGCGAAGAATACGGGCGCAAACAGCCCGAACGTCACAGAGGATACGGCGTTGCGGACCCGATTGAACTGGACTTGTCCCAAGAGATGCGGCGTCATCAAGAGGCCGCCGTAGAAGGCTCCCACGGCGAAATGGATTCCCAGGAGTTCGGCCGCCGCTCCAAGCCCGAGGGCGGTCGAGATGCACAACGCGAACGACGCTTCCTGTCCGCGGAGTTTCGAGACAAACGTCTGCATGTACGATTCGGAGGTCCGCCCTAGCCGAGTCGTCAGCTTCAGGACCGTCGCCACGCAGAACACGAGTCCAATGAACAGGACATTGTTCAGCGCCACGAGACCGATCGTGACCCCCTCCGGCGTCGATGCGCCGAGGGACGTGAACTGAACGACGAGGCCCAACATCGCGAAGGCAACGAGATCGTTCACCAGGGCGACGGAAACGATGGCCCGTCCCAGCCGGGAGTTCAAGAGGTTCAAGTCGAGGAGGATCCGGACGCTCACCGGGAGCGCCGTCACCGCCATCGCGGTGCCGAGGAACAGGGACTGCGCAAACGTCATCCCAAGCGCCGCGGCCAGGCTGTACCCGAGGGAGAATGGGAGAAAGAACTCGACGAAGGCGACGACCATGCTCCGTTCCTTGAACGCCTTTCGCAGGCCTTCGCGGCCGAGTTCGATTCCGGCGAGGAGGACGAGGATGAAGACGCCGAGATTCGCCACGACGTTCAACGACTCCCCGAACGAGGTCGTCGGATCCGGATTGATGAGGCCGACGACCATCGGCCCGACGAGGATGCCGGCGAGCACTTCGCCGATCATCGGCGACTGGTGCAGTTTCTCCATCACCTCCCCCGCGGCGCGCGCGGTGACGAAGATGATCAGCAGGCCGAGAATCAGGTCCACGGGGCCCCACTACCTGGGAACCCAGTCCACGAAGCCAGCCGCTATTTATTCATTCTTGCGCGGTTATCCTCATTGCGAGCCTCGGATGGCACTGAAGGACAAGCTGCGGGTCGGCTGCAGCGGCTGGGGATACGACGACTGGCTCGGCGGGTTCTATCCGCCGGATACGCCGAAGTCCGATTACCTGAAGCTCTACTCGGGTGTCTTCGACTGCGTCGAGGTCGACTCCTCGTTCTATCGCAACCCGGGGCCCGCGATGACGAAGGGCTGGTACAAGTCCACGCCTCCGGGATTTCTATTCGCGATGAAGATGCCGAAGCGGATCACTCACGAGAAGAAGTTGAAAGGCGTGGCGGAAAACTTGGGGTGGTTCTACGCATCTGCGAAGGAACTGCGCGAAAAGTGCGGGCCGCTCGTCGCGCAGCTTCCGCCGTCCATCAAGTTCGACTCCCATTGGATCGTCATGCAGGAGTTCCTTCGCGCGCTCGAGGTTGACAAGTACCCGCACGCCATCGAATTCCGACACAAGTCGTGGTTCCGTGACGACGTCTATAAGCTCCTCCGCGACCGGAACGTGACGATGGTATGGTCGGAGAACCAATACCTGCGAACGCCGACCGACGTGACCTCGGACCAAGTCTATCTGCGGATGGTCGGGGACCGCGAGATCACGGAGTTCAAGGAGACCCAGAAGGACAAATCGGCGGAGATGCGGGAGTGGTACAAGGACCTCGATGGCGTCTCCGATTCAGTCAAGGGCGCCCTCGTGTTCTTCAACAATCACTACGCAGGCTTCGGACCTGGCAGCGTGAACGAGTTCCGGCGGCTGGCGGGCATGATGGAGTACGAGTTCCCGTCGAAGGCGGGCCCTCCGGCCAGTCAAAAGAGCCTCGGCGAGTTCGGCTAGCTGTTTCGGGACGTCTCGTTTTCTCCGATCGACCCGAGCTACTTCGGCGGTTCGGCCGCCAGCTCAGGCTCGTTGGATTCTGCACGACCACTTTCGTTCGTGGCGGCCCCCGCAATCTTGGAAGAGTCGGAAATCGCGGAATCTCTTCGGGGACTTGGCCAGCGGCGTAGGCTCCGACGAGGATGGGATTTCCAGACCTGTGGGAGGAGGCCCGCAAGGCCCCGGAGTTCGTCGAGGTCGCCCGACCAATTCACCAGGGCCGGGCCGAATTGCTCGTCAATCAACGACGACAACCTTCGGATTCGTTCCGCGAGAGTGCCACGGTCCAGCCCGCGGTAGACGACGGAGAGGGAGTGGTAGCGACCCCGTTCGATGATGATCTTCCGGTCCCCGACCTCTATCGATTTCATCACGTCGTTGGTCCCCTTCGCGAACGAATCGTGGACGAAGTCCTGGATGACCTTGAACATCCCCATCAGGATGTCCTCGTCCTCGTAGGCCAAGAGGCCGGAGGACCGGTGGGTGAGGAGATGGCCCGCCCGGTCCGCGACAAACACGTCCTCCACTCGGAGCTCGGACGCGCGGCGCCGTCGCCAGACCACGAGCGCAGCCGCAAGCCCGCCCGCGGCCGCGATTGCGGCCCAGGGGATGAGGTCCGCGGGAACCGGGGGTGGCGAGCTCGTCGGGGGACTCACGAATTCGATGTCGATCCGTGGCCCCGTGACGGTCGCCGGCGGACTCCCCTTCCCGTCCGTGAAGGCGAGCGTGAACACGAAACTCCCGGCACCCGCATCCGGGGCCGCGTCGAAGTTGATTCCCAAGACCACGGAGCCGCCGGGTGCGATGAAGGGGAGCGTCCAGCTGTATCGTCTCCCTTGGTCCGTGCGCGGGAACGAACCGTTGTCCGAGACGAACAGAGGTCCGCTAGGGACAGTCGTGTTGAGCCAGCCGATCCCGGCCGTGTGGCCCGTGTTATGGACCGTCACCGTGAGGACGAATCGCGCCAACGTGTTCACCTGGAGGGCCGAGGCGTTCATGGCGAGCTGGAGGGTGGGGGCCGAGAGCGTGACCGTGTCCGATGTCGATGTCGGAGTCAGCCGATTCCCGTTTCCGTCCGTCGCCGTCCATAGGGTCTGAATGCCCATTGAGAGGCCGTCGTTGAGACCGCGGAGGACGAGGAGGTGGGCCGTGAGGGTGTGTGGCCCCGGCGGGAGGTTCGACAACGCCACCTGTAAGCCGTCGGACACGTTCGTCACGGTGACGTTTTCCTCGAGGGATTCGAACTGGAAGTTCCCGCCCAGGGTCCAATTCGACCACGCGCGGAGGGCGGTGCCCGATCCCGTGTTGTTCACGTAGAGCTTCGCGACGACCGTATCGCCGTGTTCAGCCGCCAGGGGGACCGGCCGGAGCTGCGGATCGAAGACCGGGGCACGGACCCGGACCGTCGTCACGACCTCTCCCGGCGGAAGCGGCGTACCGCTCGCGTTCGCGTAGGATGCCCGCCACCGACAGTCAATCGTCGTGTTGTCCGGGGTCCCGACGGCCACGAGGATAATCCAGACAACATCGACGCGGCCGCCGACCGCGAGGCTGGCCACGGTCCACCGGAGGGTCCGATTGATCGAATCGAACGTCGCGGTAGGGAAGGACCAGACGTAGCTCGAGTTGACGTCCAACGGCGCCTCGAAGGTCGCATTCGTGGCCGTCTCGTTGCCGATGTTCCGTGCGTTGGCGTAGAGGAGCACCGTGTCGCCGGGGTCCACAACGGAGACGTTCGCGGTGATCGAAAGGGTGAGATTGGCGGCCATGGGGCCCACGGGAGGGCCCCCGACCGCGTCCGGTGCGGCAAGGCCAGCCCGATCGCTTCCTGCCGCGGAGGGGCCGATCAACGACACCGCCAGGCACGCGACCAAAGCGGCAGCGAGGAGGGGGCCGCGATGCACGGCCGTTCGACGAATGGTGCTTGGAAATACGCTCCCGCGCGGTTATCACCGGTGATACATCTGCAGGCGTGGCCCGGCGGCTGAGCGCGGGACGCGCAGCTCCGCATGGTCCGCGGGCAGAACCCGGTCCGGACGGGCAGATTCGGCCATCTCCCGGCGCTAACGTAAAGACCGCGTCGAGGATTTCCGGGAGTTTGGTGCACCATGGCGACGATGATTCAGGTCGTATTCGACTGCGTCGACCCCGACCGGCTCGCGAAGTTCTGGGCCGCGGCCCTTCACTACGAGTTGCAGGACCCGCCCGCGGGCTACGGGTCCTGGCAGGAGTTCCTGAAGGCGAGTGGGGTTCCGGAGGCCGAGTGGAACAGCGCGAGCGCGATCGTCGACCCGGACGGAAAAGGGCCTCGGATCTACTTCCAACAGATGGACACCCCGAAGCTCGGAAAGAATCGTCTCCACGTCGACGTCAACGCGAGCGGGGGGCTTCGAGTGACGCTCGAGGAGCGCCGGCGGCAGGTGAACTCGGAAGTCACGCGTCTCGTGGGCCTCGGGGCGAAGAAGGATCATGAACTCGAAGAGATGGGCGAGTACTGCGTCATCATGCTCGATCCCGACGGCAACGAATTCTGTATCCAGTGAGCCGGATTCTTCGCGAAGGTCTTTACCCGCCGCGGGAGATGAGCGGCCGTGCCCCGCGTGATCTTCCACGTGGACATGGATGCGTTCTACGTCAGCGTGGAGCGGCGGGGAAATCCGAATCTGATCGGTAAGCCGGTGGTCGTCGGCGCGGATCCGAAAGGGGGGAAGGGCCGAGGGGTCGTCATGGCGGCGAGCTATGAGGCCCGCCAGCTCGGCGTGAAGAGCGGCATGCCAATCAGCATGGCCTGGCACAAGCTGCCGCAGGCCACCTACCTGCGGCCGAACTACGATCTCTACATGGCGGCCTCCGAGAGCGTCATCGAGGTCCTCCGGTCCTTCGCGGACGTCCTCGAGCATGTGAGCATCGACGAGGCGTTCCTCGACGTCACGTCGAAGGTCCACGGGTTCGACGACGTGGCGGCGTACGCGGCCAAGGTCAAGGCCGCGGTCCGGGAGAAGGAGGGCCTCGCCTGCACGATCGGAGTCGGCCCGAACAAGTCGATCGCGAAGATGGCCTCCGACATGGCGAAGCCCGACGGGCTCAAGGTCGTACGACCGGAGGAGGTGACCGCCTTCCTGGAGCCGCTGCCCGTCACGAAGATTAGCGGCGTGGGGCCCAAGACGGCCCAGGTCCTCGAGGGGATCGGCGTCCGGACAATCGGCGAGATGGCCCGATTCCCCGGGGCGGAGCTGAAGAAGCTCATGGGCAAGAACTCGATCTGGCTGTGGGCGATCGCCCGCGGCATCGAGGAGCTGCCCGTCGAGGAGCGCCCCG
>WNGR01008615.1_pt1 | contig 18934 bp, 14 predicted proteins | sample 5407581 | NCBI WGS metagenome assembly WNGR01 (sample SAMN13153383, study PRJNA577476) | soil metagenome | isolation source: 80 cm soil or saprolite under Garry oak tree replicate 2 | place: USA:California | collected 2016-06-15 | reverse complement strand
TCAATGCCGCCCGCACCTCCTCCAGGTTCGGCGGACTCGCCTCCAGCCAATGCGTCGCCGCCTGAGCGTTGAACACGGCCGACGCAATTGGCTGCCTGATTTCGTGGCTGATCGAAGCCGTCAACTGGCCGAGCGTCGATACGCGGTTTGCATGCGTGAGCTCTATCTCGATCTCGTGGTAGCGTCGCTCGTTTTCGCGTGCAATAGCCTCGGCCCGCTTGCGTTCCGTAAGATCGACGACGAACGCAACGACCTGATCCGGCGTACTGCCGAAAATCGCCGCGCCCAACAGCACGGCGACACGTGTTCCGTCGGCGCGAATATATTCCTTTTCCAGCGGTTGAAGAGCGCCATGCTTGCGTAGCTCTGCGATGGCCTGGACGTCCTGATCTTGCCACTCGTGAGGTGTAATGTCGGTGTAACGGACTTTTCCGGCTGCCAGCTCTTCTCTGCTGTAACCGACGATGCGCAGGAATGCGTCGTTGGCTTCATATATCGGCCCCTGCATATCCGATATGAAAACCCCCACGATATTCGCATCGACGAGCCGCCGGATCTTTGCCTCACGCTCGGCCACGTCCCGATACAGCCGCGAGTTTTCAAGGGAAATCGCGGCCTGTGCAGCCAGCAGCTTGAGCGCGGCCACGCGTCTGATGGTGAATACATGTGACGTCAGACTGTTCTCGAGATAGAGCAAAGCGATCGTCTTACCCTGGTACACGAGCGGCATGCAGGCCACGGAGTGCGTGCGATGCGCCTGAAGATATCGATCGGCAACGAAATCATGTGGTCGCGACGCATCGTTCAGGATCACATTCTCGCCGGTGCGAAGTACATAGTGAACGATCGTCACAGGCACGCGGTCGGCTTCCAGAAGCGCTTTGCTCAGACTGACCGTGATCGCATTACCTATCGTCATCGCCTCGGCCTCGATCCGCAATTCCCCTCCGCTGTCGGCGATCAGCAGACCGCGCTGTGCACCGGCGTGCGATATGGCCGTGCGCATGAGCGTGTGAATCAGGTTGTCGAGCACGATCTCACTCGATACAGCCTGCGAAACCTTCAATACGGTCGCCAGATCCAGATGTTCGACGGACGCTTCAATGCTGCTCTCCGACGCGGGTCCGTCGTTTCGCTGAAACAGGTCCGGATACAGGTCATCTATTTGCCGAACTTTGCCTTTCGCGCCCCACCGGGCGAACGCGTGACGTGCGTTCCTCAAGTACATGTCCGCTATTTCGGCAAGCTCGCGTGCCGCATAGAAACGCGCCGTCACCTCACAGGCGATCGCTTCGTTGTGGACGAAGCCGCTTCTACGCGCCGAGCGGACGGCCAGATCGTAAAGACGTTCCGCTTCGGCGACATTTCCTTCGATGCGCGATATCTCGGCACCCACCAGCGCTGCCCGATTCTCGAAGTTCGCAGGACAGTGAAACGCCCAGATATCGAGTTGCTTGCGATGCGCAATCAGCGCATCCATATGAACCTGCCGGTTCGCCGCGTCAGCCGTGTTCCAGCACGCTGCGTGACTGAGCGCGCCATAAAAATGGAACTCCGCTGTTTCGAACTGCGACGTCGCGATCCATATCATGCGCTCTGCGCGGATCTTGGCTCCGAGCGCATCGGCGAATTCACCCGCCAGATACCTCGCCTGCAGCTTGCGCACCCAATAATCGAATTCCGGCAAAGCCAGCGTAGTCGACCCGGAGAAATGAGACTCGAATTCCGCTTCATTGAACTGGGCGTCGTCAAAACAGCCGAAGCGCGGCGTCAGTCCGCGCAAGGTCTGGACAAGGCCGCGATAGGTGGCCAGCATGTCGCTGACGAGCCCGAAGCAAATGCGGTCTGCAATTGACACGGCCATCTCGACTTCCGAATGCACGTCATCGAGCGCGTCGCCGACGGAGACCAGGTTCTGGATCAGATCGCAACACGTGTATAGCGTGTAGGTGATATCTCCGCTTTCGCTTGCGATCCTGAAGGCGCGCCGGATCGGCTCACGTCCTTCCAGTACGTGTCTTGCCCAGGGCAAGACGATATTGCCAAACGACGTGTAGGTCCGCGCCTTGAACCGCGTCAGATTTCGATGTTCGACGAGTCCATAGCCGAGCCGGCCGAAACGGTAGCCTTCCTCGTACTGACCGAATAGCGGACCCGCATAGGTGGCAAACCACACATAGGCATAGCACGATGCATCGCAATTACCGTGCTCGAGACTGAGATTGATCATCCGGCACAGCACCAGCGCGCACAGGTTCTGATCTGTAAAGAATGCAGGCGTCACGATTTCAGTCAGTACATCGAGCGTATCCAGAACATCCGGATCGCTCAGCAACGGCAGATCAATCAGATCTTCGACCTCAAGTTGACCGAGCAATGCACCGATGCGCGCATACTCGTTCTGCACCGTTTGCCGGTCGGGATTTGGTGACCAGTCGGTGCCGCCGCGTCGCAGATACTCGAGGCAGATATCCACGCTGCGCCCGCTTTGATCGAGCGTCGTATAAAGCGTAATCCGCAGGCGCGTTACGAGCGCAACGTGGTGACTCGTCCGGGCACGCTGATCCAATGCCAACAGCCGTGGCTCCGCCTCCTGCATTCTGGTGCACAGCAGTTCGCATTCGGCCAGCAGGTACTCGATCGAAAAGATCAGTTCGTAGTTTTCGATCCAGTCGTCGTCCGTCAGCAGCGAGCGGCCCGCACGCAGATAGGCGAGCGCGGAAGCGTAGGCCGTCGACGCCTTTGCGCGCCTGCCTGCCGACAGATTCAGCATTGCCACCTGCTCGCGCTCCGCGCGATCCGTGATGAGGTGCGTGGCACGATTGAACTGGCTGACGATATCGAAGAGCGTTTCTTCCTGTTGCCCGGACGGCGTGTTCGACAATAGCAGTCTTGCGATCCGCAGATGCGTGCCGGCACGCGCATCCTCGGTGATGAGGGCATAGGCCGCTTCCTGCACACGGTCGTGCAGAAACCGATAGGTGCCTCCCGTGTGAAGAACGAGCCCGGCCCGCACCGCGTGGGAAAGCGCGTCATGGACGCTCTCCCGCGGCAACTCGCAGATCATCTCGAGAAACGCCAGCCTGGAAACGTTCCCGATGCATGCAAACCGCTGCAACGCGATCTGAGTGGTGACAGGCAAGCGGTTCAGCTTGCTGATCATCAGTTCGACCACGTTCTCCGTGTAGCCTTTGGCATAGATGTGGCTGATATCCCATGACCATCGGCCAGCCGCGTGATCGAACGTGACCAGACCCTCGTCTGCGAGCGAAGAAAAAAACTGAAGCGCAAAGAATGGATTGCCGCCAGTCTTCTGATGCAGCATGCGGGCGAGCGGTAAAGCTCTCGTCGAAGGACAATGGAGTGCGTCGACGACGAGTTGCTGGAGGTGCTCACTGGCAAGCGGCGCGAGCGAGATCTCTTCGACGCGAACGTTCGATGCGCGAATGTTCTCCAAGGTGCGAGAAAGCGGATGCGCGGCATCGACCTCGTTGTTGCGATACGCGCCGATCACCAGCAGATGACGCACATCGCCCTGAACCATCAGGTCTTCGAGAAAGTCGAGTGTTGCCGTATCAAGCCACTGCAGATCGTCGAGGAATAGCGCGAGCGGATGTTCCGCGCGCGCAAAGACAGAAATGAAATGCCTGAAGACCAGATGAAAGCGTCGCTGTGCATCTTGCGGCGACAGAGCGGGAACAGGCGGCTGCTCGCCGATCACCATCGACAGTTCAGGCACCAGATCGACGATCAGAAGTCCATTCCGACCCAATGCTTCGCGGAACGCGTTTCGCCAGTTTTCCAGCTCGCCCTCGGGCTTTGTCAGCAGCATGCGAATGCCGGCCTGAAAGGCCATCGCGAGCGTCGCGTAAGGAATATCCCGCTTGTACTGGTCGAACTTGCCGGCCAGAAAAAACCCGCCGCGCGGCACCAATGCCTTGTGAAGCTCGTTCACGACGGCCGATTTGCCGATGCCCGAGTAACCTGCCACGAGTACCAGCCCACCCGCTTCGCCGCGCGTGACGCGGTCGAATGTTGTGAGGAGTGTTTGCAGCTCGACATCGCGGCCATACAGCTTCTCGGGTATTAGCAGACGATCCGAAATATCATACAGACCCAAAGTAAAGTCGCTGATCTGACCATACGCATCCCAATGTGCCAGGCACCGCCGCAGATCGTGGACGACCCCACCCGCCGTCTGATATCGGTCTTCCGCGGTCTTCGCGAGCAGTTTCATGACGATCGCGGAGACCGGCGGCGCGAGCGTCGGCATCAGTTCTATCGGCGCAGACGCTCGCCGCGCGATATGACAGTGCACCAGTTCCATCGGATCCGTCGCGCTGAAGGGCAAGCGCCCCGTCAACATGCGATAGAAGACGACGCCAAGCGAATAGAGGTCGCAGCGCAAATCGACCGAGCGGTTCATTCGCCCCGTCTGTTCAGGCGCCATATAGGCGAGCGTCCCGGCAATGAATTCCGGCGGTTCGGGCGACTGACGCTCCCGCAGCAGCAACGAAGCGATGCCGAAGCCCGTCAGACGGGCGGCGCCGGTCGATCGGTTGACGAGCACGTGGGTCGAATTGATGTTTCTGTGAACGATGCCCCGCGAATGAATTTTTCCCAGCGCCGACGCAATATTGACGGCAAAGCGGAGAAAGACGACTGCATCGAACGGCACGGGGAGTTTTTCAAGCGGCTCGCCGTCCCAGTCCTCGAGTAACAGTGTGGATTGTCCGTTCTCGCGCAGTAACTGAATGGGGCGAATCGCTGCCGCGGGGTCCAGCATCTCCGCGAGCGCGTATTCGTGTGCAAGACGATCGATGGACTCAGGTTGCGGATTCGCCCTCGCAAGGCGCACGATGAGTACGGACTCGTCGGTGCCGTCGGTGCCGCGACGCTTGCCCCTGCACGCCACATACGCGCCGTCCTCCCATGCGACCTGAAGGGATTCGACAGGCGCCGTTTTAGAGGAGGAGGTGAAGAGGTTCAACAAGCACTCCCTTCGAGAAGCGTGCGCAAGGGCCCTTTTACGCATCGGCAATGGGTAGATTTGCGGCGGCCGCGCGCTCTGAAGCGGACGGGAGATATGGCTCTTATGGAACTGCGCAGAGATTCCCCTCTCCCGCCTTCACTGCAATGGTGCACTCGCCGTTATGCGGGATTTATAACGACGTTACCTTCGTCGTAAGGAACGTGCAACTATGGTTGCAAAATGAAATGGACTGACGTGATGCGGGGGTGGGGGCCAATTTCGCGTGCGCAGTACGATCGGCTGTTGTCTGGCATGTTAGTTGTTTGCTGCGCAAGCTTTGTCAGCACGGTTTGCTTGTTCTTTCGCTGGTATCCGCGGTTGAGCCTTCGCGGCGCGGGCGTTGCCGGGCGGTGTTTTGGCTTTTCGCTGGCATCCGCGTTTTGCCTTCGCGCTTCAAGCGTCGCCCCTATCCGGGGCGGCACCTACTTTTCTTTGCCGCCGCAAAGAAAAGTAGGCAAAAGAAAGCGGCTAACACCGCTAACATTTCTTCTTGCCTGAGGGCCCCCAACCGGTCCTACGCTTCACACGGCAACGTCCTTGTTCGCGTGCGTTGCCAACGCGCTGAACGAGCGCCTCACCCACTTCATGCCCCCGCGTCGCAGCACGCCGTGCCAGATAGTCCTCCGCCGCCCAGGTGGCAAACTGTGTGTAGGCTTTCGCGCCATACGCGCACCACTCCGGACTGAGTAGCAAGGCTGGTGTTTCTGGTAAGAGCACTAAGCTGTACGGTGCGGCAACCTACACACAGTTTGCCACCTGGGCGGCAGAAACCATTCGCTGCCGCTAGCCGTTGTGCGGGTGTCTGAAGCGGGTGAGGCGTCAATTCAAAGCGTTGGCAACAAACATGAGTCACGTGGTTGCCGTGTGAAGCGTGGGACCGGTTGGGGGCCCTCAGGCAAATACAAGAGTTAGCGGTGTTAGCCGCTTTCTTTTGCCTACTTTTCTTTGCGGCGGCAAAGAAAAGTAGGTGCCGCCCCGCACAGGGGCGACGCTTGAAGCACGAAGGCAAAGCGCGGATGCCAGCACAAGAGCAAAAAACCAAACTGGATGCCACCGCAAGAGCAAAAAACCAAACCGCGTACCAGCAAAAAACACCCGCGCGCAGCGCGCCCCACTCACATCTGCCGCATCACCATCAACCGCAACTCAGTCATGTCATCAATCGCGTAACGAACCCCTTCCCGCCCGATGCCTGAATCCTTCACGCCACCGTACGGCATGTTGTCGACGCGGAACGAGGACACGTCATTGATCACCACGCCGCCCACGTCCAGTTCGTCCCACGCACGATGCGCATGCGCGAGCGAATCCGTGAAAATGCCCGCCTGCAGGCCGAAGTCGCTGTCGTTGACGGTGACCAGCGCACGGCCGAAATCGTCGAACTTCTCGAGGATCGCAATCGGGCCGAATGCCTCCTTCCGATATAGATCGGTATCGCGACCGACATTCTCCAGCAGCGTCGCCTCGAACATCGCGCCCTCTACCTTCCCTCCCGCAATGATCTTCGCGCCCGCCTTCACAGCGCTTTCCATCCAGCCCGCGAGACGCCGCGATTCCGATTCGGAGATCATAGGTCCAACGAAGGTGCTCTCGTCCTTGGGATCACCCATCTTCAACGACTTCGTCTTGACGATCAGCTTCTCGCGCAGCGCATCATAGACCGACGCATGCACGAGAATCCGCTGCACGCCGATACAGCTTTGTCCCGACTGATAGAACGCGCCGAATGCGAGACGGTCGACGACGTAGTCGAGCTTGTCGCCCTGATCTCCATCGACGACCACGGCCGCGTTGCCGCCCAGTTCGAGAACCACTTTCTTCTTGCCGGCCCGCGCCTTCAGATCCCAGCCGACAGCGGGCGAACCCGTGAACGACATCAGCTTGAAACGCTCGTCGGTGGTAAACAGATCGGCGCCGTCGCGATGCGCAGGGAGAATCGAGAACCCGCCTTTCGGTAAATCGGTCTCTGCGAGCACTTCGCCGATGATCAGTGCGCCGATAGGCGTGCGGCTCGCGGGCTTCAGCACGAACGGCACGCCGGCAGCAAGCGCGGGCGCGACCTTGTGAGCGGCGAGGTTCAACGGAAAATTGAACGGCGAAATAAACGAGCACGGCCCGATCGGCACGCGCTTCACATACGCGTGATAGCCCTTTGCGCGCTGCGAGATCTCGAGATTGAAAATTTCCCCACCGATACGCACCGACTCTTCCGCCGCGACCTTGAACGTATCGATCAGACGGCTGACTTCACCGCGCGCATCCTTGATCGGCTTGCCCGCTTCGATGCACAGCGCCATCGCCATTTCCTCGAAACGTTCGCCAAAGCGCTTTACGCAGTGTTCGAGCACGGCTTGTCGCTTGAAAGGCGGGAACGCACGCATCGCGGGCATCGCATCGACAGCGAGGCTGATCGCTTTGTCGATCGCTTTCGCGTCCGCCAGCGCGACGCGAGTAGCGACCTCGCCACTGAATTTATCGGTGACTTCGAGATCCGTGTTCGCCGCGATAGCTTCATTGGCGATGTAGTAAGGGTAACTCTTCTGCAGCATGGCACGCTCTCCTTGTGTTGACCACGGCGCGGGCATAGATTCAGATGACCGATCGAACCATCGACTTACAGGCCGAGAATAGTAGGCGTCCCTGCGGGCGTCTTTCCGGAACAGACTGACAATGTTCGATAGCCACTAGGCACGTCCCGTTCTCGCTCAGCGCGTTACACGATCGAATCAACGTCCCGACTGCTTCGAAGTCAGCGTGATGGTGCAGGTCATCCCCATCGCGAGATGGATGCCGCGTGGAACGCCATCGAGATGAATGCGTACTGGCACACGCTGGGCAAGACGTACCCACGTGAAGATCGGATCGACATTGGCGAGCAATTCATTCGTGCCCGTAGGATTGTCGCGATCCACGATACCGCTCGAGATACTGTCCACTTGACCGCCAATATCGACATTCGCGCCGAGCAACCGTACGGTCGCACGGTCGCCGACATGCACGCCCTGGATCTTCGTCTCCTCGAAATAGCCATAGACCCAGAACGAGTTCGAATCGATCATCGCCATGCGTGCGATACCCGCATTGGCGAAATCCCCGGGATAGAGGTTCAGGTTAGTGATAAAGCCATCCGTGGGCGCACGCACTTCGCTGCGCGTTAGATCGAGATGCGCGGTCTCGCGGCGCACCTGCGCCGCTTTCATGCTCGCCTGCGCCGCCGCGTAGGCCGCGCGCGCCGCATCCAGCGCCGATTGCGATTGCTGCGCCTGCAATGCATAGTCAGAGCGGATTTCCTCCGATACAACGTCGCCGGATAGCTTCGCGCGCCGCGAAGACTGGTCCTTGCGCATTCTCGCTTCGAACAGACTGGCGTTCATCATCGACTCGGCCTGCTGCAACTGGGCCTTTGCCCGCGCTATATCGGCTTCCGCCTGATCAACGGCATATTTGAAGCGGTCGGGATCCAGTACGTAAAGCACTTCACCTTTATGCACCCACTCGTTGTCCTTGACGCGCACTTCCTTTACGAGGCCTGATACATCGGTGGACAGGTTGATCACATTCGCGCGAACGCGGCCGTCGCGCGTCCAGGGCGAGAACATATATCGCTCCCAGATCGCGTGGATGAGTCCCAGCGCCACCAGTAGCGTGATCACGGATATGGCAATTCGAATGAGATACTGCCTGTTCATTTGCCGCCCCGTTGGATCGGTACAGGTTCTGATTCGCGACTCGCAATCACGTCTCGTGAATGACGAGCGCCGCACCGCAGAACAGAACGGCGAACAGCGCGACTCTGAAAAGTCCGGGATGCCACGCGTAACGATAGGCACCGGCCCTGGCGAGAAGCAGATCCAGCACGACGAACACCGCTGCGCTAGCCATCAGCACGAGCAGCAACGTCGGTGCGAAGAATCCGAATAGCGCGACTTCAACGGGCATGGTCGTCCCCTGTACTGATGCCAGAAGGCGTCGCATCGACGTCCGCGCCGCCGCCCAGATCTTTCACCAGCAAAACCCAGGCGTCGACACGCTGGGCGCGTATCAACGCGAGATCCCGTTCTTGTTGCAACATGACTTTTTGGGCGACCAGTACGTCGAGATATTCGGTGATGCCTCCTCGATAGCCGAGGTCGGCAAGATCGTAGGCTCGCCTCGCAGACTGCAGTGCGGCCTGCGCTGCCCCCTGTTGTTCTTCGAGCGACTGCAGCAGGATCACCTGCTGCGCAACGCTTTGCATCGCGGATAACACGGTGTCGTTGTACTTCAAAACGGCATCGTCGTATTCAGCCATCGCAACGCCATAACGCCCACGGCGGCGTCCCGCGTCGAAGATGGGCAGCGATCCGGCAAAGCCGACGCTGTGCCCGACTGCGTCGCTATTCAGAAAGTTGAAGAAGCCGCCAAACGGCGCCACTGACGCAAGCGATGCGCTCGCCACGAGATTGATGTTCGGGTAGAAGTCCGCGTGCGCCGCCTCAACCCTTTTCGCTGCCTCCGCTGCTCGCCAGCGTTGCGCGACGACGTCCGCGCGATGACCGAGGATTTCCGCTGGCAATGACGAGGGCAACGCGACGCCGACGTCCCGAGGCAACGCGGGGCGCGTCAGCGTATCGCCGAAGCCAGGCCCTTCGCCGACCAGATAGGCGATCTGCAGCCTGGCTGCGGCGATCTGATAGCGCGCACGAACAATGTCCGTAATACCCGCCTGATACTGTGCCCTTGCCTGGCTCGCGTCGATGTCTCCGACGATACCTGCCTTGCGCCGGCGCGTCGCGATGTCCAGGTTGCGCCGCTCTTCTTCGTTGACCGACTGATAAATGTCGAGAAGAACGTACTGAAGCGCCAGTTGCGTATAGGTTCGCGCGATCGCCACCTGAAGCTCGACCCTGGCGAACTGAGCGTCCGCCGCCGACGCTCGCACTGCATCGAGCGCGCCCTTCTCGACGGCCCGGTTCTTTCCCCAGAGATCCAGATCGTAGGACAGCGCCACCGCCGCCGAATTGTCCCAGACGGTCGTACCGCCAGGGGGAGACGGCGTCGCGTAGCGCGGGAAGCGGGTCCGTGCGAGCGCAGCCGTGCCTTTGACATCGGGCAGCAGATCTGCACGCAGCGCGCGCGCCTCCCATATCGCAGCGGTGACCCGGGAGCGCACGATCGCGAGTGTCGGGTTGCCTGTTACCGCGCGAGCCACGAGGCTGTCCAGTTGCGGGTCGCGCCATGCCCTCCACCACTCGCCCGTGGGCCAGTCCGCGTCCCGCCCTGCCTCGCGCAAGGCTTTGCCAGAGTCGATGGTTGCCGGATCGATGAACGATGCTTCGGGTTTGATCCCAGTGCCGCTGATGCAGCCGCCTAGAAGCGTAAGGGTTATGCATGACGTCACCGACAGGCGAAGCACGCCGACGGCTTGTCCAGCACGCGTTCTCATGACGCAATCGCCTTGACTGCAGACGCGACCGGCAACTGGTCTGTCAATGCGGCACGCGTCGAGTAAAGCCGCGCGCGCATCTCGAACAACGCGTCTGCTTTCTCTGACGAAAGTTGTCTTGCGTGCGTCCTGAGAACCTGCAGCGCGCGCTCCGTAGCGCGAAGAATCTGCGCAATTTCGACAACGTATTGGCAATCCACAGTTGGCCGAAAGCCCATGTCGTTGTCCTCGCGCGATACGCTTTCGACACGTTCGGCACCGTCACGATACGCACAATGAGATCGCGCATTGCCACGCCCACGCTTGCCGGCTCCTCCGCGTCGACGTCATCCGTTGCCGCGCGCAGCAGAATGTCGCGGATGCGCGCGGCCGTTTGCCTTGCGAGCCACTGGCCTTCGCGCGGAATGACGAGCGAGAACGCCGCTGCCGACACGCCAATGCCGATCAGCAGCGCAAAGCTGCGGTCAAGGTAGGCGGGTGGGTTATACACGGCGACATTCATCGGCGTCAGCGCGTAACAGAAGTACACGTTGAAGCCCGCGCCCAAACCGGCAATGCTCGGGAACGTGTTGGCGTAGCTGCCGAAGAAGATCACTGTCCCGATGCACAGTGCCAACAGCGCGACATCGCCCAGGCCGGGCATCACGATGAAGTTCAGTATGAAGCCGACAATGCAGGCGAAGAAGCATCCTGTGAAGTTCTGCCAGCTCGCGGGTACGGGCGTCGGATTGAGCGAAAAGAATCCACTCGTTATCCCTGCCGATACAACGGCAATGTAACCGTTGGTCCACCCGGAAGCGATCCACGCTGCGGCTACTACGCTGACGGCTGTCGCGGCGCGCAGTCCGGAAGCGATCGCCGTGATCCCGCTCGAGCGGAATGGGGCGCTACGCATGAACGCTATGGCCTGCACGATTGGCTGAGTCAACTGGATCTTCGGCGGATTGAACACGATGCTGCAGGCACCGCAGAAATCGCGTAGCGACGAGACGGCCAGATACACTTCTGCTCCTACCATCTCCACGATACGCGTATCAGCGTCGTTATATTGCCTCCCGCATGTCTGACTGCCCACATGAGCGCGCAACGATTCTTCCATTGCGCCCAACTGGTTATTCAGGCGATCCACACGCTGCGTCGTCTGCAAGCCGCCCTTCTCGTCATCCGCTGCTATCGCTACCAGCTTGCTGAATAACGCGTCGATCTCCGCCTTCACATCGTGATCGATGTCCTTCGTGATCTGCCTTGCGCGATTCACTGCGTAGATGCGTGTGACAGCATCAAGGAAAGTCTCGTCGAGCAGCACAAGCGCGTCGTTGCGCAGGCGCATTGCGGGATCTTCGAACACGGCAGCCGTGCGCAACCCTTCAATTGCTACGCTTTCCCGTATCAGCTTCAGATAGCTTTCGACCGGCTCGTCCATCGCTTTTCCCGATGCTGCGGAACGCAGTGCAGATAACAACGACGCAAGTGCCGTTTCGCGCCATTTCATCAAGGCGGGCACCACCTTCTGCGGAAAGATCAATGCGCTGATCAGGCCGCCCGTGACAACGCCAATCATCACTTCGCTTATTGTGTAGATGATGTTATCGACGACATCGTAAGGCGTGGCCCATTCAGGCACGGTCGTGATGCAGGCCGCGTATCCCGACAACACGAATCCGTATGACTGATAGTTCTTGTAATACGAGGATCCGGCAACGAACAACCCGACCCATATCGCGAGGCCGCCGAGAAACAACGGCGGCTGCTGGGCAAAAATGCCAACGAGTGTGAGCCCGGCAAGACTCCCGCAAATTATCCCCAGTGCCCGGTAAAAGCCTCGCGCTATCACCATGCCGCTTTGCTGTTGCAGCATCACGATAACGGCCGAGACCATCGCGGTGCCGGGTGAGCGCAGTTCGAGCCGCATGCTGATCAGCATGCTGAGTGCCACTGCCAGCGCAGCCTTGAATGCATGCAGGAGACGCGGCGCATCCTCGTTTCGATAGACAACGAACTCTTCGTAAAGACCGCGCAAATCCGCAATCATGTCCGTTCGCCCTCGACCAATCGGTCTCTAGCCAGACGATGCTGCTATCTGTTCGACGGAAGCCACCGTGGCGTTCATATTACCGGCGAAGACAGGGAGACTCTTTCGACAACGAACGGGGGATTGCGTTGGCAAACTGATATTCGTGCGTGCTGTGTGGATACCGTCGACTAACTTTCTCAGCTGCCTCGCCGCCAGCGATTTCGATCAAAAAAGCAAGTCTCTTTTCGCCAGGATCCCGCTAATCATATTTATTCGACGTCCTAGACTGCGCAATAAGGCCGTTCCTTAGTATGCATCGGCCATCATCAAACTACCGGAGGTCGCCTTATGAAGAAGCTCTTACATGCAGCACTCGTTACGACGTTGCTCGCGAGTCCCGTCGCGTCTTTTGCACAATCGAACGGTACGGTTACGCGTGCACAGGTGAAAGCGGAATTGCGGGAACTCGAGCAAGCTGGCTACTACCCCGCTCGCAGTGAAGAAGCAAACTACCCGGCAGACATCCAGGCCGCGGAAGCGCGCATCACGCAACGAAACCTTGCGTCGCGAAGCGGTGCCAACAGTGCAGAAGGCGGCGTGACGTCCGGTTCTGCCCTGTCGGGAAGTCGCACTCCTCGGGAGTGATCCGTCGCTCTTCGGTAGTTTCTGGAAATAGAAATGAAGAAAAAATTGGCGCCGCGCCATTTCGACGTGTTGGTGGCAAGCGCCTCTGCGCTGGCGTTGGCTTTGGCATTGCCGCTGCCCGCATTCGCGCAGACCTCGAACGGCCCCGAGACACGTGCGCAGGTACTGCAACACCTCTACGACCTGGAAGACCTGGGTTATCGGCCTGCACAAGCGTCCAGCTTGCGATTTCCGTACGACATCGAAGCGGCAGAGGAACGGCTTGCTGAAAAGAAACGCACAGAGGCCTCACGTTCTGACGCCGCGATGCCCTCCGACGCCAGCGGGATCCCTCAGGCCACGTCCTCCACGGCCCGTTGACGCGTGCAAAGCGACGTGCGATCCGACAAGACAGGACAAACCGTCAACGGGACAATGCAACGACTGGCAGGCGCTACACGCACGTGTGCTGCCCGGTCAGCAGCTCGCATAGCAAGGAGAATTGCATGTCTTCGCGTAAAAATCTGCTTACCGTTGCATTCGCTGCGGCATTCATTGCAGGCGTCGTCCCCGCGTATGGCCAGACCGATACACCAGCGTCGGGCGTGACCACAGCGCCATCGAGCAAGAAAGCGGCGAGAAAGCAGAATCATCAGCTCGAAGGAAAGGTCCGGCATGCGCTGACCGCCACCAAACATCTCGACTCCTCCGGCATCGTGATTCTGGCTCGCGGCGGAAAGGTCACGCTGGAAGGCGACGCGCCCGATGACCAGCAAATCCAGATGGCGGCTGCGACTGCCGCCAAGGTTGCCGGCGTGACAGGCGTAACCAACAATCTGCACATACGCGAAGCCGGCAACTAGCGCGTGGCAGGCTAGCAATGGAGGTTTTATCATGAGACGCATCCTTGTCGGCGCGCTTCTCGCCACACTTTTTGCCACACTCCTCGCTACTGCGAACGTTTCATTCATATCGCCTGCCTGCGCGAGCGGATATGGGCCGGCTCCGTTCTATCGTCCCGATGTCGGCGCGCCGCCTTCGCAGCGCGGTGAAAATGCCCAGACCCTAAGAAATGCGCGCGATGCTAGCGGAATCGCAGTTTCGACCGATGTCGGCGGCGTCAACGTGTCCTCATCTCAGTCGGGCGTCGGCGAAGCGCTGGCGTCCCGTACCTGGACATTTCGCCATCACTGATAGCGTCGAACGCGACCGGCATCCGCCCGACGTGCGATGACCACACGCAACCGCCATGCGCTTGCGGGACCGCCCGTTGAATGGATGCCGATCGCCTGTTCTTCATCGGAAAGACTACGTCCGACACTCTCCTTGATAAACTCGACAAGGGTCTTGACCTTCTCTTTGAGATACTGGCGCGACGGATAGGTCGCGTAGATGTGGCGCGGACGCGTGTGAAACTACCCATTCCCCACCACTCTGGAAAACACGCGCGTATCGTGAAGCTTGTCCATAATGAACGTCTCCTGATCCGTCGTTTATCCAGATTCAACGGGTCTGCATTGCATACGGGCCCGGCCTGAAGTGCCGACTCGTGACGAGATCTTCAGTTTGACTCAGAGTCTGAACGGGATTTAGGTGAATTCCATTCAAAGCAATTCGACCGCCATTTCATTCAAAGCCAAGTGCCGCAGCGATCTATAATCCCTAATGCAAAGGAATCAAAGCAGGTAGATGCTTTATCAGAAGCAGCGCCCAATCAGTCTTTAGTCCCGTGCGCCGCGCTTCTTTTTTGTTCCGGCATCGGGAGAGCGGCGACATGTCGACTGACGACGAGGAAAGCAACATCGAGGCTCTCGCCGCTCTATCCAACGCGTTCTCCGAAGAGGTCGTACTCGACCGTGTGCTGGAAACCAGCGTGCGCGTGGCGCTCAAATGCACGGGCGCAATGGCCGGGCAATTGATGCTGCCGGATCAAGGCGGTCTTCGTACACGCGTACGCGCGACATTGCGTCAAGACGTCGTTGTCGAAATCGGGTCAACAATCGAAGACGAGCCAATAACTCACTCGATCGCGCAGGCAGTCGCGCAAGCCGGCCGTTCATTGATACTCAATACGGCGAGCGAAACCGCTGAGAGGTTCGCACGGCGCGATAGCGAAGCGCGCGTTCCGTGCTCGGCCTTCTGCCTGCCGTTAATCCACAGACGCCGTCTGGTCGCGGTGCTGTATCTCGAGAACGACCGGGCCAACAAGGCATTTCCCACGAGGAAGCGCGCGCTCATGGAACTGCTTGCATCCCAAATGGCTGTTGCGCTCGAGAACGCAAGTCTCTCGCAGGCGCTTCACGATGAGGAGCGACGGCGATTTTTCGCCGAAGGCCACCTTCGTCAAGCTCAGATCGCGTTATCTGAAGCAACCCGAACGACGGTCATCGACGAACTCGTCGGATCGATCGTTCACGAACTCAGTCAGCCGCTCAGCGCTATCGATGCATCGTCGGGCGCTGCGTTGAGATGGTTGAAGCGCGAGGTACCGAACCTGGAAGAAGCAACGATCAGTCTCAACAAGGTTCAAAGCTGCACGACACGGGCAAAAGTAACAATTGACATGCTTCGCGCAGCAATCACGCAGTCGAAGACTTTGTTCGAAGAATTCGACGTGCATGCCGCGATTCGCGAAGTCGTTCTGCTCGCCCGTTCGCGCATCGACAAACTTGACGTGCAGATTGAATTAGCGGGTATGAGTGTGCAGTGCCACGTGATGGGCAATCGCGTGCAGATCCAGCAGGTCGTCGACAGTCTGATTGCGAATGCACTCGATGCACTGACCTCGATCACTCAGCGGCCACGAATCATCAGCATTTCGTCCGCACGGAGCAAAGGCAGGACCGTTGTTATCTCCGTCGCCGATTCGGGGCCTGGCATCGAGCCCGGCTCGTGGGACCAGCTATTTCGCCCTTTCGTCACGACCAAGCCCAGAAGCATGGGCATAGGGCTCCCCGTCTGCAAACGGATCATCGAGGCGCACGGCTCCACCATGTGGGTCGAGCCGCTCACGCCCTTTGGCGTACGCTTTTCGTTCACGCTGGATCGTGCACTGCAGGACAATGACGCGGATTGAGGGCCGGTTGAGGAAATGACGATCGCGGCCTGTGCGTGGCCTGAGCGTTCGGTTACATCGGCTCCGGACTCATGGGACTTTCGGTCGCCAGCCCCAGAAGTCTCGCCTTCTGCAGAAACTCGCCGGACGTTTTTACGCCGAGCCGCTTCATGCCCTCTCCCCGATAGATCTTTACCGTAACTTCGCTTACGCCAAGCTCGTCGGCAATCTGGCGATTCAGCTTGCCGCACGCGATCCGATGCATCACCTGTTTTTGCCGTGGCGTCAGTTCGACCCACCGCTCCTGAAGGTCCTGCAGCGCCGATGCGTCGGCAAGCCGTGAACGGTCCTGTTGAACCGCCTGCGCAATCGCGTCCAGCAGGTCCTGGTCACGCAAGGGCTTGGTGAGAAAATCGACCGCGCCTGCTTTCATCGCTTTGACGGTCATCACGATGTCACCGTGCCCCGTGATGAAAATAATGGGGTGAGCGATGCCGCGTTGCGTGAGCTCCTGTTGCACCATCAGGCCACTCAGGCCCTTCAGGCGAACATCGAGCACGATGCATGCAGGACCCTTGCTGACGGGACCATCCTTCAGCACTTCGATCAGCGCTTCACCGTGAGAAAACACGCTGGTCTTCATGCCCACGGACTTCAACAGTTGCCCCAGCGAATCTCGCACGTCTTCGTCGTCGTCGACGACAAACACTGTGGCCGGTTCAGTGTTACGTGGCTCAGCCAGATTACCGTTCACCGTTCTTTCCTGCGAAAAGGACCAATCTAATATAGGCGTCCTCTTGCGGTATGACCATTTAATTAACCTGAAGCGGCGGGCCGGTCGATATAACGCGTGCGGCATAGGTGTGACGAATCGGGGGTGGGACAGCGTGTGGCCGCCGCGACACGCACCGATGCGGCGGAGCATCCGATTCAATGCGCGCCGCCCCGGTAGTGCCAGACCTCAAGTGCTGCTCGACTGGTGCTCAATGCCACTTCGTGGCGTCACTAATTTCCCGCTTTCCAGCCTGGCTGCCAACGCCTTGAGCCCGTCGTCGTAGATGCCCTGAAACAGCTTCGACGCTTCCTGATCGCTCACGCCGGCGGGTGTGAACTGGCCCGACCATTCGACGCGGCTCGTATTGTTGCCCGCGTCCACGACCTGGAGTGTGGAAAGGTAATCCGTGACGGGAAAAGGCGCTTTCAGGATCGCGTAGCTATAGCTTCGCGCCGAATTGTCGAAGCTGATGAGCCGCTCGACGATCGGGTCGCCATCGGGATTGGCAAGTTCCCGCACACGCCCTCCATCGAGCAATTCGCTCTTTGGAATATAAGGCAGCCAGTCCGGCAGAGAGCCGAATCCGCCTATCAACTGCCAAACCTCATCGGCCGGCAGCGGCAGATTCATGCTTGAAGATGCTTTTGCCATGATGCCTCCTATTTGCGATCGATCGGCAGTGGCGCGCGGGGCGACACGAGTCCTTGCTCGCGTATCTCCTCCCAGAAGCCACCCGGGATTTTCACGCTCAACGCGGCGACATCCTCCGCGATACGCTCGGGACGGCTTGCACCCGGAATCACGGCCGCCGTGGCCGGGTGCGCCAACACGAACTGCAGCGCGGCGGCCTTGATCGGAATCTCGAAGCGTTGCGTCAAGGCCTTGATCTTGTCGACCTTGGCGAGAATGTCAGGCGACGCCTTCTGATACTCGAAATGGCTCCCGCCCGCCAGCACGCCCGAGCTGTATGGGCCGCCGATGACGATGTCCACCTTCTTCTTCTCAGCTGCCGGCATCAGGCGCTCCAGCGCTACCTCGTGATCGAGCAGCGAATAGCGGCCGGCCACCAGCATGCCATTGGGCTGCGACTCGGACAGCCCAAGCGTCAGCTCGATCGGCTCGACGCGATTGACGCCCAGGCCCCAGCCTTTGATCACCTTCTCATCGAGCAGCCGCGCCAGCGCGCGAAACGCACCCGTTCGCGCGATCTCGAACTGCGCGAGCCACGCGTCGCCATGAAAGTCCTGCGCAATATCGTGGACCCATACGAAGTCCAGCCGATCGACTTTGAGCCGCTTGAGACTATCTTCGATCGACTTGAGCGTGCCGCTCTCCGAGTAGTCGTACACGATGCGGTTCGGCCGGCCGAATTCGAACAGCCCGCCCTTCTCGCCGAAGTCACGCCCGGCCGTTTCGACCTCGTCCAGAATGATCCGGCCAACCTTTGTGCTCAGAACGTACTCGTCGCGCGGATACCTGGACAATGCTTCGCCTACGCGTAGCTCCGATAGCCCTGCACCATAGAATGGCGCGGTATCGAAGTAGCGCACGCCCTCTTTCCATGCCGCCTCGACCGTTTGCAAGGCGACTTCCTCGGGAATATTGGTGAACATGTTGCCCAAAGGCGCACCTCCAAAGCCCAATGGACCATTCAGCAAACTGCTTCGGATACTCATGAGTAACTCCTGAAATTGGGGTGACCCAAAATATGGGTGATTGACCTGAACGCCCCGATCGCTCGATCGTCGGCCTCGCCTTGCACAGAGCGTGCGGATGCCGAACCGCAGTGTCGAATTCACTACTGCAACACGTTGTTGCCGTCCTGGTGCGCACGTTTAACGCGCATCGTCCAGAACGGGCTCGCGGATTTGCCTGAACACCAGCGCTTCTGGACAAATCTTGCAACGCAGTTCGTCGGAACGAGGCAAGCCCGCCGCGCAAGCTTCAATAGCCGAGGCGAGAATCATCGCGTTGACGTTGCGCGGTGCGGGTCGCGCAGGTCGCGGCCG
>WNGR01002928.1_pt1 | contig 18934 bp, 22 predicted proteins | sample 5407581 | NCBI WGS metagenome assembly WNGR01 (sample SAMN13153383, study PRJNA577476) | soil metagenome | isolation source: 80 cm soil or saprolite under Garry oak tree replicate 2 | place: USA:California | collected 2016-06-15 | reverse complement strand
TCATGGCTCTTTCACTGATTCAAAGTCTGATTCGAGTACAAGATAGACTAATTCTGACTTCCCAACTAATTAACAAGAAGACGATTGGGCCCGGGATGCGATAGGAAGTTTCACGGGACGAAGAATCCTATGTTGTTGCGAGGCGTCAAACCTCCCAAGACGATGGAATAGAAGCTTGGTCCTGGGCTGAGGCTGAGGAATCCAGAAACTATCTGACACACAGCGAGCCATCTTCAGATGTAACGTTTCAGGAAGTCCTGCTAATTTGCTTCCATCTATTGCTAGACCTCTTGATCCATCGCGAATTCTCGTCTTCTCACAGGTGGGTCCGTTATATGATATGGCGGGTTTACGGGGTTTTCATGTGTGGCCGAGTGCCAGTGATGGAGTAAGCACGGTGCATCTTTAACCACAGGCAAGTATATGCTGGCCCATAGTACGTCCTTATCAGCTAAAAGTCATACTTCGTCAGTGAAAGCTGACTGAGGTTTAAAGAAACTATCGATCAATTCACCATTACAGTAAGTTACTTTAAACAATCCTGTACCCTCCTTGACGTTCCGCTTATCTTGACGTCTAATCATCGTTGTGCAAAGATCACAGATGGAAAAACTTCTATCCGAATTTCCGACAAATGCGAGATCCTTGGCATGCTGAAGAGGAAAGAAATGCCTCAACTCCTTGCTCAACTCTGAATTGCCCAACTTAAGAAGCAGAATCTCCATCACGACCCCTGAAGCTGGCCCACAAATTGGTCTGGGAGATGGTGGGCGCAGAGACGAGGATACGTGGCATCGGATCTCTGCGGTGCCTGTTTCACTTGGAGGTCGCGTTACACTAAGCATAGTGCACTATGAGATCTATGAGAACCTGTGGAGAACTTGTTGAGGCTGGGCTCTCGGGTCCGAAGCGCGGATCTGGCTAATGTGCAGAAGACACAAGTTTCTTATTTCCAATTGGGCTTCCAAACGATGTCGTGTCGATGGTGGCACGCACGGGGGTTCTTACTTTAACAAAAGGTCTGGATTATCACCGGCGCTAGTGCGCACTCAACTTCACGGACATTCAGGGGACATGTGCATAATTACTCCCAAGTGGGAGGCTAAAGTATAGAGCACTCGCTAGGAACTACGGGTTATCTCATGCGCGTCCATTTTGTGTAGTGTCGTGCGCTGGTGAGGGGCATCAGTAATCAATCAACCGAAATTTGTTGCCAAAGCCAGCGGTTCGGTTGGTCTGCAAACAAGCAGTTGGGTGTGGACCCAGGAAAGATACAGTGCGTTGGGTCACGCTGAGACTAGAGCGTGGAGTCCATAGATTTCTCTCCGGACCTTGTAGTATACGTTGGAAACCGTGCCCTCCAGTTCGACTTGGCCCCGTGCGGACTTGCGTACCGCGACAGTCTCGGAATCGCCTCGACAGACGAGCACGCCTTCACCAATAAGTTCCGCTTGCACACCGATTGCCGCAAGGCGTAGTTTGAGCGCCGTCAGTTTCAGCTCACCGATCATCGTTGAATGGGGCAGGCGGTGTGTCGGTCGTGCACCGAGCACGGGCGCTAGTGCCGGGGAGGGATGACTTGTGGAGGGTGAAGCCTGGTTGGTCGGTTCGAGGACAGGGACGTTCGAGCTGGCGCTTGTCGTGATTCGCCCCGTGACAAAGCCCACCTCATTGTCCTCGAACTGAGATGGAAAATGAACGAGTGTTAAAGCGATAGAACACACGCAGGACCTACCCTCGACATCCTCACTGACGCTAGCATCTCGTCACTTAGCGATATGGAATAGCTGTTCGTATTCTGTCCGATCTGCACCGATTCGCCTTCAGTGGGGGCGTAGATGTCCTTCGTCATGGCGCGAATATTCGCACAGCTCTCGAGCAAGGACTCAGTCGCTGCGGGATCGCCGTGTACGATAATCTTTCACAGGGGCGAGTATTCAGTACGCAGGTGTAAATTTTACGTGATTAACGAGACTGACCAGTTTTCGTGGCGCAACTTTCGGGATGATTGTCTTGATCGCGCGACCATCGTTAAGCCCCTCGAGGTCGACAAAGAGTAGCCTACAGGCGAGCTGGACTTCTACAACTGAGGAGACATATTTCGATGGTACTTCTTCGGGGGCTTTCTGCATTCGCCGAGCAGGAAATGGGTGATGAACGTAGGGCCTCCAGGTGCAACAAGGTGCTTACCTTGGACTCCTCTTCTTGCCTCTTCCTGTCCTTTGCCTCCTCGTCCTCAGCCTCTTCCTCCATGATTCTCCCGCGGCGCACCCACATCGCAACGTCGATCACTTCTCCGTACTCGTCTACTCTTCGCTTCTTCTCGACGTACGGGAACATCCGGAATCGTTGGTTTTCCTTTCCTGCACTCTTGAAGAACGAAGCAGCGCGAGAAACGTTGCCTTTCAGGTAGATGTCGAACGACAGCATCTGACGTGCGCTGTCATCTGCATCCATCCCGCGACCCCAGTCTGCGCCGTCGGCTCTTGTTGCCTCCGTGTCGAGCCCGAGAGCACGTTCAACGTCCTCCTCGTCTGCCGCGTCGGAATCGCTGTCGCTTGAATCTGCACCCTCATCCGCCTCGAGTAGCTGCTGCTTGCGGGCGAGCGCTGCTTGCGCCACAGCTGCTTTCTCCCGCGCGAGACGCTGCTTTTGTTGGAAGATCTCGAGCTCGACGCCTGCTAGCGGGACCTTTGAGTTTAGCTGTACAGAAAATGCATCAGTTTGGTCACGACTGAGGGCGCAAAGCTGCATAAGACGCACTCGTAACTCGAGAGAGCCGTCAAGCATCACGTTACTGCCCAGCTTTCCCTTATCCCACTTGTCTTCAACACGTTGAGAGTTATTCCAACGTTCAAATAATCTCCGTCCAAGCGTTCCTTCCTCCCCCCGACCGGTGAGAAGTATGACATTATCTGGGATGGCTGCAAAATCCGCAAATAGTAGTCGCGATGGGCCATGTGAGAATGATGCAGGAACGGCAAGAATGAGCTTGGGATCCTTCGATGAGTATGTCTGCAAAAGCACCTGTGGGTTGGGGAAGAACTCGAGGTGCCTGCAGAAACTTCGTCAATTCCTCAGCTCCTATCGCCTTGCTCGGATAACTCACTTAAATCGCAACGCCAATGCGCCAATCGCCTCGTCTTCTGCGTCTTCATCTCGTTTGCGCTTAGTGTTGCGTTTCCCAGAGGTGTCCTCGCCTACATCCTCTTTGCTCACAGTACCACCGAGCCATTCCATCATACTTCGCACAAAAGTGAGCATCTCGCGGCCTGTGCGAGACAGGAGGCAGATTGGAAACTTCAGACGCGCGAAAGACCAATGCTGATCAAGTAATACAAGCAACTCGAGAACACGTGTGCTTGCGTCGCAGGGTAGGAGAAGAGAGGAACGCGAGGAGAGCGTCGTGGTTATCGTGTCTAGACGGACGACAAATGAGCAAGGAACTGACACCGAGGAGGGTTTGTGTACCAATTAGCGCTGCGTCACGATCTTTCCGACGGCTCCCAATGACGTTCGAACGTTCGGCATCAGTGATAAGGAGGTCGGGTCTTGCCAATGATTCGAAGATAGCACCACCGGCACCACTCATGAGGATCGTTCCGTCGAGATGTCGCTCTCGCATGTGATTCATGTTCACAGCGTACATGATCGTCCCAACTGATGGAGAACGAATCTTCCAGATAGTACCTCCTAACGAATGTCCAGCATTGAATGGAGTTATCGTCAAACCCTGGCACCGTCCTATGAAGGGTAGGTTATTAGGTCCACTGTTGGTACCACATTATCATCCTTACCTGAAAGGTGAGCGGGTTGTGAGTAGCGAAGTGTGTTGACTGCGTTAAAAGAATCGTGTACTTCCTGGGGCGTGGCGACGTATTTCCCTTTGGACGAGTGGGGCTGAGGATACGAGCTCAGTTCTGACTGACTCTCTTGCGAAACGCTATCCTCTGAGGGTTCGCCATTTGCGCCAACCACGGGTTTCTCCTGTTCATCCGCACTGCCCACATCCTCCTCGTCGCGTATACCTTCAGCCTCTTCTGTGGCAGCTATGCGGGCCATGGCCTGTACGGGAAGTGTGGAATAAGCCGGTGCTTTGAGGCCCCATCTCGAATGTGCATAAGGGTATAAACCAGTGTGTGCGAGGTCTCCATGCGAGAGAAGAACGAGATCGATTGAGGGTGCAACCCTACGTTGGGTAGTCAGAAGTGAACCAAAGACCAGTCCCTGACTACGTACTCTCTGAGTTTGTCACAATATTGGTTCCAGGGGTAAGAGTCGTCTGCTCCATCTGCTCGCTCCGTTTCCAAAGAAGTGGGCTCTGGACACCAGTCTGGCGAACCGCAGTCGAGCAGAATTTTGATATCATCCACTTGGAGGAGGTATGCCAGTGGACTTGTGCGCGATGACTTGGCTGCACCAGCTAGCGGTGTGAAGGTCAACATTTTAACGACTCGTCCCAATAGCCAACGGCAGCGGACGCGACGCGGACAACGTTGACCCTAACCTTAAACAGTGGTCTCTTATTTTGCGTTCGTTAAGGGTTTATTTCACGACTATTCGTACAATATCCATCCAATTCAGGTTCTGAGTCTGTTCTATCCCCTCCAGCACTACGAATTACCAAAGAAGTGGCTTGTATGTGTGTGAGGTGATCAGATCAGCAGAGACTCTACGAATATCTCGGGTCCGAACAAGCCAATTCAATTGTCGACCTAGAGTCATCTAACGCACATACACTCCAGATGACTCAGGTACTTAATCAGTTTCTGTGATCTTCTCGTCCGGGTCTTGTGATGTGGAGGAACCAATAACACACGGTCGATTCCAGTACCATTTCATAACGGTGAACTTTCTCGCACGGGCAACTTGCAGGCAACCTCATTTCAATTTGAGCGTAATCCGACGACTATTCGGCCAGAACGAAGTCCGTACTTATCGCTTTCATCTTCAGGCGCTCATTGTGCAGGCGAGTTCTTACGTCTGCAACCGAATGTTAAGAGCTCATACAGGACGCCACGGGAAAGGATGATTCTGTATACGTCGAAGATAGGCAAATTTACCCCGACAATCGGTACGCGTCAAAAATGGTCTTCTTTCCATTCTCGCTGAATTCTAGTTAGTGGGTTTGATATTGGTTCCTCCGAGTCAAGCATCCAATACCCACCATTTGGGATGTCGGATGGCAAAGATAAGGGTCGGTAGTAATAGAGGTAGGCCGGGAGCGCTTGAACGTGCTGGAAAAGCTCTTTCCTCTAACTTACCCCTGAAGAATTTTCACGAAGCACAGGCCCTTATCTCCGTCGTGGACTCCAGCGTCAAAGACCCATTGGGATTGTGGGTGAAGAAATCTTCTTTTGAAAAGTATGAATATATGCCGTGAGTTTCCTCGTCTTGGTTGACAACGGACGCTCAAAAAAAATCACGAGGAACCTGGATCCGTCCACAGGACTACTTCCATAGACCGCGGTACATTCAAGCAGATGTCTCCTTCTGATCTTTCATTTATACAGACAAACAATATGGACTGACTTCTTTGGCGGAGAGAGGCAGCGGTCTCGCTGACGGACTTAAATAGCTAGTGTCCGGAGTCAGTAAGTCATAGTGGAATTCCCTCGCGGGGTTGTTCCTGCGTCACCCTGACGGTGGCCAGATGTATACTAGCCTTTCTACCCTCTGTTGTCGGAGAAGGAATGTATTCAAGTCTAGTCTGAGTGTCTAGTCGTAATCGTTCCTTCGGCATTTGGCATACCCTATTTTGCAACATAATTCACGGCTGTAAGCGGACGTGAGAATTCACGAGGTGTTACAGTACCTTCCCTTTGTCTAGAGCTGTATTCGTTTTTCAACGGGCGGCGGAAAGAGGCTTTGGTGGCATATAGTACAAAGTGAAAGCAAGCAAGCGAGATGAAACTGAGGGATTGTCTACTGACTTCCCCTCGCGGTGAAACTAACGTGCTAACGTGCGAGTTGTAAAGGTGTCATCCCAGGGGGAAGACGTAGACAGAGAAGCGAGAGAGGTGAGGTACGAGTGCAAGAGATAGACAGGAATACGAAGTCGGTTCAGTGAAAGCACGCGAGAACGTGTGACGAGAATCGCCGCGGGTGCGATGTACGGGTCGGCATTCACGCAGAGATGTCAGACGAATCGTTTGTGAGAACAGCGAATGAGATAATGGAACGTCCGGCATATGATGTCCGTTTCAAGGAATAGAGCTCGGCCCTGTCACAGTCCAAGGACCAAGACGGCCCCGTGGCGCTGGTCACGAAGTTGAAGAGTCTTTTCGTCCATGAACCCTCTGCCTCGTTCTCTTCTCGCACTGCCAGTGCCAGGAGCGGTTCCCTAACATCGCACCACATCTCCCCAAGATGGTCTCCGATACTTCTCACAGAAGAGTAACGCAGAAGAGCAAGATTTAGCCAGAATTGGTTTCTGCCCCGCGAAATCGCGTGGTGCGGATGATGGAAAGTTCTGCGATAATATAAGGAAAGCCGGAAAGTGATTATTTGTTAGGTTTTGTCGTACAACTTTCTGGTCGTATTATGCTGTGAAAATCAATATAGCCTTCCCAACCGAATAGTCCCTCCTCCTACGAGCGTAGCAGACCCCGTGAGTCATAATAGGACGGAGCGCATTCGTGAACACCCACCTCAAACTGCAAGACCCATTCATCGTCCATCAGGACCCGGTTCTTTATTTCCGGGTTAACGGACGCGCAATAAGGCAGTCTGGATATGATGTCGCGACGAAAGAAGCGTCCAGCAGAGATGACGGTGGGGTTCACCACCGCCCACAGACTCGGATCCTTGGAGGGTCCCTGGGCATGGAGCTTAGAAAGGCGTCCGGGGTTGAAATCCATCAGCAGCAGCGATCCCTGCTGCGCGACGGCACAACGCGTGCCGGCAAGTGTCTGTCGGTCGCGGATCTCGTCGCTGCATTCGCGCCATCGCGTCGATTGGGGGCCCCATTCGTGCCACGGACGGATGGGGGCGCTCGTGAACGCGTGGTCCACGCGTTTTGCCAGCCGCGACACGAAACCCATTACGGTGCGCGAATTCCTGACAGTCGGCGCGGCGCGGCGCGAAGACCTCATGGCCTCGGCGGCGTACTTGCGGAATACGCTATGGTGGACCCAGAAGGAAAATTTGCGGTCCTCGAGGCCAGGTCGACGTAATTGAATGTCGAAGCCGAGAACAGCGTCAGCGGGAGAGGACTTAAACGGTAGCCTAGACGACTGCAGAGTGGGTAGCGTGGAGGGATTGCTCGCCAGTGGGGTTCTATTACGCATCTGAAGGCGCACCCGGGCACGGGGTTGAAGGGATGGCAACTTGAGTACGCAGGCTGTTTGGAGAGTAAACAAAGGGTTGTCTTTTCCCTCCACGATATTGCAAACTTCCAAGGAAAAGTCGTGTTTGCGCGCGAGGACTATCACATCCTTCGAAACAAAGGCAATTAGGGGAAAGTAGGTTCCTTCTGGGACTCGTCGAACCTGTTTGAGTCGTCGTGGTGAATATCAGTCCGAAGGGCTGTATGAAAACCTTACACAATGAGTGTACCCTCTAGTCCAGTCAACAAAGTAGATCTTCTGGTGCCGACCTGGAAGTCTGGCGCGGGTTTTGTGGGTGACGATCATGACGAGGTACGAGCCCATGACTTCCATCCCTAACTCGCAATCAGAGGGGGATTTGCACTTCAGGTCAAGACCAAACGTCCAGTTTGACGCGAGATCGTGTGATTTTCCTGTCGTAAAGTGCAAGAACTGGATGTGCATACGATTCCATATCGCGTCGCGGCTGTCAGAGATATCATATTAGCGCGTCTGATGACTTTGGAGCGGTGAATACTGACTAGAAGGCTACTACAACCAGGTCCTGGCTGACATCCAGTACATACCCTTTCGGGATGATGGCATTGCCGAGTTGAATATTAGTCCAGCCCAGCTCCGAGTCTTGGGGGCCCTCGTCGCCTTGTAATAAGACACGCGATATGTCGGCATATGACCAACCCGGGGGGGCGTGCCAGTCCGAGTCACCCATTCGCATCGCCGCAACGTGACCACTTTGCACGACATATTCGACAGTCCACAGGATATTGTGATACCTGTGGCGCGCAAAACGCTCCCCGATGTCAACCTTCCGCCACGCCACTTCCCACTGCTCCAGGCTCTTGAGGAGCTCTGAACTGCAGATGCCCGGCACGAACAGATCCTCCACGCCACTGCTCATGGTTTGGAAATGTCGTTGTAGCAGCTGTGAATCCTCGATTAGGGTGCGGACTCGATAACATAATTGTTTGCAGGTTATGATGTCCCGAAGAGGTAGACAACACACGATAAGGATGATCACCTCCGAAGGAAGCTCAAGTAAGGAAGCGACCATCGCGAGGGTAATGTCGCTAAGAGAATGGGGGGGCTGGTACTTGCAGGGGCACTTGTGTGGCCCTGTGGATATAAATCGTTGCGCGACGGCCGCCAACAGAGAGTCGGCTGGTAGGCGGTGCTACCAGACTAGTACGCCGTTATGACACTACCACACAAGGCAGTAATACCCAAAAGAGTCATGTGGCTGTCACCCAAAAAACATCGAAAATTGCGGCTTTAAGACCTTATCCGGGGTTAGTTCCACAGCCAACTGAAGTGAACAACGCAGCCACTACAGTAACGGTAGTTGGAAATTAGTACTGCGATAAGGTGGTGGCAGTGGCAACAGGTCCCAGGGGTCGTTGCCGATGGCGATGGTGTTCTGCCACTGACCGAAAGGAACATGCGGCCCGTTGCCCTGACTCCAAGCCTGACTCAGAAAATTATTGTTGATGACCGTCCTCAGGCTTTTGTGGTATCCCTTCAAGTCTCTGTACAGGAAAGCGAACAGGTCTACCTATGTAGTGAAATATAAATTTCAGGTATGAGACTTGCTACGCATTGGCAAGCACTGCCACTTCCTATCCTCCTGCTGATGTCCTGGATTTAAGCGATACCTGTCATTCCCCACACAATTATACACGCATGGCGGGGTGAACTCCAATACCGTGAGAACAATCATTTCTATTGAGAACTTGGTTTTGTGGAAGTCGAAAATGAAGTGTGCTGTACCATTAATAATACGGCGCTCCGCCACACTCAACGCCATACCACGAAAGGGATTTACGGGAGTCTAGATAGCTCCTTATGTGCAACCTGGTTCCCACACCGCCCACACAGAGAGAAAAGCCTGTGCACGAGCGTTGTGGCTGTCAAAGGTGTGGGGAAGAGTTGAACCTGATTCAGGGTCCTCGATACTGGAGTCGCCAGACCTACTACTACTAGTCATACATTGTGGAATGTTTCCCGCTTTCCACTGAACCAGGGAGGCGCCTCGTGTCGTAAGCGAACTGGTGTCCCTCTCCTCTATCGATGGGATAACGGGATGGCTAGCGTTAATTAACAGCGCGCGGAGCGGAGTACTGGTTTGCTGCATTTTCAATAAAGACATCATTAAGTTCGGCTGGTCCGCCAAAGGAGACGAGTCGCGAATCACGCGCACAGGAAGGGCGGAATAATGGTGACGCGGAAGCTTTGCATTCTAATAGTTCCATTTTGAAAAGTACCAGGCGCGTGTCTTGACAGGCGGTAGCGTCGTTCTAACACTTCAGAGCCCGCATTCCACGTTTTCATAAAAACACAAGCACATGATCAGCACCAGACCTTGGTGTCGCGTCATGTCCAGGGTGCAGTTGCGGCAGTGCCTTGCGGGGTGGGGCTGAACCCCTCTGTGGAGTGGAAGTGTTCCTCAGTTGAGGGAGGACGTCCTCTACTCCGAAATCGGGAGATACAGATTCTATGAAGACCCTAAGACGTGACTAGCAGCTGTGTCCCATTGCGATCAACGCTCTAAAAGCGCCTCGCGGAAGTTTCAAGTCACAGATGTATGAGGAGCTTGACCTTCGCAGGTTGCTGGCTTTGAGCCAGCTTGGTGAGTCCGCCCCTAGTCCGCAGACGAAAAGGTGGGTATCGATCAAGTGTGGAAATACCACGGTCTGATCAAAGCCACATTCTCGTGCTTTGGGTCAAACAGGTAAGGAAAAATCTGGAAATCATTGACAACTTTGCTCCAGTAAGGCATCGATACCCCAGAGAAATTAGCAGAGGTGAAGGGTCTGCTAATCCCGGTGGGGTGATCGGATTCCGGGGATGTCCGGAGCACAGGTGACTTACTCGGTTGCGTCCATGATGCATGATGATCTATGACGTTCTACTTTTCGTCTATTGCCCCCGCTTTGTCCCCACAATGTCCCCACCGTCATCAGCTCTCTTTCTCCTTGCCCCACCACTTACCTATCTCCGTACATCCGGCTCCGCCTTCCAACGTGTTCTATGTCTTGCTGGTGGAGTACTAGGAGCCGCAGACCCCTAAGAGTAAAGGGTGAGGCATGGTGGTCATGGTCATGAACTCATCTTGCGGACACTGCCGAGATCGGAGAGTCCGAGCGGAACGAAGATGGATGTATGTCTCATCCTACATAGTTCTAACTTGCCACAATTCGGCTTCTTTTTCCAAAGCTGGGTGGAAAATCCTCATCAGCGTTAGCAATAATAGTGTTTGGCCTCAGGCTGCACAAAATTGCTTGAAACATGAAGAAAGAAAACGACCCTGGCACCGCGGAGCGCGAGCCGTTATCGACGCGAAGACCTGATTCCCGTGTGTGACCATAGCGACAAGACCCCAATTCATTCTAACATTAGTCGACAGGGAAGGCTTCGACCAGAGTGTACGCGCAAGGTTTGGAAGCTATCTCAGACGTAACACAATCCGACCGTTCGGAGCAGTGCACATAACCTTATTGGCAAACATGGTTTAGCCTCGTATGAGGATCCCTATAGGGAAAACAATGGTGTATATGATGGGAAGTTACACTGGCAGTATATGTACATGTTACTCAGACTAACGTTGAGAGATCTTCTTCTGGTCAGCAATGGTGTGAACCCTCTCGAACGCTAGAAGGAGACACGTCAATGGTGCCACTATACGAACATAACGCAAGTATGCCAACCGTCTTTGCTAATGTATTCCCTTTCATCCCATAGCTGCTTGAGCTACGGAAACAATAAGGGTTAGCGCCGGAGCAGATAGGTATCGGAGGGTTCACGGACATTATGTTTCACAATGAGGTCGTGGACATAGCGCGCAATGAACTGGCGGCTGATAGGACACAGGAATGAGCAAACGGAACAGGCACCAATTAGAGTCACGAACATGAGGGTGATGGCAGTGTCTCGATTCTCGGGAAGACCCGATGCACGGACGTGTTCGTCCCAAGTCCTCGAAGCCTAAAACATCGTGATACAATGGTCAGAAAGGTGTCCTAAGGAGTCAAGTGCGCGTTCTCACATGGTACACAGCGGCATTGGTCATCAAGGCTGAAGTAACCACCACCCGGATGGAATTACCGCTGAGCTGTAGCACTGTGAGCAGGACATGGTGAGAATTGAGCAGAGCACAGACCTCTTTCCAAGCCAACGCCTGTGTAGAATCTGAAGTGAACCAACTCATGTCTGTGGTGGCGAAAGTAGACGCGAAAGAACCTGCCTTTTATTGTAGCAGCCGTCGGCAGAAGAACTACGAGACGTGATGGTGTACTGATGGTGTGGCGTCTGGTGACCTCCTGCAACACCCGGAGCCTTTGAAGTTTTCATGTCCGAAAGCATTGATCGATGTAGAATGGTATAATGGGCGCCATGATTCTCGAGTCATTGTGGTGTCAGGCTACACCAACTTCGGATTGGGTGGCACTTGAAAGGAAGATTTACAGAGAAGAATACGAAGTGTGGTTGTAGTCGCGGAGATTCCCAAACTAAACCTTCGCCAGTCATGCGGAGAGATAAATTCGCCGCCCCTATCTGGGTTCCAGAACGTAACAAGAAAAGGTGTTTCGGGGGAAGGGTTGTGAAACAAGGAAAGAAATTAGCACAGAGCGACAATTACGAAAAAGACCGCGCGGAAGCCTGACAGTCTCTGAATGGATTCCCTAGATGCTGGTAACGCGGCCGGATGGCTGAAATGAAACCCGCTCCTCCCTCATGTAGGTCCCGTGAGGTGCATAATGCGAGGAAGGGGAGTGTGGTGAAGACATCTAGAGCCCTAGCTTGGCATGTGATCAAGACCATATGATTGAGCGATGAAGCAATGATTGAAGCGTTGCAGACGATTCCTTTGCCAATTTGCGCTTACGAAGCGGCGCCGTTCGGTGCTGAAAGAACAGCAGTGTACAGGATGATGCGTCATGATGCCGTAGATGGCCCGCAGCGTGCAGTAAGTCAGCGATACCATATATATATGATAAGAACTATCCAATTCGCAGAAGCCCGGCGGATTCACGGAATGGTATAACGCATGGTTCGCCCGCGTATGCGATCAGAGACGGGGCCGATGGCGTCGTCTTCCCACCGCAGAATGAGATGAAACACCACGCTTGCAACGTACTACTCATTAATTGCCAGTGACTGGTCACCAGTCCGGGCGCCACTGCGAAGCTACCACCCGGATTGCCCAACGGGATCCTCGAAATCGCCCCTTTATCGCCGGTGTATGACACGCTCTGGCTGTCGGCCCATCAGATAGCAACACAGTAGGGGGGGGGAAAAGTGGCAAACGAAGAAACGCCAATCCTACATTCGCCGACCTGGGCCGTCGACAACGATGCCTAACTTCCATTTACGCAACTGCCAAGGAAAAGTTGAATGGAGAGCAGCGCTAACCGTTAGGCAAACGATGGACAACCGGATTCTAGAACCCTGCCGGAATGCACACCCGAACGCGGTCATACTTAAGTTAATGAATCCGAGGCGCATGATACGTATAGCGTCAGGTACGCGCTGATACTGCCAATCACGATCACCTGAGTGAGGAAGGAATCAGTTCCGTTGCCTTTCTCTGAGAATGGAAGGAGCTCAGATCGCCCTGATTCGGATGGATCAACAAACGTGTTTGTATTATCGTTTCCTCGTTGCCTGTCGTGCGTCACTTGGAAGTCTTGCTGCTCGATCCAGTTTTGCCGAACTTGCCAAATCACTCGCCCCCACCCCCACACGAAACCTCCAAATATCCTGACTGTACACCCGAAATTGAAGCCCAACTGGTAGCAACTGGTGGTCGTAACTCTAACCATGACCTCATAATAACGTCTTGCGACCAACAGGCGGCAGCGGCCTCCGTCAAATCACACCATGGGAAGTTGAGGAGGTCCAGGGGCTGGTCACGGTAACCTATTTCCCGAAGCTGCTGACCTTGACGAGCTTGAAGCTTGTAGCCTCTCTTGAGTCCTAGTCTGGGGTGATGAAATGCCTCTGACGCGAGGTGAGCTTCCCTACTCCAACTTGTAAGTCGTAACTTCTATTAACTCGGATTAGATTTACTTTGGAACTATTCCCCACAAGCTCCGCAAGCCCCGCAATGGCGTAACTACCTTCCCTCACCCTTTTCACAGTCCTCTGCGAATAAAGAAGGCAATCAACTACTGATTGATTGATGCAATACCTGACGAGAGGGAGGGCATTCGCGGTTCCACTGCACTATATCCGAGTCTATGACCCTTTTGTTCGATCAAGAAAATACCATTGAACACATTGAGTGGTACGTCACAAAGAGCTGAAACACTAGCTAATTGTTGAGTATTCCTTATTGCATAGTGCAAGGTTGTTTGCTATTTCGCCAGGGCCCAGGACGACGACCCAGTCTGAGTTGGGTTCACGTTACTTTGGAGCATCAGCTTCACTCGTAAGGAGTGAGCATATGCGAGTGTGCCAGATCTATTATCGGGATGCTATTCTCTCATCTAAGAAATGGTCTCTGGTAGGGATGGTAGCAATATCGCCATCATGGTTGACCAGCGAGAGCTCGGTTTACCACCGAAGCCAGTCCATTAGGCGGATCTTCACGGAGAGTCAGGTCACCCTTCACAAGCCTCACACATTACAAATTCAACTTATTCATGATCACTTCCGGGAGATCGTCTATTAGACACGGTGCAACTCGCCGCGCTTCGTCGGGTTTAATGGAATATATGAACCCCTACGTTAGAAGTGCGGATCCAAACCCCCTATACCCATAGCCCATACAACCGTCGTGGACGGGAGGCTAGATCTCTCATGAAGTGTGACTCACATACGGGAGATGACTTGATGACTGTCAAGACGAGCCCCGAGCCCAACGTTCAGCAGTGCGTGGAGCCATCGACTCTATTTACCCCGTGGGCCAAACTACCACCTGCGTAGAACACCATTGGGTGCCAGTGCCTCTGCAAAGTTTGCGGCATCATACACCTAAGTAGGGTACAGGGCATCCTTTTCTGCGATCGTCTTACTATGAATTGTCGTAACTGATACGAGGGATTCGATGAGGCGATCATACCTACGTCCAAGCAGGATTCTTCGCGTCATCTTACTGCTCCCGCGTCGGCAGTGTGGATCTTCCGCCTACCCTACCTCTAGCCAGGTGGCACACGCTACAGGCATTTTACAATGTAATCCCAGTCCAATTCAATCCTGGTAAATCTGACCATTCAGGTTTCAGGATTTTGGGGATTGAATTATTACATTGTAAAATGTCCACGGTGATATGAGGGATGACGCGCATGGGAAATTTGCCAGGTGCGGAACCCGGGCTTAGGGTCCCGCAGCAACCGACACTGCGCCTTCGTCAACGATCGTCCGCGGAGACGCCCTGCAAGTTGTACATGTGATACGCTTCGGTATTTTCTTGATGTACCCAACCCTTTGGATTGCGTCAGGGTGCTAATTGGATGAACCTTCACTTCCAGCTATAAGCGACTCAGTCTCACTTAGCTCACGTCCAGAAAGAGAGAAGCGGGTTCGCGGCTATAATACTCTTACAGGTTTTGTGGTGGAAGTAGCGCCTGTCGCCGCGGCTTCACGACGCCATGATTACCGCGTTATTTCCGTGTGAGACGCGAATTGTAAGACGCGAATTCGAAGAGAAGGCCGAGATACGCGTATCGCCGGCCCGTAAGCCACGAAGTGTCACGGATCGTCCCAGATAGATCGGGTACAACAGTGATGGCGTCGACGATAACTCACCTGTCAGGTTTCTTCGTCTCAAGAGAGGTCAGACCAACTCGGGCTCCGAGGCCTGAAGAACAATGGCCCCTGATCAGGCTTGAACCATCGTACCTCGAAGTTCAGCTCACGGCTCCGCATTGCCCGTATCACAAGAGGGGCATCAGATTGAAGGAGTGACGTGGCGTGGCAAGAACACGCACAGGATGAAGCTCTGCCTCGATGACCACAACATAGCTCCGCTTCAAACGAAGTGTACCACGTGGCACCAATGTCGCGAAAGTGCATTCAAGGGGAGCCCCAGCCCGTATCACTGCCAGACAAAAACCGCCCACTGTGATGCTAAGAACCAGTGATGTCCTCGTTCGCTGTGTGGTGTTGATGCGCGGGCGTATATCTGTTAATCTTCTAAAGTTGTAGATCCGTGGTCGGGGTGGTCGAGTGCAGTGATGGTACTCCGATGTTTGATTGGCTCTCCCGGACAGGGCGCGTGCCAGTGGCGGCTCTCGATTTCAAAGTTGCACCTGTACAGCCAAGCCTGAGCATGCCTGAGTATTTTGTGTTGCATCAACAACGCCATCGTCAATGCTGACAGCGCTGACATAGCGTGAGACACTGTATGATAAGCCCGTGGCATTACAAAGCAGATGTTGTAACCAACGTTCGCTGGCAATGGCGCGGGACAGACCTTACTAGCAAGACGCTAACATTCAACGTTCAACGTTCAAGATTGGGATGCGGATAGCTGGAAGCAAACTTCTTAACCTTGTCGGCAATATAGACAAGTGAACGCACCATCTTGATCTCTTGGCGCCGAAATACGGTACGGTACGGTTCAGGCTGCTGCCCGAGGGTCAGGACGGGGAGTTTGATGCGGCCGCGCTGTGGCGTAATAATCAACCGAACCAAAGGCTTGGATCGGTTGGTCAAGTGGGTTGGGCGGTCAAGGGGGTAAGTTTGATGTGATCGGCGTAATCAAGACAAGAATGGTGCACAGGTCTCAGGCCCCAATGCCAAAAGCAGGCCGTGGGTCCAGCACTTGTCATTTTAAAGAGGCATCTCCCCGCCATCAGGCGATCTGGTCTTTCCCCGCACAGGACCATTCAGCATGCCTGCAGTTCTCGATGTAAAGGATACGTATGGGGCGATTCTCATCGGTTGCTTCGTCGCAGTTGCGTGAGTAGTCACCACTGTCCCCGTCGCAGATCACTTACATCAGATAGACTCTCTGGAATTTTGGCTCTTCAGACATGTATTTACTATCGGCTGTACCCAAAGGACAGGGGATTGAACAAAGTCATGGTGAGATGCATCCTATTTTTGCACGAACGTGTCCATGACCCGCTTATGTTCACAGGTCGCCGTTGTGTGGTAAGTGGTGAAGCTGGGTTTCAGCGTGTCACCATGCTAAGTGCTGCATTCGAAACGTAGGACACTGGATGCCACACATACGTGTCTCATATGTTCTTCTGCTTGGAAATATCTCATCGCAAACTTTGGAAACGTCTCGAATCGAGGACACGTACCAATGTGAGTACCGCACCACGTCCAACTTGCCGACGTTCTCACCTCCTCTCGATGCAGCACCGTTGCAGTACGTAGCAAGCCCTTGATTGCCCACGTCTTCGTTCTGACCGCCCAACAATAGCTTAGCATCGGAGTTACGGTACGTCTGATTCGTGTCTAAACCAATTGGTGAGGTTGTTTATATTTTCTTTTCAGGTTTTTGTCACGCTCATCGCGCATCTGTACGTGGGGGTCATTACTCTGATTGAGGAAAAGACATAACGCACCTTGCTGCAGTTTCTATGTACGAAGGCTGCTGCGCCGTGAGCTATTCTCCTCACTCTATCTCTTAATATGGTGTAGTGACGATCATCACAGTAAGCAATAACAACTGGTTCGTCGTCGGACCTTTGGTGAGCACCCCGATGCAGAGTACATTTCGCTCGTTACTTAACTGCGAGCGTTAGTTGTTATTAGTGTTTGGGCGTGTAGGTCAGTCATCGTCTTTTCTTTGCAATGCTTCGAGTTCACTGACCCGCTCGCAGTCTCAGGTCTCGGTATGCCACCCATCTACTCCCCTTGATGGATATCTGATCGCTCGCACTCTCAACATAGTCACGACTGTTGAATTGTGAGTTCTGTTCTGTGCTTCTGCTCGCAGAAATAGTTAACAATCTCTAGGGCTCGACTTCAAAATTTCCCGGCTTTCACTGCAAGGTTCAAGGCAAGTCGATTCGGACCTTTGTCCATCGGCCACTTATCTCATGCATTGAGCACAGTCCGTCTTCACACTTGGATTGGCGCTTTCGTCTGTTGCCGATGTGATAATCACTTTTGGGATGTGCTTCTATCTGCAAGAAAGTCGTCAAGGCTTGGGGACGTGAGAACAGTTTCTCGAACATCGCGCAAACACATATCTAATACGTTTGCGACCCCAGGCTGGATAAGGTCATTGGGTCGATTATTGTCTACACGGTCAATAACGGTGCTATCACCTGGTCAGTGTCTTTTCAACGGTTTTTGTTGTCGAGTAAAAGTCACTCATTCGTTATCAGTGTTTCTACTGTTGTCTCCATGATCTGTGTAAGCTTCCCATTTCAACTTTGCATTTACCATTCTGGACCCGTGACCTTACAAACCGCTCGGACAGTGGCTTGCCATGCCTCACAATCTTATTTTCATGGCGATTCATTTCGCGATTGGCAAGAGTAAGGCGGTGTTTTGTTTCGGCGTGTGACTCACGAGTTTGACTAACTGTGTTCGTTGCAGTGTACGCAAACTCCCTTCTTGCGACGTTAGTGGACTCCAACCCTGCGGTTCTAATCTGTACATACTGACTGAATGTGTTCTAGGCTCAACACGCGGCAGGCCCTGCGCGGGCGCGCAGTCCAGCTTAAGGAGGCAGCAGGGCACGCACTGCCCGTCTTATTGCCCAGCTCATTTAGCCATGCAATACGTAGCCCGCCGCCCGCCGTATGTTTTGGCGTCTCTCGAGTCTAAAATCCACAGTACTTACTGTATGAGCCCGCAGGATGGAACAATCGGCTTCGCTGATTCGGGGGAAACTAAGGGGATGCGCCTTACGTATTCACCCCAAGACGACGAAGTGGCATCGACGCAGGGTGTACAGCTCCACATCACCGTCGAGAAAACCGTGCAGTACGACGCCGACGATCGTATGTCAGGGCCATCACCCGCGGCCTTACCCACCTTGGAGTCTATGCATGCAGAGGTCTGAATTGGATCTCTCATTCACGCCCACATCTACGTTCATAATTTCATACGACCCACTTAATGTCTTCATCCGGTTACGTGCGTATTTATTGGACAATAGGTATAGGATTAGGTTACATCGATATTTATACAGGGATCTGTGTTGTACGCTATGCCACTTCGTTCCTTTGTATTACTTCGGTTGTGTAAAATCTGACGTGTTGTACAGACGAAGACAGGGGATATCGGGGATATCATACCAGTCCGATACGAAGTCTTGACAAATTATACAGGAACACCACCTCAACAGACGCGCGCCGAGCGCGTATCGATCGACACTGCAATCGAACAAGACGACGGGTTGCCTGACAAGCTAATCTCAGACGGCGTGGCCTAGGGCTCCCTCTGGACATCGGGTTGTTTGTATTGGCACGGTTTGTTATCACAAGGCGATTTCGCATCAACTAACGCCAGTATCAGCCGACAATGGCTGATGGTTCATAAGTTGGATTTGCGCTAGGCTTGAGGGCGTGCAGCCACCTTTGATAGGGCAAAAGATACCGCACGTCAACGCGACACGAGTTGCTGCCGTGACGCCCTCTCTACGGGGAAAAGGCGATGTACGCGGCTCATTGGAGAATGATATTGTAATGGCCGCAGGCTGA
>WNGR01002841.1_pt1 | contig 18963 bp, 18 predicted proteins | sample 5407581 | NCBI WGS metagenome assembly WNGR01 (sample SAMN13153383, study PRJNA577476) | soil metagenome | isolation source: 80 cm soil or saprolite under Garry oak tree replicate 2 | place: USA:California | collected 2016-06-15 | reverse complement strand
CTGTTGCCAGGTGCCTCCGAACCCCGCCTGAGGCTGCTAAGACCTCAGGACTTCAGATCGGTATTCCAAACCGCATTACGCGGCCTGGGCAACCGGAGCATAGTTGTCGTTTGCAACTATGAATTTGGCCCGATAACGGCGGAACCATGCCGAGCAAAAGCACGCCCTTTACGCCCTCGTCGATCCTATTTCGCCCCCGTGCCAGGATCAGTAATCAGTGGTCAGTGATCAGAAACCTGTCAATCTGACCTCTGATTACTGACTACTGACCCCTGGTGGTGGAGGCGCCGGGTACTGCCCCCGGGTCCGAATGGTTTATTACGACGGCCATTTATCGCCATAGCCGGCTTGCGCCGGCACCACTGAATATAGGCGCTAAAGGTTGACGAAGAAAGAGCGCCGGGGCAGAGCGGATCGTGCTTGGCCCAAGAATCGCAGGCCAAGCGGATTGGCTGCGCAGCGCCAGCGCGAAATGGAACGGCGTCAAAACTGCTCCAGCGTGGGCAAATTGCGGCCAAATCCGCGCGGGCTTTAGCTGGCCGTCGCACAGCTCGGCCGGTCAGGGTGGTTGAGCGCCGCAACAAAAACCCTGTGCTGGAACCGGCACTACCCCTGATTGTAGTCCTGGGGACTGGTTGCGCTTGATAGAAAATCGTCGCAATTGCTTCCCGTTGCCGGCTGGAATGTGCTAACGAAAGCCAGTGCGTCATCGCGTGGGAGGCGCGGGCGCAGTCGCGGGGCGAGGGGAGGAGCTATGCCTGAGGACGTCAACCCGTCCCAGAAGGGACCGCGTATCGGTTTTTCGGTCCGTGGTCCGCGGGATTTCTGGGGCGGCATTGTACTGATCGCGCTCGCGATCCTTGCCATCTGGGCCTCGCGGGACCTTCCGGGCCAACGCGGATTTGCCTTCGGTCCCGGCACCGCGCCGCGGCTGTTCTCCGGCTTGCTCGCATTCATCGGCGCCGCGGTCGCCGCGGGTGGTCTCTTCGTCGAAGGGCCGCCGATCGAAAAATACAAAATCCGCGGTCCGCTCCTCGTCATCATTTCGATCTTACTCTTTGCCGCCCTCATCCGCCCGTTCGGGTTGGTCGTTGCGAGCTACGTCGTTTTCATCGTCTCGATCCTGGGATCGACCGAAATGCGCTGGATCGAAAGTGTCATTGCGGCAGCCGTGATGACCCTGTTTTGCGTCTTGCTCTTTGTCTACCTCCTCAATCTGCCGTTCCAGCTTTGGCCGCAGTCGAACGCGCCGACGATCCTGTGGAACCAGACCGCCGACATCGTCAAGAATACCCTGTTGATGTTTCAGAAAGCGCCGCCTCGTCCATGACGGGTCTCCGGCCAAGTCTCCGAATCACGGGTTGAGGTTGCCATGTCCGAACTCCTCTCGAACCTCCTGCTCGGCTTTCAGGTCGCGTCCAACCCGTACAATGTTCTGTTCTGTCTCATCGGCGCCCTGGTCGGAACCCTGGTCGGCGTCCTGCCTGGCATCGGCACGGTCGCCACGATCGCGATGCTGTTGCCCATCACCTTCGGGTTGCCGCCGGTGGGCGCGCTGATCATGCTCGCCGGCATCTATTACGGCGCGCAGTACGGCGGCTCGACGACCTCGGTCCTGGTCAACATCCCGGGTGAAGCGACATCGGTCGTCACCTGCCTGGACGGCCACCAGATGGCGCGGCAGGGCCGCGCCGGCGCAGCGCTCTCCATTGCCGCCATCGGCTCGTTCTTCGCCGGCTGCGTGTCGACCGTGCTCGTCGCCGCGCTCGGCGGACCGCTGACCAGTCTCGCACTCCTGTTTGGGCCGGCAGAATACTTCTCGTTGATGGTGCTGGGCCTGATCTTCGCGGTCGTGCTGGCCAAGGGCTCGGTGCTCAAAGCCATCGCCATGGTCCTCACCGGCCTGCTGCTATCGATGGTCGGCTCGGATCTCGAGACTGGCGCTGGCCGCATGACCTTCGACGTTGCCGAACTGGCCGACGGCATCGGCTTCACCAACATCGCCCTCGGCCTATTCGGCTTTGCGGAAATCATCCGCAATCTCGAACTGCCGGCCGAGAGCCGCGAAATCGTGAAGGCGAAGGTGACCGGCCTGATGCCGACCCGAAAGGACCTGATTGATTCGTCGGGGGCGATCGCTCGCGGCACGGTCCTGGGATCGATCCTCGGCATCCTGCCCGGCGGCGGCGCGGTGATTGCGTCGTTCGCCGCCTATACCTTCGAGAAGCGCATCGCCAAGGATCCGTCTCGGTTCGGCAATGGCGCGATCCAGGGCGTCGCGGCCCCCGAGAGCGCCAACAACGCCGCGGCGCAGACCGCGTTCATTCCGCTCCTGACGCTGGGCATTCCGCCAAACGCAGTGATGGCGCTGATGGTGGGCGCCATGACCATCCACGGCATCGTGCCGGGGCCGCAGGTGATGACCAAGCAGCCCGAGCTGTTCTGGGGCATGATCGCGTCGATGTGGCTCGGCAACCTGATGCTGGTCATCATCAATCTGCCGCTGGTGGGCGTCTGGGTCACTCTGCTGCGCGTGCCGTATCGCCTGCTCTACCCGGCCATCGTCGTGTTCTGCTGCATCGGCATCTATTCGATCAACAACTCGCCGACCGACGTGGTGATCTCGGCGCTGTTCGGCGTGATCGGCTTTTGGCTGGTGAAGCACGACTTCGAGCCGGCGCCGTTGCTGCTCGGCTTCGTGCTGGGGCCGCTGATGGAGGAGAACCTGCGCCGTGCCATGCTGATCGCGCGCGGCGACGCCACCGTATTCTTTACCCGTCCGATCTCGGGCACGTTGCTTGCCATCGCCATTTTCCTGCTCCTCCTCGCGGCGCTGCCCATGATCCGCAAGCGCCGCGAAGAGGTCTTTGTCGAGTAGCTGGATCGCCCCGCGCGGGTTTGGCCATCTAAGAGAGGGACAGCGATGTTCAAATTACTGTTCCGTGCACTTGCCGCTGTCCTCGCGCTCGGATTGGCCTCGGCGCCCGCTTGGGCGCAATCCGATTATCCGCGACGCACGATCACGGTGATCGTGCCATTCGCCGCCGGCGGGCCGACCGATGTCGTAGCCCGCATCGTCGGCGAGCACATGTCGCGCACCCTTGGCCAGCAGCTCATCGTCGAGAACGTCGTCGGTGCGGCCGGCACGACTGCCTCGACTCGGGCGATGCGCGCCAACCCCGACGGCTATACCATCGAGATGGGCCACATGGGCACGCATGCCGCCTCGGTCGCGCTCTATCCGAACCTCGCCTACAAGCCGGACGTGGACTTCGAGCCGATCGGCATGGCCGCCGGAACGCCGGTGCTGATCCTGGGGAAGAAAGATCTTCCGCCGAAGGACCTCAAGGAATTCATCCCCTATGTGAAGGCGAACGTCCAGAAGCTCAACCAGGCGCATGCCGGCGTGGGCTCGGTCTCCCATGTCACCTGCCTGCTCTTCAATTCGATCGTGGGCGTGAAGCCGACAGCGGTGCCATTCAACGGCACCGGTCCCGCCATGAATGCGCTGGTCGGCGGCCAGGTCGACTACATGTGCGATCAAATCGTCAATGTCGTTTCCCAGGTGCAGGGCGGCACGATCAAGGCCTTTGCGATCGGAACGGCCGAGCGCAATCTAGCCCTGCCGAATGTTCCGACAGCCAAGGAAGCCGGGCTCCCGGAGTTCCAGGCGTCGGCCTGGAATGCGTTGTTCGCTCCCAAGGGGACGCCGAAGCCAATCCTCGACAAGCTCACTGCCGCGCTCGACAAGGCGCTCGACGACGACAACACCCGCAAGCGCTTGCTCGAGCTCGGCAGCGATCTCCCGGACAAGGCCAGGCGGGGCCAGCAGCCGCTTGCCGCTCTGGTCAAGAGCGAGATCGCCCGCTGGACGCCGATCATCCAGGCGGCAGGCCCGATCAACTGACGTTGCGCCGCGCGCCGTGACGGGATCGGAGGGAGGGCGGTACAATCCGCCCCGACTCGCCCCTCTCCCGCGCGAAGCCAAGAAAGATGCGCCAGTACCAAGACCTGACGGAGCGGATACTTGCCGACGGCGTCGAGAAACACGACCGCACCGGCACCGGCACGCTTTCGGTCTTCGGTCACCAGATGCGCTTCGACCTCGCCCAGGGCTTTCCGCTGCTGACGACCAAGAAGCTGCATCTCAAGTCGATCATCTACGAGCTGCTCTGGTTCCTCGCCGGCGATACCAACGTCAAGTATCTCAACGACCACGGCGTCACGATCTGGGACGAGTGGGCGGACGAGCGCGGCGATCTCGGTCCCGTCTATGGGCAGCAATGGCGCTCATGGCCGAAGCCGGGCGGTGAGAAGATCGATCAGATCGCCAATGTGGTCTCGGCGATCCGCCGCAACCCGGATTCGCGCCGGCTGATCGTGACCGCCTGGAATCCGGCGGAAGTCGACAAGATGGCGCTGCCGCCATGCCATTGCCTGTTTCAGTTCTATGTCGCCAAGGGCCGCCTCTCCTGCCAGCTCTACCAGCGCTCGGCCGATGTCTTCATCGGCGTGCCGTTCAACATCGCCTCCTATGCGTTGCTCACCCTGATGGTGGCGCAGGTAACCGGCTACAAGCCTGGAGACTTCGTCCACACCCTTGGCGACGCCCACCTCTATCTCAATCATCTCGACAAGGCGCGCCTGCAGCTCTCGCGGGCGCCGCGCAAGCTGCCGCGGATGCTGCTCAATCCGGCGGTGACCGACCTCTTCTCCTTCCGCTACGAGGATTTCACGCTCGAAGACTACGACCCGCATCCGCACATCAAGGCCGAGGTGGCGGTGTGAGCGGAAAGGACGGGGAAGCCGCGACCTTGCCAAAGCGGCAGCGCGTTGACCTCGTCCTCGTCGCCGCCGTTGCCGACAATGGCGTGATCGGGCAGGGCGGCCGTCTGCCGTGGCGGCTCAAATCCGAGCTGCAGCATTTTCGCGCTGTCACCATTGGCAAGCCGGTGGTGATGGGGCGCAAGACCTATCTCTCGATCGGCAAGCCACTCGAGGGCCGCACCAATATCGTGCTCAGCCGTGATCCTGCTTTCGCCGCGCCGGGCATCCTGGTGGCGCCGAGCATCGAGGCCGCGCTGGCGGCGGCGCGGGGCGATGCGCTGCGGCGCTCCGCCGATGCCATCGCCGTCATCGGCGGCGCCGATGTCTACGGCCGGACCATGGCGATGGCCGATCGGCTGGTGATCACCCGCGTTCATCTGCAGCCCCAGGGCGACACAAAATTTCCCGATATCGATCCGAAACTGTGGATCGAGGTCGAGCGCAGCGAGCATCGGCCGGGCCCGGGGGACGCAGCCGGCTTCACCACTGTCGTCTATCGACGCGGCACGATCGGTACCGCGCGCGGCGATGGCGCCGATTGAAAGACCAGCAAAATCTGCGCTCAGGCGCCGCACGGGCCTTGGATGCGTTGTAACGGGTACCCACCTCCCCTATAAGCTCGATTCAGATCGAGACCGATGCCCGCCGGTTTCAAGTCCGCGGGCGAGGAGATGTCCAATGCCGTGGAACAATCAGGGCGGCGGCCCCTGGGGATCCGGGGGCAAGGGCCCGTGGGGCTCGGGGCCGCAATCATCGGGCTCGACCCCGCCCGACCTTGAAGAGCTGTTGCGCCGCAGCCAGGACAAGCTGCGCACCGTGCTTCCAGGCGGCGGCAATCTCGGCGGCAGAGGCATCAGCCTGATCCTGCTCGCCGCGATCGTGATCTGGGGCTTTTCCGGCTTCTTCCGGGTCGACACCGAGGAGCTTGGCGTCGTGCTGCGGTTCGGCAAATTCGTGCGGGAGGTGCAGTCGGGCCTCAACTACCACCTGCCCTATCCGATCGAGACCGTGCTGACGCCGAAGGCGCTGCGCATCAACAAGATGGATATCGGAATGCGGGTGGTCGAGGACTCGCGGGGCCGCAGCACGACCCGCGATATTCCGGAAGAGAGTCTCATGCTCACCGGCGACGAGAACATCGTCGATGTCGACTTTTCGGTGCTGTGGGTGGTCAAGCCGAACGGGGTCGGCGAGTACCTGTTCAACATCCAGCAGCCCGAGGGCACGGTGAAGGCGGTCGCCGAGAGCGCCATGCGCGAGGTCATCGGCCGCTACAATATCCAGCCGATCCTGACCGGGGAGCGACGCAATATTGAAGTCGCCGTGCAGGAGCTGATCCAAAGGGTGCTCGACAATTACGGGGCCGGAATTCAGATCACGCAGGTGCAGCTGCAGAAGGTCGATCCGCCCGCGCAGGTGCTCGATGCGCAACGCGAAGTGCAGGCGGCCCGCATCGACGCCGAGCGCCAGCAGAACGTGGCGCAGAGCTATGCCAACCGGGTGGTGCCGGAGGCGCGCGGCCGGGCCGCCAAGATCACTCAGGACTCCGAGGCCTATCGCGAGCAGACCGTCGCCGAGGCCAAGGGCCAGACCGCACGCTTCCTCCAGGTCTATGAGGAATACAAGAAGGCGCCGGACGTGACCCGCCAGCGCCTCTATCTCGAGACCATGGAGAGACTGTTCGGAGGCACCGACAAGATCATCATGGACACCAGCCCGCAGGGTGGCGTGGTTCCCTATCTGCCGCTCAACGAGCTGGCGCGGCCGCGTCCCCAATCGCCGGGCACGACCACTCAGGGAGGCGCCCGATGAGGCTCAATTTCGTTGGCGGCATCCTGGCCACACTCGTGCTGGTGGTGCTGATCCTCGGCTACGGCAGCGTGTTTCGGGTCGATCAGACTCGCCAGGCGCTGGTCGTACGGCTCGGGGAGCCGGTGCGCGTGGTCACCGATCCGGGCTTGAATTTCAAGATTCCGCTGATCGACAGCGTCATCCACATCGACAAGCGCATCCTCGATATCGAGAGCCCGGCGCTCGAGGTCATCGCGTCCGACCAGAAGCGGCTCCTGGTCGACGCCTTCGCCCGCTATCGCATCAAGGATTCGCTGAAGTTCTATCAATCGCTCGGTTCGGTCGGAAGCGCGAACTCGCAGTTGCAGATCCTGCTCAATTCGGCGGTGCGCCGCGTCCTCGGCGAGGCCACGCTGACCCATGTCGTGCGCGATGAGCGCGCCCAGCTCATGGTGCGCGTGCGCGAGCAGCTCGAAACCGAGGCCCAGGCCTACGGCATCGCCGTCGTCGATGTCCGCATCCGCCGCGCCGACCTGCCAGAGCAGAACAGTCAGGCCGTCTACGATCGCATGAAGGCCGAGCGCCAGCGCGAAGTCGCCGAGTTCAAGGCGCAGGGCAGCCAGCGGGCGCAGGAAATCAACGCCAGGGCGGATCGTGACGTGACCGTGCTCACCGCCGAAGCCGAGGCCAAGGCCCAACAGACCCGCGGCGAGGGCGACGCCGAGCGCAACCGCATCTTCGCCGACGCGTTCGGGCGCGACCCGGACTTCTTTGCCTTCTACCGCACCATGCAGGCCTACGAGGCCGGACTGCGTGCCAACGATACCCGCATGCTGCTCAAGCCTGATTCGGAGTTCTTCCGCTTCTTCGGCGATCCCACCGGCAAGGGCAGGAACGGCGGCTCCAAATAGCGGCCCCTGCCGATGGCGGTTGAGGACGATGTCGGACTTCGTCGTGGCCATCGGGCTGGTGCTTGCGATCGAGGGACTCATTTTCGCGGCCTTCCCGGGGGCGGCGAAGCGGTTGGCGGCTAACGCCGTGGAAACTCCCGAAGGATCGCTGCGCTTTGCCGGCGTGGTGTCCGCCATTCTGGGAATCGCCTTGATTTGGCTGGTGCGCGGATAGGCGCGCAGGCGCCGTTCACCGCAATGTGATGGTCCCGATTCCGCCCCAATCCCCACCCCAGTTGGGCAGAGTCGGGACTGGCCTTGCGTCTGCGCTCGGACAGGAGCACTGTCCTGGTCTCAACCTTCCGAGGAGCTTAGACATCCATGCTCGGCACTTTCGCCCGGTTCACCCGGCAGGTCCGCCGGCCCGCTTTGGCCGCGGTTGCCATTTCGACATTGGTTTTGCCGGCGTTTACGACCCCATCGGTCGCGCGCGGCCCCGACGGCATCGCCGACATCGCCGAACAGGTGATCGATGCCGTGGTCAACATCTCGACTTCGCAGAAGGTCGAGGCGCGCAACACCCCGATGCCGAACCTGCCCAACGACCCGCAGCTCGACGAATTGTTCCGCGACTTCTTCAACCGGCGCGGCCAGGGCGACAACAATCAGAACCGCGGCAACACGCCTCCGCGCCGCGTCAACTCGCTCGGTTCCGGCTTCATCATCGATGCCGCCGGCATCGTGGTCACCAACAACCACGTGATTGCGGACGCCGACGAGATCACCGTCATCCTCAACGACGGCAGCCGCATCAAGGCCGAGTTGATCGGCACCGACAAGAAGATCGACATCGCCCTCCTGCGGATCAAGCCCGACCGGCCGCTGAAGGCGGTGAAGTTCGGCGATTCGGAGAAGCTTCGGCTCGGCGAGTGGGTGATCGCCATCGGCAACCCGTTCAGCCTCGGGGGCACGGTGACCGCCGGCATCGTCTCGGCGCGCAACCGCGACATCAATTCGGGGCCCTACGACAACTACATTCAGACCGACGCCGCCATCAATCGCGGCAATTCGGGCGGGCCGCTCTTCAACCTCGATGGCGAGGTGGTCGGCATCAACACGGCGATCATCTCGCCATCCGGAGGCTCGATCGGCATCGGCTTTGCGGTCCCCTCGAAGACGGCGCTTGCGGTCATCGACCAGTTGAAGCAATTCGGCGAGACCCGGCGCGGCTGGCTCGGAGTCCGCATCCAGCAGGTGACCGACGAGATCGCCGAGAGCCTCGGCATCAGGCCCGCGCACGGTGCGCTCGTCGCCGGCGTCGACGAGAAGGGCCCGGCCAAGCCGGCCGGCATCGAGCCCGGCGACGTGATCGTCAAATTCGACGGCAAGGACATCAGGGAAATGCGCGACCTTCCGCGCGTCGTCGCCGACACGCCGGTCGGCAAGGACGTGCCGGTCATCATCGTCCGCAAGGGCAAGGAAGAGACCAAGACCGTCACGCTCGGCCGGCTCGAAGACGGCGAGAAGCAGGCCGCGCTGACCACGCCGGCGGACCCGGGCCCGGCGCCGGTGGTCAAGAAGACTCTCGGTCTCGAACTCGCGGGCATGAGCGATGACCTGCGCAAGAAGTACAAGATCAAGGACGCGGTGAAGGGCATCGTGATCCTCGGCGTGGATGCCGGCTCGGCGGCGGCCGACAAGCGGCTCAACGCCGGCGATGTCATCGTCGAGGTCGCGCAGGAGGCGGTCGGCAGCGCCGACGAATTCCTGGCCAAGATCGATAAGCTCAAGAAGGACGGCCGCAGAACGGCCTTGCTGCTGGTCGCCGGTACCGACGGCGAATTGCGGTTCGTGGCGTTGAGCCTGCAGTAGCAGACGACAGAAGGCAGACGACGGACGACGGAAGGCTTTCGGGCTTTCCGTCGTCTCTTTATCTGTCGTCCGTGGTCCGTCCTCCGTCGTCCGATTCAATCCAGCACGTGGTTGACCATCCCGTCGGCGAGTTTCGGCTCGAACCAGGTGGACTTGGGCGGCATGATCCCGCCGGCGTCCGCCACCGCCATCAGGTCCGCCATTTGCGTCGGGTAGAGCGCGAAAGCGACCGCCATCTCGCCGGACGAGACCCGGCGCTCGAGTTCGGCAAAACCCCGCGCGCCCCCGACGAAATCGATGCGCTTGTCGGTCCGCGGGTCGGTGATGCCAAAGAGCGGTTCGATCACATGGCGGGTCAACAGCGTGATCGGCAGCCGCCCGATCGGATCGTTTGCGGGCACGAGATCGGGCCGAATCGTCAGCCGGTGCCAGCGGCCGGCGAGATACATGCCGTACTCGCCGGGCGCCGCGGGGCGGACCGGCTGATCGGACGCCTTCACCGAGAAGCGTCCACCGAGTTCGGCGAGGAGTTCCCCCGGGCTGCGGCCGTTCAAATTCCGCACGACCCGATTGTAGTCCAGGATGGTCATTTCGTGATGCGGAAAAAGCACCGCCAGGAAATAGCTGTGCGAGGCCGCACCGTCGCCGCGGGCTTGGGCGACACGTGCGGCGGCGGCCGAACGGTGATGCCCGTCGGCGATGTAGAGGGCCGGCAATGCGTTGACCGCGCGCGTCAGCGCCCCAATGGTGTCGTCGTCGCCGATCACCCAAAGCTGGTGGCGGACGCCGTCGTCGGCGACAATGTCCACCTCGGGCGCTCGCTCGGCGGCGCTCGCGAGCATGGCGTCGATCGCGGGCGCAGCGGGATAGGCCATCATCACCGGGCCGGTCTGGGCGTTGACGGCCTCGATTTGACGCACGCGGTCGTCTTCCTTGACCGGCGTCGTCAGCTCGTGCTTGCGGATACGGTTGGTGTGGTAGTCGGCGAGCGAGGCGACCGCGGCAAGCCCAGTCTGCCGCTGCTCCCGCCCTGTCAACCGGTAGGCGTAGTAGGATGGCTTCCGGTCGCGGATCAGGACCCCGGCCGCGATCATGTGGTCGAGGTTCTTGGCCGCCTGGGCATAGACGGCTCGATCATGGGGGTCGACGCCCAAGTCGAGGTCGATCTCGGGTTTCGAGATGTGGAGGAAGCTCCACGGCTTGCCCTTGGCGCGCTCGCGCGCCTCCGCGCTCGAGAGCACGTCGTAGGGGGGCGCAAGGATCTCGCCAGCCCGCCCCGGCGCGGGACGCAGGGCTCGGAAGGGTCGAATGAGCGTCAAGAGGCCTCTCCGGATGGGCGAATGAGGAAGCGTTGGTTTAGTCGGCGCTATTCGAAAAGTGGACCGACCTTGCTCAAGACGTCGTCGATGATGTAGTCAGGAACGGTCTCAAGCTTCTTCGCCGCTCTCGCACGCAGATCGACGGCGCGCGGCTGATCACAGCGCACGACACCGGTCGTCTGCGTGCCGGCGCCGGTGAGCGATACCGCAAAGCCTGCGGTTCGGGCAAAACTGCCTCCGGTGGTGATCGGCAGCACGACGGGCACCCCGGTCAGGCGGTTGAACTTGCCTGGCGATATCACGAGCACAGGCCGCTTCCCCTGTTGCTCATGGCCTGCGGTCGGATCGAGTGAAACAAGATAGATGTCGCCACGCTCCATCAAATGAGCTCGCGGCCGGCTGGCGGGCTTGCAAGCCAATCGCGATCCTCATGTGAGCGCCGAACCGAGGGTTTGCACTGCGCCAGCAATTCGTCGAGCGAATAGCGTCGGCGCTTTTTCGGATCAACGACGAGCCTCCCCCCCTTGATCGAAAGGCCCACGGAAGCATCCGGGGCGAGATCGAGCGCGTCGAGCATAGCCTTGGGGATCGCGAGCATGACCGATCCCCCAACTTTTCGAAGCCGTGCAGCGCGAGGCATGATATCGCCCTTTTCAATTATATCGTAATATAACATGCGCGCACCTGGCCAACAAGAGACTGCAATCGACAAGGATGTCCCGTGCGCAGACCCCATGCCATCTTGATCGCCGGACCGACCGCGAGCGGCAAGTCGGCCCTGGCGCTCAAGCTTGCCGCGCGCCTCGGCGGCATCGTCATCAATGCCGATTCCATGCAGGTCTATCGCGACCTGCGCATCATCACCGCGCGGCCGACGCCCGCGGAGGAGACGCGCGTCCCGCATCTCCTTTACGGCCATGTGGATGCGGCCGAGAATTATTCCGTCGGCCGCTGGCTTGTGGATGCAAGCGCGGCGCTCGCCGAGGCGCAGCGCAGCGGGCGGCTGCCGATCCTGGTCGGCGGGACCGGCCTCTATTTCAAGGCGCTCACGCGCGGGCTCGCCGCCGTTCCCCCGATCCCCGCCGACCTCCGCCTCGCCGTTCGCGCGCGGCTCAAGGCCGAAGGATTGGCGCCGCTCCATGCCGAGCTTCTGCGTCGCGATCCGGCGAGCGCGCAGCGCCTCATGCCCGGCGACCGCGCCCGCATCACCCGCGCGCTCGAAGTGATTCTCGCAACCGGCCGCTCGCTCGCCGACTGGCATCGCGAGGGCATGCAGCCCTCGGTGGACGCGGCGGGCGCGATCAAGATGTTCCTCGCTGTCGACCGCGCCGAACTCTATCGCCGGATCGACGCGCGGTTTGACGCGATGCTTGCTGCTGGCGCGCTTGAGGAGGTCCGAAAACTCGGGGCGCGCAGCCTTGATCCGGCGCTGCCTGCCATGAAAGCGCATGGTGTCCCCTGGCTCATCCGCCATCTCGCCGGCGAGATCACGTTCGCCGAAGCCGCTGAAGGGGCAAAGCGCGATACCCGGCGCTACACCAAGCGCCAGGCGACCTGGTTTCGGCATCAATTGCCGGAGTGGACCTGGGCGGCGCCGGACGAGTCCGAGGCAACTGTGCTCGACGCGCTGGTAACGGCTACGCGCTGAATAGCGCCACGCCGGCTGCTTTTGCCGCGCGGACAAGCGCTGCGTCTCGGGTCGAGGCTCGCGTCAACTCGTTGGCCTGGGCTTCGATCGCCCAAGCAATTGCCACCGACGCATCGATGATCAGAGCCATCGATCAGTGCGTTCGTCACGCTCCTGCTTGAGGTCCTGCCAAAACGCATCGAAATCGAAATTCCCGCGTGAGCGAGCATCGAGCCGAGCCAGGATACGTGCGCCAGCGGCTTTGGCTTCGACCAGCTGTTCGGTTGCCACTGGGACGAGACGTGCCACCGGCCGTCCGTTCTTTGTTATGATGAAACTCTCGCCCTTCTCTGCACCCGCGATCAGCTGGGAGAATTTTGTCTTGGCCTCATAAGCACCAATGCAGGTGTCTTTAGTTTTTTCATCCATTGGAAATTGTCCCTCAGCGAGACGTCGACGACGAAGTCCATCGATCATCCCATTCGTTAGACTAGTCGACGACTAGTCTAAGCACCCAGCAGGATTCCGCAAGGGGCGAAACATTTGCGCCCGGAATTCGCTCAATCGTAGACGGTCTCCAAATAGTGCGCGGAATCGACCACGGCCTCGATCACGGTCGGCCCCTTGGCGGCGAGGGCCGCCCTGACGGCTGCTTCCAGCGCATCGGCGCTGTCCGCTCCGACCGCGGGCACGCCGAAATAATGCGCGGGCGGCTCGCGATAGTCCTCCTCCTGCAATTCGGTGCCGTAGAGCGGGAACTGGCGGCGGATCTGCTTCACCTTGATGAGCGCGAGCCACCGGTCGTCGAGGACCACGATCGGAAGCGTCAGCCCCAGGCGCTTGGCGGTCGCAACCTCCCCGCAGGTCATCTGGAAGCAGCCATCGCCGATCAGACAGACCACCGGCAGGTCGGGGCGCGCGAGCTTCGCCGCAATTGCTGCCGGCAGCCCAAAGCCCATCGACGACCAGCCGTTGGTGATGAGGAAGCTCTTCGGGGCGTGGGCGGTCCATTGGCTCGCGATCTGGTGGGTATGCGCGCCCACATCGAAGGCAAGCAGCCCTTCCTGCGGCAGCGCGCGGCGCACGGCATCGATCGCGGCGTGGGCGGTGAAGGAGCCGGCCGCCGGACGGAGCGCGGACTGGAAGGCGCGGCGGTGATCGGCGAGCATCTGCGCCGTCCATGCATTGGCGCTGGCGGGAAGGGCGGCGAGCCATGCAAGCGAGGCGTCGAGATCGCCGGTCGCCTGGTGGACCAGCCTGACCGAAGGCGCGACATCCACCGGCTCGTTGTCGATCTGAACCAGCGGCAGATCACAGATCCAGGCTTCGTATTCGACCTCGACCGTGTCGTAGCCGAGCCCGACGATCAGATCGGCCGAGCGCAGGAAGCGGCGCTGCAGCTGCCGGCAGCTGCGCTCGATGCAGCCGAGCGAGAGCGGGTGCGTCTCGTCGATCATTCCCTTGGCCATGGTCGTGGTGGCGAAGGGAAGGTTGTGGCGCTCGACGAGCTTGCGCAGCAGGGGAGGGCCGACGACGCGCATGGCCGACGCGCCGAGCACGGCGATCGGCCGCTTCGCGGCCGCGATGAACTCTCCCGCCCGCCGGATCGCGCTCTCGGCTGCGGCGGCGACCTTGGCCGGCGCGCGCAGTGCCGGCACCGGCTCGTTCGTTTCCGCAAGCGCCACGTCCTCCGGCAGATCGAGGTGCACCGGCCCCTTCGGTTCGCTCAGGGCCATGCGGATCGCCTCGTTGAGCGTGTCGGCGATGCGTCCCTTCTCGAGCCGTAGCGTCGCCTTGGTGATGGGCTTGAACAATGCGTGGTGGTCGATCCACATCTGAATGCGCCGGCCGAGCTGGTCGGTGTTGAGGTTGCAGGTGATCGCGATCAGCGGCGAGCGGTCGAGCCAGGCGCTGCCGACGCCGGTCGCCAGGTTGGTGGCGCCAGGACCGAGCGTCGCGATGCAAAGCCCCGGCGCGTCCATGAGGCGGCCGCTGACGTCGGCCGCGAATCCCGCCGAGCCTTCATGGGCGGTCAGGACGAACTCGACCCCGCCCTTGCGCATCGCCTCCATCAGCGGCAGCACGTTGCCGCTCGGGATGCCGAAGCCGCGCACGATGCCGGCCGCTTTCAGCGTGGCGACGATCAGGTCGGCATTGTTCATCGGGATTGGCTCGGTTCGGCGGGTCGACTTGGACGGTCTTCTACCGCATTTGGACGACGGTGCGGGTTGCTCTTGGAGCACCAAACCGGACAACTCGTGTGCTACCTGACCGGAATATCTCGTGTGCTGCCGGCAGGGTGCGATTTTCCCTTGACCGGTGTCGTCGCGATGCCTATAACAACCGCGCAAGGAAATGGCTGAAGAGCGGCCGAATGCGCAATTTTATTACAAAGAGGCTGGTACTTGTACCCAGGCGCACCGCCGGGGGTGGCTAGGCCATCCGCGATTGCGGCGGTGCGCGGCAGGGGCTCTCGGGCCCCTTTTTGATTCCGAATGAATGCAGCGATGAACGCGTGGAGTGGACGATGACGAAGGAAATGACCGGCGCCGAAATGGTGCTCGAGGCGCTTGCCGACCAGGGCGTGCAGCATCTGTTCGGCTATCCGGGCGGCGCGGTGCTGCCGATCTATGACGAGCTGTTCAAGCAGGATCGGGTCCGGCATATCCTGGTGCGGCACGAGCAGGGCGCGGTGCATGCGGCCGAAGGCTATGCGCGCTCGACCGGCAAGGTCGGCGCCGTGCTGGTGACCTCGGGGCCGGGCGCCACCAACTCGGTCACCGGTCTCACCGACGCGTTGATGGACTCGATCCCCCTGGTCGTCATCACCGGGCAGGTGCCGACCCACCTCATCGGCAACGACGCCTTCCAGGAATGCGACACGGTCGGCATCACGCGCCCCTGCACCAAGCACAATTATCTCGTCAAGAACGTCAACGATCTCTCGCGGGTGCTGCACGAGGCGTTCTATGTCGCCTCGCACGGGCGGCCCGGGCCGGTCGTGGTCGACATCCCGAAGGACATCCAGTTCGCCAAGGGCCTCTATCAAGGCCCGAAGAACATCGAGCACAAGACCTACCAGCCCAAGGTCAAGGGCGACATCGAACGGATCAAGGCCGCGATCGAGCTGATGCGGCGGGCGAAGCGGCCGCTGTTCTACACCGGCGGCGGCGTGATCAATTCCGGGCGCGAGGCGAGCCACTATCTACGCGAGCTGGTCAAGCTCACCGGCTTCCCGATCACCTCGACCTTGATGGGGCTCGGCGCCTATGCGGCCTCCGATCCGCAATGGCTGGGCATGCTCGGCATGCACGGCACCTACGAGGCCAACTGGGCGATGCACGATTGCGACGTCATGATCTGCATCGGTGCGCGTTTCGACGACCGCATCACCGGGCGGCTCGACGCCTTCGCCCCGGGCTCGAAGAAAATCCATGTCGATATCGACCCATCCTCGATCAACAAGAACGTCAAGGCCGACATCCCGATCATCGGCGACTGCGCGCACGTGCTCGAGGACATGGTGCGGCTGTGGCGCTCGACCGCGGTCTCGTCCGACAAGAAGGCGCTCGCCGACTGGTGGAAGCAGATCGACAAGTGGCGGGCGCGCAAATCGCTCGCCTTCCGCAACTCGAACGAGATCATCAAGCCGCAATACGCGATCCAGCGCCTCTACGAGCTGACCAAGGACCGCGACGTTTACATCACGACCGAGGTCGGGCAGCATCAGATGTGGGCGGCGCAGTTCTACCGGTTCGAGGAGCCGAACCGCTGGATGACCTCGGGCGGGCTCGGCACCATGGGCTATGGGCTGCCCTCGTCGGTCGGGGTCCAGCTGGCGCATCCGGATTCGCTCGTCATCGACATCGCCGGCGAGGCCTCGGTGCTGATGACCATGCAGGAAATGTCGACCGCCGCCCAGTACCGGCTGCCGATCAAGATTTTCATCATCAACAACAAGTACATGGGCATGGTGCGGCAATGGCAGGAGCTCCTCCATGGCGGCCGCTATGCCGAGAGCTACATGGACGCGCTGCCGGATTTCGTGAAGCTTGCCGACGCCTATCACGCGGTCGGCATCCGCTGCGAGAGGCCGGGCGACCTCGACGACGCGATCCGCGAGATGATCGGCGTGAACAAGGCGGTGATCTTCGACTGCGTGGTCGACCCGAACGAGAACTGCTTCCCGATGATCCCCTCCGGCCGCGCTCACAACGAGATGCTGCTCGGCGACGCCGCCGTGAGCGTCGAGGATGCGATCACCGAGGAAGGCAAGGTGATGGTGTGATCCGATGTCGAACGGCGCAGCCACAACGCATTATCCCGCCGCGACGGTGAAGGAAAGCGTCGAGAGCCACACTTTGTCGATCATCGTCGACAACGAGCCCGGCGTGCTCGCGCGCGTGATCGGCCTGTTTTCCGGCCGCGGCTACAACATCGATTCGCTCACCGTGTCGGAGACCGAGCACCAGAAGCACCTCTCGCGCATCACCATCGTGACCCGCGGCACGCCGATGGTGATCGAGCAGATCAAGCACCAGCTCGAGCGGCTGGTGCCGGTGCACCGCGTGGTCGACATGACGGTCGCCGGCCCCGCGATCCAGCGCGAGCTCGCCATGGTCAAGGTCCGCGGCAAGGGCGAGCAGCGGGTCGAGGCGCTGCGGCTTGCCGACGCCTTCCGCGCCCGGGTCATCGACGCCGGCACCGAGAGCTTCGTGTTCGAGATCACCGGCGCGTCGGACAAGATCGAGAGCTTCATTGCGCTGATGCTTCCGCTCGGTCTGGTCGAGGTCTCGCGCACGGGGATCGTGGCGATCGCGCGCGGGCCGGAGGGGATGTAAGAGGGGATGTAAACGGTGGACACAAGTCAAATTTGGATATACATTTGTATATCCAAAAGGAGGAACGCGACCGGTGAAAGTCAAAATCTCGAAATGGGGTAACAGTGTCGGCGTGCGATTGCCCAAACGCTATGCGGACGAACTGGGCCTTAGGCCTGGCACCATCGTCGATTTGGAGAAGGAAGGAAGCCGACTCGCGATCGAAACGGCACCGCAACGAAAGATTCCGCACTATCGGCTTGATGACCTTCTCGCCCAAATCAAGCCGGGGATGGTTCCCCCATCCTATGAGGATTGGGGAATTCTGCCGTCGGAGTGGCCGGTAGAAGACTGGAGCGACATCGCCCCGAGCGATGCTGAGTGGAATGCGTGGAAACGAGAGGCGGAGGAAAGAGGTGTCCTACGGCGACCTCGCCGTACCTGATGCAGGCGACATCCTGTGGGTCGATTTTGGGCCCCCGATGGGACACGAGCAGGCCGGTCGCCGACCGGCGCTCGTTATCTCTTCTCGCAGTTACAACGAACGCTCGTCATTGATCCTTGTTTGTCCAATTACTCGCAACACTCAGCCATGGCCTTTCAAGGTTGAACTTCCGCGTGGCGGTCGGATTCGCGGGGCCGTTCTTGTTGATCAGATCAGGTCCATCGATCGGCAAGTCCGTTTTGTACGCAAGGCAGAGCAAGTCGATCCCGAAGCGCTCGATCCCGTGTATGGAATGTTTGCCTCGCTGCTCGGAATCCCTGTTTCCAACTGACGATTTCCACGCTACAGCACGCGCTAGAATGGGAGATCACGTCATATGCGTGTCTACTATGATCGCGACGCCGACCTCAACCTGATCAAGGGCAGGAAGGTCGCCATCATCGGCTATGGCAGCCAGGGCCATGCCCATGCGCTCAACCTGCGCGATTCCGGGGTCAAGGACGTGGCGGTGGCGCTGCGCAAAGGCTCGCAGGGGGTCAAGAAGGCGGAGGCCGAGAAGCTCAAGGTCCTGGAGGCCGCCGAGGCGGCGAAATGGGCGGACGTGATGATGATGCTCACGCCCGACGAGCTGCAGGCCGAGATCTACCGCGACCACCTGCGCGACAACATGAAAAAGGGCGCGGCGCTGATGTTCGCGCATGGGCTCAACATCCACTTCAACCTGATCGAGCCGCGCGAGGACCTCGACGTGATGATGATCGCGCCCAAGGGCCCGGGCCACACGGTGCGCGCCGAGTACCAGCGCGGCGCCGGCGTGCCGATGCTGATGGCGGTCTACCGCGACGCCTCGGGCAACGCCCATGATCTCACGCTCTCCTACGGCGCCGCCATCGGCGGCGGGCGCGCCGGCATCATCGAGACCACCTTCCGCGAGGAATGCGAGACCGATCTCTTCGGCGAGCAGTCGGTGCTCTGCGGCGGGCTGGTCGAGCTGATGAAGGCCGGCTACGAGACCCTGGTCGAGGCCGGCTACGCGCCGGAAATGGCCTATTTCGAATGCGTGCACGAGGTGAAGCTCATCGTCGACCTGATCTACGAGGGCGGCATCGCCACCATGAACTACTCGGTCTCCAACACCGCGGAATATGGCGAATACGTCTCCGGCCCGCGCGTGGTCAACGACGCGACCCGCGCCGAGATGAAGCGCATCCTCGGCGACATCCAGTCCGGAAAATTCGTCAAGGATTGGATGCTGGAGAACCGGGTCAACCAGACCTCGTTCAAGGCCATGCGCGCTAAGCTCGGGGCGCATCCGGCCGAAGCGGTGGGCGAGAAGCTGCGCGCCATGATGCCGTGGATCAAGCAGCGCGCG
>WNGR01007173.1_pt1 | contig 18974 bp, 21 predicted proteins | sample 5407581 | NCBI WGS metagenome assembly WNGR01 (sample SAMN13153383, study PRJNA577476) | soil metagenome | isolation source: 80 cm soil or saprolite under Garry oak tree replicate 2 | place: USA:California | collected 2016-06-15 | reverse complement strand
TCCAGCAGGACGACCGCGAACTCCTCCGCGCGCAGCGCCTCCAGCGCCTGCTCGCCGGACTGTGCCGACACCAGGATCTGGTTCAGCGGAGACAAGATGGCGTCCAGCGCGATCAGGTTCTCGACCCGGTCGTCGACCAGTAGGATCCGGGCTTGCCGTGGCACCTGGCTCACCATCCTCATGCTGCCTGTTGATCCAGCAGCCCGCCCCCGGCTGGCCTGGTGTCATCGTCTCACGTCCGGGCCAGATCACTCCTCCCGCGGCCGGCGGAATTCCGCCGCGCCCCGGCTGCCTTCGTCCCGGCTGCCTTCGCTCCCGCGGCCTTGACCTCGGGCGGCCGCTCCTCCGCCGCCCTCGCCTTGGCGGTCCGCTGCGTTGCTGCCTTCTGATCCGCCTTCGTCCTGGCCGACTTCTGCTCCGCCGCCTGCGGCCCCGTGCCCCTAGGCGCCGCGCTCTCCGATTCTGCGCTGTGCTGCTCGGCGCTGTGCTGCTCGGGACTGTGCTGCTCGGGACTGTGCTGCTCGGGACTGTGCTGCTCGGGACTGTCCTGCTCGGCACTGTCCTGCTCGGCGTTGTGCTGCTGGGCGCCCTGCGGCTCCGTGCCCCGCGGTCCTGGCGCCGCCGGCGGCAGGCTCATCCCCGGCGTGAAGACCTCGCCGCGCAGCGCGCGCTCGACCAGGTCGACGGCCTCGGCGGTGGCGGCGAGCCGGGCGCCCTCCTTGCGGTAGGCGGCCAGCACGGTGTCGATCGCGTGCGGCGGCAGCGCGCCCGCGAGCTCGGTCCTGGCCGTGCGGTATCCCTGCCGCGCGCCCTCGACACACGCCTTCGAGTGGTACCTGGCCATCGTGGCCAGGGCGACCGGATACCGGCGCAGCACCCCGTGCAGCCGGTAGTCCGGCGGCACCACGTCGAGCAGCCAGCCGACCGCAGTGGACTCGAAATCCTCACTGCCGGGCGGGTGCACCCCGGCCGGCCACCCCGGTGGTATGTATGCGCCCATCCCGACAGCATACCAGCTACTCGAACTCACATTCTAGCTAGATCCGCATCCGCCCACCCGCGCCCGGGCGTTTCCGCTACGCCCGCCCTGACGTGTACCGCCGGGATGGCCGCCTGGATGCACCGCCGCGCTGCCCGCTACCTCGGCTACGACAAGCCCGACAGCTTCCGCCGGGCCCGCACCCGGCACCCCATCCCCGGCGAGGGCAAGACGGATGACGGTCGGCCCTCCTGGACTCCTGGCGCGCTGCGAAGCTGGCAGAGCAAACGGAAAATCGCCGGCAACCGGGCAGACGGCAGGAAACCGGACTAGCGACATACCGCGACGACCACTGGCAGCCGGGCCAGCAGGACGTCAAGGTCGGCCTCTTCGATCTGCTCGCCATCAGGGCAGTCCTCGGCGGCGATCCACAGCGACCGCCGTTTGTCCCACAGGAAGGACCATTGGTCGCTCAGCTGGCCAATCCGGTCAAGCTGGGCCTGCGTGAGATTCACGGTGTCACCTCGCCGGCTCAGCTGTGCCTGTGCCCCGCCCGGCCAGCTCCGCATCGATGGCGCTGAGGTATGCCAGGATCGGCACGCGCGCCGGCGAGTCCGGCCGGGCCAGGGTCAGGCTCGCCTGTAGCTCCCGCCTGGTCCGTTCAAGCTCGCCAGCCGTCAGCCCCCCGGCATCATGAGGGCGGATCACGTCAGGCATCGGCAATCCTCTTGCGGGATTCCTGTTCGGCCATCACGTCGTGCAGCCTGGCTTGCAGGCCATCTCGTACCGCAGGTACGGGGTCCTGGGCAGCGAAGAACGCAAGAGCGTTCTCGATCTGGCGGCGGTAAGCGCGCAGTTCATACGTGGTCATTGCGGGCAGGGGGTGCTTCGGCTGGTTTACTCGCGGCGCTGGGCCTAGGGCTACGGCGGCTGACATCGGGGTCCTGTTCTGGCTAGGGTCCGGTAACCGGGGGCGGGACATCTGGTGGTGTTCGCGCAGGCGGGATCATGACAAGATCTCCCTCGACCTGCATAGTCAGATTAACTGTCAGTCTAGGTTGATCGCCGGACCTGTCTGTGCAGGTTTACTTAGTGCGCAGGTCAAGCTGCCTAGGCAGCTAGCATGATGGACATGCAGCCCATAGACCCAGCCGACAAGCGGCAACCAAACGTCCAAATCGCCGCATCGATCCGGGCAGCGATCCTGACCGGTGAGCTGGAGCCCGGGTCGCAGTTGCCATCCGGCCACGAGCTGGCCAGGTTCTTCGGCGTCTCGCGCATGACGGTGGCGACGGCGATCCGCACGCTCAGGGACGAGGGATTCGTGCGCAGCCGGACTGGAAGCGGCGTCTACGTCCGTGACCAGGCGAGCCTGCCCGCACCGAGCGAGGGGGATCACCCGCAGGCAGGGGCGGCAACGTTCCTGTTTGAGATGGGCCACCTGAAGCACCTGCCCAGGGCCGGATGGCTACTGCTGGGCGTCCCGCAGCCGGAGACCGTAGCCGAGCACTCTTTCCGGGTCGGTGTCGTAGGCATCACACTGGCCGTCATGGAGGGGGCCGACGTCGGCCGCACCGCAGCGCTTTGCCTCCTGCACGACGCGCACGAAACCAGGATCGGCGACGTTCCCTCGGTCGGCCGCGCCTACGTCACTACCGCCGTACCGGAAGCCGTATCAGCTCATCAGGTATCAGCCATGCCCGACGCCACGGCCAAGGTCATCCAGGACCTTGTCGCCGAATACGAGGCCACAGAAACGCCGGAGTCGCGCGTAGCGCACGACGCCGACAAGATCGAGACCCTGATGCAGGCCATCGAATACCAGGCCCAGGGGTACGACGCTGCCGCATGGCGGGAGTCCTCACTAGCCGCGCTGCGCACCGACTCAGGACGCCAGCTCGCGCAAGCGATCAGCTCGGCCGATCCCCACGGCTGGTGGTCCGCATTCGCCGCGTCCTATACCGAGCTGCGCGCCAGCACCATGGAACGCGCCCGCAAGCAACTCGGCGAAAAAGGGCACCCTGGCTCGTGACCACTGTTGGCCCGGCTAGTCCGGGTAGCGCCGCCGGAGGACGCCGCGCGGAAGCCTGGCGCTGGCCTGCTTGTGGCAGGCGATGCGGGGGCTGCGCTGGTCCTGGGACCGCACCTCCGCCGATGCGCTGGCTCGCGGCCACGGCATCTCCCAGGCCACCGCCCGCCGGTACCGGGACGAGGTGACCAAGGTGCACGCCGCCCGGGCGCCGGATCTGCGCCAGGCCCTGGAGCGGGCCCGTGTCGAGGGTCGTCCGCACCTAATCAATAAGTCTTGATAAAGAACTCTTGATCAAGGTATCTTGATTTTCGTGGCCCAATCGCGGAACCAATCGCAGGACCGTGAGCCGCTGGCGTTGCGTGCGCTGGCCCATCCGCTCCGCTGGAAGCTGCTCGACCTGCTGAACAGCGAACAGTCGGCGACGGCGACCCGCTGCGCCGAGGTGCTGGGCGAGAGCGTGGCCAGCTGCGGCTACCACCTTGGCATCCTGGCCAAGTACGGCTACATCGAGCCGGTCCCCGGCCGGGCGGGCCGGGAGAAGCCGTGGCGGCTGATCAGCCGGCACCAGGACCTGTCCGCTGCCGGCCTGGACGAGGCCGGCGCGCTGGCGGCGCAGGCCGCGACCGAGGTGTTCCTGGATCACGAGCTGGAGCGGATCAAGGACCGGCTGCGCCGGCTGGATCTCGAACCGGACGAGTGGCGCGAGGCCAGCCACCTGCTCGGCGCGACCCACTGGATGACGGCGGCCGAGCTCAGGGAGGTGGGGGAGCAGTTGATGGAGATCTCCCGCCAGTATTCCGACCGCGATGACGACCCCGGGCGCCGCCCGGCTGGCGCGCGAGAGGTCCGCGTCTTCTCCGCGACGTCGGTGGCGCCAACGCCGGCCGGGCCGAGGTGACCCATGCCGCGCCTGAGCGTGCCGTTCGCTGATCCCCGGTTCCGGCGGCTGCTGGCCGGGCAGTCGCTGTCCACCTTCGGTGACACCGCGCTGTACCTGACGCTCGGCATCTGGGCCAAGGCCCCTGACGGGCAGCAACGCCGCCGCGGGCGGCGTGTTCCTCGCGCTCGGCATCCCGGCGCTGTTCGCCCCGGCGGCCGGTCATCTCGCCGACCGGGTCCGGCGGCGCCCCCTGCTGATCTGGGCCAACGCGCTGACCGCCGGGATGGTCCTGGTGCTGCTGGCGGTGCACTCGGCGGCCCAGCTGTGGATCATCTACCCGGTGGCGTTTTGCTACGGCATGGCCTTCGCGGTGCTGGGCAGCGGTTTCGCCGGCTTGCAGAAGGACCTGCTGCCGGGACTGCATCTCGCGGCGGCCAACGCCGCACTGACCAGCATCGGCTACGGGCTGCGGATCCTGGCCCCGCTGGTCGGCGCCGGGCTGTTCACGTCGTTCGGCGGCGGGGCGGTGGCCGTGTTCGACGCCGCGACGTTTACCGCGTCGATCGCCGCGCTGGCCTCCATCCGCCTCAATGAGTCCGAACCCGAGCCGGCCGCGCCCGGCTCGTTCCGCCGGGAGGTCGCCGCCGGGTTCGGGCATCTGCGCCGGGTCCCGCTGCTGGCCCAGATCACCTGGGTGACCGCGTGCGCGTTCAGCATCATCGGCCTCAACGAGACCATCGTCTTCGCGGTCATCGGTCAGGGCCTGCACCGGCCGCCCTCGTTCCTCGGGATCGTCAGCAGTGTGCAGGGAGCGGGGGCAGTCGCCGCCGGGTTCGCGATGCCGGCCCTGCTGCGCCGGCTCGGGTCGGCCCGGATGATCGGCCTGGCCCTGGCTGGGTTCACCCTCGGCTCGCTCACCTACCTCAGTGGTTCACTCGCCCTGGTCCTGGCCGGCACGGTCTGCGACGGAGCCGGGCTGCTCTGGCTGGTGGCGGTCACGGGTTCCGCGATCCAGCGCTATCCCCCGCCACGGCTGCAAGGCCGCGCCACCGCGGCCTGGACCATGGCCGTCATCACGCCGCAGACGGTGTCCATCGCGGCCGGGACCGCGCTGATCTCCTATCTCAGTTACCGGGTGCTGCTGCTGGCGGTCATCGGCGTGGTCGGCGCGTGCGCCGTGGTCATCCTGGCCCGGCCAGCTCCCGAACCAGCCCCGGATAAATCGATTCCGGCTCACCACGAAGCCGGCCTAGGCTGAGCGGAAAGCGACCAAAGGCGGTCCGGTGAAGTTCAACCACATCGGGATCCCGACCGCGGGCTCCTTCGACGGCGAGATCCCGCTGCCGCACCTGAAGATAACCGTCAGCGATCATCAGGGCAATCCGTTCGGCATCCAGTGGCAGCGCTACTGGGACGAGGCACCCTACCCCGACCTGGTCAAGACCGTGCCGCACGTGGCGTTCGAGGTCGATGACCTGACCGCCGCCCTCAAGGACCAGCACGTCATCATCGAGCCGAACAGTCCCAGTCGCGGCGTGCTGGTCGCCTTCATCGAGATCAGCGGGGCGCCGGTCGAACTCATGCAGATCGACCACGCGGCCCGCCCGGATCTCTGACAAAGCCGACAAGAGCCGGCAAGAGCTAGCCAGCGCCGCCGCCCGCCGCCCGGCCTCCCGCGCCCGGCCTCCCGCGCCCGGCCTCCCGCGCCCGGCCTCCCGCCGCCCGGCCTCCCGCGCCCGCCGCGAGCCGCGGTTTTCGGCCCAGGAGGTATGGGGGTCAGGAGGTATGGGCAGTAATTTCACGTGTCGTCCGTAATGTCCGCCCCGGTAGCCGGGGCCGACCGGGAGATATGTTTCGACGTTGACGGCACTGCTACCTACGGGACGCTGCGTGTCCCCGCGCACCGCGAGGGGCAGCGGCTCGCCGCGGCCCTGTTGCTTCCCGGCAGCGGGGCGACCGATCGCAACGGAGACGTCCCCGCGCTCGACGTGAAGCCGCGCACGCTAGCCCTGATCGCCGAGGTCCTCGCCCAGCAGGGCATCATGAGCCTGCGCTTCGATAAGTACTTCACCGGGCGGACCGGGGCAGGGGCTTATACAAAGGACCCGGGCCGTATCGACCTCGACGCCTTCATCCGGCAGGCCGTGGCCGCTTATCACGTGCTCGGCGCGCAACCGGAGACGCGGCCCGAAGCGCTGCTCATCGCCGGGCACAGCGAAGGCGGCCTGTACGCGCTGCTCGCCGCCGAGCCGGAGCGAGTGCGGCCGCGCCCCGCCGGGATCGCGCTGCTCGAGCCGATGGCGGAGCCGCTGCTCAGCACGATCGAACTGCAGGCGACGGCAGAGCTGAGTGCGGCCGTCGCCGCGGGCACCCTCGACCCTGCGGTCGCAACAACGAACGCCAGCGGGGTGCGGCACGCGATCGGCGAGTTCCGGGCCGGGCGGCCCGTGGACACCAGCAGGCTGCTACCGGGCATGGTGCGCAGGCTCAGGCCCGGGCTGCTCGTCGCCCAGAACGCTCGGTACGTGCGCCAGGGGGATGCGGTGCACCCGATGGCGGCGGCCGCCAAGGTGGCACCCGGCACGCGCATGCTCGTCACCGCGGGTACCAGGGACGCCAGCATCCCGGTCTCCGCGATCAAGCTGCTCGCGGTGGTCCTAGCCGGCGTCGGTACCACCGGACCCGGCCTGCAGGTCCTGCCCGGGCTCGACCATTTCCTGCATGAAGCCGGCACCCCCCGCAACGAGCCCGTGCTCGCTCCCGCCGCGGTGGCCGCGCTGACCGAATGGGCCCGGCCGTACGCCCCGTACGCCGCGCACGGGGCGTAAGTCACGGCGGTACCGTAAACAGCCGTAAGCGGATGACCGAGGCCAGGGAGCACGGTGGAGCTCACCTTTGTCGTAGGGACCGGCCGGTGTGGTTCGACCCTGCTGTCGCGCCTGCTGCGCGAGCATCCGGACGTGCTGTCGATGAGCGAGTTCTTCAGCACCCTGCGGATCGCGGCGGCCTCCGGGCCAGCCAGGTTCCCGACCAGCGACATGGACGGCGCGCAGCTGTGGCAGCTCCTGGTCCGCCCCTTCCCGATGCTGGACGCGATGATCTCCGATGGCCTCCGGACCGACGAGATGCTCTACCCGGAAACCGGCCGGTTCGGGCCGGCCACCGGAATCCCGCTGGTCAGCCACTACGTCCTGCCGATGCTGGGGGCGGACCCCGACTGGCTGTTCGACCAGCTCGCCGCCGAGGTGCCACGCTGGCCGCGGCGCCCTGCCGCCGCGCAGTACCAGCACCTGTTCGGCTACCTCGCCAAAACGCTGGGTCTGCCGGTCGTGGTGGAGCGGTCCGCCTCCTCGCTGCACCTGATCCCGCTGCTGCACGCGCAGTTTCCCGCCGCCCGGTTCGTGCACCTGCACCGCGACGGGCCCGACTGCGCGCTGTCGATGAGCCGGCACCCCGCCTTCCGGCGGGAGATCCTGGCCATCGGCGCGGTGCGCAACACCACACTCCCTGCGGGTTCGACGCTGCAGCAGGTCAACGACGCGCTGCCGGAGCGCTTCCGCGGCCTCATCTGCCCTCCCTATGACGCGCGGAAGCTCAGGGACTTCCCGATACCGGTGGAGGTGTTCGGGCGGGACCGGTGGTCGCCGATGATCTGCGCGGGCGTGGCCGCCCTGGACCGGGTACCCGCTGCCCGCCGGGCCAGCCTGCGCTATGAGGAACTGCTCGCCGACCCCGCGGCCAGCCTGGCCCGGCTGGCCGGGTTCATCGGCATCGGCGCGCCAGGGGAGTGGCTAGACCTGGCATGCCGAACGGTCGATCCCACGCGCACCGGGACCGCCGCCAGCGAACTCGAGGCAGGCGCCTTCGCCCGGCTGCGCGCGGCGTGCGAGCCGGGCACGCGCGCCCTGGCGGCCGCGCTCCCTTCGGCCCGCTAGCGCCCCGCCGTCCGTTCTTCCCGCGCCGTGTCCTCCCGATTCGACCCGAGCCGGGAGAGCAGGGCCACGATGGCGGGCTCCCTGGCCGCGCCGGCCAGCGAGCGCAGCGACCGCAGCTGGTCGTTGGAGAGCAGCAAGAGCTCGCGGGCCAGGTCGGAGACGGCCCGTTCGCGATCCCACAGGCCCGGCTGGGTGGCGGCCGCCTGGTCGATCAGCGCCCGTACCAGCGCCTGGCCGTCGCCGTCCGGGCAGCCGTAACGGTGGGCGAAGCGGGCCAGTTCCGGTATGACGTTTTCGACGCGGAGCATCCGGCGATCCAGTGCCTCGGCGAGGAAGCCGCCTGCCTCGCCGGCCTCGGCGCCATCGGCCAGCAGGTCGGTGAGGGTGCGCAGCGCCGTGGTGACCGGGAGCCCGTCCGCCCAGGTCACCTCGTACGGCGCGAGCGTGCTCACGCGCAGCCGCACCATCTGGTCCCGGCTGGTCCGCCGCCGCTGAGTGGTGAACTCCATGTCCCGCACCACGAGGTCGCCGAGATGCAGCAACATCGCCGCCGAACGGTGGGAGACGATCGCGCTGTTCGCGCCGAGCAGCGGCCGCTCCCAGGCGGGTACCCCCGGGTCCATCCGCAGCCAGGCCACCTTGACCGCGCGGTGCCGTGCGGCGGCGGCCTGGCCGCCGATCATGAGGTAGACCCCCTGCCCCGCCTTCTCCAGCAGCCCCGCCTCGGCCATCCGCTTCAGCTGCATGTAGCTGACGCCGGCCTTCACCGCCTGGGCCGAGGTGACCATTCCCCACTGTCCCTGGGCGAACCGGGCCAGGGTGACCAGTGCGGTGCGACTATCCATATCCGGAGCGTATCAGTCATACAGCACTACTATCTCTAATACGTTAGAAATGACGATGATCAGATAGCGAGAAGATAACGAACCGCTAAAAAGCCCCGGAAAACAGCGGCCTGACGGACATGTCCGCTAATAGCATCACTTCTCACAACCATGGATGTTAGACACTTCAGACACTATGGCGTTCTCCCCGCTCGCGGGGAACGGGGAATCTACCGAGCGGACCCAGCCGGGGCTCCGCGTAGCACGGAGGAGATGTGACATGGCCGCAGGAATCCAGGGCGCCGATCTTGCCCAGCTGCAGCATCTGGTCCAGCAGCTCGGCGGTCCGTTCCAGAGCGAACTGCAGTCGACCCTGAACGGCATGAACCAGAGGGTCCAGGCGAGCAGCTCGTACTGGGTGGCCCGGAACGCCGACCAGTTCCGCAATGACTTCGCCCAGTTCGTCAGCAAGTGCGAGCAGCAGCTCAACCAGATCCTCCAGGAGGCCGCGAAGGCCAGCGGCCAGCACCTGCAGGCCATCCAGTCGGCCACCGGCTCCGCCATCTGACGCACGCCCGCCGCCCGTGAGGGGCATGCCGCAGGGGCATGCCCTCGGGCCAGCACGCCCCGATGAGGGGCGACGAAGGAGTTCGCGCATGTCGCTCAGAGCTGAGGAGGGCGCGGGCACCCTGGACGAGCGGGTGCTGATCGCGCCGGACGAGGTGCTGGAGAGCGAGCGGTCGTCGGTGATCACCGGGATGGTTGTCGCGCGTGCCTGGCGAGACCCCGGTTACCGGAACCGGCTGCAATCCAGCCCGAGAGAAGTCCTGATCGAGGAGGGCCTCCAGATCCCGGACGGCATGGCCATCCGGGTCTTCGCGGATACCCCCAAGATCCGGCACATCCACCTGACCAGCCTGACCACCGAGGCGGAGGAGCTCGTCCCGGTGTTCAGGGAGATGCTCCCCTTGCCCGAGGGCAGCGAGGTCCGGCTGATCCAGAACACCGAGCAGGCGCTGTGCCTGGTCATCCCGCTGGCGCCGCCGGAGCCGCAGACGCTCACCGACACCGATGTGCTGCGCCGGCTCGCCCCGCGCGCGTCGGCCTTCGCGGCCGGCGATGTCATCGCGACCGTCGTATCGGACGCGTTCATGGAGGCGGCGGGGGAGGCGGCCGCGGCGGCCGCGGCCGCGGCGGCCGTCAACACGACGGAGACGGCCACGGCCAGCGCCACGGCGTTCGTCCAGGAGTCGGGCGAGATCGTGACGACGACCCAGGGCTGGACGGAGTCGGTGGTGTCCACGCCCGGGGCCGAGGCGACCGTCGAGGGCCAGGTGACGATAGAGGGCCAGGTGACGATCGTCCTGGACGGCGGGGTCGCCGTGGAGTCGATCCAGTCGTCGGTGTCCGCCGAGGCGTCCACCGCGGCCGACGTCTCGGTGTCCACGCAGACGAACTCGGTCACGCTGACGAACACGTACACCACGACCGACGTCTCGACCACGTCGTTCGAGGCGACCTCGACCGTGACGACGCAGACGACGGCGGCGGAGACCACGCTGACCGCCGCCGAGGTCGAGGCCGTGGCCACCACGACGTCGGCGGTGGCCGAGGGCGAGGCGGCGGTCGTCGTCGTCGCCGTCGGCGCGGCGGTACTTACCTAAACGGGGGACGGGAGAGGGGATAGGGGAATGACGAGGCAGTCAGCGTCGTACTACCGGTTGCTCGGCGACCTTTCCGACGTGCCGGATGAGTACATCAGGGACGTGTCGCACATGAAGCGCTTCCTGGAGCGCTGGACGATGGACCCGAAGTACCAGGAGGCTTTCGCCAGCGACCCGGAGGCGGCGCTGACTGACCTGGGGATCGACCTGACCCCGGCCGAGGTGATACCGCTCGTGGACCGCGAGGCGGCCCTGGAGGCAACGCGCCTGGTCCGGGCGGGCCGGGCCGCCGAGGTGCCGCCGGCCGTGCTGCGCTACCGGTACTTCATCCACGAGAAGATCGAGCACCGCCGGCGGCAGCGGGCCGAGACCGTCCCGGGCGATCCGCGGCTCCGCGCCTGGCGGGATCGGATGATCAACCGCTGCATCGGCGAGCTGGGCCAGGACCGGGCGGACCAGATCGTGCACGCGCCGGTGGCCTTCGAGCTGTCCAAGGGCTGCACGGTGGGCTGCTGGTTCTGCGGGGTCGCGGCGCCGAAGTTCGAGCACACCTGGAAGTACACCGACGAAAGCGGGCAGCTGTGGCGGGACTGCCTGGGCGTGGTGGCGGAGGTGTACGGGATCGCGGCCCGGCGCGGGTTCCTGTACTGGGCTACCGACCCGCTGGACAACCCGGACTACGAGCACTACCTCGCGGACTTCTATGACGTGTTCGGGATCTGCCCGCAGACCACGACCGCGCAGGGGCAGAAGGACATCGAGCGGACCCGCCGGATCCTGCAGCTCGCCCATTCGCTCGGCTCGCCCGTCGACCGGTTCTCGATCATCGCGCTGAACTCGCTGTACCGCGTGCACGAGGGGTTCACCCCCGAGGAACTGCTGCGGGTGGAGTGCGTGCCGCAGAACAAGGAGTCGGCCGCGGCCGGCCGGGTGCTCAAGTCCAACGCCGGGCGGGCCCGGAAGTTCGCCGCCAAGCGGGGCAACGAGCTGGTCTCGGAGGAGCAGAGCTCGACGATCGCGTGCGTGTCCGGGTTCTTGTTCAACATGGTGGACCGGACGGTCAAGCTCATCAGCCCGTGCAACGCCAGTGACCGGTGGCCGCTCGGCTACTGGGTCATCGCGCAGGGCACCTTCGACACCGCGGACGAGCTGCGCGACCTGATGCGGTCGATGATCGACGAGGCGATCAGGGATAGCCTCGGCGTGCTCGACACCGTGCGCCTGCGGCGCGACGTGCGGATCGTGGTCGGGCCCGAGCGGATGCGGGTGGCCTCGATGGGCCTCGGACTGGCCTTCGAGAACCAGCCGCAGGCCGCCGAGCTGGCCGAACTGCTGGCCGCGGGCACGTACACGGTGGAGCAGATCGCGCTGCGGCGGCGTGCGACCGCCGGCATCCCTCCGGGCTGCTCCAGCTCACGGCGACCGGGCGATCAGCGGAATGACCGGCGCCCCGGAGCTCGCCAGGGCACCGGACGTCTGCCTGGTCACGATGCCCTATGCCTCGCCGACCCGGCCTTCCATGGCGCTCGGGCTGCTGAAGGCCATCCTGACCGAGGGCGGCATCACCGCGTCGGTGGCCTACGCCAACCTCTGGTTCGCCGAAGCCGTCGGGCTGCGCCGGTACTCGCTGTGCGCGTCCAACCTGCCCATCGTGTTCCTGGCCGGCGAATGGACCTTCGCCGGCGCGGCCTTTCACGACGACCCGCGGCGGGCCGAACGCGATGCTGAGTACCTGCGCCAGGTCCGCCAGGCCAGCGACGGGTACCCGCAGGTCTGGTCCGGGGCCCGCGGTGCCGAGTTCACCGCGGACCTGCTGGCGCTGCGCGCGGCCGCCACCGAGTTCGTGGACGAGGCCGCGCGGCGCGTGCTCGCCACCGGTGCCCGCGTGGTCGGCTGCACGTCCACCTTCGAGCAGCACGTGGCGTCGCTGGCGCTACTGCGCCGGGTGCGTGAGCTCGATCCCGGCGTCATCACGGTGCTCGGCGGCGCCAACTGCGAGACCGTCATGGGCGAGGCCACGCACCGGTGCTTCGGCTGGGTGGACTACGTGGTCTCCGGCGAGGCCGACGGCCTGGTCACGGAGCTGTGCCGGCTGGCGCTGACCCGCGGCCGCGACGTGGCCGCCGACGAGTTGCCGCGCGGGGTGCTCGGGCCCGCGCACCGGGAAACGCCCGCGCACCCTCAAACGACAGCGGCCGGCCAGCAGGACGGTGCGGGGGCACGCCTCGCTGGCCATCGCAAGCCCCGCCATAAGCTGGCCCGGGCGCTGTTCAACGACCTGGACAGCCTGCCCACGCCGCGTTACGACGACTACTTCGACACGCTGGCGGCGTCGCCGCTGGGGCCCAACGTGCGGCCGGGCCTTCCGCTGGAATCCTCGCGCGGATGCTGGTGGGGCGCGGCCCACCAGTGCACGTTCTGCGGGCTGAACGGAACCAGCCTCGGCTACCGGTCCAAGTCACCCGGGCGGGTGCTGGCCGAGGTGCACGAGCTCGAGGACCGGTACGGCGTCAGCGATTTCGAGGCCGTCGACAACATCCTCGACATGGGCTATCACAAGACGCTGCTGCCGGAACTGGCCGCCGCCCGCCGACCGCTGTCGGCTAATGGGCAGAGCCGCACCAGGCGGATCTTCTACGAGATCAAGGCGAACGTCACCCGGGCCCAGGTGGCCGCGCTGGTCGACGCCGGGGTCATGTGGGTCCAGCCGGGCATCGAATCGCTGCACAGCGAGGTGCTCGCTCTGATGGACAAGGGCATCCAGGGCTGGCAGAACGTCCAGCTGCTCAAGTGGGCCCGCGAGCTGGGGCTCCGGCTGTCCTGGTCGATCCTGTGGGGGTTCCCCGGCGAGAAGGACGACTGGTACGAGGACATGGCGGAGTGGCTGCCCGCCCTGACGCACCTGCCGCCCCCGGCGGCCACGCCCCGCGTCCGGTTCGACCGGTACAGCGTCTACCACGAGCAGGCCAGCCAGCAGGGCCTGATCCTGTTCCCGATCGGCGCGCTGTCGCTGGTCTACCCGGCCGGGCCGGGTGACCTGGACGCGCTGGCGTATTTCTTCACCACCGAGCCGAACAGCGGGCCCTTGCGGATCATCCAGACGCTCAACCAGGCCGTGACGGCCAACCCCGGCATCCGCGCGGTCACCCAGGCGGTCCGCGACTGGGCGGCGGCCCACCGCAGCGGGAAACTCCCGGTCCTCGCCAGCCAGGACCGGGCCGGCGTGCTGGAGATCACCGACACCAGGGCCTGTGCCCGCAGCCCGCGCCAGCTGCTGACCGGGCTGTCCCGGGCCGCGCTGCTCGCCTGCGACCACGCGCCCCGGCCGGCCAGGCTCGCCGAGATCCTCAGCCGGGAGTACAGCATCACGGCCAGCCAGGACGAGATCGACGCCGTGGTCCGCAAGCTGCTCGACGACCGGCTGGTCCTGTCGATGGACGACCGGCTGGTGGGCGTGGTGCTCCATGGCCCGGTACCGGACCGCATCCCCGACTATTCCGAGTTCCCCGGCGGCGGCCTCGTGGCCGGACGGCCGGACGCGGAATCGCGGTGATGGCCGTGCCCCGGTCGGTCCCCCGGGCGGCATCCGGCGCGGTGCAGGCGAGCTGGCTGGATAATCAGGCGCTGAACGGGCCGGCGCATCAGCTTCACCTCGACGAGCCACTGCTGCTGGACTGCGGACGCGCGCTGCCCGAATACGTCGTGAACTTCGAGACGTACGGGACGCTCTCCGCCGCTCGTGACAACGCCATCCTCGTCTGTCACTCGCTGACCAGCCGGGCGCACGCGGCCGGCCGCCACGCGCCGGACGACCCGCAGCCGGGCTGGTGGGATGCGGCGATCGGGCCGGGCAAGATGCTCGATACCAAGCGCTACTTCGTGATCTGCGCCGACGTATTGGGCGCGGGCCAGAGCACGGGCCCGGCCAGTCCGGATCCGGAGACCGGCCGGCGCTACGGGGTCCGCTTCCCGGTCATCACGGTGCGGGACATGGTGCGCGCCCAGCACCGTCTCGTGCAGCGCCTGGGGATCGATCGCCTGCACGCGGTCATCGGCGGCTGCATGGGCGGACAGCAGGCCGTCGAATGGGCGATCACGTATCCCGCCATGGTGGGCAACGCGGTCGTCATCACCACGACGCCCGCGACCTCGGCGCACACGATCGCGATATTCAGCGTGATGCGCCACCTGATCCGCGCCGACCCGGACTGGAACGCGGGCGACTACTACGGCAGGTCGGTCCCGGCGGCCGGCCTGGGCGCCGCGGTGGCCGCCGCGGTGCCGCTGTGGATGAGCCGCGAGGCCATGGAAGCCAAGTTCGGCCGCCGGTCCTCCGGATACCGGTACACGCTCGGCCCGGAGTTCGAGGTCGAGTCGTTCATCGCCAGGCTCGTCGCGCAGGCCCGCCACGACATCGACCCGAACGGCCTGATGTACCTCATGCGCGCGGTCGAGTACTTCGACCTCGAACGCGAGTACGGCGACCTCGAGGCGGCCTTCCGCCCGGTTTCCGCCCGGGTCCTGTTCGTCAGCTACCGCCGCGACTGGCGGTATCCGCCCGCCGAGGCCGAACGGATGCGGGAGGCGATCACCGCAGTGAGGGGGGGAGGGGAGGTGGGTGGGGGGGACGCCCGGCACCTCGTGCTGGACAGCGCGATGGGTCACGGCGCCTTCCTGTACGACCTGGGCGACCTGGCGGCGCGGGTCTCCGGCTTCCTCGGCGCCCCGATCCAATGACCGTGCCGACTACCGCCACGGCCCGCGTTTGGGACGCGCTGTGCCGGCACATCGACGGGATGGCGATCGGGACCACGATCGCGGCCCTGCACGAGCGGGGAGCACTGGCGATGCTGGCCGCGCGGGACCGAACGGACTTCGGGCCGCTGCGCGAGAGGCTGGCGGCCAACGCCGGGTTCTTGCACGTGGCGATGCGCCTGCTGGCCGACCAGGGCTGGGTCGCCCGGAGCGGGGAGCCGGGCACGGACGAGATGACGATCGCGCCGACGCCCCGCGGCCGCGTCGTCATGACTCAGCTGGCCGGGGCCTATCCGGCCGCGGTCCGCTCCCTGCCGGTCCGGGTGCACAGTGACCCCGGCCCGTTCGGCCCCCTGATGCGGCGGGAGTGGGGACTGCCCGCCAGTGTCCCGCCCGACGCCCGCCGCCAGGTCCTCGCCCACCTCGACGGCCACCTGGTCGCGCCGGTCATGTACGCGGTGAGCAGCGGGGAAGCCGACGTCGCGACCAGCCGCGGGGCGGCGGAGATCCTGGCCCCGGCGGGCTGGGCGCGGCCGGAAGGCGGCCTGACCCCCGACGGCGAGATCGCGCTCTCGCTCGCCCGGCAGTACCGGTACCCGGTGATGTACCTGCCGTTGCTGCGCCAGGTCCCCGAGCTGCTCTTCGGTGAGCCAGGCAAGCCCGGGGACGACGACGGCGACACCCACCTGGACCGGGAAACCGACCTGCGGTTCAGCGGGGACGTGTTCGCCGCGGCCTGCCGCGAGCCGTTCCTCGCCACCGCGCTGCCGCTGTTCGAGGCGGTCCCGCTCGGCCGGCAGCCTGCGCTGGTCGTCGACGCCGGGTGCGGCGACGGCACGCTGCTGGAGACGCTGTACCTCGCGATGCGCGAGCGGACCGAACGGGGGCGGCGCCTGGCCGAACGGCCGCTGCTGATGGTCGGCGTCGATCCCAGCCCGGTCGCCAGGCGGATGGCGTCGGCGCGGCTGTCCGGCGCCGGCGTCCCGCACCTGATCCTGGACGGCGACATCGGTGACCCGGCCGGCCTGGAGCGCGCGCTCGCGGCGCGTGGCCTGGACGCCAGGGACGCGCTGCACGTCTGCAAGTCCGCCATCCACGACCGGGCCTATACCGGGCCCGGCCCGTGGAGGCTAGCCAGCCCGCGGGCGGGGGGTGCCCAGCAGGGGGGCACCCCGCCCGCGGGCGTCCCGCCCGCGGGTGCCGGAGCGTACGCGCTGCCCGACGGCAGCGCGATACCGGCCGGTTCCGTGGCGCTCGACCTCGCCGCGTTGTTCCGCCGCTGGCTCCCCGTGGCCCGCCGGCACGGCTGGCTGGTGATCGAGGCCCACGCGGTACCGGCGGCGATCCTGGCCGGACTGATCGGGCGGACGCACGCCACCGTGCTCGACGCGACGCACGGGTACGCCTGCCAGTACCCGGTCGAGCCCGGCGTGTTCGCGTGGGCGGCCCGGGCGGGCGGGTTCGTCAGCCGCCAGCACGCCGAGCCCGGGGCCGCCACGCTGGGTCACACGATCCTGACCATCGACCACTTCGTGGCGGCCGGCTTACATGATCAGGTCTTGTAACGCCGTGCTTCGGCGAGCTGCTCCGGGGTCAGGCTGGCCTCGCGCACGTTGCCGCACGTCACGACCTTGCCGTCGACCGGGCACTGCATCTTCCTGAAGGGGCCCATGTGGATCGAGCCGAACAGGCGAGACGACTCACTGGACGTGAACAGGTGACCGTCGCTGCATCGCAGGATCCGGTCGCCGAAGACTGCCATCGGTTCTCCTCTTCCTCCGCCGTGTTGGATGCGCCCGTGATGATAGGCCAACACTGGGGCGCAGGAGACAACCACATGCCACCATATACCCCGATATGAAGCCTAAATGGTCACGAAGGATAATTGAACCATTACTCTTCGCTAACCGTTGATGCGGATAGGGGAGCACCGGAAGCGACAGGAAGGAACAGTGCCATGCGCGTGGTTCGGGCCGCGGCGGCGGCTGCGCTACTGTGCGCCGGGCTCGCCGCCTGCTCCAGCGGGGGAGTGGCCAGCGGGTCAGGGTCAGGGTCGGGTTCATCGGGGTCGGCGCAGGTCGCGGCGACCAGCCAGGACGTCTCGTTCACCGTCGACGGCACGAAAACCTACGGGACGCTGGAGATACCGGCGCATCGCAGCGGGCAGCACCTGGCCGCCGCGCTGCTGCTGGCCGGCAGCGGGCCTACCGACCGTGACGGGGACCAGCCGTCCCAGAAGGTCACCCCGCAGACCCTGAAGCTGGTCGCGGAAGAGCTCGACCGCCAGGGCATCATGACGCTGCGGTTCGACAAGTACTTCACCGGCCAGACCGGCGCGGGCGCCTTCGCCTCCGATCCTGGCAATATCGACCTGAACGCGTACATCCGCCAGGCCGACGCCGCGTACGCCTTCCTGGGCGCTCAGCCGACGGCCGACCGGCAGCACCTGCTGGTCGTCGGGCACAGCGAGGGCGGGTTCTACGCGATGCTGGTGGCCGACACCGCCTCGCCGCACCCGGCCGGGCTGGCGCTGCTCGAGCCGCAGGACCAGCGGATCCTGAGCCTGGTCGCGGTGCAGCTGGACGAGCAGCTCGACTCGGACGTGCAGCAGGGCCAGCTCAGCGCGCCCGCCGCCCAGCATCAGGCGGAGGGGATCAACAACGCGATCGCCCAGTTCCGGGCCGGCCAGCAGGTGGACACGTCCGGCCTGCTGCCGCAGATCGTGCAGCAGCTCGCCCCGGAGCTGCTCACCCCGGGGAACGCGAAGGCCGCGCGCACTAACGACGAGGTCAGCCCGGTCGAGGCCGCGGCCAAGGTGGCGGACGGCACCCGCGTCCTGATCACCGACGGCACCGCGGACACGAACATCCCGGTCAGCACGATCAACCCGCTCGCCACGGCGCTGACCGGCGCCGGGACCACGGGGCCGGGGCTCACGGTGCTCACCGGCGTCAACCACCTGCTGCACATGCCGGGCACGCAGAACAACGACCCCGTTCTCGCCCCTTCGGTGGTGGCGGCGATCACGGCCTGGGCTCAGCCCTTCGCGACCACCGGCTGAGCCTGCCCCGTGTCAACGTAACTGTCCTGGCTCGGCGCTGGGGTCGAGGGCGCCGTGGATGAGAGATGTCGAGTCAGCGCCTCGCGGTATGCGTCTGTGCACATGGCTGCGATTCCCGGGCGGATCAGCGCAGTTCCTGGATGCGGACCATGTTGCCCGCGGGATCTCGGAAGGCGCAGTCGCGAATTCCGTAGGGCTGCTCGACCGGCTCCTGGACGACTTCGGCGTCGCTGGCCTGCAGCCGCTCGAAGGTGCCGTCGAGGTCCTTGGTGGCCAGCAGGATCCAGCCGTACGTGCCCTTGGCCATCATCTCGGCGATGGTGCGGCGCTCCTCGTCGGTGAAGCCGGGACCGGCGGCCGGCGGGGCCAGGAGGATGGACGTATCGGGCTGGCCGGCCGGGCCGACCGTGATCCAGCGCATCGTGCCCTGTCCGACATCGCTGCGAACCTCGAAGCCGAGGATGTCGCGATAGAAGGCCAGCGAGGCGTCTGGGTCGTCATGCGGGAGGACGCTCGCGTGAATGGTGATGTTCATGCCCGTCAGGCTAGCTGCGGGTCGATGACCGGTGCTTCTCGATTCCTGACCGGTCTGGTCACCTGTTTCGCCACGCATGGCGGCATCCCCGCCGTCGCGTCAGCGGCCCGGCTCCGGTAGGTGCTGGGCGGCATGCCGACCAGTTCGGTGAAGCGGGTGCTGAAGGTGCCCAGCGACGCGCAGCCGACCGCGAAGCAGACCTCGGTGACGCTGAGGTCGCCACGGCGCAGCAGCGCCATCGCGCGCTCGATCCGCCGCGTCATCAGGTAGCTGTACGGCGACTCGCCGTAGGCGAGCTTGAACTCGCGG
>WNGR01022432.1_pt1 | contig 18975 bp, 19 predicted proteins | sample 5407581 | NCBI WGS metagenome assembly WNGR01 (sample SAMN13153383, study PRJNA577476) | soil metagenome | isolation source: 80 cm soil or saprolite under Garry oak tree replicate 2 | place: USA:California | collected 2016-06-15 | reverse complement strand
TCCGACTCGCTCATCTTGTTTTGATTCGACTTGGGGGTTGATACGTTAATTTGTCTTTCTCTATGCTTTCATGACACAAAGGGTGTGCCAATTTGAAACGAGCATGTGATCGCGATTTTCAAAGGATTTTTTTTACGCGGCAAACTACCGAGCCATGTTTTGTCAGATTTTTCTTACAGAGCCCCGAAAAAACTGACATGAGGCGCGCTAAAGTTGCGAACATTGCAGAATCTTCTGCATGAGTGGGGCCTTGAATGCATACGCAGCTCCCTATCGTTTGACGTTACGTCTTTGCTCGTTTTTTAGCTGATCAAACAGGCCCGGCTTTGAGATAAATTCTCATAAATGCTCTTTGATACCCCGTTAACTTGTTGCCGGGGGAGATTCACTATACCTATACCCGAGAACCGGGATTACCTCCTAGAACGGCGGGATAGGAAGTAGCCAATACCAAAGCCAATCAGTAGTGATGGTACCGGATAGCGGCGAACAAACTGGACCACATCGGCTCTCAGATTTCGAAAAGTCTCGTTGGAAAAAATTGCGTTCACGATGTCTTCGGTGCCTGCCTTCAGATTTTCAACGTTATCCCGGACAGTGGCGGTTGCATCCCGCGCCTTTTGCTTAAGGGCGTTGCTCGTGCGTTCTAAACGATCGGTTCTCTCATCGAACTCTTTCAACCGTCGATCGATCTCTCGCTGGGCTTCGTCGTACAAATAGCCGTATTTTTGCTGCACCACGCCGATCAACTTGTCTTTATTGCCGGCAACCTGCTCGATGTCGTCGTCAGTGAGTTTGCCCCACCATGATTTCAGCTCTCCTTTGATTTCATTCCACCGGCCTTCCAACTGGTGAGAATCCATAATCGCATCCTCCTTTTGTTTCTCAAAGTTTTGAACCATAAACAGAGCTGGGGGAGACCCGCCGGGAGCCTCCCCCGCTTATGTGAACGCAACGTCTTAGTTAATAGAATTGGTTTAGCGATTTTTAGAGGAGGATTCTTTACCCATAGGAGAGCTGGAAGAATCTTTAGACGAAGACCCCTTCTCCATTGACGAAGAGCCTTTTTCCATGGATGAAGATCCTCTTTCCACTCCTAATGCCTTTGCGGTCGCGGCATCGAGTCTGCCACTGGCCTTGAGGCCATTCGCTGATTGGAACGCCCTGAGAGCCTTTTGTGTTTGCGCTCCCATCACGCCATCGGCGGGACCGGGATCTTGTCCTTTGTCCTTTAAAGCTTCCTGGACTTTCTTGATGTCATCTTTTCCCCATTGTCCGCCGGCGCCCCGAGCAGAAGTTTGATCTCCAGACTCCGTTCCACTGGGGGCCGTGCCTGATTTCATTTGGCTGCCACTTGGCGAGGTCCCTTCGTCCTTTTGTGAACTGCCCGGACTAGTCGGTGCGGGTGAACTACCTGATTTGGTTTGAGACCAACCGGGTGTCACACTCAGCCCTAACAGCCCGGTTAGTCCCAAGGCCGTTATTACCGATTTATTTTGTTTCATGTTTTTCTCCTTTCGCGCATAGATTAAACGTCGCGTTCATTTCGATGAGCTTGATGGATCTGCCGCCGCCGTCCATCGCGCGGCTTCCTCCGGCGTCATAGTGCCAAATGGCCGAAGCCGCGCATCCTCATAACCCCAATCCGTAATATCTTTAAGATACTGTGTCCGGGACAGCAGCGTCCCCTGGCACAACTTAGGCTTCTGCGCGGCAACTTCCATCTCATTCTCTAGCCGGCCCAACAGTTCTCTCATGAGCCAGTCCGGTATCAGTGACCGTTCCGTAGGATAGATAAAGCCGAAAAGGATAAGGTGAGTAAAAAGCACTCGCCAGTGCGGTTCGAACTGCTGGAGCAAGCGCCGCCAGTCCATACGCTCGCCGCACGAACGAAAGAGGTGCGCTATATCCGCGCCGTCGTAACGTTCCCTCTCCATGACGAAAGCCTTCGACCAAATCATCTCTTCGGGTGGGCAGAATCGGATTGGCACGCCGAAGACTTCTCCCTCGATCGAGTGCTCGAACCAAGCATCGTTTATCGCGCAGATGCCGTTTCCCGAGCCAAAGATAACATCGACAAACAAGGCGTCTTCGTAAGCCTTTGCGAGCCAGTGCGGATAGCAGATCTCGGTTCGATGGCCCGCGATTGAAAGCACTTCTAGGGCCGATTGGACCTGTCTCGGACGAAGGTATAAATCTACGTCCTTGACATCTCGGGAAATGCCCGTGTAGCGTTCCAACATTTGCGCGCCGCCGACGAGAAATGGAATTTGTCCCTTGTTCAGATCTTCCATCACCTGGCGGTAGAAAGCGCAACCGTTGATGATTCCCGCTGATGATTGCATCGTAACGCCTCAACCGATCTCAGGCCGCCGGTAACTCAATCACCCTAAACGGCGGACGGTCTGGAAAAACCTGCTGCAGAAGTTTCATGGCTACGTTATAAACTGGCACGTTGCTTTTGGTTCGTCCTTCCGGACTCCCATGATGGGCGTGACCGTGAAACACGAAGGTTACGGGGTAACGATTTAACGGCTCTTCTAATCTGCTCGATCCCAAAAATGGGTAGATCTCGACCGGCTCGCCCTTGACGGTGGACTCAATCGGTGAGTAATGGAGCAAGGCAATCCGCTGTTCCGTCCGGAGCTTTGCCAAGGCAGATTCTAACTTGAGCGCCTCCCCTATAGCCTCATGAACAAAGCCCTTAATCGTCTGCTCGCCCCAAGGCTGCAGCGCGCGCTCGCCGAAACCTCCGGCAAAACCCTTGACGCCCGCAAAGCCGATGCCGCCGATTTCGTACGCATCACCGTCGAGCATAACCGCGCCTGCTTCCGAGAGAATTCGAACGACGTCTTCTTGTTTGCCGGACTCGAACTCATGGTTTCCGAGCACCCCCACAATGGGGAGCTTCAGACTCTCCAGCTCTTTGGCGAGGATGGCCGCTTCTTCCGGCAATCCATAATCAACTAGATCGCCACCCAACAAGAGTAGGTCAGCGCTCTGAGCGATTTGTGAAAAGAGCGGTCGCAGGGTTTCGTGGGACGTTTTGTTACAGTGAATGTCGGCAATCGCCGCCAAACGTATAATTCCTTTTTCATGCGGGTTAAGATCTTTGATCATGGGCTGAAGGTATTGATTTCTGTTCGTCGGAACGAAAAATTCAACTCTATTTCGTTTTTTGACTTGTTGGCGTGGGCTCTGACACCTCTTTAAGGGCTGCGCCGGCGAGCTCTTTGTCCTGTGTACCGATGACTATGTCGCCCAGCGAGAGCACTCCGACCAGGCGCTTTTCGCGGCTGAGTATTGGCAGGCGCCGAATCTGGTGTTCTTCCATGATTTTACTGACTTCACTGACCTCTTGGTCCTCGAAGCCGTATATGACGTCTGCGGTCATAACTTCTCCGGCTTGCATCGTTTCCGGATGAAAACCATCGGCGGTCGCTCGCACGATAATATCCCGATCAGTGAGCATACCAATCAGATTATCGCCGTCACACACGGGCAGCGCTCCTACATCATGAGCCTTCATGATTTCAGCTGCTTCCGCTATGGAGGTCTCGGGGTGGATGATTTCGACTTTCCGAGTCATGATTTCCTTAACCTGCACGATGCCCCCTTCGAGTCTCTTTCTACTGCCTTACCGGTGTAGCGCTCGCAATCGCTATCAAACCAAATTACACACCGGTTTTAAAATGGAACAAAAGCTGTGCCAAATTAAATCGATAAAATAATCGCCCGATATCGAGGCAAATCGAGGTCTATTCGCGGCCGCGACCCCCAAGCGCGGTTTTCTTGTGGATATTTTGCGACAGGGAGACAGGAAACGCAGACGGCGAGTTTAATTTTACGGACATATTGCGAATTTAATTTGGTGGGGTAATTTGTTTATATCAACTTGTAAAAAGAGGAAGAATACCGGAAACGGATCTACTTTGACGAGGTAAAATATGACTGACTCAACCAATAGCGCGGATTGGAGATCTGAGGCAGTTCCAAACGAAACTTCCGGTCGAGCCGCCGGGAAGGATCGCAGAACAGACAGTAACGGTGCGACGGTGGGCGGAAAGGTGCGGCAAATGTCAACCGGCAAACTTTTAGTGGTCGATGACGACAATAACCTCGTGGAGCTTGTAAGAGTAAAGCTGCAAAGCGCCGGTTACGAGGTCGCCACAGCCTCAAAAGCAGAAGATGCGATCGAAGCGGCCAAGGGGGCGGTCTTTGATCTGTGCATTCTCGATCTAAGGCTTGCTGACCGGAGCGGAATATCGTTGATGCGGGAATTGCATTCGATAAATCCCGACATGCCGGTGATCATACTTACTGGCTATGGTAGCGTCGAGAGCGCCGTCGAGGCCATGCAAGAAGGAGCTTACAATTACCTGACAAAACCATTTAACACACAGGAGCTTCTTTTACAGATCAAGAGAGCACTGGAAAACCGCAGGCTTAACTCCGAGATCCAACGACTTAGAGGGCTTTTAGAAGAGCAGTTCGACTTTACGAATATAGTCGCAAGAAGCGATAAGATGCGAAGCGTCCTCGATATCGTTTCCCGAATTGCCAATACCGAATCGACCGTGTATCTCCATGGCGAAAGCGGTACGGGGAAAGAAATCATCGCGAAGGCAATTCATCTTGCAAGCCCGAGACGCGACAACCCGTTTGTGGCCATCAATTGCGCCGCTTTGCCTGAAACACTACTTGAAAGCGAGCTGTTTGGACATGAAAAGGGAGCCTTCACCGGCGCCAACAGAAGCACTAAAGGATTATTTAGCCAGGCTCATGAAGGAACCATTTTCTTGGATGAAATTGGCGATATGCCGCCCTCGATTCAGGCGAAACTCCTGCGCGCGTTACAAGAGCGTCAGTTCTATCCAGTTGGAAGCGAAAAGCCAGTTTTCGTGGATGTTCGAATCATCGTCGCCACGAATAAGCAATTGGAGGACGAGGTGGCAAAGGGCGCATTTCGTCAGGATTTATTTTATCGGCTTCACGTCATTCCAATCCATTTGCCTCCTCTCAGAGAGAGGAAAGAAGATATCCCACACTTGGCCGATCGTTTTCTCAAAAAGCTTTCGCAACAGATGAAGAAAGATGTGAAGGGAGTAACGCCACAGGCCATGCAAAAACTTATGCTCTACGATTGGCCGGGAAACGTTCGGGAACTGGAGAACACATTAGAGTACGCTGTGGCCATGACCCGGCAGGATATGATTACCGAGGACTCTGTCCTGCAGACGAAGAATTCATTAGCTTCCGCGAATCAAGAGGATTTGAACCCGCAGATGAACATCGCTCTGAAAGGACCTCTCAAATCCTACAAGGAAGCCAAGTATGAGTTCGAAAGAGGATATCTCATTCACCTGCTAAAACTTTGCGGCGGCAAAGCGAGCGAAGCCGCTAAACTAGCCGAAAAATCCCGGACAGATTTCTATGAATTACTGAGAAAACACGAGATAAAAATAGAAAATTTCAAAGGCTCCGATGCAACGTAAAGCGGGCTCATGCCGAGCGTTTAAGCAGTAAGATTTTTGATAGACTTCCTCAGGTTAACGGGATAATTTATTGCAAACCGTCACTGGTAACCGGAACCATCCAATTCAAACGAAATTCCGGCAGGTTGGTTTGTATCTCCCCACCCTTGTTAGTGTTGGGACAAATCCCTTCAGTTTGTAAGTTATTTCGGACATGGCTCCCGGTCTCATGAGCCATGGCGCGGCCGTGTTACAGGCGATTAGATAGCCGCACGGTCGACAGCAGTCGTTCGTTGAAAAGAGCGGCGGTGATTTCCAGATACGTCTACGGGATTTCAAGGCAGTTGACACCGCGATGGGACCCCATCTGATTATCCACAAAGTATTTCGACAAATCGGCTGGCGAGCTCCTTCACCATGCTCTTGCTTCAAGAAATGGAGCTGGCCGCAGTCTTGCTAAACATTCCAGTCGTTCAAAGCTCTTGCTTCAAGAAATGGAGCTGGCCGCGGTCTTGCTAAATATTCCAGTCGTTCAAAAGATTCTGGGTGTTCGGATTTCAAAGCAGAAGGTGTTATACGTTTGAATGCTTGGGGAGGTGTAACGATGAACGTGACTATGCTTTTGCAAAAAGGCGTCAACATGAGAAGCATTAAACTATATTCCGAGAAGCCCAGTTTTTGGCAGCTCGTCTTCTCGCAGAGCAAGGCTAACGGAGCCGACTATTACGGAGAGGAATTGCCGGGCTACACATGGAATTGGCCAAAGAACACTTACCTTCAGCGACGCCTATGCCGAAAGGGACATTGAGCCTGCCGTTTGTCGCACCGTTCCTTCCAGTACGACGCGCGCGCGAAATACGTGATCAACATGCGCCGCTTCAAAGAAGGGGCATGAGTCGTACTGCTTACCGGGGCCGGTTTTCGGCTTCAGTGATACTTGGCAACATATCATCAATACCGGCACTACCATTGGTCACCTTTCTCATGGTCTTTTTATTCCAGAACACTCACCCAAAGACTTCACCTTCTGATGCCCTGAACCCGAACGAGCCCGGCTGCCTTTTTGCCAACCCAGAGACCTGCCTATTGATCAGAACTTTCACATAGACTGCCGACCGTTTTGTTAACATTCGGAATTAAATCCCTGTAAGAGTATTCTTACCATCGAGGATTTCAGTGGAAGGGCATTTCATACAATAACAACTGTCTAACCGGTTGTTATCTCCCGCGAGCACCCGGCAAATTCCTTTCAATAATGAATACTTCAGTGCTTTTCGCGGGTATGCGGTACGGATCTTGCCCATAGATACTTAAAATGGTTCGCGGATGGAGGTTTGGCGCGAACCAATAAGCCACAACATTCGGAGCTGAAGACATGCCCTCCGCTCGAAACTTTCCAAGTCGGGCATACCAAACGAACGGCACCGTCGGATGGCTGGTGTTGTTCTTGTTGCTATTACTGGCACAGGGTTGCGCGCTCGTGTCGACCCTTCCGAATTGGGGCCGGCAGGCCACAATTCCTGGGTCCAGTCGTAGTCAAACCGTTTTGGGAATTGCCGACGGTCAGCAAGCCGCCATCATCAAATCTTCCAGTAACGGACTTTCTCCTCAGCGGAGTCTAAAAATACCGGGAGCCACAGTCGGAGCGCATATCGGCGAAGCTTCCTGGTATGGGCCCGGGTTCAATGGGAAAAAAACCGCGAATGGCGAGACTTTCGATGACTCCAAGTTTACGGCTGCCCATAAGACTCTGCCCCTCGGCAGCAAGGCTAGAGTTACTAATATCGACACTGGAGGCTCCGTTGAAGTGGAAATCAACGATCGCGGCCCGTATGTGAATGGCCGGATTATTGATTTATCGCACGCGGCAGCTAAGGCTTTGGGCATCATCGATGCCGGTATAGCGATGGTGAGAGTTGAATTACTTTCCGGGTCGCCCAAATCTGCGGACGCGAGGGAGAAGTGAGCAGTTGATGGCATGAACGCTGTCGTCGATTTGTTAATCGCACCTAAGGAGGCGTCCATATGCAAATATACGTCGCGCTCCAACCTTTAGTGGCACTGATCGCGGGAATACTGATCTTGATCATCCCAAGGCTGTTGAATTACATCGTCGCGCTTTACTTGATCGTAACGGGAATATTGGGGCTGGCGAGGATCTAGCGTAGTTGCCAATCAGCAGAGTGATCGAAAGAACCGCAATAAATTTTCAAAAGAGGGAGAGCTGACAATGTTAAACTGGGCTGTTACTTTTCTTGTCGTTGCCCTGATAGCAGGTGTTCTGGGCCTTACCGGAGTTGCCGGCGCAGCCACACAAATTGCGTGGATTTTGTTTGTGATTTTTCTAATTCTCTTCGTGGTAGGTCTCGTTATGGGGCGGCGTCCCTAGCGCTGAACACTGATTATGCCGCTTAATTCATGCTAATGCGCGAGGGAATCGCCTAGCGCGGGGCTGCAAGCGTCAGAGACGATTGCGCAGTGAAAGTAGGCCCGACGAATTCGGTCGTGACGTCACGACGGAATCTGTTTTTAGGCTATCTTCAACGAACTCGAAACCGGCGGCCCGAAAGTGGAATTCGTTGTCGCCGTTCTCACGGATGTCGTGTTGGGGAAGCCGCAAGAGCACTAAAGAGCGCGCCTCTAGTTCGTAAGGCTGCCCTCCGCGAATGAGCCTTCGTCGCCGAGTGGGTTTCTGGTCCCTCGTGTCGAAGACAACCTCCCAGCGCACCTTGCGTCGATGAGCCGGCAATACGAAGCTCAAGGGTTCGTAGTGAGCATTCAGTAGAATCAGCAGCGTATCATCTACAATCCGATTGCCGCGAGCATCCGTATCCTCAATGGCATCACCCGCCAGCCGCAAACCGAGACAGTGGACGGAGGGGTTGTTCCAGTCCTCGTCGCTCATTTCTTTGCCGTCCGGGCGGAACCAGGCCAGGTCTTTCACTTCTGAGCCGCGGATCGTGCGACCTTGGAAGAATTTGCGGCGACGCAGAACTGGATGTTGATGAAACAATCGCATCAGCAATCGAGTAAATTCTAAAAGATCTCGTCGCTGCGGGTCAAGTTTCCAGTCAATCCAGGAGATCTCGTTATCTTGGCAGTACGCATTATTGTTGCCCCTCTGTGTCCGCCCGATTTCATCTCCCGCGAGTAGCATTGGCACGCCTTGAGAGAGAATCAGAGTTGCCAAAAAATTGCGCTGCTGACGTTTCCGAAGGGCCAGGATTTCAGGATTGTCCGTCGGACCTTCGACGCCGCAATTCCAACTGAGATTGCCGTTATGCCCGTCGCGGTTGTCCTCTCCGTTGGCCGCGTTGTGTTTGTCGTTGTGACGGACGAGATCGGCGAGGGTGAAGCCGTCATGGGCGGTCACAAAGTTGATGCTGGCGTATGGGCGACGGCCTCCTCTGTCGTAGAGATCGCTGCTCCCGGTGAGCCGGAAAGCTAAACCACCCAGCGACCCGTCATCCCCTTTCCAGAAGCGTCTTATGGTGTCTCTATATTCTGCGTTCCATTCGGCCCACAACACCGGAAAATTGCCCACCTGATAGCCGCCCTCACCGAGATCCCAAGGCTCAGCGATGAGCTTCACCTGCGACAACACCGGATCTTGGTGGATGATGTCAAAAAACGCTCCTAAGCGATCCACCGAATGGAGTTCCCGCGCCAGGGTTGAAGCGAGGTCGAAGCGAAACCCGTCCACATGCATCTCCAGCACCCAGTAGCGCAGGCTGTCCATGATCAGCTGGAGTGTGCGCGGATGCGTCATGTTCAAGGTATTGCCGCAGCCGGTGTAATCCATGTAATAGCGACGGTCATCGGCCACCAGACGATAATAGGCCGCGTTGTCGATTCCGCGAAAACATAACGTTGGCCCGAGGTGATTTCCTTCTCCGGTATGGTTGTAAACGACATCGACGATGACCTCTATGCCTTCACGGTGCAAAGTCTTGACCATGGTCTTGAACTCCGCCAGCTGCTGTCCCAGTGTTCCCGGAGAGGCGTAGCTGGACTCCGGCGCAAAAAAGCCGATCGAATTGTATCCCCAATAGTTCGTGAGGCCGCGGTCGACGAGAAATTTGTCTGCGACGAACTGGTGAATCGGCATCATCTCTACGGCTGTGATCCCCAAGGATCGGAGATAGTCGATAATGGCTGGATGGGTGAGAGCCGCATAAGTGCCTCTCAGTTCCTTCGGCACTTTGGAGTGACGAGCGGTGAATCCTCTTACATGCATTTCATAGATCAACGTCTGGTGCCAAGGAGTTCGAGGCGGCGCGTCCTGTCCCCAACTGAAAGCCGGGTCCACGACCACGCACTTCGGTATTCCGTCGGCGCTGTCCCGCTCATCTTTCGATAAGTCGCCGTCCGGATGTCCGATCGTATAGCCGAAGAGCGCGTCGCTCCATTTGATCGAACCCGCAATGGACTTGGCGTAAGGATCCAAGAGCAGCTTAGCCGGGTTGAACCGATGACCTTCGGCAGGATTATAAGGGCCGTGCACGCGATAGCCGTAGAATTGTCCCGGCCGGGCTTCCGGCAAATAGACATGCCAAACCTGCGCGGTTTGTTCGGTCATCCGAACTCGCGTCGTCTCGCGGCCTTGGTTTGGCCGATCAAACAGGCAGAGTTCCACGCCCGTAGCGTTTTCAGAAAACAAAGCGAAATTAACGCCTGAGCCGTCCCAAGTAGCGCCTAGCGGGTACGGATTTCCGGGCCATACCTTCATGGAATGATCCCTTCGCTTGCCATCTCCGCAATATCAGCTGGATTCGTCTGCATTCTGATCAGTTCGTCTGCAGTCTGATCAGATGGAAGCCGCAACGGTGTCGACGGCAGCAACATCGAAGCTGTCTTCGATCACGGCGGCTGTAGGAGCAAACGCGATACCAACATCATGCGTCCGTCGCAACTGCACAGAATCAAAGATCTATTCAGAAGCGCTTAACAGATCGCTCGCGCCGCTGTGTATGCGATTCCCTTCGACGTTTCGAGAATTCTCGAAATATGGAGTTCCTCACGAGTCATGAATACGATCATGTCCTTTCCGTTCTCATCCGTCCGCCTACCGCACCGTGTTCCTTGTGCGCGTCTTATGAGTCTCGAACGGATGGTGGATCTTTCAGCGGAGGTCGACTCTCATTTTGACGTTTCGAGAATTCTCGAAAGGTGAAGTTTCCCCTATTAGGCGATCACGATATCCTTGTATCCTTAATATCTCTACCTCTCCCGTTGAGTCGGGCACGCGAATCCGGTAGACAAAAACATATGGCAAAGAGATTTTTCTTAGGCGCGGCCACCCTGGCAATCGCGATCCTGTGGCTCATCGCGCGGCCGATTGACGCCGGCGAAGGCGCAAAGCCGGAGGTGCGACTTGTTCAGTTCCAAGTGCCCCAGTTGCCGGGATTGGGCGGTGCCGCGGTGGATTGGCGGCAATTGGATGCGTTTTTAACTTTCATTGTGAAGCGCTTCGGCCAGGAGATTCCTGCAGATCTGAGAGAATCGTTAGCAGAGGCGTTTCTCGACTCGCGTTACGAGTTGACGAATTTCGTGGAGCTTGCATCCGCCGGACAGAATCCGGTTCCGCAGATGCTGTTGGACGGCTGGAGTCGATTGTCGCCGATCATGAAACAAGCGCTCCCTGCGCTGCCGCAGGAGGCTGCCGACCGGTACGCGAACTTCATCGGCGTGCTCGATCAATTGGCGGCGCTGGGGCAAGGATCTCAGCTGGCGCTGCTGCAATTGTCGCCCGATGCTCTGAGAGAAATGGCGCGCATTTTGGAGCCGGCCGTAAGCGGCGATCCGATCGGGTACACCCTCGAGGTCGACAACGCGCTGCGCGATCTGCTCGGCTTCGGCGCTCCGATTGCCGCTCCTTCTCCGGGTACGAGGCAGAGCCGGCTGCCGGGTTTTCGGTCTTTTGCCAAAATGCGGCAAGCCTCTGTGCCTCCGCTCTGGTTTGGCGTCGCGATGGCGTCAGAGCCTGACATCAAGAAGTTGAATGAATGGGTGCCCGAAGACGGTGATCTCGAGGCTTATCTTCGGGCCGTTAGAAGTTTGCTGGCGGCGTTGAGTGACAAACTCGCGGCGAAATCGAAATTGGCCGAAGAGCATGAGCCTCTCACGCGGCAAATCATACTTGCCGCGGGCTGGCAGGAGAGTTGCTGGCGCCAGTTCATTAAAAAGGGAAAGCTCCTGACGCCTCTTGCCTCGGCCAGCGGAGTTGGTTTATTACTTGACCCGTTTTGCCCTGAAAAAAAACGAGGACAAACAACCGGGCGGCGACCTCGCGCGCGCGACCTACTCGGCTTACAATGGCGGCCCCGGCCAGCTGAGCCGCTACCGGGCGGCTAAACAGAACCCGGCGTCTAAGAAGGTCGATGCATCGTTCTGGGAGAAATTTCAAGCTGTCAGGTCGGGCCGCGAGATGGAAGTCCGGAGCTGCTACCAAAAATAGCTGCGGAGTAGTTTGGCGCTACGGCGGAGGCTAGACGTGTCGTTTCGACGTTTCGAGAATGCTCGAAACGTGAAAGTTTTCCTCTCTGAGATTCCATCATTGCTAGCTCATCCTTATCCCCTTCGCCGTCTGCTCCACGATCACGAACTACGATCGCGTTGGTTTCCCCCGCCTTCCACTTTCATCTATCCTACTTCTGGTTCCGTCTCCGTCAAACCGTCCATTGCTAAAACACTTTCGGTCCTATAGAGTCGACCCCGGATCATTCCTTCGTCTTAATGGCGCGCAAGAGGTAGAAGGCCGGGCCACACTCTCAACGGTGGCATCGACTTCGGCTCCGGTTTGATAGCGAGCGTATTCCCGGTTCTGACCCCCCTCCCTCTTCCAATATCCAAAGGCTATCAAGAGCCTGAAAAAAGGAGAGACATATGAATCCTGTATTGGTGATCGCTATCCCGCTGGGGTTGATAATCCTCGGTATGATACTGAACAGCCTCGACCTCGGTTTCGATCAACCCCCAAGCTCGCCCGAGCGAGATCCCGTGAAGCAATTAGCGGCCGAAAGGGAAACTTACCGCCAGTTCTTCGATCGGCAGCGCAGTCGAGCGGTGAAACGACAGAAAAGGGTCAGCCAATATGGCTGGTTGCTCATGGTTGCATTTATCGGCGCCTTCATCTGGGTGTACATGGATACCGTGACTAAGCTCTCGGTGACTCTGAGCGACGGGAACAATGTTAAATACCTGATCAAGTTGCCCCAAGCCGACAAGTTGGAGACGGCAGTAAAAGACGGCGTTGCCAAAGAAAAGGTTTCAGCCTGGGAGCTGGAAAAACTAGGCACGGCATTGAGTATCGGCGATAATCCATTGCCGTTCGGCGTCGCGCTGAAGATCGCCTACTAGCAATTGAAGTGTCAGACAGACGCGAGATTGCCAGAGATCCAAATCAGACTTGAGGTGCCGAATTGGCACCTCAAGCTGGTGATTGCCGTCGTTTCGAGGTTTTGAGCATTCTCGAAACGTGGAAGTTCCCGCCAGAGGTCACGATCGCGAACACGCTTCACGATCACGCTCAGGGTCACGCCTTTTCTCTCAGCACTAGCATGCATTTGTATTTTGATTGCGGCTATTTTAAGCCACCTTTTACCGGGCCGATTCAATCAATTCGATGACCATTTTGACACTGCGCAATGTGAGTAAGGTGTTCGGCAGCCCGGACAACGGACTCGACCAAGTCGCGGCGTTGAATGACGTTTCCCTGGAAGTCCATGCTGGGGAGTTTTTTTCCATCATCGGACCGTCGGGCTGCGGCAAATCGACGCTGTTAAGAATCATCGGCGGACTGATTCCGGCATCTGATGGCGAACTGAACGTAGGCAATGAACGAGTTGACGGCCCACACCCGTGGCTCGGCATGGTCTTTCAAGAAGAATCCACCTTTCCCTGGCGCACGGCTTTGGCGAATGTCGAGTTCGGCCTGGAGATGCGCGGAGTATCCCAGGAGGCTCGCCGGAAGAAGGCGCGGGAAATGATTGGCCTCGTCGGTCTGTCCGAAACCGTCAGTGGCTAGAAAAGCTATTTCACGCCTCTGGCGAGCGCAAGCTGTGCGGGATAAGTTGATTGCTGAGGTGGTAAACCGATATGGCTATCGAGCTTTCCCAATCATGGGCTAATCAGTTCGTAGCCCTGATCCTGGATAACGAAGTGACGGTTGGGGAGTTTGTCATAACTCCGCCAGTCCCATGGAGCCGTTTGATCCAGCGTAATGGGATATTCCAAATCGCGGAAGGATGTCCAACTCTTTTGACAACCAAGCAAGCCAAGTTCGAGATGAGAAACTGGGACGAGGTTTCGTTGCCGGCCATCATGGGCGCGCTGGAAGAGCTGGGCGGCACCGTGGATTACGTCCTCTTCGGAAACAACGCGGGCCAGGGGCTGCCGCTTGCGCGGAGCTTGCCGCTGAACTTGGCCGGCAACCGCGCGGCGATTATCTACGCAAACAGTCTTCCGGAGAAAAGCGCGTACGAGAGACTCGGCTACCGAGCCTTCTTTCGAAGGAGCGAGGCGGTCGCCCGTCTGCTCGAGCTGGCCAAAAATGCAAGCCGACCGCTGGCCCTCTGCTTCATCAATACGATCCAGCACAACGAGTTTAACTATCACGACCCGTGAAATAAACGGGAAACGAGGGGTTCTAGGGACGATCGAGTGAACGAGATGACTTATTTATCATGGCCGGTCCTAAATCGTAAATTAGGAGGAGTTGCTTTGCTTTGACCACCACCGTATTGGGTCTGTATTTTTTGCGTTACAGGATCCTTTAACTCTGCAAAAAGCATCATGGCCACTGGATCTTTGAAATTTAATCTGATTTTAAAATTTCCCACATTCTTTATTTCCAACACTGCCACGTGTGGCGTCTCGAACGTTCCGTCAATCACGGAAGCGGTTATATGAGTCGTAAGACCGAGACGAGCCACCGTGCTTCTCCCGTCTAAAATGGCCAATATGTTTGGCGGGGTTTGTATCGCTTCATAAGTCGCTCCAAGCACAAATTGCCCTGGCTCCAACAAGAAATCCTCTTTGGTTAGATCTATTTCCTTATATTTGAGATCCTGCGCCACCGTTAGACTTACAACCTGATCAGGCTCGGGCAGAAGCAGATTTTTGGCTAAATGGATGCGAATACCGACGGGGCGTATGTTTTTCTTATTAAAGTCAGGCTCAATGTTGATTTTGCCTTCATCAATATACTTCTCAATTGTTTGATGTGATAAAAACATGAAACCCAGTATAACATGAGGAGAGAAAAAATGTCCGGAATCTTTTCCTGGGAGGGGAATATGGGGATATTTTCACAGTACAGGAAGGTGCTCAACTCGCGCGCTTTCGTCTCAGCCAATTCGTTCGTGCGGCCAATCGTCGGCATTTCCTGTGCGGCGGTGCGTAGGATTTGGATTATCGACGCGGGAACTTATAAAATCACAACTGATCCATGGACTACCATTTGATTCTCCCAAAGCTTTATGTGGGTTCCTACCCCGGAAGAGCCGATGACATCAAGCTGCTAAAGCAGCAAGCCGGGGTTACGGCGGTCCTCAATCTGCAAACAGACGACGATATGCGGCACTTTAAACTGGATTGGGATTCGTTGCTAGGTCACTACAGAAATTCAGCGATCGATGTTCGTCGGGTGCCGGTGCGCGACTTTGACCCAGACGATCTAGAGGTAAGGCTCCCGGGTTGCGTGTCCATATTAAATGAACTAATGCAGTCGGGCCAGACCGTCTATCTTCACTGCTCCGCAGGGACGGGCCGATCTCCCACGGTCGCAATCGCGTATCTCTTTTGGTGTTGTGACTGGGATTTGGATAGGGCGATCACTCACGTTACGCAGTGCCGACCCTGCTCGCCGAGTATCGAAGTGATTTCCCTCGCCACGGCGCGGGTTGGGCGCGTAGCCCCAACCTAGCATCTGATGCTGCGGTGAACTCGACTGACCTCATCCTTGTGATTCTCTTCGTTGTCGTCCTCGCGTTGTTTTGGCTTTTCGTCTGGTGGAACAGAGAATGATCGGACCAGGCCGGACAATTCTGTTTAGGAAAGAAATTGTAGGAAAAGTTTTATGTAGAGGAGGCTTGGGTTTTTCTATTGCTTCGGTAGACCAAGAGATGAGGCATGATCAGACCTCGACATTTCGACCATCCTGGATACGGCGATGGACTGCGGGATCTGGCTTGCCATTCTGACAGATCTTTGATTTTCGCTTGGAAGCGGCGTAAGGCCCTGTAAGGTTCGACACTTTCCATTGTCGGAACGCCCGTTACGCCATAGTATTAGTCTCGTGGAAAAGGTGGGTCGGGAGTCGTTTTTCTCTATTCGCGTGCAGAATGTTCTACGTCGTATTTGCTGCCGGAGACAAAGGATACTCTGTTGGTTGTCGGTGAGAGGGACCAGTACAAAGGCACATAGGGCTCAGTGACGGGTGCCTGATAAGCATCTGATCTTGGCGGAGAAGGGAGGGAGTCGAACCCTCCGGGGGCCTTACGACCCCCAGACTGGTTTTGAAGACCAGCGGCACCACCGGGCACCTTCCTTCTCCGTTAATAAAATCAGCTACTTACGGCGCTCCTTTCTTTTCTGGGTTTTCATGTTGCCATCCTGTAACAATCCGAACGCCTTCGCAACGTCTTGTCTTTGCAGGTCCAGGTATCTCTTGTGCATCTGCACCGAACTGTGGCCGGCAGCCTTCATAGCGATATCCACATTGACGCCTTGGCGGGCCCAATCGGTCAATGCTGTGTTCCTGTAGTCATGAAAGCGGTACTTCTTGACTCCAGCGTCGCGGACCGCCTTCTGAACAGCATCGCTTATCATGCTTCTAGTTATAGCCCTTCCATCGTCGCGCGTGAATATTAGTCCGTTCACGTTGGCAACTACCGCGCCTCTCCGCTTGTCTCTCTTGATTTCATTTAGTATCTCCAGCGCTCGGTCGGTCAGCGGTGATGCCTGCTCGGTCTCGGTCTTCATCCGACCATCTTGCGGCACCACGACACGCGACTTCTGGTCTATCATGTCCTCAGTGAGCCTTAGCAAGTCGCCCTCGCTCAGGCATGTCTCCGTGGCGAACTCTGCTAATCGTGCCAACCACTTCGGATAGACTGCAAGGGCCTTCGCCCGTTCTTCGATCGTCAGTGCCCGTCCGCCCCTTTTTACGCGGATGATCAGGTCTTCGAACGAGGGCGTCGAGATCTTATAGCCTTCTCTCGCGGCGACCTGCAGCATCCTGCGCAGCAGCGAAAGTTCGTTCGAGACCGTCCCGCGCATGACTCTTTTCCTTGACGGCTTGCCCTGCCGAAGGATGGTCTCTCGCATCCGTTTCCTGATGTAATTGAGAAGATGTTCGCGCGTTATCTCTGTCAGAAGTATTGAGCCAAAAAACGGATTTAAATGTAACCGGATCCGCCCTTTTTCTTCGGTGAGCGATCTCTTGTGTTTGACGCCTTCCTGATCAGGATACTTTTTGGCCCATTGGGCGAAAGTTATCGCTCCCGTATTCCATTCGGTTGGCTTCTCCTTATCGAAGTCCTCTCTCCTTATGTTTCGCGCCTCTAGAACTTTGAGTTCGTCTCTGGCCGTTTTCAGATCGGATCCCAGAGGGAAAGTTCTCCGTTTCCCTTTCCAATCCGTGAACCTCGCATAAAAAATAGTGCTCCACTCGCCGGCGGCGGTCTGATACCGACGCTTATAAAGATGTTTTTCCAGACGCTCAAATGTTTGGCCCATATGTTCGTGTTGATTTGTTGGTCTTACGTGGAGGGATGGACGCTAAATCTCACAGCGCCGAATGTCAGGCTCTCAGACGGTGCACATTTACTGCCTAGTGCCGTTCCCTTTTTGCCTTTTGTCTAACCATCTCTGAACGATGACAGGATCAAACCTGATGATTTTCTTTCTCTTCCCAGTCCTGAGGTTGATGTACGGAAGATCACCCGAGTAAGCCATCCGCAATACGGTGGACTCGCTAATCCTGAGAAGGGCCGAGATTTCTTTCGGCGTTTGTAGTTTGTCCATGGTCGTCCATGTCTCCCTTTTCCGCAGGCGCAAAGAGCATTTGCTTAAAAAATCCTGCCGAGTAATACGATTATCAGTCGAGAGCGGTGCCGGGATTCGGAAAATGTGGAAAATTATCGAGCAGATCTGCTTAATTTTGGGGTAACGACGTGAACCATCCCGAGTTTCCTTTGCGAATGTACGTGCACACGGCGGCGACCATGATCATTCCGGCCAGAAACCCTCCCACATGAGCCTAGAACGCCACTTTCGAACCACGCGGTTTTAGAGCGAAGAAGATCTGCAGATGAAGCCATGTTGGCAGAAATATCCCGGCGAGGACCTGGATCGTAAGCCGGTCGAGGAAATAAACAAGGAGGCGTCGAGAAGGAAAATAATGCGCGCTCTCGGATTGCAGATGAAGAATGCTCCCAACACTCTACTGGATCGATCCGATGAGAGGCGCAGAAGAGTTCGGCTGCATGAACGCATGAGTCAGGGAGGCTGTAATTGCCACAGCCTGTTGGCCTAATTGATCATAGTCTGCTGGATGTGAGTTTTTGCGATGGGCACTAGAATTTCTGCGGATTATCTCGTCAGGAATCCAGAGGAGTTTTTGGTTTTTTGGCGCGAACATTTGAATTAATGGCTTTAACGGTTTTGCCGTAGCGCTCGTGTTGATGTTTTAGCCACGGACATTTGTTGTTTTCGCACTGCCAGTATCCGTGTAAAAGCTCTATCATTTTGTGATCGCAGATTGGGCAGTTCATGGTCCTGTACTGCGGGTTATGTTCGTTATTGAGATCTGGATTAGTCGAAGTGTGTTGTTCTTGTTTGATAGAATTTTTCTTTGGTGATGTGCTGGTAAACTGCGAGAGCCATGATCCCTCCCGCCAAAAATCCGCCGACATGAGCCCAGAACGCCACACTCGTACCGTGTGGTTTTAGAGCAAGAGAAATCTGTAGAAAAAACCACGTGGGCAGGAAGATCCAGGCAGGGAGACGGATTATGAGCCGGTACAGAAAATAAATGAGGACCGGATCTACAAACAATGTTACCCGCGCTCTCGGATTACAGATGAAGAATGCTCCCAACACTCCACTGATCGCGCCGCTCGCGCCGATAAGAGGCGCGGAAGAGTTCGGCTGCATTAGCGCATGAGAGAGGCAGGCGGCGATTCCCGCGGTAAAATAGAGCATGGAATAGTTTAGCCTCTCCAACTGATTTTCCACTCGACTGCCGAAGAACAAAAGGAAAATCATATTTCCAAGCAGGTGAACGAGGTCTCCATGGAGGAATATCGACGTGATGAGCGTTGGGATCGTTGAAAGATTTCCGAAGGAAGCTGGATCGAAACCGAATGCGCGAACAACTCTATCGGAAATGACAAAGTTGGTATTCCAGGTGACAAGGAGATGGATCAAAACGTTGGCGGCGACAATCGAATAGGTGATCCACGGCGTCTTTGTGATCTTGAGATTCGTGGCGACGGGA
>WNGR01002838.1_pt1 | contig 18982 bp, 18 predicted proteins | sample 5407581 | NCBI WGS metagenome assembly WNGR01 (sample SAMN13153383, study PRJNA577476) | soil metagenome | isolation source: 80 cm soil or saprolite under Garry oak tree replicate 2 | place: USA:California | collected 2016-06-15 | reverse complement strand
GTCGCCGCGAACGAGGGCATCGGACCGGGGGCGAGGCCTGTCGTGAGACGCAGCCAGATCTGCTCCGGCTCGCTGCCGCCGCGGAACGTCCACGGGGCCGTCAGATCGCGGGACACGACCGGGTAGCCCTTCGCGTCTTTCTGGACCAGGCGCGCCCGCCCATCGGACCCGTGACAGGCGATGCACCCCTTGGTGGTGAACAACGCTCTACCGCGCGCGATGCTCGCCGCCGTCGGCGCGGCACGCGGCAGCACGGCGAGGGGCGCGGGTGCCGGCCGCTCGAACCCTCGGGACATGCTCTTCACGTACGCCACCACCGCGCGGGTCTCAACCGAGTCGAGGATGTCGCGCCAGTAGGGCATGGCGCTCGCCGGCAAGCCGTTCGCCACGACGTGCATCAAGTCGGCTTCCGTGGGCGGCTGGCCCGCAGCGGTGGACTTGTACTTGAACTGGCCGAGGGTGAAGTCGCGCGGGCGCGGGATCAGTGAGGGAGCGGCGGGCCCGTTGCCGCGCCCATCCGGCCCGTGGCACACGGCGCAGCGCTGCGCGTAGACGCGGCGGCCGAGCGGCACGTCGGCTGCGAGGTCGGCGCCGGGCGGCCAGGTGAGATCGGCGTAGACGGCCGGATCGGGTTGCCACGTGGCCGTGGGGTGCGCGTAGCCCAGCCGGCCGAGGATCGAGCGTCCGACGTCCAGCACCAGCAGGAGACCCAGCGCTGCGAAGAACACGCGCCGACGCGAGGCGAGAAGCCGGCTCATGGGAGCTCCTTACGGCGTGACGGCAGCCTGGGCTACACGGTCCTGCCAGTAAATAAAGAGCGGCGCGCCGATGATTTCCAACGCGGTGAAGAACACGACGCCAGGGAAGGCGGGCGTTGTCAGGCCCGCGTCAATTGGATGAGCGTGATCTCGGCCGGTGCGCCGAGCCGCAGCGGCGGCCCCCAGTAGCCCGTCCCGCGGCTCACGTACAGCCACATCTCTTCGAGCCGGTGCAGCCCCGCGACGAACGGCTGGAACAGCCGCACGAGCAGGTTGAACGGGAAGTACTGGCCGCCGTGCGTGTGCCCCGACAGCTGGAGATCGAAGCCCGCCGCGCGCGCGGCGAACGCGCTCTTCGGCTGGTGGGCGAGCAGCACGCGCACGTCGCTCTCGGGCGCGCCGGCCATCGCGGCGAACGGATCCGACGCGTGGCCCGGCACGAGCCGGCTCGCCGAGTGGTCGGTCACGCCCGCGAGCAGGAGCCGCCCCGCGCCCTGACTGATCACGCGATGGGAGTTCACGAGCGCGTCGAAGCCCAGGTGCTCGAGCTCGCGCACCCAGCCCGCGGCGTCCCAGTAGTACTCGTGGTTGCCGGTGACGAAGAACTTCCCGTGCGGAGCCGTGAGCCGCCCCAGCGGCGCGACTTCCTCGCGCAGCGCGGGTGGTAAGCCGTCCGCCACGTCGCCCGTCAGCGCGATCAGGTCGGGGTGGAGCCGGTTCGCCGTCTCGACGATGCGCTCCACGAAGTCGCGCTTCAGGGTCGGACCCACGTGGAGGTCGGAGAGCTGCACGATCCGGAACCCCTGAAGGTCCTGGGGGAGTCCGGCGATGGGCACCTCCACGCGCACCACCCCCGGCCGCCGCGCACGCCACGAGCCGAGCAACAGCACCACGAGCGCGCCGCCCACGACGCCGGCGGCGAACATCCCGGCTCCCACCCACGCTCGCAGGTGCAGCAGGTCGCCCGCGAGGACGAACACGATGAGCAGGGACGACAGCCCCATCGCCGTGAAGCCGACCCGCTCGAGCGCGCCCGTGAGCGGGCCGCCTCGCGAGCGCGCGGCGAAGAACGCCGCGAATGGCGCGAGCGCGAGCACGGCGATCACCCCCCACCCGAGCGCCCGCCACCCCAGGGCGAGCGGAGCGTGCGCCAGCAGGCGCTGCCCCACGTACACGTGGAACAGCGCCCACAGGCCGCCCACGATCATCAGGCGTCTCAGCACCGTCGGTCCGCCGGCTGCGGGACGAGCACCATACGCCGGATAACGCCGATCAGACGCCCGAAGTTCACCGGGTCTCTTGCCGCGGATCGCCCGGGGGATTGCGGGGTGGGTCCGGCGCGAGCGCGACCCGCACGACCGGCGGCGGGTCATGGTGCACCTGATCCACCATTCGGCGATCATGCGCCGGGCGACGGCGCTGTTCCAATCGCTCGCCCGCGCCTCGACCGAGGGATTTGCCGAGTACAGCGACGCGCAGCTGGCCTTCCTGCTCGACTTTTTCAGCCGGGCGGAGGCCCTGATGCAGCGGGAGACGGCGAAGCTGAAGCAGGCGAAGCAGAGACGCGGTCGCTAGCGCGCTGCCTGCTTGAGCGCGGCGAAGTAGTCCCGGATGCGCGCCGCGTTCGCCCCTACGTCGCTCTTCCCCACGCGCGACTTGGAGCGCATGTCCACCACCGCGCTGTCCGCCCCGCGCGGTGTCACCCGGATCACCACGTCGTCCTTGAAGCCGAACCAGGCGGTCGTAGCCGTCGCCTCGATGCGGCCCCCCCCGCCCCCCCCAGCCGAGTCCCTGCCCGTCACCTCCCAGCCCGACATGCCCATCGCGGTCGCGTGCGCGAGGCCGTAGGCCTTCGCCGCGGGGACCGGGAGCACCAGCGAGCCCAGGTCGGGATAGCCGCGGCGCACCGAGTCGGCGAATCCGGCGGGATAGCTCATGTCCTTCCCTTTCCAGAAATCGTTCGTCGCGGCGGTGACATAGCCCGGGGGGGTGGTGAGGTCGGTCGCGACGTCGTTGATGGGCGGCACGCTCCGCGCCAGCCGATACTGGCGATAGAACAGCACGCCGGGCACCGCGCCGGCGACCACGCCCAGCAGCGCGAGTGCGGCCCCGCGCGACTTCGTGCCGATGGCGAGCGCCAGCACGACGAGGGAGACGACACAGGCGACGATCGCGACCACGCCCCCGTAGGCGAACAGGTAGCGCAGGGCCACCCGCAGGCCCCACCACCCGTGCCGGTAGCCCCAACCCGAGGCGACCTCCATGATCAGCCCGATCAGCGCGAGGCCCAGGCCGACACGGGCCGCCCATAGTGTCGCCTCTCCCGTACCAGCGCCCTGTGACTGCATCTCCATGGGTCCTCCTTTCCCACGCTCAGTAAGTCACACCCTTGCGGATCGCGAACCCCCAGCGACTGCCCGAGAAACCCTTCCCGAAGCGATAGCCGATGGCGAACTCCGCCACGTCGCCGCGGACGGCGCGCGTCGGGCCGATGCGCAGCGACACGCCGAGGTCCCCTCCCAACCGCGCCGGCTCGTCCGCGTACCAGGCACCACCGTAGTCGAAGAACGGCGCGACACCCACGCCCATCAGCCCCCACACGTCGTCCGCCACCAGCACCCGATCCTCGACGGCGAGCCAGGCCATGCGTGTGCCCGTGAACTGGTGGATGCCGAACACGCGCGGTCCCTTGTGGTCGTTCCAGAGATCGAACAGCACATCCGGCGCCGGCCGACGGAGGCGGGCGCCCTCGAGGTGGAAGATCAGCGTCTGGCCGCGCAGGTTTTGGCTCGCGACCGTGAGCGCGCCCGCCACGCGACCCGAGTCGGGCATCCCCGCGGTGAAGACCCCGTTGCCCGCCCCGCTCAGCACCGCGAACCCCCCGGGCCACAGAGCGGAGAGCTGCGCGGCCGCCTCCGTCCCGATGCCGGCGCGGTCGGACGGATAGCCCCACGCCCGCGGCGCCGCCCATACGCCGACGTGGAACAGCTGTGACAGGTCCACGTCCTCGCGCCGGGCGTAGGAGTTGAACCGCTCCAGCACCTGGAAGCGCACGTGCCCGAGGTCGAGCCCGGCGCCTACGGTCCCAAACGTCGAGCGGGGAAACACGGTCGGCGCTGGCACTTCCGGCGCGAAGTCCTCGCGCCGCCACCGCCCGCTCACCCAGAGTCGCAGGTAGTCCCGGCTCGTCGCGTGGGGCGCGAGGCCGCCGGTGACGCCGAACCGCAGCGCGCGCCGCTCGATTGAATCGATGCGCACGCCGTCGCGGAACACCAGGACGCGCTCCGACGCCGCTTGGCCATCGATGGCGAGCGCGTGCCGCGCCGCCGTCTCGTAGAACGGCACGCCGACGAGCCAGTCCCCCCGCTTCCCGTCCGTCTTGGCGCTGTACAGCGCCTGGAGCCGCACGCGGCGCGAGAAGAAGTGGGGGCTCACATACCCGAGGGTGAAGATGTTCCGGTCCGGCGTGTGGTTGTATACCGCGATCAAGGACGTGGCGGTGCCGAGCAGGTTGTCCTCGACGAGCCCCGCGAGCCACGTCACGTCCCCGCCGGCGGCGGAGTAGCCGAGCTGCGGTTTGGTGCTCCAGCCATCGGTGGTCGCGACCCGCAACGCGAGCCGCCCGTCCAGGCGCGTGGTGTCCAGCCGCACGCGGCTGAAGACGTACAGGCTCCGGAGCGCTCGCTCGCTTTCCGCCACCCGGGCGGAGTCGTAGCGATCCCCCGGGTTGACGAGCAGCGCGCGCCGGATCACGCCCGCGCGTGTCGTCACGTGCAGCGCGTTGGCCGCGTGCGCGAGGAAGCCCGGCGCATCGTCCGCGAGGTTGAACACGTTGCGGTTCACCACGATGATCGTGTCGATGGTCTGGGCGGATAGCCGGATAGACGGATAGACGGATAGAAACGCCACCGCCACGGCGACTGCCGGTCCGCCTATCCGCCTATCCGGCTTACTTGACCAGATCAATGCGCTGGTGGAGCGAGTAGGTCACGTGACGAGCGGGATCGTTCCACTCCGTAAAATACAGCGTCGCGTCGACCCGGCCCGTGATCTGGCGGAGCCCCCGGGTCGCCACTCGAAACGTGCCCCGCACCGAATCCGGCCGGAGCGGGCGGCAGAAGCACGTCACGGTCGCGTACGCCGGGATGCGGGCGGCGGGGGGGGGGCCGAGGGTGTACGGCACGTCCTGACGTAAATCCCGCACCCGGCCGAAGTCGAGCCCGAGCGTGAGCTCGTACTCATCTCCCTCGGCTGCGGAGGGATTGAAGTCGTAGCTCGCGAGCCCCACGTCCCCGCCTCCCTGCGTCGTGTCGATGCGCAGGCGCACGAGCGTGAGCGTGGGGTCGCGCTCCACGACCAGGCGCGCGTGCCACTCCCAGCGGGCGGAGGTCTGCAGGCCGAGCGTGTCGCCGGGGCGGGAGGTGGCGTCGCAGGCACCCAAGAAAAACGTCGAGAGCAAGAGCGTCGAGGAAAAACGTCCAGGAGACGCGTAGAAAAGATGCCGGCTCGGCCGGCGGGTGTCCGTATGATGCGTCATGACCCTACAGGCGAACGCCGGTCAACTGCTGGTTCACAGAGTGGCTTCCGAGGTTGCCAAAGATTGCTTCGCTCTCGCGACGACGTTCAGGGGGCCGGGGTCATACGCCCGCGGAGACCAACTGGTTAGAGCGGCGCTCTCGATCTGCTCGAATATCGCCGAGGCGTGCGGTCGGGGCACGATCCCGGAATTCCGCCAGTTCCTGCGCTACGCCCGAGGCTCGGCGCACGAACTCCGCGCGCAAGTCCGGATTGCTCGGGAGTACGATCCAGCCCGGGCGATACACTGCAGAACGCTCGAGAGTCGGACGACCCTCGTGATCAAGCTGCTGACGCGCCTCCACGACAGGCCGCCGCCAGACCGCTGAAGCACCAACGTTTGTCCTCGACGACGCTCCTCGACGAGGTGCCTCTCGACGCAGTCTAGTACTGTCCCAAGTAGCGGTTCAACTCCCATTCGCTCACCTGCCCGATGTACTCTTGCCATTCCTCGCGCTTGGCGTCGAGGTAGCGCTCGTAGATGTGGTCGCCCAGCGCCTCGCGGATCACCGCGTCCTTCTCCAGATAGTCGAGCGCTTCGTGCAGGTCGCGCGGCAGGTCGTCGATGCGAAACCGGCGGCGCTCGCGGTACGACATGCGGGCGATGTTCTTGTTCACGGGCTCACCGGGATCGGTCCGCTCCTGGACGCCGTCCAGGCCGGCCGCGAGCTGCACGCCGAGCGCGAGGTAGGGATTGGCCGAGGGGTCGGGCATGCGGTTTTCGCAGCGCGTCGCCTCCCCGCGTTGCGCCGGCACTCGGATGAGGGGAGACACGTTCTGGGTGGACCACGAGACGTTCACGGGAGCCTCGTAGCCGGGGACGAGCCGCTTGTACGAGTTCACCAGCGGATTCGTCACGGCGCAGTAGCCGCGCGCGTGCCGCAGCAGGCCTCCGATGTACCAGCGGCCGACCTCGGAGAGCTGAATCGGCCCCTGGGAGTCGAAGAAGGCGTTCTTCCCTTTGGCGAACAGGGACTGATGCGTGTGCATCCCCGACCCATTGCGGCCGTACAGCGGCTTGGGCATGAAGGTCGCCACGAGGCCGTGCCGCACCGCGATGGTCCGCACCACGAAGCGCAGGCTCGCCAGATGGTCGGCCATCGTGAGCGGGTCCGCGTAACCCAGGTCGATCTCGTGCTGGCCGCGGGCCACCTCGTGATGGGACGCCTCCGAACTCAGCTTCATCTCCTCCAGCGCCGCCACGATGACGCGCCGCGCCTGCTCTCCGCGGTCCACCGGGACGAGATCGAAGTAGCTGCCGGCATCGAGCGTCCGAGTCGTCGGCTCGCCACGCTCGCTCTGCTCGAAGATGAAGAACTCCACCTCGCACCCGACGCGCATCGTGAAGCCCAGCTTGGCGGCCCGCTCGATCTGTCGCTTCAAGGTCGTGCGGGGACACCCTTCGAACGGCCGCCCGTCGGGATAGCGGATATCGCAGATGAGCCGCGCCACGACGCCCCCCCCAGCCCCGTCGGCTTCATCCGAGCCCGCGCCCTCCCAGGGGAACACGCGGAAGCTCGCGAGATCCGGCACCAGCAGGGCGTCGGCCTCCTCCACGCGCGCGAACCCCTCGAGCGCCGAGCCGTCGAACGTCACCTCGCCGGCCAACGCTTTCTCGAACTGGGAGGCGGGCACCTCCACGGCCTTGTTGACGCCCAACAGGTCGGTGAACTGGAGCAGCAGGAACCGGACGCGGCGCTTCTTCAGCTCGTCGAGGATGTCGCGCGTGTCGGCGGCGGTGGCGGTCATGGGCACTAAGATAGAGGGCGGCAGAAGGCGGCAGAAGGCGGCAAAAAGGCGGCAGGGTTCCGTCCCCCCTGCCGCCCGTTGCCGCCCGTTCCCGCCCTCGACCTACACGTCGTAGTACAGGAAGAACTCGTACGGGTGCGGCCGCAGGGCCACCGGGTCCACTTCTCTGGCGCGCTTGTAGGCGAGCCACGTGTCGATCAGATCCGGCGTGAACACCCCGCCCTCGAGCAGGAAGGCGCGGTCCGCCTCGAGCGCCGCCAGCGACTCCTGCAGGCTCCCGGGCGTGTTCTTGACGTGCTTCCGCTCCTCGGGCTCGAGCTCGTACAGGTCTACGTCCATCGGCTTGGGCGGCTCGATCTTGTTCTTGATGCCGTCCAAGCCCGCCATCAGCAGCGCGGCGAACGTCAAGTAGGGGTTGCTCGAGGGATCGGGCGCCCGGAACTCGATGCGCTTCGCCTTCGGCGACTTCGAGTACACCGGGATCCGGCAGATCGCCGAGCGGTTACGCTGCGAGTAGATCAGGTTGATCGGCGCCTCATAGCCCGGCACCAGCCGGCGGTAGCTGTTCGTCGTCGGCGCGGCGAACGCGAGCAGCGCGGCCGCGTGCTTGATCAGCCCGCCGATGTACCAGCGAGCGGCATCCGAGATGAGCGCGTAGCCGTTCGCGTCGAAGAACAGGTTCTTCGCATCCTTCCACAGGCTCATGTGCACGTGCATGCCCGAGCCGTTGTCGCCGAACATCGGCTTCGGCATGAAGGTCGCCGTGTAGCCGTGCTGGGCGCACACGTTCTTGACGATGTACTTGTACATCATCAGCTGGTCGGCCATGCGTGTGAGCGTGGTGAACCGCATGTCGATCTCCGTCTGCCCCGCGGTCCCCACCTCGTGATGATGCACCTCGACGTCGATCCCCGCGGCGATCATCGCCAGCATGATCTTGGAGCGCAGGTCCTGCAGCTTGTCCACCGGCGGCACCGGGAAGTAGCCCTCCTTGTGCCGCGGCCGGTGGCCCAGGTTCGGACCCCCGCCGTTCGCGCCCGAATTCCAGATGCCCTCTTCCGAATCGATGTGGTAGTAACCCTCGTGCGCGTTCTGGTCGAACCGTACCGAGTTGAAGATGTAGAACTCGGCCTCGGGCCCGTAGTACGCGGTCGTCGCGATGCCCGTCTTTACGAGATGCTGTTCGGCCTTCTGCGCCACGTAGCGTGGGTCGCGCGAGTAGCGCGCCCCCGTCACCGGGTCCACCACGTCGCACGTGAGCGACAGCGTCGGCACCTCGAGACACGGATCCACGAACGCCGACGCGGGGTCCGCCACCAGCAGCATGTCGCTCTCGTTGATCGCCTGGAACCCGCGGATCGAGGAGCCGTCGAACCCGATCCCCTCCGTGAACAGCTCTTCGGTCAGCTCCTTCAAGGGAATCGAGAAGTGCTGCCACGTCCCCGGCAGATCCGTGAACCGCACGTCCACCACCTGCACCCCGGCGTCCCGCGCCTTGCGGATGACGTCGGCGGGGGCGGTGCCGGTCGTGGGCTTCGTCGCCTGGGGCGTGGTCGTCGGCTCCAGCGTCGCGGTCATAAGGTCTCTCTCCTCGGCAGGCTCTGGTGAGTCGGCGTGCAGGGTTGATGCCATGAAACGACGAGAGCCCGGCACCGGGCTCGAGGCACCAGGCTCTCGACGATCTCGTATGGCTGGGCTACCGCAGGCATACGGGAAGGTACAGGGGCCGGTGCGCGGCGTCAACCATTCTGTGTCGGCTCTGCAACAACCGCCGCCGCAGTCCCGGCCCTGGCGCGCCTAGAATGCGGGCTGTCACCGAAATCATGCACGCCGTGCATGGTTTTCAACACACGACGTCAGCCCTCGAGCGCCGCCACGAAGTGCCACAGCTCGATGGCCGAAAATTCCCCGAAGCGCTCTTGGATCTCCCGCTCCGACAGCTCGAGGAAAATCCACCCGGTCGTGCGCCGGCGCTCCCCGCTCACGAAGTGCAGCCGCCCGCGCACCGCGCCGGCGGCGACCTCGGCGTCCGGCTGCATCTCGATGAACACGTCCCAGCGCTCGTCGCCGCGCTTCAGTTCACCCATGTGCTTGGCGCGATCCTGGCCGGGGAAGGCGGCGCTCATGGCTACACTATGCGCTGCCCCGCCCGATCGTGCCAGTTAGATTCCCGCTGCCATGAACTGTCACGCGTGCGGCGCCCAGCTGGCCGGGACGGCCAGGTTTTGTCACAAGTGCGGTGCCCAGGTCGGCGGGGCCCCCCCCCAAGCCGCCGGGTGGCGCAACGGCCTGCCGTGGGGAGTCGCAGGGATCGCGGTGGGAGCGCTGTTGACCGTGCTGGCACTGCGGCTGGGAGCAGGGAGCAGGGAGCAGGGAGCGGGTGGGCAGGCGGACGCTCCTGCTCCCAGCTCCCAGCTCCCTGCTCCCGATATTTCGCAGATGTCCCCCGAGGAACGGGCGACCCGACTCTACAACCGCGTCATGTCTCTGCACTCCGAGGGCAAGCCCGACAGCGCCGAGTTCTTCCTCCCGATGGCGTTGCAGGCGTATGCCATGCTGCCGGCCCTCGATGTAGACGCCCGCTATCACATTGGCGTGCTCGACCTGACCGGCGGGCACGCGGCCGCGGCGCTGGCGCAGGCGGATACGATCCGCCGCGCGGTCCCGACTCACCTGTTCGCCTTCATGCTCAGGGCTCGCGCCCTGGAGCTCGAGCGCGACCCCGCCGGCGCGCTCCGCGCCTATCGCGACTTCTTGCGCAACGAGAAGGGCGAACGCGCCAAGCAGCGCCCCGAGTACGCCGAGCACGGCCAGAACCTCGACGCGTTTCACGAGCAGGCGACCGAAGTTACCAGCGGGAAGACGAGTGGCGCCCCCCGGCAGGGCCGCTAGCTCGATCCGCACGATCCGGCTGGCGCACAGCCCGGACGCGGACGACGCCTTCATGTTCTGGGCGCTCGCGACCGGGAAGATCGACACGGGCGACCGGCGCTACCTCCACGAGCTCTCGGACATCGAGTCGCTGAACCGCCGCGCGTTGCAGGGCGAGCTCGAGGTGACGGCGGTGTCGTTCCACGCCTACGCCTACCTCGCCGACCGCTACGCCTTGCTGGCGCACGGCGCGAGCTTTGGCGACGGTTACGGGCCCCGCATCGTCGCGCGCGGACCCTGCCCCACCGACCCGCGGGTCGCGCTCGGTGCCAGCGGCACGCTCATCGCGGTCCCGGGTGAGCTCACCACGGCGTTTCTCGCCCTCAAGCTGTACCAGCCCGCGGTCCGCCACGTCGTCGTGCCGTTCGATCGGATCGAGGACTACGTGGCGGACGGACGGGCCGCCGCCGGCTTGCTCATCCATGAAGGCCAGCTCACGTACGCCGACCGGGGCCTCCACCTGTGGGCGGATCTGGGGGAGTGGTGGCGTGCGGAGACCGGGCTCCCCCTCCCGCTCGGCGGCAACGTGGTGCGCCGGGACATCGGGCCTGAGCTCATGCGCGACATTGCGCGCGATCTGAAAGCCAGCATCGAGTACGGCCTCGCACACCGGCGCGAAGCGCTGGCGCACGCGCGAGGCTACAGCCGCGGCCTCGACGACTCGCGCACGGACCGCTTCGTGGGGATGTACGTGAACGCCTACACGGTGGACTGCGGCCCCACCGGCCGCCGGGCGGTGAACGAGTTGTTGACGCGGGCGCACCAGGCGGGTCTGCTCCCGGGAGCGGTCGATGTAGCCTTCGTGGCGGCGGAGTCTTGAAGCCCGCCGCTCCGTCCCGTCGGGCCTATCCAGGCCGACCCGGCGGCGTCATCTTCTGAGAGCATCAACCAAGGAGTCCTGAGTGGCCGACACGACGGGCCCCGTCCAGATCCTGGTCGTGGACGACGAGGAACCGATTCGGAACGCCCTCAAGAAGTTCCTGGCGCAGCAGCAGTTCGAGGTGTACGCAGCCGGATCGGGCGAGGAGGCGCTGCAGCAGCTGCGCCGCCACCGCATCGCGCTGATGTTGTGCGACATCCGCATGCCGGGCACGAGCGGGGTGGACCTGGTGCCGCAGGCGATCGAGATCGAGCCGGAGCTCGCGATCCTCATGCTCACCGCCGTCAACGACGCCACCAGCGCCGCGCTGTGCATGCAGCGCGGGGCCATGGACTACCTGACCAAACCGATCGAGCTCGCCGACCTCGGCCGCGCGGTGCAGCGCGCGCTGAAGCGCCGCGAGATGCTGCTCGAGACCCGGCACCTGAGCCAGTGGCTCAAGGAGGAGGTCACAACCCGCACCGCCGAGCTGCACCGGGAGCGCCTGAAGCTCGAGCGCATCTCGGTCGCGACACTCGAAGCCCTGGTGAACGCGCTGGAGGCGAAGGATCCGTACATGCGGGGGCACTCGGCCCGCGTCGCCGACCTCTCGGCCACGATCGCGCACCAGTTGGGACTGTCGGATGAGGCCGTGGAGACGGTCCGCGTCGCGGGGCGGCTGCACGACATCGGGAAGATCGGCACCCGCGAGGCGGTGCTCAACAAACAGGGTCCGCTCACTCCCGAGGAGTTCGAGCACGTGAAGCAGCACGTCCTCATCGGCTCCCAGATCCTGGCGCCGCTCGCGCACCTTGGCGACATCATTCCGGCAGTGCGGGGACACCACGAGCGCTGGGACGGCACCGGCTACCCGGACGGCCTGCGCGGCGAGGACATTCCGCTGGCGGCCCGCATCATCGGCGTCGCCGAGGTGTTCGACGCCCTCAACACGTCGCGGTCCTACCAGGAGAAGATGAATGCCGAGCAGGCGGTCGAGCGCATGACCGACCTCGCCGGCACGGTGCTCGATCCCAAGGTGTTCGAGGCGCTGACCACGGTCGTGGCTCGCCGCCGCACGCTCGTCTTCCTCGACGAGGGCGGCGTCGGCACCGACTGAGCTCGCGCACTCGTGCAGATCGCGGTCACCGGAGCGACAGGATTCGTAGGTCGGCACGTGGCCGCCACGCTCACCGGCCGGGGACACCGCGTCCGGGCGCTGGTGCGTCGTCCCGAGCCGGCGCGCCTGCTGCTCGGGCCGGCCCCGGAACTGGTGCCGGGCGACCTGGCGGATGCCACGACGCTCGCCGCGCTCGTCCGCGGCAGCGATGCCGTGATTCACCTCGTCGGGATCATCGTGGAAGCGGGGCCCGCGACCTTCGACGCCGTCCACGTGGAAGGAACCCGCCGCGTGCTCGCCGCCGCGCGCGCGGCCGGCGTGCGCCGCTTCGTGCACATGAGCGCAGTGGGCGCGCGCGACGAGCCCGGCGCCACCCGCTACCACCGCACCAAACGGCGGGCCGAAGACCTGGTGCGCGATTCGGGACTATCCCACGCGATCTTTCGCCCTTCGCTCATCAGCGGGCCGGAGAATGTGCCGATCCGCGTCATCGCCCGGCTGCACCGCTGGTCTCCCGTGGTCCCGGTGTTCGGGGACGGCCGCTACGCGATGCAGCCCGTTTGGATCGAGGACGTCGCGCTCGCGTTTGCCCGGGCCGCCGAGGATCCGGGGTTGGTCGGCGCTTACGAGCTGGGCGGCCCCGCCGTCCTCACGTACGAAGATTTCGTGCTGGCGATCGGCAGGGCGGCGGGCGCCCCGCGCCCGTTGGTCCACCTGCCGCTCGCCACGGCGCGGGCGGCCGCGCGAGTGTTCGACCTGCTCGGCCGGGCGGCGCCGCTCACGAGCGACCAGCTCCAGATGCTGGTGGAAGGTAGTGCCACCCCCGCCAACGCGATCGAGTCCGTGTTCGGGATCCGGCCGCTGCCCTTCGAGGCGGGACTAAAGAGCTACTTGAGCCCGGGTCGGGTGTAACGGTGTCCCGAATGCTTTGGCTCGGGCTCGTGCTGCCCCCGGCGCTCGGATCGGCCCAGAGCGGTACGCCGGACTCCGTCATCTACGTGCTCTCGGCGGCGAGCCGGTTCGAGGTGAAGACCGGCAAGGCCGGCTTGCTCGGTTTCGCCGGCCACGCCCACGTGATTCGCGCGCGCGCCGTTTCCGGACGCATCGTCTACCATCCGGCGGTTCCCTCGAGCTCCCGCGTCACGATCATCGTGCCCGCCGACAGCCTCGAGGTGCTCACGCCCCCCGACACGGCCGAGATCCGCAAGGTGACCGAGGCGATGCGCACCGAGGTCCTCCACGTGGACCAGTACCGCGAGATCAGCTTCGTGTCGGACAGCGTGACGCCCATGGAGGAAGGGGGGGGGTTCCGGGTGCACGGGAAGCTCACACTCGCCGCCCAGACCCGGGATGTGGCCGTGGACGTCAGGGTCGAGGTCGGGGGGGACACGCTGCGGGCCGCGGGCGGCTTTTCCGTAAAGCAGACCGACTTCGGGATCAAGCCATACCGAGGCGGGCCGGCTGGAACGGTGCGCGTCGCGGATCGCGTGACGTTCGACTTCGAGGCGGTCGGCGTGGCGCAGACCGCGCCCTAGAAAACCAAACCCGGGGCTTACTCCTCCCCGGGTTGGCGGTCGGGCGAAGTGGCCGTCACACTTCGGCCGCGACCAGTGTCTCCCTTTGTACGGGACGGGGCCCAGAAGGTTTCACCCTAACCGCGTCCTCCGTGCCCCTCCCGGTTTATTAGACGCACACCCCACCGGTTTGGTTGCAGCGCCGGCTACCAGCGTTTCACCCTGCCCACTCGCGACACCGTCAGCGTTTCGATCCGCGACCCGCGCCGCATCACGACGCTGGTGTTCGAGACGCCCCACCCCAGCCCGATCGGGTCGAACACCACCTCGGGGTTCGACACCTCCAGGGTCACGCCGTGGGCCAGCGGCCCCGGCCACCGCTGCACCGCGTCCCACGAGTCGCCGCGCCAGCGGTCGATGCGGAGCGTGTCGGGGGCGATCGTGAGCCGGGTGCGCGACCCTTGCATCACCGCGGCGTTCCGCGCGGCCGCCAGGGCCGTGGCGACATCCTGCGCGGCCGTGTTGACCGCGATCCAGTCGAGCAGGCCGCCGACGCTGGGGAGGGTGACGGCCGTCACGACGGCGACGATGGCCAGCGCGACCACCAGCTCAGCGAGGGACAGGCCCCGGCGCATGGCGCCAATTAGGGCAGCAGCGCCCCCGGCTCCGGCACCGAAACCATGCGGCGAAAAGCCTGAAAATGCGGAAACTGCGACCTAACGCGCCGGTCCGGAAAGCGCTATGTTGTGACCCTACCATGCCTTGCAGCGAGGCACAGAGGCTGCCAGCGGGGGGGCGGCTGTGCCACGGCCTAGGGGAGAGCACCGAATGCCGGTTTCGCAGACACGGGTCGAATCGCTGCCCCACGCGATCTTCCTACAGAGAGTATCGGGCAACGCGTCGCCGACGTCCCTCGAAGCGCGGTTGGGTCAGGGGGCGTTCCTGGCTTTGCGCCTCGTGGACCTGCTGGCCCCGGGCCGCGAGCCTGTCTCGCCGGACGCGTTCCACTACCAGTGCGTCGCGACCGACCGGTTCTGCCGCGAGTTGCGCGGGACGTCGCCCGAGGGCGCTCATGTGCACGGCACGACGGCAAGTGCGGCGGACGCCTATCGGCTGGGCGACGTACGCCAGGTCGTCCCCGCGCTCCTCGCCTACGCGCACTTCCTCGAGGACGAGCTGCGCCTGGAGGAGGCGCTCGATGTGCTCGCCACGCTGCTGGAGGTGGGTGGCGACCGCCTCGCGGCGAGCGACGCGGTGGCGGCGCGGCTGCGCATCGCGCGCGTGAGCCGCAAGTTGAACCGGTTCGATGAAGCGGAGGCGGCGTACGCGGAGGCCGGCGAACTGGCGGCGGCGCGCGGCGACCGCTACTCGGAGCTGTTGAGCCGGATCGGGCGCGCGAACACGGTGCTGGGGCGGGGCAACCTGGCCGAGGCGGAGCGCAGTCTGCGGGCGATCCTCGCGGAAGCCCGTGCCGCGGACCTCCACGACGCGGAGGCACGCGCCGAGCACGGTATCGGGGCGACGTTGTTCTACCGGGGCCAGCCAGACCAAGCGGTACCCCATTGCTGGCATGCGTTCGAGCTCTACGACGAAGAGGATGCGCGGCTGCGTGCGCTCACCGACGTTGGCGTCATGCTCCTCACTCTTGGCGATGCTGCCGGAGCGGAGCGCGCCCTGATGGAGGTCGTTCGGCGAGGCGTCACACAAGACGGCGTCAGCAATGCGATGATCGAGCTGATGCACTGCGCGTCCTACCGCGGGGACCGGGTCGGGTTCGCTCGCTGGCGCGAACGCTGCGAAGCACGGCTCGCGGACATGCCCCCGAACATCCTGGCGGATTTCTACGTCAAGCAAGGGATCGGACAGGCACGGTTCCGGCAATACCGGCGGGCCGAGGCTCTGATGGACGAAGCGCTGCGGGTGGCGAGCGCCGCCGGCCTGCACGAATTCGAGTTCCGGATCGAGCGCATAAAGAACGGACTCCACGACTGCGAAAAGGCGCTCCGAGTAGAGCCTTCCACACCCGCGGAGCCCGTGTTCGATACTGCAGAGCTACGCGAGGTGTCGGCCTCGCTAGCCCAGCTCGCCGGCTGAATGCCGTTAGTGGCAGGTATTGCTGTTCGTGATATCGCACGACGCCGTGGGCCGCGGAGCGGTCGCATCGGCACACGCGGCAGCGGCGAGGGCGAACGAGACGAGAACAAGGGCGAGTAGCGCGCGAATCGGACGGGACATGGAGACCTCCGCAGACTGGGGTTGGATGAGGACCGCACGAACGGGGTCCAACTTGGCTGCGGCGGGGGACGATTTTTAGGGCGTTTTTGCGGCATCGTAGGGCGATTTTGCGACATTATGCTCGTTCTAGCCGCCGTTCCCGATCTGGAGTACCACAAGGTGCGCCGCGCCGCAGGGGCGCGGTTCACGGTCGCCCGCGCTCCCAACTGGGACGAGGTGCTCGCCGCCATCCGCAGCCGTCCGGTGGAGCTGGCCGTGGTCGATCCGCTGCTGTCGGGCGAAGCGCGGTCCCAGGAGATCGAGCGGCTGCGCGTGCTGTTCCCCTCCCTCCCGTTGATCCTGTACACGACGCTCACCCCCCGCTCCGCCGGCGTGCTGCTCGCGTTGGGCCAGCGCGGCATCCAGCACGTGGTGTTCGCGCACTACGATGATCACCCGATGCGGCTGCGCGAGGTGCTGGCGCAAGAGGAAGCGCGGTCGTCGTCGCGGCAGCTGCTCGACCAGCTGGCGGGTGCGCTCGCTCCGCTCCCCAGCCAGCTGCGCTGGGTGCTGGAGGAGGCGCTGCGCTCGCCGGGCGACGTGCAGACGGTCACCCAGGTCGCCGCGCGCGCGCGCGTTGACCGGCGCACCTGCGAGCGCTGGTTCATGCGCGTCGGCCTCCCGTCGCCGCGGCACTTCCTCGCCGCGGCCCGCGTGCTGTACGCCCACCGGCTGCTGCAGGACCCGGGGTTCACGATCGAGGACGTGGCGAAGCGTCTCGGCTACGCGCAGGCCAAGACGCTGCAGCTGCACGCCCGGGCCTACCTGGGACTCACCGCGGGCGAGATGCGGCTGTCGCTCAGTCCCGAAGAGGCGCTGGAGCGCGTCGTGCAGCGCTTCCTCACGCCGCCGCGCGTGGAAGCCTTGAGCTCATGACCGAACCGGGCCCGCTTCCCCTCCCCCGCCCCCCCCTTCCGACGCTCCTCGTCGTGGACGACGAGCCGTCGCTGCGTCGGGTGCTGGAGCGCTCGCTCGTCCAGTTCGGCTTCCGCGTGATCGGCGCCGCCAGCGCGGAGACGGCGTACGACCTGCTCGCCTCGGAGCCCGCCGACGCGGTGCTGCTCGACATCCAGCTCCCCACCATGTCGGGGCTGGCGCTGTACCTGGCCATCGTCCATCGCTGGCCCTCGCTCGAGGGGCGGATCGCGATCATGACCGGAGACGCCGAGGCCGACGACGTGCGCACCTGGCTCGAGCGCCACCCCTGCACGCTGATCCGCAAGCCCTTCACCCTGCGCGAGGTGGCCGACTGGCTGGGCGACGTGCTGCGGCGCCGGCCGGAACGCGAGCGCGGAAAGGCCGGGGCGTGACGGGCGCCGCCCAGCCGGAACCGCTCCACGTCCTGCGGGAGTACCGCAACCTGGCGCCGTGGAACCTCCGGGACCTGGCGGCGCTGGTGGGGGCGGTGCTGGATGCCTCCGCGGTCACGCCGATCAACGCGGCCGCGCGGGCCCAACCGAGCGAGCGGACCATCCGGTTCTACGTGACCAAGGGGCTCGTGAGCCCGCCCGAAGGACGCGGCACGGCGGCGACGTACTCCTATCGGCACTTTCTGCAGCTGCTGTGGATCAAGCTGCGGCAGATGGAGGGCGGCACGCTCGCGGCGATCACCAAGGAAATGCAGGATCAGACGGGCGACGTGCTCGAGCGACGCGCGGCGCAGGTGCTCGGGGTCTCGCTGCCCCTGCCCGACCGACTCCCCCTCCGCAGCAAGGGCGCGCCGCCGCGCGGCAAGTCCGGCCGCGCCCTCACCGCCTGGATCGCGCGCGACGCCGGGCGCGACCCCGAGAGTCCCAGCTCCTGGCGGCGCATCCCGGTCGGGCGCGGCGTCGAGCTGCACGTCGAGACGGCCCACCCGCTCGCCCGTCTCGGACCCGACGAGACGGCCGTCGCGGAGGCGGTGCGCCAGGCGATCGCGAAACTCCTGCCGCACGCGGGCGCGTAGAGGCTCGGGCAGAGACCCCTTCAACCGGGAGCCCCCATGGGTGGTTCGCTGATTCTCCTCGTGCTCGTCGTCGTGGTCGCGCTGTGGATGGTGGGGGCCTACAACGGGCTCGTCTCCCTCAAGAACCAGACGCTCAACGCCTTCAAGCAGATCGACGTCCAGCTGAAGCGGCGTCACGACCTGATCCCCAATCTCGTGAACGCGGTGCGGGGGGCGATGGACTTCGAGAAGTCGACGCTCGAGGCGGTGATTCAGGCGCGCAACCAGGCGGTGAAGGTGAACGCGGCCGGCCCCGAGGGGATCAAGCAGATCAGCCAGGCGGAGAACGCCCTGTCGTCGGCGCTGCAGCGCCTGATGGTGGTGGTGGAGCAGTATCCGCAGCTCAAGGCGACGGGGAACATCGGCCAACTGCAGGAGGAGCTCACCTCCACGGAGAACAAGGTGGCCTTCGCGCGCCAGCTCTACAATGATACGGCCACGCAGTACAACACCAAGCAGCAGCAGTTCCCCACCAACTTCGTCGCCGGGCTCGCCCGGGCGCAGCCCGCCGACCTGTGGGAGATCGAGGATCAGGCGGAACGGGCCGTGCCGCAGGTCGACCTGTCGATGAAGCCGAAGCCGTGAGTGACGAGACCTCGCTAAACCTGTTTCAACAACAAGAAGCCAATCGCCGGCGCACCGCGCTGCTGGTGATTGGCTTCGTGGTCTTCTTCGCCTGGCTCGGGTTCGGTGGCGACTACATCTACCACCTCTATACCCTCGCCGAGCCGCCCACGGCATACCACCACACCTTCCCGTGGTTCGGGATCGCGCTGTCCCTGGTCGCGGCCCTGATGGCCTGGTACGCCTACGCGACGGGACCCGAGAAGGTGCTGTGGTCGACCGGCGCCCGCGAGGTCGTCGACGCCACCGACCCGAAGGAGCGGCAGCTCGTCAACGTCGTGGAAGAGATGGCGATCGCCGCCGGCGTGCCGCGACCCCGCATCTGGATCGTCGACGACCCCGATCCCAACGCCTTCGCCACCGGCACCGAGCCGCTGCACGCGCACATCGCGGTCACACAGGGCCTGCTCGACCTGTGCACGCGCGACGAGCTGCAGGCGGTGATCGGGCACGAGCTCGGTCACGTGAAGAACCTCGACGTGCGGCTCATGACCACCCTCGCGGCCCTCGTCGGTGCCGTGGCGCTGATGCACGACGGCGCCAGTCGCGTGCTGCGGGGCGGGTCGGGTGGCGGCGGGGGCGGGGGGCAGGGCGGGG
>WNGR01005639.1_pt1 | contig 18985 bp, 17 predicted proteins | sample 5407581 | NCBI WGS metagenome assembly WNGR01 (sample SAMN13153383, study PRJNA577476) | soil metagenome | isolation source: 80 cm soil or saprolite under Garry oak tree replicate 2 | place: USA:California | collected 2016-06-15 | reverse complement strand
GGTGTCGATGGCACTGCAGGCCAGCCGGGCCAGGGCCCGGTGCGCCCGGTTGGGCTCGGCGGTCCAGGCGGGATGCGCCAGCCTGGCCTGCCAGGACCGGCACCGCAGCTCGGGGTCGGCCATGTAGGCCTGGTAGGTGTATAGCTTCTCGGCGGCCGGGTTCCGCGTCCACAGGCCCTGCGGCCCGCGGAAGTCCGGGATCCCCGAATCGGTGGAGATGCCGGCGCCGGTCAGCACGGCCACGGCCGCGACCTGGCGCGCCCACCCGGGTGCCGGGCCCGGCGCGGTCACCGCCTCGGCTGGTCCGTCTGCTGTCACCACCCCATCCTCGCCGCGTCCCGCGAGCGCGTGCAAATGCGGCGCATCGCCGGCGTCCCGGGTCTCGGATCGGCAACGAATCGGCACCGACTCTCACACTGGGCCTTGCGTGATGTATGCGTCAGGTCCTGAATAGAGGTTCATAACACGACAGTCGTGCCTCTTGGAGCGAGGATGGGCCGGATGAATGATGGTTCATCACGGGCAGGGCTGACCGGCCTGCCGACGGCGACGGCCGGCGTTCTCGCAAGCAGCGGCGTTACCGTGCGGGTTGGCGGCCTGACCGCGCTCGATGAGGTGTCACTCAGCGCCGCGCCGCGTCAGGTCACCGGGATCATCGGCCCGAACGGGGCCGGGAAGACCACGCTGCTGAACGCCGTGTGCGGCTTTGTGAAGCCGGAATCCGGCACGATCAGGTTCGGCTCCCGCGAGCTCACCGGCGTGCGGCCGCACCGGCTCGCAGGCCTGGGGATCGCCCGCACGTTGCAGGGAGTAGGGCTGTTCCGCGGCCTGTCCGTGATCGAGAACGTCATGATCGGCGCGACCAGCTTCGGGCGCGCCGGGTTCTGGTCTGGCCTGTTCGGCCTGCCCAGGTCGGACCGGGATGAGCGGCGGCTGCGGGAGCAGGCGATGGCGGCGCTGAACCGCGTGGGCGTCGGCGACCTGGCCGACAGCATGCCCGGCACCCTGACGTACGGGCTGCGCAAGCGGGTCGCGCTGGCCCGCGCCCTGGTCGCGCAGCCGCGGCTGCTGCTGCTCGATGAGCCGGCCAGCGGCCTGTCCGAGAAGGAGCTGCCCGAGCTCGGCGACCTGATCACGCAGCTGGCCGAAGACGCCGGCGTGGTGGTGATCGAGCACCGGATGGACCTGATGATGTCGGTCTGCGACACGATCTTCGTGCTGGACTTCGGCAAGCTGATCGCAGCCGGCACACCCGAGCAGGTGCAGGCCGATCCGGCAGTGACCGTGGCGTACCTCGGGGCCGAGGAGAGCGGGCGCCAGGAGAACGGGGCAGTGGAGGCCGGGCCTGGCGAAGCCGGAGCCGCGGGCCGAGGAGGCCGGCCATGACAGACCCGGCCGCGAACGACACACCCGCGAACGACACACCTGTGAACGGCACAGGCCCGAACGGCGCAGCGGCGCTGGCCGTTGACGGGATCGTGTCTGGATACGGCGGGGTGACCGTGCTCGACGGGGTCTCGGTGTCGGCCCGGCCGGGCACGATCACCGCGGTGCTCGGCGCCAACGGCGCCGGCAAGACCACGCTGCTGCGCACGATCAGCGGGGTCGTCAAGCCGCGGCTCGGGAGGATCCTGGTCGGCGGCGCCGACCTGGCCCGCCGTCGTCCCGAGGACATCGCCAGGGCCGGGGTGGCGCACGTGCCCGAGGGGCAGGGCGTCATCACCGAGCTCACCGTGGAGGAGAACCTGCGCCTGGGCGCGCTGTCCCGGGGCGACCGGGCCAGCCGGGCCGCGGCCCTGAGCGACGCCTACCGCCGGTTCCCGGTGCTGGCCGAGCGGAGGCGCCGGGCAGCGGCCACGCTGTCCGGCGGCGAGCGGCAGATCCTGGTCATCGCCAGGGCGCTGATGGCGGCCCCCCGGGTTCTGCTGCTCGACGAGCCGTCGCTCGGGCTCGCGCCGAGGATGGTCGCGCAGGTCATGGACCTGATCCGGCGGCTGCGCGACGACACTGGGCTGACCGTGCTGCTGGTCGAGCAGAACGCCCGCAGCGCGCTCGGCATCGCTGACCAGGGCCTGGTGCTCAACCTCGGCAAGGTGGTGGCCGAGGATGACGCGGCCTCCCTCGCGGCCGACGTCGGTCTCCGCCGTCACTACCTGGGCTTCTAAGAGCGAGTCACGAGGAGGCGGGAGATGGAGGAGTTCCTTCAGTTCACCCTCGGGGGGGTCAGCACCGGCATGATCTATGCCGCGATAGGCCTGTCGCTGGTGCTGATCTGGCGCGGGACCCGGATCCTCAATTTCTCCCAGGGCGGGATGGCGATGTTCACCACCTACGTGGCGCTCACCGTCATCAACCACACCGGGAATTACTGGGCCGGGTTCGGCGTGGCGCTGGCCGCGGGCCTGGTCCTCGGTGCCGTCCTGGAGCGGCTGGTGATCCGGCCGGTGGAGAGCAAGCCGCCGATGAACGGGGTGATCGTGACGATCGGCTTGCTGATCTTCATCGAGGGGCTGGCCGGGATCATCTACGGTGCCCAGTACCGGTCGTTCCCGCCCGCCTTCTCGATCACCGGGCTGCGGGTGGGCGGTGTCGCACTCGGGGTCTCCTGGAATGGGGTGTTCACGGCCGTCGCGGTGCTGGCGGCGGCCCTGGCGCTGGCCGCGGCATTCCGGTACACGTCGGTGGGCCTGCGGCTGCGCGCCACCGCGTTCAACCCGGCCGTGGCACGGCTGCTCGGGGTGCGGATCGGCCGGGTGCTGACCCTGGGCTGGGCGCTGGCCGGACTGTTCGGCGCCCTGGCCGGAGTGCTGGTCACGCCTTCGACGTTCCTGTACCCCAACAGCATGGACTCGATCTTCGTGCTGGGATTCACGGCCGCGGTGATCGGCGGCCTGGACAGCCCGGCCGGTGCCGTGGCGGGCGGGCTCATCCTGGGCGTGGTACTCGCCTACGCTGGCGGCTACCTGGGCAGCGATCTGGTGCCGCTGTTCGGCCTGGCGGCGCTCGCCGTGGTGCTGATGCTCCGCCCGTCCGGCTTGTTCTCCGTGTCGGCCACCCGGCGGGTGTGACCATGACCCTCGTCCGTCACCTCGCCGCCGCGCTGGTCGCCGCCGCGGTCATCGCGGCCCTGTCGGTCAAGCTCGGCGCCTACCGCGACTACCAGATCGCCGAGGTCGCGGCGTACGTGGTGGCGGTGGCCGGGCTTACCGTGCTGATCGGCCTCAGCGGCCAGATCTCGGTCGGCAACGGCGCCTTCATGGCCATCGGCGGCTACGCCACGGCGCTGCTGCTGTTGCACCTGCACTGGCCGCTGGAGCTGGTGTTCACGGCCAGTGTCGTTATCGCGGCCGCGGCAGGCGGGGTCGTGGGCGTCGCGGCGGCACGATTGCGCGGTCCGTACCTGGCCGGGGCAACGCTGATACTCGCGGTGGCCCTGCCGTCGGTGGCATTCCAGTACTCGGGAGTGTTCGGCGGCGACCAAGGGCTGATCGTCACGATCACGACGCCCGCCTTTCTCGGCCCGGCCTTCCCGCCTACCCGCTGGCTGGCCTGGCTCTGCTGCGCGGCCGCGCTGATCGCCCTGGTCCTGCTGGCCAACCTGGCGCGCAGCCGGGTCGGCCGGAACTGGCGGGCGGTGCGCGACGACGAGGTCGCCGCGTCTTTGTCCGGCCTGAACGTGGCCAGGTGGCAGATCCTGGCCTTCGTGATCAGCGCCGCCTGCGCCGGCCTGGGCGGGGCCCTGCTCGCCGTGGTGACGACGAACGTCGGCCCGGGTGACTACACGCTCACCTTGTCCATCGCGCTGCTTACCGCCGCGGTGATTGGCGGCCTCGGCAGCCTGGCCGGCGCTGTGTGGGGCAGCCTGCTGCTGGTGTTCGTGCCCACCTACCTCACCGATGTGGCCGCCAGCCACGGCCTGTCCAGCGGCGCGAGCTCGAGCATCCCGATCGCCGTGTACGGGGTCGTCCTGATCGTGGTCATGCTCGTCTTCCCCGCCGGAATCCAGGGCGCCCTGCGCCGACTCTTCGGGCCCGCCGCGCCCGCCGCGGCCTTGCCGCTCAACACGTTGCGCCGGCGCAGGCCGGCCACGGAACACCAGAAAGAAGGCACCACATGAGAAGATCACATAGGGTGAACCTCGCTGCCGTCGCCGGGATAGCGGCCGTTGCGATGGTGGCCGCCGCCTGCAGCTCGAGCGGCTCGTCGAGCACATCGCCAGGCAGCAGCAACGCTCTCACCGCCTCCGCTCCGGGCATCACGCCGACCCAGATCCTGATCGGCAGCCATCAGCCGCTCACCGGCGTGGCGGCGCCCGGCTACGACGAGATCGCGCCCGCGTCGAACGCCTACTTCGACTACGTCAACGCGCACGGCGGCATCTATGGCCGCAAGATCAAGTACACCTACCTGAACGACCAGTACGACCCGACCATGACCTCGACCGTGGTGAAGCAGCTCGTGCTGCAGGACAACGTATATGCAATCTTCAACGGCCTCGGCACGCCGACGCACCTGGCCGTCGCGCCGTACCTGAACAGCCAGAAGGTGCCCGACGTGTTCGTCGCCTCCGGCTGCGAGTGCTGGAACTCGACATCGACGTGGCCGCAGACGTTCGGCTGGCAGATCGACTACGTCCGCGAGGGCAAGATCCTCGGCAAGTACATCGAGCAGCACTTCAAGGGCAAGAAGATCGGCTACTTCTACCAGAACGACGAGTTCGGCCAGGACGGCGTCAAGGGCCTGGACTACGAGATCCCGCACTCGCAGGTGGTGGCGCGGGAGAGCTACGTCCCGACCAACACCAACATCGGCCCGCAGATCGCCAAGCTCAAGGCCTCCGGGGCCCAGGTCGTGGTGTCGTACAGCGTGCCGGCCTTCACCGCGCTGCTGCGGCTGGGCGAGCTGACCGCCAGCTACAACCCGACCCTGGTGGTCAGCAGCGTCGGCTCGGACCCGATCACGCTGGCCGGGCTGCTCAACTCGTTCGCCAAGAAGTCTGGCAGCTTCGGCAACTCGCTGACCAACGGGATCATCACCAATGGCTACCTGCCTCCGGTGGGCGACATGACCAACAGCTGGATCGCTCTGTTCGAGAAGATTCACAGCCAGTACATCCCGAAGCTGCCCTTCGACGGCAACGTGCTGTACGGCATGGCCGTCGGCTACACATTCGTGCAGGCGATGCTCAAGGCCGGGCGCAACCCGACCCGGCAGGCGCTGGTGAGCGCGATCAACTCCGGTCTGCCGCAGGGCGCCTCGGTGGCTCCCTACGCCTACTCGGCCAGCGATCACGACGGCATCACGGGCTCCTACATGGGCGTGATCAAGAACGGCGTGCTGGTCCGGCAGGGCGACGTCCTGGTCACCGACAACAGCCCGACCGGCGCGGTGACCCCGTACATGACGGCGCAGCCGGCGGCGCCCGCCAGCGGCGTACCTTCGCCCTGACCGCGCGGTGCCGGCCGTCCGTGAGAGCGCGGGCGGCCGGCCCGCGCCGGAGACCGGCCGGCCCGCCCGCTCGCCAGTTCAGGATCCAGAACGGAGTGCCCCATGTGAAAGCCGCAGCGAACCGCCGGCCCGCACCGGGTGTTGACCGGCCGCCGGCCGAGCGGCTGCTGTCCGCAGCCGAGCAGCTGTTCGGCGAGCGCAGCTACCAGCGGACCAGTGTGGCCGGCATCTGCGCCAGGGCCGGCATCGCCACCGGCAGTTTCTACGCGCATTTCAGGTCGAAGGCGGACATCTTCGCGGCCGTGGTCCGGCAGATCAACGCCGACCTGCGCGCCGCGATGAGCGCCGCCCTGGAGCAGGCGCCCGACAACCAGCGGGCCAGGGAGCGCGCCGCCTTCCGCGCCTTCTTCGACATGCTGTCCACGCGGCCGTGGATCGACCGCATCGTGCGGGAGTCGGAGTTCGTCGACCCGGGCCTGTTCCGCGAGTACTACGAGCGCCTGACCCGGGGCTATGCCCGCGGGGTCCGCCGGGCCCAGCTGGCCGGCGAGGTGGACGCGCGGTACGACCCAGAGGTGATCGCGTACCTGTACACGGGCGTCGGCAACTTCATCGGCATGCGCTGGGCCGACTGGACGGCGGGCGGGCAGGTGCCTGGGGATGTGCTCGACGACGTGCTCGAGGTGCTGGCCCGCGGCCTTCCGCCGCGGACGGAACCCGGGCCGCCGCCGGGAGCGTGACGAACAGCTGATGGCTATCGGCCCCGGAATGGGTCTGCGGCCACCGCGGGGGCGCCATTCGAGTTGCCGTGCCCTGGCTGGCTGACGTCGGCGGGGCTAGCGTGGCAGCATGACGGGCACGCATCGCGTGAAGGGGAGGCGGGCCAATGGCCTGGCATGTGGACGGAACGTATTTCGAGAACTGCTCGTGTGACATGGTGTGCCCCTGCACGACATCGGGGCTGTCGATGCCGGCTGACCAGGAACGCTGCCGGCTGGTGCTTGCCTTCCACGTCGAGCGCGGCGAGGTGGAAGGTGTGGATGTCAGCGGGAAGACGGTCGTCATCCTGGCCGATACCCCGGCGCTGATGAGCGACGGTAACTGGCGGGTGGGCGTGGTGATGGACGCGGCCGCGTCGCCCGAGCAGGCAGAGAAGCTGGGCGCAGTTTTCGGGGGGCAGCTGGGCGGCCCTATGGGGATGCTGAGCCCGCTGATCGGCGAGATGCTGGGGATGGAGTCGGCCCCGATCGACTACGTCGATGACGGCCGGCGCCACTCGGTCAAGGTGGGTGACCTGGTGGACATCGAGATCGAGGACTTCGTCGCGCCTGGCAACCCGGGCGGCGAAGTCGAGCGGCTTACCGGCATGTTCCACCCGGCGAATTCCACTTTGACGATTGCCAAGGCGACCCGGTCGCGCGTTGAGGCGTTCGGATTCTCGTTCTCCCACGAGGGCAAGAACGGGCACTCGGCTCCGTTCTCCTGGGCCGCATGAGCTCGACGGCGCCTGGCCTGCGGCAGCTGACGCCGCGGGCCTCGCTTCTGCTGGTCGCGGCCGCTGGCGCGTGGGTCGGCGTGGTGCTGGTGGCCCGCGATATGGGCGCGATGCCCGGGACCATGGGCCTGAGCGTCGGTTCGTTCGTCGCCGTCTGGGCGTTGATGATGGCGGCCATGATGCTGCCGTCGGTGGCGCCGTTCGCGTCGCTTTACTCGCGGACCTTCACCGGCAACCGCGGCGGGCGGCTGGCCGCGTTCGCCTCCGGCTACCTGATCGTGTGGATCCTGGCGGCCCTTCCTGCGTACGGGCTGGCGTGGCTCGCCGACATGGTCGTGGGCCCCCACCCGGCCGCGGCAACGGTGCTGGCGGTGGCCATCTTCGCCGTCTGCGGCGGCTACCAGCTCACGCCTTTGAAGGACCGGTGCCTGGCCCGCTGCCGCTCGCCGCTCGGGTTCGTGCTCAAGCTGGGCAGCTACCGCGGGCGTACTCGCGACCTGCGGGTAGGGCTCTACCACGGCGTTTTCTGTTTGGCCTGCTGCTGGGCGCTCATGGCCCTCCTGGTCGCGTTCGGGCTGATGAACGTGATCGTCATGGTGGTCCTGGCCGGTGCCGTTCTTGCCGAGAAGACCTGGGCGTGGGGTCCCCGATTCAGCCGTGTCCTGGGTGTCGCCGCGCTTGCCCTCGCGATCGCGGTTGTTTTCGAGCCGGGACTGGCACCCGGCTTGCACCACGCGGCCGGCGCCGGCGGGATGGGTGGTATGTGATGGCCGGATCGGGGCCGAGCCCGCTGGCGGACTGGCGGGTGCGAGGCTCCTACTTTGAGGCATGCAACTGCGAGGCGATCTGCCCGTGTCGCAGCGTGGGCGGCCGCCCCGGCGGACCCTCCAGCTTCGGGGAGTGCTTCGGCGCCTTGTCGTGGCACATCCACGAGGGCCACGCCGATGGTGTCGACCTCTCCAGCCTGCGGGCTGTCATGTCTATCCGCTACTTCGACCGTGTGCAGCCGAGCACTCCCTGGGAGGTCGTGCTCTACGTCGACCAAGGCGCCCGCGACGACCAGCGGGCCGCGATCGGCGACATCTTCCTCGGCCGGGCCGGCGGAACGGTCGCACAGCTGTACGGCCCGGCGATCGGCGAGGTCCACGTCGTCAGGCCGGCCCGGATAACCCTTGAGCACACCGCAGCCCGCAAGCGCATCGACGTCGTCGGCTATCTGACGGTCGAGGCCGAAGGCGACGCCTCCGATCCAGGTGACGTCCGGTGCGGCATCCCTGGCTTCGACCACCCCGGCACCGAGCTTCACGGCGACGCGCTGCGGTCAACCGACCCGGTGCTGCGCTGGGAGGTACGAGGACGGCGGCACGCCGCCTTCACCACCGACTTCGACTACCGTTCCGGCCTGTGACGGCGCACGTATCGTCTCAGCCATGACAGGCTCGCCCCACTCCGCCGGGCCCCATAACTCCGGCAGGACGCAGTACTCCGGCACGATCCCGCGGCTGCTCGCCGCCGCCGCGGACCGCGATCCCGATGGTGTCTGGCTGCGCACCGACGAGATGACGCTGACCTTCGGCGATGCTGCGGCCAGAGTGGCCGGCCTGGCCCGGGCCCTGCGGGACGCGGGAATCAGGCGCGGAGATCTCGTAATAGCCACGGCCAGATCCACCCCTGGCTACCTGCTGTGCTGGCTGGCCCTGCCCGCGCTGGGCGCGGTGACCGTGGCGGTCAACCCGCGCAGCGCCCCGGCCGAGCTCGCCGGGATGGTCCGGCAGGTGTCGCCGCGGGCCATGATCAGCGACGCCGGGCTCCGCCCGCTGGTCGATGCCGCAGTCGGCGAGCAGCCCGGGCTCAGCGTGCTCGACTGCGACGAGCTGGTCGGCGGGGCCGGCCCGGGGAGCACGGCCGAGCTGGCCGGCACCGGGGTCGGCCCGGATGACCTGGCGGTGCTGATCCCAACCTCGGGCACCACCGGGCGGTCCAAGCTGGTCATGCAGACCCACCGGGCCTACGCGATGGCGGGGGAGGGCTTCCCGTTCTGGATGGAGCTGACCGCCGCGGACCGGCTGATGACCTCGCTGCCGCTGTTCCACATCAATGCCCCCGCGTATTCGGTGATGGGCTCGCTGGCCTGCGGCGCGGGCCTGGTGCTGCTGCCCCGGTTCTCGGCCAGCGGATTCCTTGACGCCGCCCGCAGGCACCGGGCCACCGAGTTCAACGCGATCGGGGCGATGCTGGAGATCCTGATGCGGCAGCCGCCGCGCCCGGACGACGCGGACACCCCGCTGCGGCTGTGCTACACCGGGCCAGCGCCGGAGCGGGAGCGTCAGCTGGAGATCGAGCAGCGGTTCGGGTTCCGGATCGTGGTCGGCTATGCGATGTCGGAGTCTCCCTACGGCCTGATCTGGGCCCGGGGAATGCGGCCGTACGGCACGCTCGGCTCGGCCCGGCAGCACCCGGTCCTGGGCACGGTCAACGAGGCGCGGGTGGCCGGGCCGGACGGCGAGGTTCTCGGCCCGGGCGAGACCGGCGAGATGCAGCTGCGCAACCCCGTGCTCACGCCCGGGTACTGGGGAATGCCGGACGAGACCGCCGCCGTGTTCGCCGGCGGCTGGCTGCGCACCGGCGACCTGGTCACCGCGGAAGGTGACGGGACCTACACGTTCGTGGCGCGGCAGAAGGAGGTGCTGCGGCGCCGGGGCGAGAACCTGTCGCCGCTGGAGGTCGAGGAGGTGCTGGAGGCGCACCCCGCGGTGCTCGAGTGCGCCGTGGTCGGGGTGCCCTCCGAGCTCTCCGAGGACGAGGTGAAGGCGTTCGTGGTGCCCGCCGACGGGGCGGCCGTCGACTTCGATGAGCTGCGCTCGTTCGCGGCAGGCAGGCTCGCCGCCTACAAGGTGCCCCGCTACTGGCAGCTGATCGGGGAACTGCCGCGCACGCCCACGTCCCGGGTGGCCAAGCACCGGCTTCCGGCCGGGCACCAGCCCGGTGAGTACGATTCGGACGCATGACCGAAGACCGCGAGCCGTACCCCACATCGATCGGGACCTCTGACGCGACATCGATCAGCCTGCTCGGCCACGATCTGGCCGGCGAGCTCATGGGTCAGGTGTCCTTCGGCGAGCTGGCGTTCTGGCTGGTCGCGCTGCGCAGGCCGGAGGCGGGCGAGCTCCGGGTGTTCGAGGCCGTGCTGGTCGCGCTGGCCGATCACGGCTTCACCCCGTCGGCGATCGCCGCGCGGCTCACCCTGACCGGCGCCCCGGAGTCGGTGCAGGGCGCGCTGGCGGCCGGGCTGCTGGGCGGCGGCTCCCGGTTCCTGGGCGTGACCGAGGACTGCGGCCGGTTCCTGGCCGAAGCGCTGGCCCGCCACGACGGCGCGCTGCCGGACGACGACGCGGGATGGGACGCCATGGCCGAGGCGGCGGTGCGGGCCCGGCGGGAGGCCGGCCATCTGGTGCCCGGCCTGGGTCACCCGGTGCACAAGGCCGGTGACCCGCGCACCCCGGTGATGTTCCGGATCGCGCGGGAAGAGGGCAGGTTCGGCCCGCACCTGCGGCTGTTCGAGGCCGTGGGCCGGGTGCACCCGCAGGTCCTCGGCCGGACCCTGCCGCTGAACGGGGCCGGGGTGTGCGGGGCCGCCCTGGCCGATCTTGGTTTCGAGACCGGGACGCTGCGGGGCTTCGCGCTGCTGGCCCGCACCGCGGGGCTGCTCGGTCACCTGGCCGAGGAGATCCGCCGCCCGGCCGGGCCGGGTATCTACCGCGAGGCCGACGAGGGGATCCGCTACCTCCCGCCGGAGCCTTGACCGGTTCGCGGCTCGGCTATCGCCAGCTCAGCGCTGATGGCTCAGCGCCTGACGGGCTCAGCTTTCGACCCGCAGCGCGTCGAAGACGCCGCGCAGCCGCGCCACGCGATGCTCCAGATGCCCGATGGACTCAGTGATCGCCGGGTCCTCCGTGGCGGCGGTCTGCCCCGAGAGCACCGTGACCATGTCCTCGACCGCCGCGAGTCGCGCGGACAGCTCGGCCAGCACGGGGTCGACGGCGGCCCGGGCACTCTCCGCCGCTTCCAGAGAATCCCCCAGCTGCGCGCGCAGCATCGCCGCCTGGTCGCTGAGCTGGCGGTTCTTCATGTACAGGTCCACGAACACCGACACCTTGGCGCGCAGCACCCAGGGGTCGAACGGCTTGGCGATGTAGTCCACAGCGCCAGCCGAGTAGCTGCGGAACGCGTAGTCGGGCTCGGCGTTCCGCGCGGTGAGGAAGATGATCGGCACGTCACGGGTCTTCGGGCGGCGCTTGATATGGGCAGCGGTCTCGAACCCGTCCATTCCCGGCATCAGCACATCCAGCAGGATGACCGCGAACTCGTCGCTGAGCAGCGCCTTGAGCGCAGCGTCCCCGGAGCGCGCCGGAACCAGCGTCTGGTTGAGTGAGCTGAGGATCGCCTCCAGTGCGACGATGTTCTCCGCGCGGTCGTCAACCAGCAGGATCTTGGCCTTCTCTGCCACTCTGATTGCTCCTAGTGCGAGTTGGCGAGCCCGCTTAAGCTGACCTGCCCCGCGCTGCGCCGTAGCCAGTGCCGCATCAGCTGCATCAGGTGATCAGTCTCCACAGGCTTGGGGAAGTAGTCGGAAGCGCCCGCCCTGATGCTCTTCTCCCGGTCGCCCTTCATCGCCTTGGCCGTGAGCGCGATGATCGGCAGATCGGCGAACTGCGGCATCTTCCGGATCGCCCGCATCGTCGCGTTCCCGTCCAGCTCCGGCATCATGACGTCCATCAGCACCAGCGAGATGTCCTCGTTGCGCTCAAGCGACTCTATCCCGGCCCGGCCGTTCTCGGCGTAGAGCACCTCGGCCCCGTACCGCTCGAACACGCCGGTGAGGGCGAAGACACTGCGGGCGTCGTCATCGACGATCAGTATCCGCGCCCCGCTCAGCGCGTCGTCGCCGTCGCCGGCTGGGGGCAGCGCCTCGGCGGCGTCAGCGGTTGCTGTTCGCTCGGCGGCCGCGGCCCGCGCCGCCGCGGCCCGCGCCGGGGGGTGGCTGCCGTTGACCGGACCACCAGCCGGCAGGTACAGCGTGAACGTGCTGCCCTTGCCCGGGCGGCTGGAGGCGCGGATCTCGCCGCCGAGCAGCCGGGCGATGTCGCGGCTGATTGAGAGCCCGAGGCCGGTCCCGCCGTAGCGGCGGCTCGTGGTCCCGTCGGCCTGGCTGAACGCGTCGAAGATGGTGCCGAGCTTCTGCTTCGCTATGCCCACGCCGGTGTCCGACACCGCGAACGCCATGACCTCGGATGCCCCGCGGAGCATGCCGCCGAACTCCACCTCGTCGGCCCGGCCAATGGTGAGCCTGACCTCGCCGGTCGAGGTGAACTTGACGGCATTGGACAGGAGGTTCCTGACGATCTGCTCGAGCCGCTGCTCGTCGACGTAGAGCCGGCCCGGGGTGCTGGGGCGCACCTGGACGCTGAAGCCCAGGCCCTTGTCCTCGGCCATCGGCCGGAACGTGGCGTCGACATAGTCCACGAGGGCCGAGAGCTGCAGGTAGGCCGGGTTGACATCCATCTTGCCCGCCTCGACCTTGGACAGATCGAGGATGTCGTTGATCAGCTGCAGCAGGTCGGAACCCGCGGCGTGGATCGTCCTGGCGAAGTCCACCTGCTGGCCGGTGAGGTTCCCGTCCTGGTTCTCCGAGAGCAGCTTGGCCAGCACCAGCAGGCTGTTCAGCGGGGTTCGCAGCTCGTGCGACATGTTGGCCAGGAAGTCCGACTTGTACCTGGACGAGATCGCCAGCTGCTGCGCGCGTTCCTCCAGCGTGCGCCGGGCCTGCTCGATCTGGCGGTTCTGCACCTCGATGGCGCTGTTCTGCTTGGCCAGCAGCGCGGCCTTCTCCTCGAGCTCCGCGTTGGACCGGCGCAGCTCGGCTTGCTGGCGCTGCAACTCGACGGAGCGTTCCTGCAGCTCGGTGGTCAGCCGCTGCGATTCACCGAGCAGAGCCTCGGTCCGTGAGCTTGCCATGATCGTGTTGATGGCGACGCCGATGGTCCCGACGAACTGGTCGAAGAACGCCAGGTGCACATCGCTGAACCGGGTCAGCGAGGCCAGCTCGAGCACGCCGAGTACCTGGTCCTCGAACAGGATCGGCAGCACGGCCACGCTCACCGGCGCGGCCTCGCCGAGGCCGGACCCGACCTTGAGGTAGCCGGCCGGGGCATCGGTGATCAGGATCGGCGAGCGCTCCACAGCGGCCTGGCCGGCCAGGCCCGACCCTGCATCAGCCCGGCGATCCGGGCGAGGTTGGTCTTCAGCCAGTCCTGCTCCTGGTTCGCCCGCGTGGTCTCGCGCAGGTTGGCGACCATCAGGTTGACGTTGTCCTTGAGCTCGGCGACCTCGCCGCGGGCCGCGACCTCAACCGACTGGGTCAGGTCGCCCTCGGCGACCGCGCTGGCGACCGCGCCGATCGCGCGGACCTGGGTGGTCAGGTTGCTGGCGAGCTCGTTCACACCCTGGGTCAGCCGCTTCCAGGTACCGGACACTCCCTCCACCTCGGCCTGGCCGCCGAGCCTTCCCTCGCTGCCGACCTCGCGGGCCACCCGGGTCACCTCGGAGGCGAACGCGGAGAGCTGGTCGACCATGGTGTTGATGGTGGTCTTGAGCTCGAGGATCTCGCCCCGCGCGTCGACGTCGATCTTCTTGGACAGGTCGCCGTTGGCGACCGCGGTGGTGACCTGGGCGATGTTGCGGACCTGGCCGGTGAGGTTGCCGGCCATGAAGTTGACGTTGTCGGTGAGGTCCTTCCAGACCCCGGAGACGCCGCGGACCTGGGCCTGGCCGCCGAGCCGCCCTTCGGTGCCGACCTCGCGGGCCACCCGGGTCACCTCATCGGCAAAGGCCGACAGCTGGTCGACCATCATGTTGACGGTCTGCTTGAGCTGGAGCATCTCACCGCTGGCATCAACCGTCACCTTCCCGGTGAGGTCGCCGCGGGCCACCGCCGTCGTGATCAGAGCAATGTCGCGCACCTGCTCGGCGCGCTGAGCGACCTCCGAGGTGAGCGAGGCGAGCTGGCCGCCTACCTCATCGGCCAGCTGGCCGATCTCGGCGAGCACCGGGCCCGGCGCGCTCTGCTGATCCCGGTCGTCGGCTAGCCCTGGGCGGGTACGGTAATCCCCGCGGGCGAATGCCGCCAGGGTCGCGCGGATCGGCTCGAGATCGGCTTCGCTGTACCGCGTCACACCGTTACCGCCTGAACCGTTGCCAGTCGTGCCGTTGGGCCCGTGTGCTCCGTTTCCGTGCGTGACGCGAGAGCGGGCCGTAAAATCGGTCACCGCCTGTCCCTCCCTCAGCCTGGCCCACGAGATCCGGCCTGGCAGCTGCAGGGCCGGACAGCACTTTCCCCGATGTGCCAATGGCACGAGTCTGCCACGATGGGAGGGTCAGCCAACTGCAAACGGCAGCGTTTGCGCCGGGAGGGAACGTGGGGGAACCCCAGGACCTGATCGCGGTCGCAGACTTCGAGCCCGATCCGGCAGCGGTGGCCGCCGCTCGCCGTTTTGTCCAGGAGACGTTGATTTCCTGGGGTTTGTCCTTCGCGGATGACCGGGTGGCCGACGCAGTACTGCTGGCCAGCGAACTCGTCACGAACGCGATCGTGCATGCCGGGACCCCGGTCCAGCTGACCTGCAGGCTGGACGGGGCGACGGTGGAGGTTTCCGTCCTCGACCGGCATCCGGCCCGGGTCATCCCCGATCCGCCGAGCGCGGCCGCCGACGTCGACCGGCCCAGCGGCCGGGGGCTGCTGCTCCCGGTGGCGCTCTCCTCGTCGTGGGGGGTGACGTACGCGTCCGCGGCCAAGGTGATCTGGTTCCGGCTCGGGCCCGACGCTGCAGCTGACGGGCCCGCGTGGGCCGGGCCAGCGCCGGCCCTCGATGAGGCCCCGGCCGCTGACGGGCCAGACACAGGAAGATACCGGCCAGCCGCCGATCGCCGCGCCAGGGATCTGCTCGAGCTCAGTTACGACGAACTGCTCGGTCATGCGGTCGCGCTGGCCCGCGAGGCCGTGGCGGCCGATGCCGCTTATGCCCTGATCGCTGACGAGGACGGCGAGCTGAGGATGCGTGCCGCCGCTGGGCGCGGGGTCCCGCAGCTGCGGCTCGACGAGGCCGCGGGAACTGGCCCGGATACGGCCGATGCAACCGGTATGGGCACCTTCCTCGATCTTTACAACCAGTTTGCCGAGCGGGGCGGCGACCTCGCTCAGGCCCAGGGCCAGCGGGGAGAGCTGGGTGAGCTTGGCGAGCGGGGAGAGCCGCTCCGGTCGCTGCTGACTGTTCCCTTCCAGGTCGATGGGCGGCTGACCGGGATGCTCGCCGTAGCGGCGGCCGAGCCGGACCGGTTCGCCGAGGCGGACCTGGGCCGGGTGCAGCGGGTGGCGGACCAGTTCGCGGCGCCGCTCGAGCGGGCGAGGATCACCGAGCACGACCGGGTCCGCCGGGGACGGCTGTCCTTCCTGGCCGAGGCCAGCGACCTGCTCGCAGGCACCCTGGACCAGGAGAAGACCGTGGCTCTCGCGGCACAGCTCGTGGTGCCCCGGCTGGCGGCCTGGTGTGCCGCATTGCTGCCTGATGACGACGGCGAGCTCAAGCCGGTGTACGTCTGGCACGCCGACGAGTCCCGGGTCGATACCCTTACCGGTCTGCTCACCGAGATTCCCGCACCGCAAGTGCCCCTCGGCGACAGCGCGTGGCAGTGGCCGCTGGCGGTGCCGTCCCCGGATCTGCGCAGCCCAGCGGCCGCTGAGCTGGCCTCCGATCCGGCCTGGTGTTTTCCCCTGGTCGCGCGTGACCGCAGCCTGGGGGTCTTCGTGATCGGTCGGCCGCGTGACGGAGCCCTGGCCAGAGAGGCCGTGGAGCTGGCCGAGGATTTGACCCGGCGGGTGGCTCTGGCCCTGGACAATGCCCGGCTTTATTCGGAGCAGCGGAAGGCGACTAGTGCGTTGCAGCGCAGCCTGCTGCCGCCCGAGCTGCCGGATATCCCCGGGGTGGAGCTTGCCGCCTCCTACGAGGCCGCGGGCGAGGGGAACGAGGTCGGCGGCGACTTCTATGACGTGTTCGAGGTGAGCGGCGGCAGCTGGCGTTTCGCGATCGGCGACGTCTGCGGCAAGGGGCCGGAGGCCGCCGCGGTCACCGGCCTGACCAGGCACGCGCTGCGCATCCTGGCCCGGGAGGGCCACGACATTCCGACTGTGCTGGAGCGGCTCAATGCGCTCATCGTCGACGAGGGCTCCCGGGCGCCGTTTGTCACGCTGATCCACGGCGAGCTCATCCCGGCGACGGGGCCGGGCCAGCCGGCCATCGTCTCGCTGGTGTGCGCCGGGCATCCTCCGCCGCTCGTGCTGCGGGCGCGTGGCAGCGTGACGACCGCGGCGGACACACAGCCGCTGCTCGGCGTGGTGGAGGGCATCACATTCGGTCACGATGTCATCCGCATGGCACCGGGTGACGTACTGCTCTGCGTCACCGACGGGGTCACCGAGCGCCGGTCGGGGGACCGGCTGCTGGATGACGACGACGGATTGCAGGACCTTTTCAGCGAGTGCTCCGGGCTGAACGCCGGCTCGATCGTGGCCAGAATCCAGCGGGCGGTGAGTGAGTTCGGCTCCGGCCCGCCCGCCGATGACACCGCGCTGCTCGTGCTCCGTCGGCTATAGGCTCGGAGGCGGCCCGAGATTGCCGTAACATATGTGCTAGCTGGAGCGTTCTCTTTATCGGGCGCGCTCTGGCATGAACAAACGGTGGCTTTGCTGTCACACTAAAGGGGAGGGGGTCGCGCGGGATGCGTGTAGCGGTACTGGCGGACGCCGGCGTCGAAGCGCTCGCGGAGTTGTTCCCGCGCTGGCGGATCTGGGCGGACATGGACACCGGGTGGCATGCGTGCCGCCGAGGCGGATTCATCCAGGATTACCATCCGGGTGCCCCGGCGTTCTCGGTGCACGCGTCATCAGCCGGGGAGCTCGCCGGCCAGCTGCGCTGGCAAGAGGCAGCAGAAAAGCACACGCCGTTCGGCTGCTCCCGCCGCTAGGGATGAGGGCAGGGCCTGGCTCCTGGAGCAGGCCTAGATCCGGAAGAACAGGTTAAGGAAGCGGTCCGCGAGGGCTGCGTCGCCGCGGACCGTGCCCGAGTTGCTGCGGCCGAACGTGGTCAGGACCAGGCTCCCGGCGTCGAAGTCGATGACCGCTGGCAGATCATCCACGTTGCCCTGCTCATACTGCATGCCCTGGTCGCTGATGGCTATCCGGTAGTCGCCGGCGTTCCGTCCGGTGACCCGGACGCCGATCGTGAACGGGCTGAGGTCGGCGTCGGGCTTGATCGTCGACTGCCAGAGCACGAACATGAACGGCACCAGCAGGTCGGCGGCATCACCCGACATCCCGTGCGCCTGGCCGGTGCCCTGGCGGATGTCCCAGGAATGCACCCCGTAGTCCATAAGCTGGCCTGCCGCGTAAAAGAACGCGGGCAGCGGTCCCATATAGAAGTGCGGGACCATGAAGCCAGTCCATTCCTCGGCCGACAGCGGCCCGAGGATGCCCATCATCTTGTCCAGGTCGCCGCGAACCCGGTCCATTGTCTCTTTCTGCGACAGGCTGTGCAGTGACATAGCCTGCTCGCCTGCCCGCTCGTGCATACCGACCAGGCCGTACGCGCTCGGGGCGGAGGCACCGCTGCGGGCGACATCGAAGGCAGCGAAGTAGCCCTCGGTCGTGTCGATGAGATGGCCGACTATGTCCCTGACCTTCCAGCTTTCGCAGGCCGTCGGAGACTCCCATGTATCCGGCTTCTCTGCCATCGCGAACAGCCGCTCCGCCTCATTGCGGACAACGCGGAGGATGGTGTCCTTGCCCTCATATGACGTCGCGTCCCATTCGGTCACTGCCCCTCATCCCTCTCTGGGTGATCTTCACAACCCCCACCCGCCTACACTAGGCGGCCCGGCCGGGCGAGGAGCCTGGCGCAGGGAATGCACCCGCCCGCCGTGGCGCCCGCAGTACGAAGCTCAGCGCACGGCGAGGCTGCCTGTCAATGCCTTGATCCCGCGGCGTCAGCCCATCGTGTCGGCCGGCCGCACGCCGACCAGCGCGGCGCCATAGCGCATCGAGACAAGCTGGCCGATCGCCTGGTGGGCACCGAGCGGCGGGGCGGCTAGCGCGCCGATCGCACCGCTGACCGCATCGAGCTCCCGCGGGTCGGACTCCGGCCCGATCAAGCACGGAGCGATGGCCACCCGTGAGGCTCCCGCGTCGCGCAACCGTCCCACCGAGAATGCGATGCCCTGCGGGTCGTCGATCGACGCGTGCATGACTGGGGCGGCCAGCCGGCCGGCCAGCAGCACCGCGGCCACTCCCGCCGCGCGTACTGCGTCGTCGCCGCGGTCGGCCAGCACCAGAACGCCGTTTGCCGGGGTGATGATGCTGAGCCCCCGGGCGCGGCTCTCCCGCGCCAGCCCCACCTGGGCCAGACGGGCGTGCAGCGCTTCTGCGATCAGGGGGTGCGGGCCCAGGTGCTCGGCCAGCACCACCTGCCCGGCCGCCCCGGAGACCGCCTGCTGCAGGGCCGCGTCGGCCTGGGGATGGGGCCCAGCCAGCAACGGGACGACCACCGCAAGAGCTGGCCATGGGCCGTTCGCCGGGATGGCGAGGGCGGCATCCAGGCGGCGCTCGCTGCCGTTCAGATAGGCGACCTGGACGTGGGCACCCTGACAGGACAGCGCGGCTGCCTCGGCGATTTCGCCGCTGACCTCATCGCTGGCTGCGCTGGCGCTGCCGGGCACGGCGAGCACGAGCGTCGGCGCATCCGGGGGCAGCGTCAGCCGGTGCGGGCTGCGATGGCGGCCCGCGCGACGGGTTCGGCCAGTGCGGCGCGGCAGCGGTTCCCGCTGGGGCAGCGGTTCCCCGCGCTGGGGCAGCGGTTCCCCGCGCTGGGGCAGCGGTTCCCCGCGCTGGGGGAGCGGTTCCCCGCGCTGGGGGAGCGGTTCCCCGCGCTGGGGGAG
>WNGR01002960.1_pt1 | contig 18989 bp, 14 predicted proteins | sample 5407581 | NCBI WGS metagenome assembly WNGR01 (sample SAMN13153383, study PRJNA577476) | soil metagenome | isolation source: 80 cm soil or saprolite under Garry oak tree replicate 2 | place: USA:California | collected 2016-06-15 | reverse complement strand
TGCTGATGGAAGCGCGGCATGTCGACGGCTTCCTGCGCGTTCATATCGTAGTCGATCGCGTTGATCATAGTCTCCAGCACGGCGGTGATGATGCGACTGCCGCCCGGCGTGCCCACCACCATGACCGGCTTGCCGTCTTTGCTGACGATGGTCGGGCTCATTGAGGACAGCGGACGCTTGCCGGGGGCGATCGCGTTGGCCTCGCCCTGGACCAGGCCATACAGATTTGGCACGCCGATCTTTGAGGTGAAGTCGTCCATTTCGTCGTTCAGAATGACGCCGGTCTTGGCTGCCGTCACCCGCGCGCCGAACCAGTCGTTCAGCGTATACGTGACCGACACCGCGTTGCCGTCCTTGTCGGCGATCGAATAGTGCGTGGTGTTGCTGCCCTCATGCGGCGTAACGCCTGGGAAGTCCGGGTCGCCCAAATAACTGTTTCGATCGACATAGGCGTGGCGCATGGTTTCAATCTGGTAATGCATGGCTTCCGCGGAATGGTAGCCGAGCTCCCTGAGGGGATAGCCCTCCAGGATGTTCAGCATCTCGCAGATGACCACGCCGCCTGAGCTCGGAGGCGGCGCGGAAACCACGTGGTAGCCACGGTAATCGCATTCGACAGGCGCCAGCTCGCGCGTCTTGTAGCCGTCCAGGTCTGCCTGTGTGATCAGGCCTTTGCCAGCCTGGCTCGATGCCACGATGGCGTTGCCGACCCACCCCTTGTAGAAGCCATCGGTGCCCTTCTTGCTGATCTCGCGCAGCGTTTCGGCCAGCTCATGCTGCACCAGCTTCTCTCCCACCTGGAACGGCTTGCCGTTGTTGAGGAAGATGGCGGCCGTGGCAGGATCCTGCTGAAAATCCTTGGTTGCCGTCTGCAGCAGGTCGATGTCGCCTTGCTCGAGCGCGAAGCCATCGTCGGCGAACTGAATGGCGGGCGCGATCAGGTCCGCACGCTTCATGGTGCCGTACTTCTCCCGGGCCTCTTCCATGCCTGAAACGCTGCCGGGCACGCCGACGGCGAGGTGCCCCTTGGTGGACAGGCCCTTGATGACGTTGCCGTCCTTGTCGAGGTACATGTTGGCGGTGGCGCCCTTGGGAGCCATTTCGCGGAAATCCAGGAACGTCTTGCGACCATCGGCCAGCTCGATAGTCATGAAACCACCGCCGCCCAGATTGCCGGCCGCCGGATACACCACGGCGAGCGCATAACCGACCGCTACTGCCGCGTCGACCGCGTTGCCGCCCCGCTTGAGCACATCCACGCCGACCTTGGTGGCGAGATGCTGGGCGGAAACCACCATTCCGTGTTCTGCGGTAACTGGCGCAACGGACGCTGCGTGGCCGGGCGCGATGGTCGTGATGCTGATCGATGCGATCGCGGCGACCACCTGCCGCAGACCCGTTCGTGGATTTTGCATTGGAGCTCCTTGGGAATTGCGGTCGCCGCAGCTTATGTTGTTATTGGCAAGCGTCAGTCGGGTGCGCTCTGCGGTCCGTCAGTTCGAATATAGCGGGGAAGACACCGCAGCCGTCAACCCATACATGGGCGAACGCTGATTCCTGTGGCAACACCGCCGACGTGGTTTTCGCTGCAAGATGGCGGATTACGCCTTCTGCAGAGAAGGCCACGATCGCTGGGAGCGATCAACAGTTCCAGTATCGAACCAGGCATGATCCACCAGGTCGAATTTCGAAGCGCAGAGTGTGGTCGTCAGGAGAGCTTAGGCTCCAGCTCTGGTCCGCCGCCTCAGTTCTGTAGTTCATGCCAGCGACAAGAAAGGTGGTGTTAGGCGCAGCCGAAAACGACGTGACGTAATCGACGGGACAATTGTTCTTTTTGCAGGCCGCGATGCTGCGCTCGTATCGCCCGCCGTATCTGTATCCGTGGCAGCAGCAGGCGGCATTCATTTTCTTTGAGAATGACCGCGCGATGATCGATTTGCAATCACCCGTCGCATGGTGATACGGCCTGTCGAGATGCGTCATTCTGCGCCGCGCCGAGGGGGTTAGGCTGCGGAGCGTCGTATCAGGCCAAGTTGCGGCAGTCCTCGTCACCTCGTCCCGACGCGCAGCGATTCGTCCCCGGTCGCCTCGGTCCGGCCTATCCCAAGTGAGGTATTTGAACTGCTTGGCCTTCGGAGAGGCGCGTCAGGACCATCCTGGTATCGCAGGGTGACCTCGACAGCGTCACCCGGCTGCAACTCGGTATCTTCGCTCGCGATAATCCGTTCCGGCCCTTTCTCGCCTTTTCTAGTGATGGCAATGTCCGGCTTACTGCCGGCGGCTCCTCGTACGAGTTGCGATCGAACCATCGCAGTGTACTGAAGCTTCTCTCCGACGCTCTGCAGCTTTTCGCGAATTTGGTTGAGCCTTAAGCTGGTGTCTTGCAGCTCACGGAGCAGGTCAAGCCTCCGCTGATCGTCTAGCTTTGTCAGCTTTCTGGCGAACTCGTCCTGCTGCTTCTTGACCTGCAGCAGCTGTGCGGAGGTCTGCAGCTTCCGGGTTGATGACAGCAGCACCGCGCGACGCGCATCCGTTACGCGAGGACTGGTCAAGGAACCCTTGCCGAAGAGATCGGACGCTTTCTGCAGGTCTTCGAGGTCTGACTGAAATCCCTCTTCCTCTTTCTTCTGCTGCTCTGACAGCACGCGGACCTCGTCATCTCCCTGTCGGACGCCGCGCTGAAGGAACGCCTTTTCCTGCTGATAATCGCTCTGCTTCGTCTTCAAATATTCCGTTTCTGCATGGACGATTTCCGAAATCGCCGATCGAGCTATGGGCACGTCCGTCAGAGCGCCTGGGCTGATCTGTGCCCCTTCTCCGAGCTCAATCTTGACGCGCCACATACGCGCCTGTTCTTTGGCGAACTCTGTCCAAAGCGATCCATACTCGCTTCTCAAGTCTGCTGACTCGAGATACGGGTTATTCATTCTGATATGCATGATGTCGTAGCCGCCCGCCACAGCGATGACCTGGCGTGCGGTGGTGGCCGGACGATAAGGGTACTCACCCGGCTTCGACACATCCCCGTTTACGTAAATCGGCCTGTATTCCGCGACGGTCGTCGTGACCTCGTCTGCGTCTATCACGACGACGACCTCGCGGCCATCCGGAGTCCTCTGTCGAAACACCTTGCTGGCCAGTGCGGCCCCGACTTTGGCCCGGATCTGCGGTAAGGGCAGGCCGGCTACTGAAAGCGTTCCGGCCAGAGGCAACGAAATGTTCCCGTCTACCTGGACGGCAGCACGATGTCGTAGCTCCGGCACGCCCGGCACCGCGACCTCCAGTACATCTCCGATGTTTATTCGATATTCGGCCTTTGCTTGCGTGACCGAAATTGTCAGGCCAACAGCGACCAAGCCCCATTTGATGCTACGGCCCAGGTTACTGCCAAACACATCGACATGGAAATAATTGCGCAGCGTGGAGTTCGGCATGGCGGCAACTCTCTGTACTGACGTGGTTATCCAGTGAAATCCTTCAAATCTGTCCGCGGAAGGCAGAGCGTCGACACCGCTACCGTCGGAGCACCCGTCCCAACAGGCCATCCGCAAAACCAACGTTGTGTTTCCTCATCAGCGCTGGGCCGCTCACTGCCTTCTATGTTCGATTAATCTGTTCTCTATTGATTATTCGACAATTTAATCCCGCAGCGCCCCGGCTCAATTGTCCATCGTAGTTACTCCACTTTACCCATTTATTGCCAATTCCACCCAGTGACCCGAATGCTACTGTTTTGGCTGGGAAACGGAATGGCTGGCTGGGAGTGACCGGTGAGTTATGCGTCCTTTACCAATTCACCGGCCTCTACCAAGCTTCCGGCGCATTCGGTCGCTGGCGGCAGGGCAATTCCAGGGGGCGTTGGTAAGAGCCGATTGGCTGCCCTGTTAGCATTGGCAGCAAGTACCGAATTCCTACTCGTAGCCGTTGCGGCCTATTCCGCAGCCGTCCTCTACCATCGGCAGCTCCTGCTGGACCCGCCGGACGCCGCCAAGTACGTCCAGGAATCCCTTCTGATTTCCACATTGCAGTTGCTCGTTTCCATAGGGCTCCGGCAATATTCCCGTATCCAGACCCAGCCCCGGCACGTGTTCCTATGGAGCGGCGCCAGCGGCGTCTTCTTCGTATTCTCCTTCTTCATCTCGACGATATTCCTTCTGAAAATCTCAGAAGGCTACTCGCGCGCTACTGTCATAGCCCAAGCTGTGAGCGTCCTCCTTACGGTACTGTGCACACGGGCGATATGGTTCTCATTACTACAGCCTGCAATTGCATCAGGGTTGATAGACGCCAGGCGCGTCATTCTTATAGGAGACCCGAGTCAGTGCTTGCATTTCTCCGCTCGGGCGATCGCCACCGGAATTCGGACCATCCGCTCGTTCGACTTTCCGACGGTTCACGCCTGCTCCTTAGTACCCGCGCACCCCGGCGCTGCCCAATTAGGACTTGATGCCCGCCAACTGGTCGCGGCTTGCCGGCCCGTCCGGGCGGACGACATTGTCATTTTGATTTCACAACAGGATGTTCCGTCTGCCCTCGCGCTTGCCAGCGCCCTATCAGACCTGCCAGTTGACGTTCACGTCGTCCCGGTGGGATCCGTCGATCTGATGGCCGTGTCGCGGATCACTCAGTTCGGCAACATGCTGACGATGCGGATCTTCCAGTCCCCCCTTACTCCTTTCAACCGCGCAATTAAACGTGCATTCGACGTCGCGGCTGCAATCGCTGGCCTTATTTTGCTTAGCCCCTTCTTCGTCATCGTTCCGCTCGCAATCAAGCTCGATTCCCGCGGGCCGGTGCTATTTCGCCAGACGCGGCACGGCTTCAACAACCAGCCTATTCGCGTGCTGAAATTCAGATCGATGACCGTGATGGAGGACGGCGACAATTTCAGGCCTGCCATCAGACACGATCCACGTGTGACTCGTCTGGGACGCTTCATGCGCCAAACCAATATTGATGAGCTTCCGCAGCTATTCAATGTCCTGGTCGGCGACATGTCGCTCGTCGGGCCCCGCCCACACGCGACCTCGCAGAACGAGGTGTTCGCTGAGCTGATTTCGTCATTCTCCCGTCGCCACAACGTCAAGCCCGGCATTACCGGCTGGGCTCAGGTCAACGGCTACCGTGGCGAAACCGATACCCTCGAGAAGATGCAACGGCGTGTGGAGCATGATCTATACTATATCGATAACTGGTCACTCCTTCTCGATCTCAAGATCCTAGTCCTGACCTTCTTTTCCAGAAAGGTGTATTGGAATGCTTATTAACGCGACGCCGTCTGCTGCATCTTCTGCCAGCTGACCTTTTATTTAGTAAATCGCACGGCGCATTGGACTTGGGCATCCGTCGTGTCCCATTTGCGCCTAATGCGCGGAGCCTCGGTAGTGCCACTAGTAGCGCCGGTAGGAAAAAATGCTGCAGACTCATAGAACTGATAATTCGGCAAATCAGGACGCTATGCCGCCTGAATTTCGTTCGCTGGCCGAACTCCTGGCAGAAGGCCTGGCCTTCATACGGCGACGCCTCTCGATCATATTGCTGACGTGTTTGTTAACGCTTGGCGTTGCGTTACTTTATCTCGTTGCTGCAGTACCCACGTTTACCGCCAACGCGCAATTCATTGTAGACTCGAAAGCGGCTTCGGGAGACGCTGCGTCCGTGTCGACGATCGTGGAAAGTCAGATCGCAATCTTGAAGTCTGAGGGTGTCGCTCGTGCCGTGATACGGAAGCTCGGTTTGGCAGACGATCCGGAATTTGCCGGGGGCGTCGCGCGCCGCATCAGCAGGTCGACATCCCGGCTGTTCGGCTGGAGCAAACCGGAAACGGACTCCAGCATGACGCGCTATGCCGTGGAAGCGTTCCAGCGCAAGCTTTCGGTAAAACGTGCCGGCCTTACGTACATTGTCGATATTGCCTTCGACTCCGCCGACCCTGAGCGAGCGGCGCAGATCTTAAGCACCGTTGCAGATACATACATTACGACCCAAATGGACGCGAAATACAAATGGAGTTTGCAAAATGAGAAATGGGTCAAGGATCGAACCAGCGAGTTGAGCCTTCAGGCGGTAGCTGCCAAAAGAGCGGTGGCGGAATACAATAAGAACAGGAACGATAAGGTGGATTCCGCAGGAAATGTCGACGCAGCTACACCCTCGTCGCAATCGACCGCGAGGACGACAGGTGAACTCCGCGAACTGGAAGCCGCGGCGGAAGCGGCCACAAGGACGTATGACAATTTTCTCCGAACGCTGCGTTATATGGACGCCATGCAACAACAATCCGCGCCGGTGTTCGAGGCGCGCCTGCTCACCGAGGTGTCCCGTCCCTTCACAGCCAGTTCGCCGAAGGCCGGAATGGTGCTTGGAATGGCAATCTTTGGGGGCGTGCTTCTTGGCATGGCAATTGGAATGCTGCGCGACCTGTCAGATCGAGGACCCGCACCGACACTCAGGTCAGGAGGGACCGCATCTGGAGGGGCCGCAGTTGTCCAGGGGCTCAAGGCAAACGGTTCCAAACCTTATTTCGACGCTTCGTTCAAGGTCGAGAAACATCATCCATACAAAGAGGCCAATCCTGACTAGCAGGCACGAAGGGGTGATCGACCGTCGTTGGAGGGCTGTAGGCTTCGGATAGCACGATCTCGCTCATCACCGCTGATCATCTGCTCGCTCGATGGCCCGCACGTCGGCAACGCGACCCTCATCAAAGGCGTCTTGTCGCGATAAGCCAAGGACGGCAATGCTTCAGCCTGCCTCTCGCCGAAACAACCGGAATGGGTAATCCAAAAGGGCTGAAGCTCGCTGCAGGCGCAAGACTATATTTGATGCGGCGTCTGCGATTTGACTGTACGATGTGACCATGTGCCAATGTGCCGATGCGACAAAAGCCACCTTTGAACCTTCAGCCTCGGTGTACGCCCTGCATCGGCCGCGAGGCGGGCCGAAACGGGAATTCCGGGTAAGAGCTTGATCACAATCACTGGACGTAGTGTGGCGTCCACCAGCGCTAGCGTGACCGATGACGAGCTTTATTCGAGCGTTCGGCGGGCCGGTGACCATGTTCAGCACCATCTTCCGGCAGTCGTGGCTGGCTCTGGTCTATCGCTCCTCGGGTGCCGTCGTATCCTTCCTCTTCGGCGTGAGTTTTGCGCGGATGATGAGCATAGAGGAATACGGCGCGCTGATGTCGCTGATGACGTTCGCGCTCGTCGCCTCTACGGTCGGCCTCGTCGGTCAACAACTTCGTGTGCTGCGGGAAATACCAAGTCTCGCAGCTCGGAAAAACTACCCGGAGATCGGCTCGATTGTCGCAAATCGGGTTCGTGTGGCGTGTTTGGGCAGCATTGCGGTGGCGGTGATCGCCTTCCTCGTGTTCGTCGCCGCTCACGGCCGGGACGGAATATTCGGACGCTGGGAGTATTCCACCAGCGTGCTTCTGATCTTGCCATTGGCATTGATCGAAATGCAGAGCTCGGTGGGGCGCGCGCTTGGCTCCGTCAACCTCGCGCTCCTGCCGAAGGACGTGTTGTGGCGATTGCTCATCATATTGTTAGGCGGCGTTCTTTTTACGGCGTATGGCCATCCGTTGCTGGCGAGAGATGTTCTGGTGATCGCGACCGGCATCCTGGTCCCGCTGATCGCCACTCAGAATGTTCACCTGCGACATCTCGCGGAGGGCCATAGGGTATTCACCATGTCGGTCAGGCGGTTGAAGGATCGCATTGCCGACGGCCTCTCCACTTCAGCACCGTTCTCGGTGACCAGCATCGCCGGCATCCTGTACGGCACAATCGACGTCGTCATCGTCTCGGTCATGGTTGGTCCAGAATTCGGCGGATATTATTTTGCCGCCAGCCGGATCGCGCTCCTGCTCGATTTCTTCCTGGCGACCTTCTGCATTCCCGCGGCACCTCTCATCGCGCGCCTGTTCGACGAGGATCGTCGCACGGAAATCACGCGTGTCGCGTCGGGTGCGGCATTGGCTGCCTTTATCGCGGTCCTTGGATGTGTCCTGGTATTGGCGCTGGCCGGCAACATTGCGCTGATGGCGTTCGGAAAGGCCTTCGTCCGCGCCCACGGCGTCCTGATGGTCCTGGCGATCGGTCTGTGGGCATCGACATATTTCGGCATCGGCACGATCGCACTGAACATGACCGGGCACCAACGGGCCGCGATGCGCATCGTGGTCGTCAGCTGGCTATTGGGGATCGTGGCCATGGTCGGCGCTACCTGGACGTTTGGTATCTTGGGAACAGCGGTCGTTGCCGCTGGCACAGGCGCCGCGACCAGGATATGGGCGGCGGCCTACATCCACGCGGCAGAAGGGATCGATCTCACCGCCACCACGACGCTTCGCACGTTCATAAGACGTGTAACCCGCAGCGGCGGCACCTGACAATTGCACCATGCGTTCGTTGCCATACGAGGACGCGCCAGCTGCAAACACACCTGCGCGGCTAGGTACGACCCAGCAGCATGTGGACCGCCGACTGGACGCCGTTCATTCGAGCCTCGAACGCAACTCTCGTATCGAATTGCCCCCCAACGCCAATGCGAGGAAGTGCAAAATGATTTGGCTTGCAATCAAATACCTGCCCATGCCGCGTTGTCACTGCGGTCGAAAAGCCTACTTCCTCCGCGAGATGTTGTTCCCGAGGACCACATGCTCTGGAGTTGCCGTAGGGATAAGCGACGTGTCGAACGGGACGCTGAAGTAATTTCTCCAGATAGTTGCGGTTATCCGCCATTTCGGCTCGCGCTGAAAGGACATCCAGGCCCGCTAGTGCCGGGTGTGAAGCCGTGTGCCCGCCAATTGACGCGAGAGGATGCCGCGCCAGGACTTGAAGCTCGCGTTCATCCAGGAAATAGGCCTCGTTCAAAGCCGATAGTGATAGACCTGCCCTGCTGAACGTTGAGGCCAGCGTTGCAACTCTGTGGTAATCTTCGTGAATCCACTCGGTTACCTTGCTCAAGGCCGACATCTTGTTGTCAAAATCGGGACAGCGGAACTGGATGTTCATCGCGTCGATCGTAACGGTGTCTCTCGAGCGAAATAATTCGCGCAAGCCCAGCCACCACGATTGCAGGGTTCGCGTCACGGCGCCAGTCGGGACGTATATCATGAATGGCGCGTTGTTTCGCTCGAGGATTGGAAGCGCAGTCGAGACGTTATCTCGGTAACCGTCGTCAAAGGTAACCACTGCATAGCGGCGCGGTTGGGGATCCGTGGCCAATCGTTCGAGACAGGTCTCGAGACTAACAATCTCCCATCCTTCTTGGCGTAGCCACTTGAGTGAATATTCAAAAAGGTCAGCTGGGGTGCCGGTCATCAATTCCGAGCGAGAATCTTTCTGAATCTCATGGAACATCAGGATAACCGCCCTACCAGCAAAAATCCTGCGGAGAGCCGGCGTCAATCCAGACCAACGAGCCGCTTGGAATATGCTCGCTTTGACAAGCTGTTTCATTCCAATCCCCCATCAGAAACACCGCTCGCCCAGGAATTGATTGTACAACTCTGAGGTGCCGTTGTTTCCACACGCGTGCTGCCTGTGCTCATCTTCAAAATACCCGCCGTGAGCGCAATAAACGTATTTGCATGCGAAGGCAGAAAACGAAAAACGAAAGAAGAGAGACTCCTCTATTTATCGACCAAGTGCTGCGCTCACGCAACTGCAGGCCGTTACTCACTTGTAGGTACCCCAGAATTCGTCGCCTCCATCGGACAGCTATCAGGTAGCCTGTTCGACACCAAACCTAGCGGCCGCGAGTGATGCCGGATTTTGTGGTGTGAGCGTCGATGAAATGGCTTCCCTAAATGAAAGTACTGGTCGCCAATAAGTATCTTTTCAATAACGGTGGTGCAGAGACCGTGTTGTTTCAGGAAAGAGCGTTCCTGACGAACACCGGGACGGAAGTTATCGACTTCGCGATGCAGCACGAGCGGAATATCCAATCGCCGTACACCGCGCATTTTGTGTCTCGCCAGGAATATCGGAGCGGCGGCTCCTTTTCCAAAATAAAGGCCGCGCTCTCGCTGATCCATTCCCGCGAGGCCGTGAGCAAACTCGCATCCCTGATCGAGGAAACACGACCAGACCTGATGCATTGTCACAATATCTATCATCAGTTGACCCCATCGATCGTCGGCGTAGCCAAGTCGCGGGGAATTCCGGTCGTGCTGACACTGCACGATACGAAGCCGGTGTGTCCGGTGCATACTCGCATGCTGGGGGACCAACTGTGTTCGTTATGTCTCGCCGGCGATTTCCATCATGTGCTGACACATCGTTGTTCTGATGGGTCGATAGCGCAGAGCGCCGCGCTTTACATGGAAGCGGTCGCGCAACGCTGGCTAGGAAGTTACGAAAAGGTAGATCGTTTTCTCGCACCGAGCCGATTTATGCAGGAGTCGGTGTTACGTCGGTTCTCCGCGGACCGGGTGGTGCAGCTTTACAACGGTGTGGATGTCACGAGCATTCCGGCGAGCGGTCGCGACAAGGGATACGTGCTTTATTGCGGTCGGCTGGCGCCAGGGAAGGGTGCAGAGACCCTGCTGCGCGCCCATGAGGCTGCGGGATGCAGGTGGCCAGTTGTCATTGCCGGCACGGGCCCGTTGACGGATGCCTTGAAGTCGCAATTTACCCGGAATGTGCGGTTTGCGGGCCAGCTGTCCGGGGAAACGTTGAATACGACAATCGCTGAAGCCTCCGCGGTGGTTGTGCCTTCGGAGTGGTGCGAGAACTGCCCGATGTCGGTGTTGGAGGCGATGGCGCATGGCAAGGCGGTCGTAGCGACCCGCATTGGCGGCATTCCTGAGCTTGTGAACGATCGGGTGACGGGACTTCTGTTTGAGCCCGGAAATACCGAGGAGCTTCGAATGCACCTCGAGTGTCTCATGGGCGACGCTGAACGTCGCGCACGCATGGGAGCTGCCGGAAGGATCCGTGCGGAAAGAGAATTCTCGCTCGAGAAGCATAACGCCGAACTGATGGCCGTCTACCAATCACTGGTGCGCCCGCCTAGTGCGCGGGAGAGACTCGGTCGAGGCCCGATGCTCGGTCAAGGAGTCATTGAATAACTAGCAAATAGTGGGAGGGTGCAATGAGTGCGGATCATCTGGTGCTGCGGGTGGTCATGCTTGGCTTGCGTGGATTCCCCAATGTGCAGGGAGGAGTGGAAACTCACGCAGAGCATTTGTGCCCCTGCCTCAAGGAACTGGGTTGCGATGTCGAAGTGATCGTCCGTTCCTCGTATATGCCGCCTGACCGGGGTAACGAGTGGCACGGGGTACGCTACTTGCGGGTGTGGTCTCCGAAAGCCTTGGGTCTGGAGACGCTAGTTCATTCATTTCTCGGAGTGCTGGTAGCTGCTTGGCAGCGGCCGGATGTATTGCACATCCAGGCCATCGGGCCGGCCTTGATGGTGCCGCTCGCGCGGTTGCTGGGACTGAATGTTGTCGTGACCCACCATGGCCCGGATTACGAGCGCGAGAAATGGGGCTCGTTGGCCAGAATGGCTCTGCGTGCTGGCGAGGCCTGGGGCATGCGGGTCTCCAACGGCCGCATCGTGATCTCCCAGACCATGCGGAAGCTGGTGCGGGATAAGTACGGTCTAAGTTCGGTCCTTATACCAAACGGCGTCACCTTGCCTGAAGCGCCGAGGAGCACTTCGGTGCTGCAGCAATTCGGGCTCGCGCCGGGACGATACGTGTTGATGGTGGGCCGGCTGGTACCGGAGAAGCGGCACACCGACTTGATCCAGGCCTTTGCCGACGCCAAGCTCGACGGATGGAAGCTCGTGTTGGTGGGGACTTCTGAGCACCCCGACGCCTATGTTGCTGCAGTTGCGGCGCGCGCTCAGGCGACTGCCGGCGTGGTCATGACAGGCTTCCAGTGCGGACTCGCACTGCGGGAGTTGTACGCCCACGCAGGCATTTTCGTTCTGCCCTCTTCGCACGAAGGCTTGCCGATCGCATTGATGGAGGCCTTGAGCTTCGGTCTGCCGGTGGTGGCCAGTGATATTCCCCCTCATTTGGAGATCGGATTGGATGACGCGCACTATTTCCATTTGGGAGACGTATCAGCGCTCGCGGATCGCCTGGCGTCGTTTGCACACAGTCCGTGGCCGTCGGAGCTCCGTGAGAAAACGCGCAGCTGGTTGGCCGAACGGGAAGACTGGCGTTCTGTCGCCGAGCGAACCCTCGGATGCTACCGCAGAGCAATCGAATCACGCAGAGGTGGTCCCCATGCGCGGCCTCGACCGGTGCCGCCCCGCGCTGCCTAGCGGGTTGCTCACGCAGCGTGGAGGCAAGGCTGTCATGACCACGCGGCGTTGGGATCACACGCAGCAGGTGCGACGTCGTTCCAACAATCGGGCTGTTTTCCACCCCCTGGCCAACCGAGGGCACCGCTCAAAATGAATGCGCTTTTGGTATTTTTTCTTTCCTTTGCCTTTTTGAGGTCACTCTCCAATGGGATCGATCGTCTGTACGGTACAAGCCTTTCACCGACTCTTTCGATCACCGCCATCGTGGTCGGTCTTGTGGCAGCCTGGAACATACGACATGTCAGGATACACAGCAGACTTTTCACGCTGTTGATATGCTTATCGATCTTTGTCGTCACTTGCGGACTGTCGTTTGTCGTCAACGCCTCTGAAGCCAGGAACATTATCGACCAATATGCCGCTTGGTACGAGATCTTCAGGTATGTCTACCTGTTCATGTTTGCGATATTGGTTTCTTCTGTTTATCGGTCTCCAAGTTTTTGTCCCGGCGTCCACCGTGTTTACATTTTTCTGCTATTTCTGATGTCAGCGGTCGGACTAGGTCAATACCTAACTGGTCATACAGAGCTTGCCTCGCCATACGACAAGTTTGAACGGGTGGCGGGTCTCTCCGCGCACCCCGTAACCTACAGCCTGGACATAGTGTTGACCTTTTGCGTTTGCGAGCTGTCGCGCCGAAAATTGCGCCTTCCCATTCAACACTTCCACATTGTGGTGTACACGGTATTTCTCGTCGCCCTGGTCCTGTCCGCTTCAAGAACCGGGGTCATGCTATTGGTGGTGACCATCACCGTATTTCTTTTCACTCAGAGACCTTCCCTCCTGCCAGCGTTCGCTGCAGCATTCGCTGTAGTCTTATGGATATCTCCATTTGGAGAGTTGTTTTCGGAGCTGGAGTCGGTTCCAGCATATATACTGAGCGGCGAATACAAGGTGTGGGATTGGCACACCGCCGTGACCTCATTCCATTGGCGCATTCATCACTGGTACTATCTATCTACTCTTGCATTGGAACGACCTTTGATCGGATATGGTCCCGGTCAGGTGATGGTATACAGCCCGTTTTCCCTGACGGCGCATAGTCAGTTCATGGAAATATTCTTCGAGACGGGCATACTCGGTCTGATCTCCTTTGCCGTGTTTTGGTTCAGTATTCCGCTAGCCGCAATGACGGACCGGCAGCGGCTTGTGATCTCTCAAGGAAAAAGGTCAGCAGAAACTGGAATTCTTTACTTCTGGATTGCCATGTTTGCCGGCGTGACGCTGGTTGCATTGTTCGATCAAAGCTTCAACAGGGAAACGGTGGCGTTCTCGCACTTGATCGTCAGTATGTTTGTGGTGCTGGCTCGGCCTGAAGCCGTCACCGAACGTAACCTCGGATCGCGTTACTCGCACATCCCGATGACCGCTGGTTCGCCGATTGAAGCATTGGGGAGCCGATCTGAACCGCAACCCGGCCGCTGATGTATCATCGGCCTATTTTGGGATACTTTTCATGAAGAAGTATCTTGCCATTCCGCTCACGGCTCTCATGTTCCTCGGAGCCCTCGTCTCATCGGCGAGTGCCGGGAGCGAACGTGAGGCGCTACAACCCATCTGCGCGTCTTTGTCTATCGATTGCGTCGTTTCGCAAAATTCCGGGCACGACGCCGGTATATATCCATACGGAGTCAGGACCTCTTACTCGTGGTATGCAGGAGGCTCCGCTGCCACGGGGAACAGCGCCCCTCCTTCCGATTTCTCTTCGCTGACAGGTTGGGGGCAGATTTATCCGCAAGTCGGTGCTTCGAACGTTGCTGCCAATATCTATTTGACGGACTATTGCGTCTATGTGCACTTGACGAGCGGCAGCTGGCAGCTCGTGCAGGATCAAGCCGCGAATTCCATCGGTGGCGGGCACTACGCGGCAGACTTCTCCAACAACTCCTCTTCGGCAATGAGTCTCGTCGTTCAGTCCGATGGAAGCGTAAGAATGAACTCGCCGGCATCCGGCTACAATGATCACTTCTGGATTGATCCGAGGGGGTCGTATGCTCCCGGGATGGTCGACGGGGTGTTCTCGATGGCACAGCTGCGCACCGATAGCGCAAGCGCAAATCTGATCGCAAACTTTGGAGGTGACTGGTGGAGAAGCACCTCGGCTCCGTACCTCTACCGAGATGGAGTGTTTGTAAATAATCCCGGCATCGGCATGGGCGCTTGGGTCAAATTGACGACGACTTACCAGTACTTCTTCTTCACGACCATGACTAAATCGCAACTACAGGCCGACCCGCCTCCGCCTTTGAGATAGGAGCCTGTTGCAGCAAGTGTCCAAGCGGATCAGCCGAGCACCGAAGCACTGATCCGCCAGACCTCAAGGTATTTGATGGAGTCGCCGCTATTCAAGCTCAAAGAGCGCATGCTGGACGGAAGTCCCACCCTTGTTCGAGTGAGGTCGAAGGACAAGGCCGTGGAAGTCCGGGCCGCGCCCGCGCCCCGAAGTCCGGCGCGGTTACTTGGTAGCGACTGCAGTGATGCCCATCAGGAAGCGGGCCAAGTAAGTGTGCCGCAACCGACCCGGAAGCCGCTGGAGCGCCCGTTCGATGCCGCGCAGCGGCTGGTAGGGGGGCGTGGCGAGCCAATATCCGGCGACCACCAAGGGGAACTGAACCGAGCGGAAGCCCGCCTGGAGCATCAGGGCGCGCAGTGAGCCGTAGTCGTATTCCCGCATGTGCATGCCACTCGCCACCTCGTCGAAGAACACCGAGATATCGTGCGGCCCCGTGACGCTGCTCGGGGTCTTGCACACATAGTGCCCGCCGGGCCTGAGCACCCGGTGGATCTCTCGGAGCTGGGCCTCGGCGTCCTCGACGTGCAGATGCTCCATGAGCTGGTCCGAGTGCGCTAGATCGACGGAGTTCTCAGCGAGCGGGATTTCGACCCCGTCCGTCTTCAGGAAGCGGAAGTTGGCCGGAGCGACGGCGAAATCCACCAGGGCGTCCGTGACATCGAGGCCCAGCACCTCCCGGGCGAACCCGGACAGCGCGAAGGGCAGTAAGGCGTCACCGCAGCCGATCTCCAGGTACACGTCGCCGCGCCGGATCCGAGGCTTGAGGAGCCTGACCTGTTTCGCGATCCGGTCCGCGCGCGAGTCCACGGCGGTTTTTTGCGGATGGTCCGGCAGGCTGTTGAACAGTTCCGAATAGACTTCGGTATAGAGCCGGGAGCGCTCGTCGCGGCTGGCAGCTCGCAGCCGATCCGCAAGCCTGCGTTCGAGTTCGTAGTGCGCGATCAGGCGCTCGGGCGGCCGCGTGTCCTTCCGGCGCCGCTGGATCGCCACATGGTCAGGCTTCAGCTTCGTCAACACATGGGCCGCCATTCGAACAGAACCGATCCATCTCCACCTGCAAGTGTGTCCTCGATCGTAAAGTTATAGCAATAACCATTGCGGGCTACCCCCGGAGCGCGGAATTTGATCCGTCCCGAAATAACTCCGCCATCCCGCTCAGTTGGGCTTGCAACACCGAAGCCGAAGCACCTTACGTTTGGCCGATCAGGAATAGAGGCGGCCGTCGAGGCGGCTAGATCCACAAATCGAGCCTGTGTCGGTGCAACATACGTGCGCATAGACCATATGTTGGTCGCTACATACTTGTGTATAAATCACATTTTGAAAGTTTTTTCGCCATTTTCGCTCATTAACCAACCGGCCCAGCAGTCGGGGGGGCAACTTCCAAAATCCCACTGCTTTGAAATCTCCTCGCGGTTCGAGGCTGCAATGCTTTGAAATCTGTTCGCGGTCCGAGGCTGCGAGCATGCGGTATGTCGCGCGCCCCGCTATGCGCGGCAGTGGAATTCCCCTTCTTCACCTTTCGCCTGCAATGGAGAACTAGAGTGACTGCACTGACAGATGCCATCTATCAAAATACGACAGGCAATAGCCAAGGATACCCAGTGGGCGTCCCCTCATACTATTCCTGGTATTCCGGCAAAACCGGCTCGGCGAGCGCCCCTCCTTCCGATTTCTCGGCTGTCACGGGATGGGGACAAGTTTATCCCGAGGTCGGGGCGCCGGTCGATTCCAATCCGGCCAGTGTTCAGATAGCGAATTTCCAGACGTGGGTGCATCTCACAACTGGTGGCTGGGTCGAGGTGCAAGATGAGTCGACGAACTCCATCGGAGGGGCCCATTATCTCGCTGATTTTTCTGGAAACTCAAGCGTACCTTGGAGCGAGACAAAACTACCGGACGGCAGCGTAAGCGTGGATGCGCCGCAAAGCGGGTACAACGACCATTTTTGGCCCGGGGTACGCGGAACCTATGCGCCCGGAACGATCGATGGTGTTTACGTTCAAGCGAACATGAAGACCGATGATCCGAACGCGAATCTCGTGGCCAATCTCGGCGCCGACTGGTGGAGAAGCAGCACAGCTACGTTCCTCTACCAAAATGGAGTGTTTGTAAATAATCCCGGAGTCGGGGCGAGCGATTGGGTCAAACTGACAACCAACTATCAGACTCTCTATTTCACTTCGTTGAGTGCGCAGAAGTTGCAGGCCGATCCACCGCCCCCCCTGGCCAGTTCTTCGCCGGTCACGACGCCGACGCAGCCAACCACGCCCACGACGCCGACCACCCCAAACGTCGCACCGTCAGTGACGCAGGCCTCCGCTTCACCGGGGACGGGAACCGAGCATGTCGGCGATACCATCACATTGACGCTCGGCTTCAGCGAGGCCGTGAACGTCACTGGCACGCCTACACTGAAGCTCAATGACGGCGGAACGGCCACTTATGTCAGTGGCTCGGGTACGAGCTCGCTCATCTTCCGCACCACGGTCGCGTCGACGGACACCAACACCTCGGCGCTTGCCGTCACCGCGGTCAATCTTCCGACCGGCGCAAGCATCAAGGATACTTCCGGTCTTGCTGCGAATCTCGCGGGCGCGGTGAAGACGTTCTCCGGTCTACAGGTCTCGACGACATCGACATCGACATCGACATCGACAACGCCATCGACACCGGTCGTGACCAAGCCGGTCCTCACCATCGCGGACAACACGCTCTGGGTGGCCGGGAGAGGCGGCACGGTCGACTTGGGGGCCAACGTGACAACGACCGACTCCAACGATCGGGTGACCGTAAACATCACGGGCCTGCCGAAGTACGAGACGATCACCGACAAGCTCGATGGTCAGACGTTCAGGGGAAATAACATCACCTTGACGGCTGCGCAGGTCGACAGCGGACTGGTGCTGCACTCGTACTACCGTGGCGGGGGGCATCCGGTCGCAACACTCACGCTGACTGCAAACGCGAAGGATCCAGTCACCGGCGCCGTGACGACAGCCGCGCCAAAGACCATCACCGTGACCGATCCGCGACCTGCGGCCACCACGACCACGACGTCGCCGCAGACCACCACCGTTACGAATCCTCCGTCTTCGACATCGACGAGCACCGTGGCGGCCACCGCGCCGAAGCCGATCACCGTGACCGATCCTGCGCCTGCGGCCCCGACGACCACGGCGTCTCCGGCGAACCAGGGCTTTGCGCTGTTTAGCCAGATCAGGGATCTGGTCGCCAACAGCGGCGTGGCGACCTCCGCGCCGCACCCGATCACCGTGGCGGATCCTGCGCCTGCGACCGGCACGAGCACAGCTTCGCTTGCAAGCCAGAGCTTTGCGTTGCTGAACCAGTATCTGGCCGGCAACGCCGGCCGGGTCGATCCGGGTCAGATCGTTGCGGCCGTGTCGAACGGCGCCGGCTGGGTGCAGGACTCGTTCCTGACCAGACCGCAACATTGATCCGCTTCCGCACCCGGGCGCTCGGCGCCCCGGGTGCGGCACCATCAGTTTTGGGAATGCAGAGAAGGAACATCGAACGCGGTCGGTAGCCGCGAAGGGTTGAGCTAAAAAATGGCGATCCAGAATGGGAATGCCCACGCCGCAGATCTGGGGCTTCGAGCCCTGTCTCTGTTCCTGCGCCTTCATGGCGTGAAAGCTGAGCCCGATCAGCTCCGGGATCGCTGCGGGAGCAGCGAGATCGGCATCCGCGCGATGCTTCGGTGCGCCCGCGACCTTGGGGTCAAGGTTCGTTCGCGCACGACACATTGGACGGGGCTCGCGAGCATCCGGCTGCCCGGAATAGTTTCGCTCCATGATGGTGGATTCCTGCTGCTCGGAAAGGTCGACGAAGAAGCGGCGCTTGTGCTGCATCCAACGTCGTCGCATCCGAAAACGATGACGCGGTCGGAATTTGAAGCGATCTGGGACGGCGGCTTGATCCTGGCCGGATCACAGAGCGCCGCCAATCGGGTGCTTCATGCCCTTGCCGGCATGAGCGTCCTCGTGCGCGATCTGGCGCAGCGCGCCGTCGACGCCGTGATGCGTGCACGCGATACGTTGATGCGTACACGCGATACGCTGATGCGCGCGCGTTCCGCCGATCAGGGCGATGCTGCCGTCCAGGCGGCGAGCACCGAATCCCCGGTGGCGAGCGCCGAATCTGACGAATCCGGACTCATGGCCGTGGCGATCCTGCTGCGTTGCCATGGCATCGCGGCCGACCCGGGCCAGATTCGTCATCGGATGGGCGCGGCGCGCGTCGGTGTTGCTGAGATCCTGCGCTGTGCCAAGGATTTCGGGCTCAAAGCCCGGGCACAAAGGACGAGCTGGAACAGGCTTGCGGTTACCCCGCTGCCGGGGATCGCCTTGCT
>WNGR01004053.1_pt1 | contig 18991 bp, 18 predicted proteins | sample 5407581 | NCBI WGS metagenome assembly WNGR01 (sample SAMN13153383, study PRJNA577476) | soil metagenome | isolation source: 80 cm soil or saprolite under Garry oak tree replicate 2 | place: USA:California | collected 2016-06-15 | reverse complement strand
CTACCGTGACGCTCTTGGCCAGATTTCTCGGATAGTCAGGGTCGTGGCCTAGAATTACAGACATGTAGTAGGCTAGAAGTTGTAGAGGAACGACGTAGACGATTGGGGTTGCGAGCGATGGGAGGGATTCTGGTATTTCTATCACATCGTCGGATAGGTTTCTGATCTCTTCGTCTCCCTCTTCTATGATCGAGATTATTCTTGCTCCGCGGGCCTTCATCTCCATTATGTTACCGATGATTTTCTTGTGAGTGTCGTCCTTCGGTGCCACGAATAGCGTTGGGAAGCCTTCTTCGATCAGGGCGATGAAGCCGTGTTTGCTCTCGCCCGCAGGATAGGCGATGGCGGGGATGTAGCTAAGCTCTAGGAGTTTCAATCGTCCTTCCAAGGATGTTGGCACGCTGATTCCTCTCCCGAGGAAACAGATGCTCGATGCGCTACTGCAGCTCTCTGCAATCTTCTTCACGTCCTCCACCTTGGTATTCAGCAGATTTTGGATCAAGGCAGGGGTTCGGTGTAGAGCTTCTTCCAGTTCGCTGATCTCTTTCGATGAGACTTCGCCCTTCTTTCTACCGATAGCGATCGCGAGTCTAAGGAGAACAGTAACTTGCGAGGTGAAGGTCTTTGTTGCTGCGACCCCGATCTCTGGTCCCGAGTTCTGTCCGATATAGACGTCGGACAGACGCATCAACGTGGACCCCAAGACGTTTGTTACGCTAACAATCGAGGCTCCTTTGGTCTTAGCGTCTCTGACCGCGTTGAGAGTGTCCATGGTCTCGCCGGACTGGCTTACCGCCAGGATTGCTGTCTTGGAGTTGACGAGGTCGAGGGCTTCGTCTGAGAACTCGGATGCGACCACGACCCTGACGTTCATTCCTGCCAGTTTCATGAGGGCTTGTGCTCCTACGAGCCCGGCGTGGTAAGAGGTTCCGCAGGCGACGATGAACACTTTCTCGGCCTGCATCAGCTTGCTGGCGAGAAGATCATAGTATATCTCGTGTGTTCGCATCGCGTCCCTTATCGTGTGGACTTGCTCGTGAATCTCTTTGAGCATGAAATGTCGGAAGCCCTGTTTCTTTGCGGACTCCGGGTCCCATGTTATCGTGATAGGATCTCTTTTTACCGCAACCCCATTCTTCGCTTTCAGGATCCTAATCCCGTTTGGATCGAGAACGGCCATTTCCCCTTCCTCCAGAATCAACGCTTTCCGGGTCAGGGGAAGGAAGGCGGCTATGTCGCTGGCGCAGTAGTACTCTCCATCTCCCAGTCCGAGGACCAGCGGGCTTTCCTGGCGGGCGCAGAGAATCGTCTTCGGCTTCTCCACACTTGTCATGACTATGGAGTAGGCTCCTTCCAGCCGGTTGATGGTTTTCCGGAACGCTTCTTCAAGAGTTAGCCCCTGGCTGAGATATTCCTCAGCCATATGCGGGACAACTTCCGTGTCCGTTCTTGAGGCGAACCGGTGCCCTTTCGTTTCAAGTTCGCGTTTGAGGTCGAGATAGTTTTCTATGATCCCGTTGTGGACGACGGCGATTCGAGATTTGCAATCGACCAGCGGGTGAGAGTTTTCTTTGACTGGTCGGCCGTGCGTTGCCCAGCGTGTATGTCCAACGCCAACGGGTCCGGGTAGAAGGTCGAGGTTGTACTTGGCGTGGACCTCATCGAGTCGTCCGCTATCCTTCTTTACTGTAAGGGTTCCGTCTGCTACGGTGACTTCGCCAACGGAGTCGTATCCTCGATATTCTAGGCGTTTGAGGGCAGCGTGAATGAGCGGGGCGGCTTCTTTACCATCGTGGAGAACGCAGCCGAATATTCCACACAAGGACAAGATGAGTAGTCGGTTGGGTTGGCATTAAGAGTTCTTGAACGGAACGTGAAGAGCAACGCGAGACTTGAGTAGGCCCCGGGGGGCCCGAAAAATTCACGGTCACCCGTTTCAGGAGTAGATTCCAGCACTGTTTGCAAGAGCAGTTTCAAGAACCCATTTCAGCTTGCGTCTCAATAACGCGTTTCAAAGAGCGGTTTCAGAACCTGATTTTCAGTTGTTGATTCCATTTTCGGTTTAGCGTCATTCTCTTATTCTATGTTTTCTACAGAAAAAGGTATAATGGACGGCAGGTGGCATATCATAATAACCTGAGCCTTCTAGCCCTAAACCGGTTCCAGGATATGGCTGCTGATGCTCCATTCCTCGTTCTGCTAGTTCTCCACGTTGGCGCGATAGTAGCCTGGATGGGAGGCGCTGCACTATTCGTCTCAGTCATCATTCCCTCACTCTCCAAAATGTCTCCGGCCTCCCGAGCCGAATTCATCCAGTCCGCCCTCCCAAGATACCTTAGGTTCATCACCGGAAGCTCAATCCTCGCAATAATAGCCGGAGTCATCCTTTACGGGTATGTAACAACCCAGACAACAAGTTCGTTCGCCTTGACTGGCCCGGGACTGGTCTATATCCAAGCAGGCGCCGTGCTGGGCTTAGTTGTCCTCGTCATAGCGCTTGGAATTCTAGTTCCCGCGGGCCGCAAATTCATATCTCTGACAAAGCAAGCGCCGAAGCCACCAGCGGAACCATCGGCTCAAAATCCGATGGCAGCCCAAATGGCAGGTCTCCAGAAGCAAATGGGCATAGCCGGAAGATTGGGAGTTGCCCTGCTGGCAATCGCGCTGATCCTAATGGTTGTTGGAGCTAGCATCTAGACCCCGCACCTGTCAGACGCGCTGAGTCTCGCTTCGGCTATGGAACGAGACCAATCACGCTTTCCTGCCCCAATTCGCGCGAGAGAACCCTCTCCGTCTTGTGAAATACGAAAGAAAGGGTTTCCATAACGCTAAATAAGCGGGCAGCGTACTTGGAACTCATCTCTGGTGTGAACGGGGATGGGTGGTCATCTTTACTGGCATAAGCCCGCTCCCGAGACCCTCATCAAAGGCTAAGCACCAGAATCAGAGTCTAACTTTCGCAACAACTGAGCTAGGATACCGACCAAACCAGGCCATGCGAACGCGTCAACGGCGCCGGCTGATCATCGCCAAATTTGGCGGTTCCAGCCTATCCAATGGAAGGAAAATCAACCTAGCAGCAGAATCAGTCGCTAGAGAATACTCCAAAGGAAACAGACTAGTTGCAGTAGTCAGCGCAGTCGGAAGAACCACTGACGAGCTTCTCGAACTCACCAACCACGGCGCAGGAATAGTAGAAACAGACAGGGACGATATTCTCGCGATGGGCGAGAGAACCAGCGCCAGGATCTTCGCAGCATCACTGAAATCACGCGGGATACAAGCCCGTTACTTCGACCCATCAGACCGAGACTGGCCAATCATAACGGACCATGACTTTTCAAGCGCAAACCCCTTGAGAACAGCGAGCATTCAACGAATACGAAAATATGTAAAACCCGTAGTTGAAGACGGAATTATCCCGGTCATCGGCGGCTTCATAGGCCGAACCAGAGATGGACGAATCAGCACGCTCGGACGCGGAGGAAGCGACACCACCGCCCTCCTACTCGCCACCGCACTCGAAGCAGACGAGGTTGTCCTAGTAACTAGCGCGCCAGGAATCCTTACGGGCGACCCCAACTTGATCAATAACGCGCACGTTCTCAGAACCATCGACATGAAAGCGTTGATTGGAATCGCCGATAGCGGAACAAAATTCATCCATCGAAAGGCGCTACGATACAAAGACCCAGCGATCAACATCCGAGTCATACCCAGCGCAGCAGGAAGACTCGACGCACATGGAACACAGATCACAGGCGGACCACTGCCCGAACTGGAGGTGAAAATCCACAATCCACACCCAGTCGCCTCCATAACCCTGGTAGGAAGAGACCTGCCCCAGAAGCCAGAACTTATCCGGAAAGTCACAAAGATCATCAGAACAAATCTAGTCGCCATCTCGCAGGACAGCGACAGCGCGATACTCTACCTCAGCCAGACACCAAGCTTACGACGACAAATATCCAGACTCCACGACATAGTCGCAAGGGACCCTCACGGTCTTGCAATTGCCGCAAGGATGGGAATGTCCCTCATCACAGTCAAAGGAGTCGGCTTGGAGGAAACACCTGGAGTGGTCGCGAGAATTAGCGATGCGTTGCGCTCGAGTAACATCAACATGTTCGGCGTCCTCACCATAACATCCTCTGTCCTTGTCCTTGTCGACTGGAACGTTAGGAAACACGCAGGCAATCTGATCAGAGCTTCGCTGGAGAACAGCTAGAATGGTGACCAAGAGAAAGGTTGCCGTCCTCGGCGCGACCGGAATGATGGGTCAGAAATTCGTCCAGCTACTAGCCCACCACCCATGGTTCGAGGTCAGCGCCGTCGCCGCATCCGACAAGAACGTCGGTAAAGAATACGCCAGCTCGATCGGATCAAGAAGAGAAAACCTCCCCGACGGGATTGGAGGGCTGGTTCTTACAGAACCCAAGCCGCAAGCTCTAGACGATCCAGACATCGCTTTCTCAGCCCTGCCTGCTGAAGTCGCTGGACCAATGGAGGAGGATTTCGCCAGAGCGGGGATGCCGCTGTTCTCCAACGCATCATCTCACAGAATGGATCAATTCGTCCCGCTCTTGAATCCCGAAGTAAACCCTGAGCACGCTGTTATGGTGGATGAACAGAAGCGACGGATGAAGACGGACGGTTTCATAGTTGCCAATCCCAATTGCACGACCGCGATCCTGACGCTTTCTCTCAAGCCTCTCCAGGACAAGTTTGGCCTCGAAACAGTTGTCGTGTCCTCGATGCAAGCTGTGTCGGGGGCAGGCTACCCTGGAGTCGCATCGCTAGACATTATGCAGAACGTCATCCCTTTCATCCAAAACGAAGAGGAAAAGGTCGAACATGAAACCAATAAGATACTCGGGACCCTATCGAAACCCGCGGGGATTACTGTCTCCGCGAACTGCAACAGGGTCCCAACCCTCCACGGACACATGGAAGCTGTCTTCGCCAGAACAAAATCCACGGCATCACCTAGCGAAATCGTGAAGGTGATGCGAGAGTTCAAGGGAACTCCCCAACAGCTCAAGCTTCCCTCAGCCCCCGAGCATCCGATTGTTATTCGGGAGGAGGAAGATCGTCCTCAGACAAGGCTCGACGTGGATGAGGGAAACGGAATGACAGTAACGGTCGGACGGGTCCGGCGAGACCCAGCGTTGAACGGTGTCAAGTACATGGCCCTAGGCCACAACCTGGTCCGTGGTGGAGCTGGATGCTCCATCCTCAACGCCGAACTCTTCGTGGCAAAGAAGCTCATCAAGTGATCGATGAAAGATGGAAATTGGAAAAACACGTAGACTGAGACGGATTTTCAAACATGATGGGAAGACTGTGATCATACCGATGGACCATGGAGTATCAGTCGGACCAATCGAAGGACTCGCCGACATGAATCAGACGATCGACAATGTGGCCAAGGGAGGAGCCGACGCCGTACTCGTCCATGCCGGCATAGCCAAGACAGTTAACAACCAAGGGATGGGCCTCATACTCCACCTCTCCGGCGCCACACGACTAACCCGTGAGCCCAACTGGAAAACACAACTATCCACAGTCAAACTAGCCGTTCGTCTGGGCGCGGACGCTGTATCTGTTCACATCAACGTCGGATCCGAACACGAGCAAGACATGCTCGACCAGTTCTCGCGAATACTGGACGAATGCGACGATGTCGGCTTACCAGTCCTCGCGATGATGTATCCGAGAGGACCCGGAATCCAGAACGAGCACGGTTACGAGGTCGTCAGCCATGCTGCACGGCTCGGGTACGAGCTGGGAGCAGACATCGTCAAGACGAACTATACTGGAGACATTGAGAGCTTCCGAAACGTCGTCAAGAGCGTTAAGGTACCGGTGGTCGTAGCCGGCGGGCCTATAGCAGGCAGTGAATCCGAAGCTCTTCAGCTTGTCTCAGACTCGATCAAGGCGGGAGCTGCTGGAGTATCGATTGGGCGAAACGTGTTCCAGCACCGCAACCAGACTTTGATGACTAGAGCGCTCGTCGAGATAGTCCACAACGGAAGCAGCCCCACACAAGTACTGTCAATCCTAGGTGAAAGAAGTGAAAGAATTCTGGCTAGAGCCTAACTCCGAACTATCCGCGGAAACCATCCGCAAGATGGTCGACGAAGCCAAGCCGCACACTATCCTCACCGACGTCAAGCTGTCTGGAGTTACCGCGAAAATTGCCTCGCGACTGGAAGGGACGGACATTCTAGTCACGTCAAGGTTTGACCGCGTACCGAGTGCCAAGAGAAACAAGACGCCAGTGGCGCTTGAGGTCACGATCGGTGACCAGAAGGATCTGGAAAGAATATCGCAGGCGCTGGAGCTGCGTCCTGATTATCTACTGATCAACTGTCCCAACTGGAAAATCATACCGCTCGAAAACCTGATAGCAGAAGCGAAAGGACGTTCGAAACTTCTCGCGAGAACTACAAGCTTTGACGAAAGCAGAGCAGCCCTCTCAACTCTAGAGCTGGGAGTGGACGGAATAGCCCTTGCTTCCCATGATACAAACGAGATTCTCAAGACCCGAGATCTGATACTGGGAGAGCCAGACGATATCTCCCTCACAACCGCCAGGGTCACAACCGTCAAGCCCATTGGTACGGGGGTTAGAGTCTGCGTAGACACAACCGAGATCCTCGAGGCCGGCGAGGGACTTTTGACCGGCTCTTCGTCCGAAGCTCTCTTCTTGGTGGAAGGAGAAGTCCACGCCAACCCTCACGTGAACTCGCGACCCTTCAGGGTAAACGCTGGCCCAGTCTCATCATACATTCTGGCCGCGAACGGAAAAACGCGGTATCTCTCCGAGCTATCTGCCGGAGAAACCGTCCTCCTGGCTGACAGGAGAGGGCGAACCAGAAGCGTTGATGTCGCGAGGGTCAAGATAGAGCGTCGGCCAATGATTCTCGTAGAGGCGAGCATTGGAAACCGAAAGCTAACGACGATAGTTCAGAATGCTGAAACTGTCCGGCTGGTCACGAAAGACGGGTCGAAACCGGTTTCAGAGATCAAGCCTGGCGACGAGGTATTGGTCCGGTTCGAAGAGGGCGGACGACACTTTGGAACAAAAGTAGCAGACGAGATGGTCATCGAAAGGTGAACCCCAAAGTCTGCGTCTCCATATCCTCAACCGACACCCCCGAACTATTGGGAAGAGCGCAGAGAGCCGAGAGACTCTCCGCCGACCTCGTAGAGGTTCGTCTGGACAGGCTCCGTAGCTACCACGGACTCACTAAGATAGCCCGCGCAGTCGAACGACCAATCATCGGAACCAACAGGCCGTTGTCGGAGAAGGGATCCTTCGACAGATCTGAAGCCGAGCGTCTGAAGATATTGATGGAGGCGGTGGAGGGAGGATTCCAGTACGTAGACCTAGAACTCACCACAGCCAAGCTCGACCGGGTCATCAAGACGTTTCGGGAAAAAGGTGCCAAGATCATACTATCCCACCACGATCACTTCAGAACCCCTGATCCCGCGAAACTCGCCTCAACCCTCGTCCAGCTTCAGAAGTTCAAGCCCGATGTCTGCAAGATCGTCACCACAGCGCAGATTCCTGAAGACAATCTCACCGTCCTCAGCCTGTTGAAAGCAAACCATCAGAACTCACCACTGGTCAGTTTTGCAATGGGACAGGCGGGAGTCTGGTCGAGACTACTCGCACCGTTCTACGGAGCCCACTTCACATACGCCTCCCTAGAGAGAGGACTGGAAACCGCCCCCGGGCAGTCGACCATTGCCGAACTCCGCCGAATCTACGAGATGCTAGGAGTGGAGTGACAGCACATGATCAAGGGGGATACTAGAGTCCACTCCATCTACGGATCGCCGGTAGCCCACAGCCTCAGCCCCGTGATCTTCAACACGACGTTCGAAAAACTATCCCTAAACAGGACCTACGTGCCATTCGAGGTCAGCAGAGACAACCTGAAAGGAGCAGTGGAGGCAGCCCGCTCACTCGGGTTTGACGGCTTTAACGTCACAATGCCCCACAAGACCGGTATCTCGGAAATGTTGGACGGGCTTGACGAGAACGCAAAGAAAAGCGGATCGGTCAATACAGTTGCCCGAACCAAGAGCGGACTCGTAGGATACAACACTGACGGAGAGGGAGCTGTCAGAGCTCTGAGATCCTACGGTTTCGAACCTACCAGTAAGCGGATCGTAGTGCTCGGGGCGGGAGGTGCGGCTCAGGCACTAGTTCATCGTTTTTCGACAGAAAACAACGCGATCAAGATTCTTAACAGAACTTTGGACAAGGCCCGAGAGCTAGCGGATAACGTAACTGGCCGTGGTAGAATTTCCTATGGAGAACTTACCAAGAGTAGCTTAGAGAAAAGTCTCCAGGATACGGACCTTCTTGTCAACGCGACTCCGATGCGGACCTCGACTCTCATATCCCAGCTTAAAATCCCACTCAACAAAGTGAAAGATACTGCCTGGGTCTTCGACCTCGCATACGACAAGCCCAGCGACCCTATTCCCGCAGGACGCGGCACGATAAGCCCGCTGGAGATGCTTGTGCACCAGGCAGCGTTATCCTATGAAATCTGGCTCAACGAGCCCGCTCCCTTCGCTCTAATGCGATCCTCCCTTGTAGATTATCTGGGGAAAGATTGGAAATGAAGGGGACCGGCCAGGCTCTTTCCCACGGGGCTATCAGCATTCTAAACGCGTTTCCAACAGGCAAGGGAGGCGCTCTAGGAGTCGACCTTTGGACCCGAGCCAAGGTTATCTTACGAGAGGGACCGGGCCCGATTTCTGGATTCATATCCTCCGACCCAGAGGAATCCAACAAGCTCGCGGTCACAGTCGTCCAGAAGGTCCTGGAACATTATGGGTATGAGCGGAAGCTGCAGGGAGAAGTGATCACCTCCTCTAGCATTCCAACAGCTGTTGGTCTCAAGAGCAGCAGCGCGGCCGCCAACGCCGTAGCCTTAGCCACTGTATCCGCCTTGGACGAAGAGCGAGATGATGACACGCTGGTTGCCATTGGAGTAGAGGCATCCATCCAGTCCGAGGTAAGTCTCACTGGCGCCTACGACGATTCATTCGCATCCTACCACGGCGGCGGGGTTCTGACAGATAACGATCATAGAAAGGTGGAGAAAATTCTCAAGGTCCCCGGAGATTTCAAAGTCCTCATACTTGTTCCACCGCGAAAAACTCGAACAGGACAGCTAGACCGGACAAGATTTTCGCCTATCAGACGGATTTCGGAACTAGCATACAGCGAAGCCAGCAACGGCCACATCTGGGACGCGCTTACCCTCAACGGCCTCGCCCTTTCATCCATCCTTGGAGAAGACCCTCGCCCAGCACTCTCCGCGATTGAGGCCGGGGCGTTTGGAGCCGGACTATCCGGCAAGGGACCAGCCGTAGCGGCAGTAGTTGACGAGAATCGGTTGAAACCAGTGCGGCAGATGTTCGAGAAATTCGATGGACGAATAATCGAGGCCAATCCCAACTTCAGGAAAGCGATGATCGAGACTTGAAAGTTAGGCTCAATGGTCCCCAGGCGCTTCACGGAAAAGTGAAGGCTCCCGGCTCCAAAGCATACACCCACAGAGCACTCCTGGCCTCTCTTTTGTCCCCCGGAAAATCTGTGATTGAAGGAGCGTTGCATTGTGATGATACCCAGCGAACCCTTGAGGGGATTCAAAGGTTGGGAGCGAAGGTTCTTGTTAAGAAAACCCGAACAATTTCTAATGGAATCAGGAGACCGACAACATCCAATAGGCCCATTGACTGCGGTGACTCGGGAGCAACCCTCAGGTTCCTTACCGCGATTTCGTCTACTTCTCTGAAGACAGTTAGGCTAAGGGGTAGCCCGAGACTCGCTAACAGACCCTTGGATCCGCTTGTGAAGGCTGTCAACGCTCTAGGTGCCTCCGCCGGGACGGTTTCCGACAGGAACGGATTCGAGGTCCTGGTCAGGGGACCTCTCAGAGGAGGAGAGGTCACGATCCGAGGCGACATCAGCTCCCAGTTCATCTCAGGACTCCTATTCGCAGCCCCCCTGGCGATAAGAGACGTCACGATCAACGTGGAAGGCGCACTTGAATCGCGCCCCTACGTGAACATGTCCATCGATGTGTTGAGAAAGCATGGAATCTCGATCGAGGAGTCAGATGAGAAGTTCAAGATTCCGGCATCGCAAAGCTTCGCGCCAGCATCTCATCATGTCCCGGGAGATTTTTCGTCAGCAGCCTTCCTCATTGCCGCGACGGGAACCGCGGGAGATGATATCACGATTTCCGGCCTTGGATCCTACGAGCTTGAACCTGATACTGCAATATTGAAAGTCGCCCGCGAAATCGGGCTCGAAATCCAACAGAATGGTGATGGTCTGACAATTCGGAAGGGAGAACTGGATGGATTCGATTTTGACGCGAGTAATAACCCGGATCTTGTCCCGCCGCTTGAGACACTTGGATGTTTCGCGGACGGCTCATCAGAAATCCGAGGCGTGAAGAGGCTAGTTTACAAGGAATCCAACAGGTTGCAAACTCTGCCGACGGAGCTGGTGAAGATGGGCGCCAATATTCATGCCGAAGACGACATGATCAAGATTGAAGGAACCAGAGAATTGATCGGAAGTGCGTTCGATTCACACAGCGACCATCGTGTTGCGATGGCATGCGCGGCCGCTTCTCTTGGTGCGAAGGGAGAGTCAATAATTCAAAACTCGGAAGCGGTTTCGAAATCTTACCCGGAATTCTTCCATGACCTCGCAAAATTGGGGGTACAACTAAGTGTGGAGTAATTCCATCGGCAAAGCCTTCGTTGTTACCTGTTTCGGAGAAAGCCACGGCCCCGTGGTAGGCGTTACCGTGGACGGTTGCCCGGCCGGACTCTCGTTGACGCTCGATGATATTCAACGGGCATTGGACTTGCGAATCCCGCAAGAGAAAGAGGTTGTCTCTGCACGACGGGAGCCTGATGTTGTAGAGCTATTCTCTGGAGTATTCCAGGACCATACGACAGGGGCGCCGGTGACTTTGCACATCCGAAACAAGGACGTGAAATCCTCTGATTATGAGCCTATGAAAGACCTCGTTCGGCCTGGACACGCGGATTATCCGGCGAAGGTAAAGTATGGTGGTTTCAGCGACTACCGAGGAGGCGGAAGACTTTCAGGAAGAATGACGGCAGCATTCGTGGCTGCGGGAGCAATCGCCCAGAAACTTCTCTCCACGTTTGGAGTAGAAGTCCTTGCATATACCCACGCTATCGGCGGAGTTCGATTGGATAACCCTCCCAGTAGTGAAGCTGTCAAGAAAGTTACGTACGAGAACTCGATGAGGTGCCCAGATCCGGTTATCGCGGAGAAAATGCGGCAAGCAGTGATAAACGCAAAAGCCGATGGAGACAGCGTCGGAGGAGTCGTCGAGTGTACAGCGCTAAACCTACCCGTGGGCGTTGGTGAGCCACTCTTTGACGCCCTCGACTCGGAACTCGCCAAGATACTTTTCGGAATCCCCGCCGTCAAGGGGGTCGAATTTGGAGCCGGGTTCCAGGCAAGTCACTTGAAAGGGTCCGAAAACAACGATCAGTATGTGATCAAAGAGGGAAAAGTTGTCACGCTAACCAACAATTCTGGAGGAGTGCTGGGGGGAATGTCGACGGGAATGCCTCTACTACTCAGGGTTGCTTTCAAACCGCCATCGTCAATTGCTAAGGAGCAGAAGACCGTGAACATATCCCAGATGGAGGAGGCTAAGCTCGGGGTCAAAGGACGACACGACCCGTGCGTAGTCCCCAAGGCCGTCCCCGTCGTCCAAGGTATGGTGGCGATTGGACTTGCAGATTTGATGATCCGGGGCGGAATGATTCCTCGGATCCTGAAGAGCTAACTCCCAATGGACGATGTTGCCAGGATTCGGAACAGGATAGACGAGCTCGACCAAGAGATAGTTAGGCTTCTCAAGAACAGGTACGAGAACGCTAGGCTCCTTGGACGTATCAAGCAGCAGAGACATCTCGATTATCGCGATCCCGAGCGAGAGAAAATCATCCTCCGAAAGATAGAACGTGCAGCCACATCATTGGACCTCGATACGAAGCTCATACGGCCAATATTCGATCAGATTTTCACCTTCAGTGTCCAGGCCCAGCGAGACCAGCCTGAAAAGTCCGCGAAGAGACTTGACCAGACAAGAATCCTAATCGTAGGTGGAACTGGCGGGATGGGACGTTTCTTCGCACGGTTCGCCAGCCTCCAAGGGGCGAAAGTCAAGATAGCGGGTCGGGAGATCAATAAGACTAGGACAGCTGCTAAAGAGATAGAGGTAGAACCGGGATCAATCTTGGACGCAGCTTCTTCGGATATTGTGATCTTGGCCGTGCCGATGGAGGAAACTGTCAGGGTTGCGACTGAAACCGCGTCACTTATGACAACCGGCTGCCTCCTTACTGATCTATCGTCGGTCAAGACCGGAATATCGGACAGGGTTGCAGAAAAAATCCCGAAAGGACTGGAGTACGTGAGCTTGCATCCTCTGTTTGGACCCAGCATAGATCATCTTCACGATCAGGTCATTGTTGCAGTGCCTTACCGTGCGGGCCAGAAATGGTCCAGGCTAGCTCGTGCACTCCAAGGTGGTGGATCGAAGATCGAGACAATGTCGGCGGCAAAGCATGACCGGGCCATGGCCTACGTCCAAGGCCTCCATCATTTTGCGCTGATCTCTCTCGGGCTAGGCCTCGATGGGATGGGTGGAGAACCTAGAACCCAGTCTCTCAGAGAGACTGAAGGCAGGATCGTTAGGATGCTCGACGGCTGGGACATGATTGTGGGAATTCAACAGTTGAACCCGTTTCTCCCTCCAGTCAGACAGAAATTTCTTGAACTTGCGACTAATCTTGCCCAGATTCGATCTAAGCAGGCGAGCGGTGTGAAGAAGAGGCTTGTATCTAATGTACAAAAGTGGTCACGCAAGCTATAAAAGCGACATACGGGCAGGGAAGTAAAGGCGACCTCCATGGGGTATAGTCTTTGGACAGCAGCTGACAACGCGCCCCACCAGACTGAACTATCTTCCGCTAGAAACTAGAAAGCAACCAATCGACGTTTTCGCATCCATCAGAAACAAGTTCGACACATGCTTCATTCTCGAGTCGGTTGAAGGACCGCGCCGCCTAACCAGATACACGTTCCTAGGGTTCGACCCACAGAAGATCATTCGGACCTCAAGAAAACAAGCTGAGATCCACGATCGTCAGAAATCTGAGAGGAGGATCGAAAAGTGCGAAGATCCGCTTGCTCTCCTGGCGAGTCACAACAGCCCGGTAAAGGAACGAAGCGCTGGTGAAAGATACGCCGGAGGCCTTGTCGGATACGCGTCCTACGACCTCGTACGTTCTTTTGAAAGAATTCCTAGATTGGGAAACAAAGGCAACGGATTCCCCGATGTGGAATTCGGACTCTTTGAAGACGGGATCGTCTTCGACCACATCACTGGCAAAACACACTACTTCTACCGAGGAGAAAACAGAATAGAAAAAGCAGAGGAACTACTGAACGATTCTGCCGGTAACGATCAGGTTGGTTTTGGCAAGCCGAGGTCGAATGTGAGCCAGGATGATTTCTGCGAACGAGTCGAAGAGGCCAAGGAGTTCATTGAATCAGGAGACGTTTTCCAGATTGTTCTGTCGAAGAGATACAAAATTCCGTTCAAAGGTTCGCTCCTCCGGTTCTACCGGGCTCTGAGAAGGATCAATCCGTCTCCCTACATGTACTACCTCAAGTTCGGCGACAGGGAAATAGTCGGGTCCAGCCCAGAGATGCTGGCGCGGAAAATCAGTCGCAATGCTGAGAGCTTCCCTATCGCTGGAACGCGGCCCTTCACTGGGGATTCTGCGCGAAACAAAGCACTAGCGGCAGAACTGCTTCAGGACGAAAAGGAACGAGCGGAACACGTGATGCTCGTCGACTTAGCCCGGAATGATCTTGGTAGAGTCTGCGATTACGGGACTGTCAAAGTTCCCGAGTTCATGAGAGTTCAAGGCTACAGCCACGTCCAACACATTGTTTCCAGAGTCACAGGACAACTGAGAAAGAACACAACTAGCTTCGACTTGTTCAGGGCCGTCTTTCCTGCTGGAACAGTATCAGGAGCCCCGAAAGTTCGAGCGATGGAGATCATCGAGGAACTGGAAACCACAGCGAGAGGTCCTTACGCTGGAGCCATTGGCTACTTCTCTGCGAATGGAAGCGCTGATTTCGCGATTACAATCAGGACCCTCTGCGCCCAAGACGGGTATTGCTATCTCCAAGCCGGGGCGGGAATAGTTGCCGATTCCGTCCCTGACCGGGAATGGATCGAGTCGGAGAGGAAGACGGCTGCATTGTTCACGGCTATGGATCAAGCCCAGGAGGAAGACCGGTGAAGGTTCTGATCCTCGACAACTACGACAGCTTTGTCTACAACCTGGCCCAGTATGTGGGTGAGATTGCAGACAAGGTTGTCGTGAAACGGAACGATGAGATTGATGTCGGAGGCGTCAAGGAACTCTCACCTGACAGGATCATAGTCTCCCCCGGCCCCGGCACCCCCAGCAATACCCGATACTTCGGGACGTGCACGGCTATCCTCCGAGAACTGAGCAACGAAACCCCGACTCTCGGCGTCTGCTTGGGACATCAAGGGATTGTCCACGCGTTCGGTGGCAGGATAATTCGAGCAAAGAGACTCCGCCACGGCAAGACCAGCCCGATCAGACACGACGGCAAAGGAGTTCTTCGAGGAATCAAGAGCCCCTTCGAGGCTACGCGATACCATTCGCTTGTCGCGGAAAGAAAGAGCCTCCCGAAAACCCTCGAAGTGACCGCCCAGTCCATCGATGACAATGAGATAATGGGTGTTCGACATCGAGAACTTCCGATTGAAGGAGTCCAGTTCCATCCAGAGTCTATCCTTACGGTGCCGGGGCATCGGATCATCGAGAACTTCCTGGAGAATTGACCGGGATGATCAGGGAATGCATACCGCTTCTCCTCGAGAATCACGAGTTGACGTCCGACCAAGCGAAGGCTACCATGAAAGAAATCATGTCTGGAGAAGCGACGTCATCGCAAGTCGCAGCCTTTCTGATAGGATTGAAAAAGAAGCAGGAGACAGCTGACGAAGTCACTGCCCTAGCGCAAGTAATGCGGGAATTCAGCCGGAGAATCCACCCGAAAATAAACGGTTACCTGCTGGATACTTGCGGGACCGGCGGGGATAGAACGAAAACGTTCAATGTCAGCACCACCGCGGCCTTCGTAATCGCGGCAGCCGGCGTTCCGGTCGCAAAACATGGCAATCGATCGTTCACAAGCAAGTGCGGGAGCGCAGACGTTCTCGAACAACTGGGTCTGGACCTGAACATGGAAGCAGAGTTGGTCGAACGAGCGATCGAAGAGATCGGAATCGGGTTCATGTTCGCACCCAACTTCCATCCAGCGATGAAGAACGTTGCATCGGTGAGACGCGAGATAGGAGTACGCACCGTATTCAACATCCTCGGCCCCCTAACGAACCCTGCCGGGGCAAATGCCCAACTGATCGGAGTCTACGACAAAGAGCTTCTAGAGCCAATGTGCCTCGCAGCACACAACCTGGGAGCGAAATCCGTGATGACAGTCTATGGGCTCGACGGAGTCGATGAGATTTCCATCACGGGTGACGAAGTGGAGCCAGAGGATCTCGGCTTCAAGAGAAGCACAGCCGAGGAGGTTGCCGGATCGGACCCGGAGGAGAACGCACGCCTGACGGCCAAAATCCTATCAGGACATCTAGGACAGAATGATCCCCGCGTCCAAATGGTCTTGGCGAACGCGGCAGCAGGACTCGTATTGTGCGAAAAAGCCGAGAACTTCAAGGAGGGAGTCGAGATAGCTTCCAAAGTTGTGAGCGATGGAAAGCCATTCCAAAAACTGTATCAGCTTGTAGAGTTCTCGGGCGGAGAGACTCACCGGCTCAAGAACCTGGCTTGACATTCTTGGTGGACCACTTGCCCGAGCTCGCTGCAAAGGCCAAAGCTAGAGTCAAGCGAGGCTACTACGACAGCAGTGGAAACGCAAACGCGTTTCGAAGAAGCCTAGTCAAGACCATCCAAGAAAGCAGAAAGACGCCGGTCATCACGGAGATAAAATACGCTTCCCCATCGGCTGGAAAGATCAGAGAATCTGGAAGCCCCCTTCTGATTGCAAAAGCAATGCTAAGTGGCGGAGCGTGTGCACTCTCGGTCCTTACGGACCCCGAAAACTTTGATGGCAATTTAGACACTCTGGTTACAATCAGTAAGGAAGTACAGGTGCCGACGATAATGAAAGACATCGTAGTGTCGCCGAAGCAACTCCAGGCTGGACGGAGGGCAGGAGCCAGTGTAGTGGTCTTGATTTCCGAAATCTTCAGCAGGAAATTGTCCAATGTTGGGCTTGATAGCATGATTCTTGAGGCTAATCGGCTTGGACTGGAGGTCTTAGTGGAGGCGAACAGCGCTAGCGAGTTTGACAGCCTACGGAGATTCAGACCTGACCTCTACGGTATCAACAACCGCAATCTGTCTACTTTCCAGTTGGACCTCTCGACTACCGAGAAGATCCTTGCAGAGAACGTTGATGTTGACAGGCCGGTTGTTTCTGAAAGCGGGATAGAATCTCCGCGAGATATTAGACGGCTCAAGGCCGCGGGCGCGGAAGCTTTTCTTGTGGGAACTTCGATAATGAGATCGTTCGACATCGAGGGCAAGGTCAGGGAGCTGGTTAACGCTTGAAGAAACACGCAGAACCTAGAACAGGTTCGAGGCCCGGCAAGTTCGGAAAATATGGCGGGCAGTATGTCCCTGAGACCTTGATGGAGCCACTGAGAGAACTTGAGGAAGCATACAACAGGTTCTCCCACGACCCCTCCTTCAAGAAGGAGTTGGCGGGCTGGCTGGACAGTTTCGCCGGCAGACCCACCCCATTGTACCTTGCTGCCAATCTGACTCGCCACGTTGGAGGGGCCAGAATCTATCTGAAGAGAGAGGATCTCTTGCATGGTGGCGCGCACAAGATCAACAATACTCTCGGCCAAGCTCTCCTTGCTAAGAAAATGGGGAAGCGGAGGATCATTGCTGAAACAGGGGCGGGACAACATGGGGTTGCTACTGCTATGGCTTGTGCAGCTCTAGGGTTGAGGGCTGAGGTCTACATGGGAAGTGAGGACATGGACCGACAGAAATTGAACGTGTACAGGATGAAGATGCTCGGTGCTACGGTGCATCCTGTCGAGTCCGGGTCCGAGACCTTGAAGGACGCGATCAATGAAGCGTTGAGGGACTGGGTTACAAATGTTCAGGATACGTACTATCTTCTGGGATCGGTTGTGGGCCCGCATCCTTATCCGACGATGGTTCGGGACTTTCAGAGCGTGATCGGGAAAGAGGCGCGGAAGCAGATCCTACAAACAGACGGTAAGCTCCCGAAAGCTGTTGTTGCATGCGTCGGTGGGGGAAGCAATTCGATCGGAATCTTCCATTCGTTCTTGCACGATCTGGATGTCGACCTTTACGGAGTCGAGGCTGGCGGCGAAGGTTTGTCGCCGGGACAAAACGCGGCACCGTTGGTTGCCGGACGCGAAGGGGTCCTTCATGGCATGATGACTTATGTTCTGCAGGACGAAGTGGGACAAGTGCAGACGACCCGGAGTATTTCAGCCGGGCTTGACTATCCCGGGGTCGGGCCGGAACACGCCTTCCTGATGAACGCGGGGCGAGCCAAGTATGTTGCAGTGTCCGATGAGGAGGCTCTGGACGCTTTCAAGAATCTCTCACAACTGGAGGGGATTATGCCTGCTTTGGAATCGGCCCACGCTATCAGCTACGCGATGAAGTTGGCGAAGAGCCTCGCGACAAAGGATTCGATCATCGTCAACCTTTCAGGCAGAGGCGATAAGGATGTGGAGATAATTGCCAAGCACATCCCACAATGAAGATAGGATAGAGGCGAAGTTCCGAGAACTTCATAGCCACGGAGAGGGAGCGTTGGTCGCTTACCTGACAGGCGGCGACCCCGACCCGAAAGCGTTCTTGGCTAATTCTACCGCGTTGATAGAGGGTGGAGCGGATATTGTTGAAATCGGAATTCCATTCTCAGATCCAATAGCCGACGGACCAGTGATCCAGGCTTCTAGCATGCGGGCCCTGTCCCAAGGAGCCACGCCTAAAGGAATCCTGGGTTTGATCCGAGAACTCTCATCGCAGTCTCCGGTCCCATTTGTCGTCTTGAGTTACTATAATCCGATTCTTGCGACGGGCTTGGACCGCTTCCTAAGAAAGGCCCGTGAAAGCGGTGTTGATGGAATCGTCGTCCCGGATTTACCTGTTGAAGAGAGCGACGAATTCAGAAACCTTGCCCTGAAACACAATATCGATAACATCTACCTAGCAGCACCAAACACCTCTAAGTTGAGACTGCGAACTATCCTGGAAAGGTCGAAGGGTTTTGTCTATCTCGTCTCTCTCTACGGTGTTACGGGTCCTAGGGACACTCTTAGCCCCCAAGCATTAGAAGCTGTCAGCTCAGTCAAGTCGCTGGCAAAGGGAAAGATTCCCATCTCCGCGGGGTTCGGAATCTCCCGGCCTGAACACGTATCGGCCATCATCAAATCGGGAGCTGATGGAGCAATAGTCGGGAGCGCACTGGTTAACATCGTATCACGGTATATCGAAAATCCAGACGAGGCTGCTGACTATCTGAGGGATGCCATAACGAAACTGAAAGCCGCAACCAAAAAATCTTGAGGTACCTGTCTCAATTGTGAGAGCAAGTCACGGGTTATCTCAGAGACTTGCTTCACTCCGAGGTTGAAGGTAGCTACTCCGACCACCTCTCCCAGTGTATTTGGTTCGTGGATTGCCTGAGAGTTTTCAGTTTCTTCCTCATTTCTGGATCGAAGCGTCGTTCTTGTTCGTGTTTGTAGCCTATTGGGATGATTGCGAG